>VFQN01002490.1_pt1 | contig 28234 bp, 38 predicted proteins | sample 3512371 | NCBI WGS metagenome assembly VFQN01 (sample SAMN10412370, study PRJNA504923) | tailings metagenome | isolation source: Replicate 2 from Balatoc abandoned mine | place: Philippines: Itogon, Benguet | collected 2017-08-28
GGCACCGAAATTATGAGCGGTCAGAATTTTTCGCCAAATAAGACCGGAACACTGGTGCAATGCAAGCTCTCGAAGGGGGATCCTGCGGGTCCAGGGCTCCAGGCTCCAGACGAACCCGCCCTTGTGCGGGACGGCGGCGGGGGACCTCCTTGCCTCAAGGTCGCCTTCACATGCGAGGTGCCATGGCAGTACACCGGCAGCACACATCATGTTTACACGTTTACAACATCCCGTAATGACGGGAGTATCATTGTGCGCCGACGTTCTGTGGCAACGCAGTCAGAATGTACCGTGTCAGAAACTGCCATCAGAGCCAGCCGGGGGGAGGACATGATGCTCACGCCTCCACGAACGTCCGAAGAGCCCTGAGGTGAGGCGGGACGTAGAGCGCATACCGTTTTACCGTAGTGGCACAAATTTAATTGCGTAAAATAAGTACCAAAAGGTCTTGGCAATTAGAGAAATTGATTGTCCCGGGGTTCGGCAAAAAGTGCAATTTCTTAAGGTGTCACTAGGAAATGCCCAGAAAGACCCCTGCCGGTGTTGTGGGTGCTTGCCAAGGCCCTACAAGCTCTGTTCCTGCTGGTCCTGCGTGCTTTAGCCCTTCGTAGGAGCCATACGGGCGCTGTTTTGTGGGTCGACACGTGCCTGGCAAAACGGAAAATTAAATGCTCGGGCCCTTGGCAAAAACGCAAATTAATTGCCCCCCCGGCGAGTATGGCAATTAAATTTGTGCCACTACGGTATGAAGAGCCCCTCTACGACATGAGTCTTATGAGTTATCGGCGGTGACTGGCCACGGCCAGGCCGCAGCATCTGACACAACTACAGGGGCGTCACGTGCTGCAATGTTAGCTCACGCATCTGGCGGACAGCACGCACTCCAGTGGCACTGCAGCTGTGTGCATACATGCCCCTTGGCGTTCCACAGCAGCCCCGGCCTGGTGCGCGTTCCAGGTGCGACTTGCCCAGGCCGCGTGACAGCACACCGACCCACCATGCATACCGATGCCGTACATGGTTGACAAGCCAATCAGTTTCAGAAACAAAGAGAGCCGCCCGCTGGATGCATGGCCACGACCCTCGATCGCACAACCCATGAGCACATGAAATGATTACCAGGACGTTAGTTGTAGCAACAGCACAGCGTCGAGCTCCACAAGTCACCGGGATGCATGCATGGGGCCACGAGGCCGCAGCAATCGCCCCCGCAGCTGGAGGACCTCTGTTGCGCAAAATGGTTCCAAAACACGTCCGCCCTGTGCTGGCCATGCAGCCAAGCCGCGGCAGCGGGCCGCCCACAACCAAGAGCGGGATCCCGGGTTCGGGTAGGCCTCATGCGCTTTGATGCCGCGCGCAGGATTGAGCCCAGCCTTTGGCCCTGTCTTCCGACAACCCCAGTGACCAACACTACTTCCCGCGCTTCACGCTATACCCCAGACACCAACACTCCATTCCACGCAGTTACCATCCCAGCCGCTGCCCGAACCCAGCTCTCCAGCTGACCAAGTGCCATCCAACACTGGCAGCGCCACCGGCCCAATCGCCCTGCCCTCGAGCCATGACGTTCAGCACGTGTCTGAATACGCACCGCAGCCGCACCGCCCAGACTGATGCACTGTGTCCCTTGCGGCAGGTTACGGTAGGCACGGACACGTGACACACAATGCAAAGCGTCAGCAGCCCGGCTACCTGGTATGCAGCCCGCAACGTCCCGCCCCGCACACCACTGCAAATAGTGTGTGGATGCAAACCGCGTCCTTTCAGCCCCACTGCGCCCCTGAACCAACAGCAGGCGCCTTTCCGCCCCGACCTTTCCAAACGCAGCAGCTGAGTGCGTGCGCTCACCACCACCCTATCTTATTGGATGCTTCCTGGTCTCGTCGTTGCATGTTATGGTCCGTTTGCCGAAGGCTCTAGCTGTGCTCAAACACCGCCGCCAGCATACGGACGCATACTGCGTGCGGCGGTGCGGTTGAGGAGCACGGACGCAGACCAGCAACCATTCCATCACCGCGGACCATCATCGATGCGCCAGATACAACAGCAACAGCATTGCTTGATAGCCGCCATGGTAACGAGCGAGCATGGCCTCATTCGTAAGCGCGCTTACTGCCCAACCAAAAAAATGTTTTCCGGACTATGGCTTCACCAAAAGGCATCATTCGTTCGCCATATTTGAGCCCACTGCCCCCAGGCCCGAACTGCTTAGTGCGTCTTGCACTGCGCGGCTGCACGCGGCCTCCTGCACCGCCCACCTGCCACACAACATCACCCGTACAGCAGGTTCCCAATCGTCATGTACGGATTGTCCTGCACGGCAGCTGCTGAACTGCCCGCCCGCTGTACGGGCAACACCAACCCAGGAAGCTTCCCGGACGGCGCCGGTGGCCCCGGCCCCCGCCCCGGCCCCGAGCTGCTGCCTCCATGGCCGCCTGGGCCCCCCGCGCCGCCCCCAAGGCCGCTGTGCCGCGACTGCAGGCGGCGTGCCTCGACCGGGGAGCCGCCAGACGCCGCAGCAGCAGACGCATTTGCACTGACCCCTGCATAGCCCTCCCTTCCGGGCAACAGGCTGGCTGCCCCAACAACAGCCGCAGTCGATTCCGGCCATGGGAGCATTGACGCCAGCGTGCGAACCCCATCAGGGCTCGGCTGGCCGTCGTCAGCTGTGCTGCAAGCTGTGGGGGCGGCAGCCCCAGCCGCAGCCGCAGTGGCGGGGGAACGGCAAGCTGGGTCGGCTGCCGCAGCACCGCCCACCCCCCGCACCACGTGGTGCGTGCCCAGCGGCCGGGGGTGCGGTCGGCCGTGAGGTGCGCTGACCGGCGTGGCCGAACCTGCACAGCGTGAACGGGCCGGGGGGTTTACCGAGGAGGTTTGTTGGCCAAGGCATCCCCCTATTGCTGGAATACAACAAGCGAGGTGGCCGCCGCAAGAATGTCTCAACAGCACCTGTATTCCCTGTTCATAGACCGAGCACGCCATGAGCTGATGGGGCGGCTCGTCGACGTTACGGTGTGGCAGCATCTAGGTGCACAACCCACCTGAAGGAGTGCTGCTTGTCGCCCTCGTTTCTGGCAGCGGCCCCGTGCTATGCCGCGACAGCCGCAAGCCGCCTGCCTGGCCGGCCACCCCTGACAACCCCACAGCGCCTCCGCCCCCGAAGACCCCCGGCAAGGCACCTCCCGCCTGCCCCAAAGCCTGCGGCCCCGACAGCCTGTCTGGCACAGAGATCCGCTCCAGCCCGCTGAGGAAGGTGCGCACTGACGACCCCGACAGGCGCTGCCCCGCGCCCGAGGTCCCCCGCAGGCCCCCGGGGTAGGCTGCCCCGCCCATCGCTGCCGCTGCTGCTGCCGCCGCCATGGCGATGGCTGCTGTGGTGGAGGCCATGGTGGAGCAGCTAATCATGGGGTCGATGGCCTGCGGGAGAGGGCGCATGGGCAAGGAGCACGCAGTGAGGAGGAAGGTCGCTTTAGGACATGCGCAGCACTTTGCGCAGTGTGCGATTGCCAGGGAGTGCCTGTTGCGTATCCGGCTGGCCAACAAACTTCATGCGCTGCTGCACACTTGGTCATAGTTTCAACGCCTTGCCATCTACGCATGACAGTGTGAGCTTGCCTTTGGCTACCCCCCCGGGAAAGTCACGGTGCTTCCCCGCACGCATAGCCCCACTCTCACCGTCTCCACCTCCATGCTGAGCACGCACGTCTCCACCATGTTGCTGTTCATGTTGCCCGTGCTGCCCAGCCCGCCCATGGACCGCATCCGCGCCACGCGCGCCGACGCCTCGTCCACGCCCACGGCGCGCGCCCCCACGCTGCCCGACGAGGCGCCCAGGCCCCCGCCCGACAGCGACATGCCCGGGAGCCGGCCCAGGCTGTCTCCGAGCCCCCGGCCCCGACCGACCCGTGGGCCACTGGGCACGGGACTTCCCCGCATGGGTGAGATGGCCAGCTCCTCGCTGCTGAACGCGCACAAGTCCTCGTCCGAGGGCTCGCGGCCGGGGGGAAACAGCGAGTTGCCACTGCTGCTGTTGCCCTGTACGGCACCCCGCTGCGGCCTGGTGCTAGGGCTTGGGCTTAGTCCGAGTGAGAAGGGAGAGGTGGGTGTGCAAGGGTCCCCTAGAAGCGTAGCCGCCCTGGCGTTTCCGGTGGGGTGAGGCAGCACTGAGTGCAGCGGCGTAGGGAAGGTAAGCTCATCACCGCTGGCATCGACTTCGTGCCCGCCCACGGGACTGGCAGCCGCTGTTGACCCGTGTGCCCGGGAGGCACGAGGGGACGCTGCTATCCGGGCATGGCCCCAAATGGTCGAGCCATCCTGCCCCTGAAGCCCGTCCTCAGCGGCCAGCGAAATCGGCCCTTCTGCTGCTGTCTCCACCGAGTCCGGGTGGCTACCGCATGCGGCATGCGCAGGCGGGCCCGCGCAGGGGGTCACAGGTGTTATGCCGCCCCCTGTCCTCCTGCGGCAGCAGCTGCCACAGTGAGCACCTTCGGATGCGCGGCCACAGCACGCCGCCCCGGCTCCACCTACTGACACCATCTCCTGCACCCGCCTCTTGCCCGTCGTGTCAGGCAGGGGCGACCAGGACACGCGCCCGATGCCGCGCCTTGACCCGCACTCCTTGCACCGCGCTGCACTTTCCGAATCCGCGCTGGGCGGATCGGCCTCCTGTGCGAACCCCTGTTCCACTTCACCTATCCGCATCAGCGGCTGGCCGTGTAATGCGGCCATGCCCCTTTGCGCCGCCGCCCCTGTCCCAGCCCAAGCTCCCGCCGCCATGAACGGCGGCTCCAGCTCCACGGTCACGCTGCGGCTGCCTGTCCCGCCCGCAAACCTATCCGGCAGCTGCAGTTGCTCCCCAGACGGAATGCACGCCAGCACCGCCGAGTTTGCCATGGCCGGGTGCATCATGGCTGGGCTTACCGCAGCGCTGACGTAGCCAGGCATTTGGTCCGCGCCCGCGCCCGCACTTGGCCCCGCGCCCGCCCCTCCTCGTGCCCCGCTGCTGAAGGCAGGTGGCAGTGCTCCTGGCTGCTGCTGCTGCTGCGTGCCGTGGGGACCAGCGGGGCCGTGGGCGCTGCCCCTCACTATCCCTGATACTGCTGCCGCAGCCCGGGCCGCCAGCGCGCTTTCTCTCCAGCGGCGGTACACCTCCGCGACCTGCGCGAAGCTGGGCCGCGCTGCGGGATCCCGCTGCCAGCAGTCCGTCATGAGTCGGTACACGGGCTGGGGGCAGTTCTTGGGGCGCGGGAGCAGCTCCCCGCGCACAATGGCGGCGGCGGCCTGGGGAGGGACGAACGGCGAAACAGTATGCTCATAGCTGGACCGCGGCAAGGCGGGAAAAGCGAGTTAGACGTAGGGGCTCCCGCAAGGGAACGTTCGGCTTCCGAGACCGTTGAGTGTGGCTGTACACGCTTCGAGGTATCATGGGGAGAATACTGTAAACATACCTCCCGGTCGCTCCGGTTAGCGTAGGGCTCCGCGCCGTTCATGAAGATCTGCACGCGAGCGACAAAGTTGCAGCAGCAGTTGAGAGTTCCAGAAAACTGTACTGCATGGGACCGGCGACGAAGTCAAGGACTCTGGGCACCGTCTTGTCCGTTACCCCTTACCCAGCGCAGCGATACGCGTGTGTTAGTCTAAACACCACGGCAGGTAGTAAGCTATGCGTATTCACGAACCCGGCTTACTTACCTCCCACATGCATACACCGTACGAGTACACTGCGTCAGCATAAGAAGGGGCGGGAAGCGCAGGGGTTAGTGAAAGCCGCTCTGCGAGGGGCCATGCCGAGCTTGATGGGGCCTGCATGCAAGCCGTATGCTGCTACCTGCTTCAGCCTGATATGCCAACTCACCGTCCGACTTTTCGGACCAGCCCCCACCCGTGCGCAGCACCTCCGGCGCACACCAGCGCACGGGCACCAGCGCGTCCTCCTCCACGGCCCCCTGCGGCCGGGCCCGAGCCCCCATCGCCCCTGCCTGCTGCCCGGGCCCCCCGCTGTCTGGCCCCTGCCCCGGCAGCTTGATTAGGCGGCCGCTGTCCGTGCCGTCGTAGGCAGGGGCCACCCGCGCCAGCCCAAAGTCCGACACCTAAAGTGTGGGCAGACGCATGGCCAAACGAGTTAATTGATACCCAAGGCTTTGGAGTGCAAACAGAGCGTCCTGGAGCCTAACGCCATTCGCTATTACGGCTGCTTGGCATTCGAGTGCACCAGTGTTTGTTTCTTCGTTCCCCTCTACCTTGACGTGCACCGGCTGCATGGACTGCACCAGGATGTTGCGCGCCGCCAGGTCGCGGTGCAGCACGCCTTCGCTGGCCAGCTCGCACATGGCGTGGCAGATCTGCTCGCACATGAGCAGCTTGGAGCGGTTGCGCAGCGAGGGGCCGAAGTTGGCCAGGCACTTGTCCAGCGAGCCGAAGTGCATGAACTCCACCAGAATGTACTCGTTGCCGTGCAAGTCGGTTGACCAGCTGTTAGCGTGGAGAAAGGCGCCATGTGGCAATGAGTGAAGGTGGCTGTGTGGCATTCTCGATAGTCGCAGCGTGCAGTGCACGTAGGGAGTTGAGCAAGGGGTTCATAAAGCGCCTACGTTCGTGCTTGTACGACATGCCTTATGCGCGCTTGCACAGAAGATGCTTCAAGCAGGGAGAAACAGTCTGGAAAGCTCAGTCCATGCAACGCCATATGGGTCGAGGCAGAGCATGCACTGCTGGTTTTTGAAGCCTGTCAGAGGCCCCATTCCCCGTTTGTGTAGCAGCCCTGCTGCAGACCCCCGTCAGTGGCCACGCTGGCAGCTCACCGGTAGAACTGCAGCAGGTTGGGGTGGCTGCCCAGCCGCTGCAGCAACCGCGCCTCCACCACGAGGCCCCCACGCCGCATGCCCACAATGGCCACATTGACGCTCTTCCAGCGCCCGCGGTACACCTGCTTGAAGCTGCCCTTGCCTATGAGCTGGTGGAAGGTGATGTCCTCAAAGGGGACTTGCAGATCGCACCACCCTTTGGTCTCCAGCGGTTGGGATGCAGTAGGCTGCAGCTGCTGCAGCTTTTCGGCGCTTCGCTGCCCCTCAGGGGAGGAACCAGGTTGCTCCGGGGCACTGATGGCCCCGCTGTGGGGTGGGGTGGCGAAGGAGGTGCTGGACGGGCCGGCTGGGTCGCTGGTCGCACGAGGCACATCGTCGACAGTGGTCGGTGTGCTTGGCCGCTGGGATGCGTCCCCACAGTCGCTGCCGCCGCGCTTCCCGGTTTCACCTATAGGGGTGGGTACGTGGCGTCAAGCAGCCAGAGAGCAGAGGTGCATGGCAGCGCAACATGAACCAGCCCTTGCTACTCCGAGCAACGCAACAGCAAAGTGCAACGAGCGGCAATGCACGCGGCGCTATATGAGCTGTACTGGGCATCATGGTCGGAAGTAAGCGCGACTGCGACCGGCAACATCCTCGAGACATCAAGCACACTTTCAGATTTATGTTTGAGTAGGTCTGGTAAGCTTCGTTATGCACCGCGACGCAGACTCGTTGACCTGGTAGACCTTTGGTCCAACGGGTCCGCATAGGCATACCAGGGCGCTTGCAAACTGGAGCCCGCAGAATGCATGCTGCTTTACTTGTCCAGTCGACTTACCATCACCAGCTCGGCAGTCGCTAGTGTCTGCCCCAACTGGGGCGTGCGAAGGGCCGAAACTCGACCGCGACTCTCCCTGCAGTTCTAAATCCTTGGGTGCATTCTGATGGGGTAAAAGCGCCGCTCCTCGGCCTGTGCAGCACTGTAAGAACCGCAGCATAGTCTTCAGCTACCAACGACTCTGGCCCCTGATAGGCCAGAGGTAACTTCCTTTCATAAGCACGTTACTCAATAGAAACTTCCAAGGCTAGTCAGCCCTACAAAAACGTCGGGGCTGCGCGGAGAGCCAGCAGTTCGCCGGAATAGCTCGCTTGAGGCTACTACACGGCTCAAGTCAACAGCACATGTGGCGGACTATTCCAGCAATAATGCATTACTACCTGTTTCTTCGCCGCTCACTCATCAGTCGTACGGGCGCCGGGTCGTTGGGCGACATTTCCGCCTCCTTGGATACGGCCTCTCTTCCCAGTGCGAAAGGTGCTGCGCACAGCAGCGCGCCCAGGGGAGAGCGTGCCCCTGAGCGCGCCCGTTCCTCACTCACTGCTCACTACGCTGGGTGCAGGGCTGGGTGCGTCCGTGTTGTCCAAAGCCTTAAACTCTTGGTCTTGTTAACACACGGTGAGGCAGCACGCCCACCTCCTGGCTCCTGCTGACCGTGCCTCCTGCCGCAAGGAATTGACGTGACAGCAGTCGTGCACCTTGTCCATGCATGTGAGTCAGGCAAGGAAGCACTTCACAGCTCATGTGGACGGTGACCTGCAAACATTACTGTTCACCATGTGAAATTACAAACGTAGGCAACCCCACAGCTAGCTCATGCGGTGGGCCGGGGGCGCACATCCCGACCGGACCTTCCGGTATTCTGTACATCCTGGCCGTGCGCCAATACATGGCACCTGCCTTAGCCAACATTGACAGCGACCCTTCCGCCATTCACGAAGCAGGACACTCAGCTCCTAAGGAGCGGCTTCTACTGCTGCACCTCTACGACCCCTGCTCTATGTCCCGCAATAAACATGCCCCAAGACCACTGAAGACCGCCTGTGTATTCCCTGCAACAATCTGTGCGCTCGGCACCAATAATGCGAATGTAATAGACATACTAGTACCATAAGATATGTTGAGGACACACGTCTGCATGGTCCCGTTATGGCCCTGCAGAGGGCAATGCGCTTTGTCACCAAGCCAATATGTACTGTACCGTGCCTCGCTGCGCCCGCCTTGCCGTACTAACCGCTCAGTCCTTGCCCCACACCAAGCCTACAAGCGGCCTAACCACCTCGTTCCGTACACCTAGTCAAAAGCCCGATGCGCGCTCGAAATGGGCAGCCCCTTGCCCGCCGCCCCCAGGCCAGCCCCGCCCAGCAGCATGGTCAAGGGAAGTGGCGCCTGGTCAATGTCCTTCACCACCGAATCGTCCACCTCACCGTCATCCACCACATCCTCAGCATCCATTACGCCCAGCAGGTGGTCCTCCTCCGACAGGCACGGCGGGAGCCCCGAGGGCGTGCGGCTGTGGGAGGGCGTCTGGCTGCCCACGTACCGTCCCATGGCAGCAACAGCAGCACCACCACCACCACCAGCGGCTGCTGTTGCCGCGGCCACGCCCAAGGCCCCTGTGTCCTCAGCTGCCGGGCGGGCTGTGGGCAGCGCCCGTGTGCTCGCCAGGTTGCAGATGCTGTCATGCACGGACATGCCCAGGGACGAGGTCCGCACGTTGATGTCGGGCCGCCGTGATCCCGCCGCAGAGCGCCCCTTGTTTCCGGGAGCCGCAGGCGATGGGTCCGTCGCCGTGGCTGTAGGCGCTTGACAGTAAGTGTCGTCCTCCAAGTCAGACCGTTCGGTCTCGGCGGGCATGGCGCCTGTCGTTGATGGGCTGCAGCTGGCCGGAGCGGCGGAGAGCGCGGACAGGAGCTGCTTCGGCCCCACTGTCAAGCCGAGGGGACCAGTATCCGCAGCAGCGTCTGCCACGGGACCGGCAGCGGTGGAGGGCGATCCCCGCTCCAGAACCGCTGATGCGCTGCCGTACTTGGTGAACGCCGGACTCCCAACTTTGGCAGGCTCCATGCCCTCAGGGGTGCTTGCAGCAGCTGCAGCTTGCACCTCGACCTCAGCGCCGCGGTCGCCCGCGGCAGGGGCGTCATGAAGGAGCTTTTGCTGGTGCTGCTGCTGCTGCGCCTTGGGGGACCACTGCTTGGACGGGCTGTCCACCTGGGCGCCAAACAGCTGGGCAGCCAGGCGACGGACGTTGGACCCAGCGTTGGCGCTCGCAAGGCGTGCAGGTGGCCTGCACAACGAGACAAGGGGTAAGTGGGATACCTTTCAGTACCACTGAACTGCGCATTGGTAATTATTATACATGCTTGCGATCAAGTCTGCTCAAACCCTTTGAACGACCCTCATGCAATGCGTAAAGCAAGGCCTGCAGGCTGTATCCCTGTTACTCACAGGGGTGACGCAGTACCAGCACCAGCGGCCGCCAACTCCCGCGAAGCTACCGCAGCGGACACGCCGGTGACGACCGCCTTGGCGGCGGTGCCTGCTGCCAGCGCTGGCTCCCCAGGAGCAGGCCCACTCTCAGCCGCCGGCTGCTGGTCACGCTGCTCCTCTGGCGACGGCCCAGCGCTTGCTGCTGGTGTTGCTGCTGCTGCTGTGTCGCCATGCCCTGCCGTTGCCGACGCTTGCGCTGACGCGGACTCAGAGGCTACAACCTGCCCAGCGGGCTCAACGGCCTCCTCCGCCTCTACGGCAACCCCAACCTGCACCTCCATCGGCGCAAGCTTGTCAGTTGAGGACCTGCTGCTGCTCGCCTGGCTGCCCAGCACCTGCTCCAACGGGTGCACCACGTGGCTGGCCTGCAGCGGCACCTGCTGCGGTAGCTGCTGCTGCTGAGGCAGTGCCGGCGGCTGCTGAGCTTGGTGCTGCGGCGGCGTGGCGCTGTCTCGCCAGGGGAGGGCCCCGTGCAGGCTGCGGCTCAGCAGCGACAGCCGCTCCCGCTCCGCGTCCAGCTCCCGCATGCGGCGGCGCAGGGAGTCCAGCGTCAGCACCGCCTCCACGCCGCTCTCGAGGGCCGTCTTCGGCTGAGCCCCGAAGAAGTTGGCCGCGCCGGCAGCGCCGCCTAGGCCCACGCCCATGCCGAGGCCCATGCTTGGGATGTTGAGGCCGGGGACGGCGAAGGGATTGGGACCAGGCTCGTCCCCTGGAAGGGTAGGGGGCGGGGGCGGCGGGTTGGGTGGTATTCGGCGGAGGGTACGAGCCACAGAGTTTTGCTGCTCGGGTACGCGGCGCATCATTGGGATGCGAAATAAGACGCTCAGATCAGCGGGCGTTACAACAGCAAAAGGAGTTGCGCAGGCTACTTGCGGCGTGTCACATAGTAGCTTGGGTTCGGGAACTGAAGGGCCGCAAATCCGTCGTCTAGGGATACGGTGCGTTCACGGTATAACGCTGTCCATCTCTGACAAAGAGATGATATGGTACCCGGCGTGACACCGCCAAGACCAACATATACGCTTCGTGCACAGTGTTCCTTCTGATGTCGTGCACCACGTACAAAACAACACCCTGGCAGCACAGGGGCACAAAACCTGCCCACATGCATTGTATGCAATGCAGAAAAGCAACCCACAACGATGACCAACCAATAGTGCGAGGATGAATAGGTACTTCAGTCAGTCGACAGACGTGTATATCGACCCAGGGCCCCTAGGGAGCTGCGCACCTGGGCAGCTGCCGTTCGCTCCCCCGCGCGCCAGGCCCGGAACCTCTGCAGCCGCCGCTCCCGCCTCCTGCAAGCCTCCAACTCCTTCCTTCCGACCAGGGCCGCTCCCACTACACCCCGAGCCTGTCGGCGAGCCGCCCTCCTGCCCCGCGCCCTGCGCGACCAGCAGCCGCTGCACCGCCGCGCACATGGCCTCGTCCGACCCGCCGCCGCTGCCCCACTCCCCCGCGTTCTCCACAAACGTCAGCTGCCCCTGCAGCGGGTGCGAGGCCAGGATATCGCCGTCCGTGCTGCCCACGCTGCTGCTCCGGTCCAGGCTCATGCGGCACGGCCAGGCCTGCGGCCCCAGGCCCGACATGGCGTTGGCGGAGGCGAAGCAGCTGCCGCTGGCCAGGTTGCCCGCTGGCATGTCACCCAGGCTGAGGTCCAGGTGGTGCACGGGGGCCGGGGCGAGGGTGCCGTCGACCTCAGCGTCGGGCGGCGGTGCGGGGCCGGGGGCGCCAAGAATGGTCGAGCGGCGGCTGATTACCAGGCTTTCCTGTGTAGGGCAGATAAGCATGCGTTCTCAGCCAGGTGAAAAAGCACAGGCACCAGGCCTGCACAACGACAGGCGGCGCGCCGCGGTGACTATGACGTCGGGGCCGCAGGTGAGAATCCGTAGACCACCGACGCAGGTTCAGCATGTTATAGTAGGCTGCTACCCTCTAGTCCAACCCAGGGAAGCTGCCGTTACCTGCAAGGCCGTGAGCGAGAGGTCTCCATGCAGCTCCAACACCGAGGCCCACAGCGGCCGCTCCTGCGCCGCCGCCCCAGCCCCGGCCCCCGTGCACGGCCCCGGCCCCGCCCCCGCCCTGTCCCGCTCGTCGTCCACGCCCTCCACCTCCCCTGCGCCCTCCTGCCGCGCCAGCTGCTGCCCCTCATTGCCCTCCTCCACCGCTGCGTCTGCCAGGGGCGTCCCGTCCTCGCCCAGGTCCGGGACGGGCAGCTCCTCCGCCCCCTCTGCCGCCGGGTCCAGGCCCATGCCGTGCAGGTCGTGGTGGTGCTGCATGGGGTCTCCCCCCAGCTGCGCCTGGATGACCTGCAGCACCGCGTCCATCTTCTCGTTGGCCTCCTCCAGCTCCACGATACGCGCATCGCGCAGCTCCAGCTCGCCTTGCAGCTGCAGCACCTGCACACACGGGCACACGCATGCCGGTGGTGCCGGTCAACGACAGCTTCTGCACTGCACTGGTGCACCCTGCAAAGAGAACCAAACTGTGTGCGTGCGACAACAGACGCAGCATTGAGGGTTGTGCGTGCCCGGAATACGAGAGAGGCGAGCGCCCGTAGTGATACTGATGCTGAATGGCTGTAATGGAGTGTGCCGCTTCCAGCCATCACCCGCGCCGCACCTGCTCGCCCATAGCCCGCTTCAGCACCTCGTTGGTCTCCCGCGCAATCTGCAGCTCTGAATGCAGCGTGCGCAACTCCCTGAAAAGAGGGAAATAGGAGTGTAGGCAAAAAGCGCAGTCAAGAAGCCATGTGTCACATGACAAACCAGCATGCTCGCTCGAGTGCGCACTGCAATCGCTTCGGAAGCTGACCCACATCGCATCTTGGTCCAAGGAACGCAGAATGCAGCCCTGAAACCTCACGTTCCCAGGAACCAGCAAGGACAACTGGACAAGGGCGAACGAGCGATTGGAGTACCAGGTGCCGGGATACACTCACTCTGAGTGCCCCGCCAGCATGCCCTGCACCTGCTGCTGCAGCTGCCGCACGAGGGCCGCCTGCTGCGCCGCCTCGTGCGCCGCCTGGGCCGCCTGGTTCTGGGCCGCCTGCATGCCGCGACCGACACACAAACGTCAAACATGACCCGGCCCTAAGGATCCAGCCACAAATGCGGGTACGTTACTGGCTAGGTGCCGGCGTGGATGCGCGTTAGAGCCGGCTTGCTGGGCCGCTCAACGCACATAGGCGTTGCTCGTCGCAGGTCTGTGCGTCGTACTAGGAGCTGCCTTGTCTACACGGCCATGTTCCGCGAAAGGAGGCGCGCAGCCTTCCACGCAGCCCAACGTACGCCGAACTTGCTCCATGCGCTGCAGCTTGTATCAGTGCGCTTGAGCTGGATGCCCAATGCCTTAGTACAGCCACTCTCCCCCATCTGCGGCCTCACCTTTGCTCGTGTGGACTCCTCCGCACGCTGCCCCTGCGCTGTCTGGGCCTCCCGCTCCGCCGCGTGCCTCGCCCGCAAAGCGGAATCCAGCTGTGACCGCAGCTGAGACATCTGCAGCCAGGCAAGGGCAGCTCTGGCTTATGTAAGGGTATGTGAGGTCGCGTCAATGGAAGTAGGTAAATGCCGCACAAAGTAGAACCCTCAAACAGCCACAAACCATTCAGTACGACGTGCGCGACGGAGTAAGGCCAGACAGGGGGCATGGCGACAATGCGGATACTGAATTGCACCGAAGCTGAAAGGTGTCATTACCTCAGCTATGCCCGTGCGCACCGCGCCATTGACCCACCGCAGTAGTGTGCATGTCCTTTGTCTGCTTCAGGCTCCCCTCAAGCAGCGCGCAGTGCTCCTCAGCCGCAGCGCGCGCCCGCTGCTCCTCATCCATCTGTTGTGTTACGGTGCAGCCCAGCGACACCGACGACTCAGGTTAGTGCGTCTTGACTAGTCAGGAAGGAAGTCTGGGCGTAGTGATCATGACTTCCATGCCTCCCTGCCACTTAGTGCGTAACCCCGAAAGAAATAGGCGCTGGGTGGTGGTGGTGGCAGTGCAGGGCCATCCGTACTGCACCCTGCGTTCACTGGCATCCGTGCACCAGCCTGTGCAAAGCCCCCCAGCCCCCACTACGGCACCCACCCTTTGCGCCGCCGCCTGCAGCTGCTTCCCAAACGCCGCCTTGACTGCTCCCACTGTGCGAGCGTCCAGCAGGTGGATCGGCAGCACGTGGTACGGCAGCATCTGCCGTACGCAACCGGATACGGGCAGGGGCAAGGTGAACAAACATAACGGTCGAGACTACCAAACAGGCAGCACTTCATGGGCATGTGCATGCACCATGCTGCAGCACGGCTTCCATAACCGTAGTACTCACGTGCTGAGGCCACCGGACGTTGGCCAGGCCGGTGGGGGTAATCAGCCATCTGCCGCGCCGGTTGACGCCCCCGCCTCCCAACGAGACGCCGTGAGGGGACTGGGGATCGGCCTCCAGCGTGTGGCGGCCGTCGTTCCGCGTGCTGCGGAGAGGGCAGCAGGCCGGGCGCGGGGTTCAGTGGATGGGTGGACAGGCATCAGGGCAGGCGCAGTGCGCACATTCCGTACTCTAACGCAGTAACAATCGTAGCAAGCGACGTCCCCGAGTCGGCGTCCTTTACCCATACCCATACCTGAGCAAGGTAAAGCTCAGCTCCTGCTGGCGGCGCCGGACGACCCAGACACTCAGGGGGTCGAGTGCAGAGGTGGGCACAGAGTCTGGAGGTAGGGACACACGGACAGGCTCAGCGAGGAGATGTGCGGCACTGCGTGGCTTCCAGCTTGCCCAATACATGTGGTATGTGAAGCTTCAGAGAGCAGCAACGTCTTGTCCACGGGATTTAACTAGGTGGAACGGGTACTCGCTGCTGCAGACAGCGTGCAGCCTTCGTATGACAGCTATGTCGCGGGTAACCTTGAAGAAAACAGTCATGTATGACAGCCCGCCAAAATCCTTCATAACATACCCGGCTTGCCACGCAGCGTATGCACTTCAAGCCGCCTAGCGCGAGGGAGCAGGGCTGTAAGGACTGCATCATCGTCCAGCCGGTCAACGCAGCGAAGGTATACCACGTCTCCGTCTGCCAGCATCTCCAGCTCCCCGTAGGAGGTGCTGGAACGGATTGATGCTAACCATTGGCTGGCTGACGAGGCTAACGGAGTGGACAGCTTCGGGGCGAGCTCTTGAGGCTCGCCTTCCTGCTTGCTATCCTCTGCTGGCTCTTGCGGCTTACTGTGAACCCTTTTGTGCTGCAAAAATGCTAGCACGGCTGCTGCAGCTGCTGCGGCGGCGAAGGCCATTCTTCTCCCGCCAGGCTGGTGGCACCGTCCGTGCCCGAGGCACCGTCCGTTCGTTCTAGGACCGCATACTAGGCCAAAGGAGCTGTCTGCAAAAACAAATTAACGAGTTTCATATACAGGCAAAATCGGTAAGGGCACTAGAGCCTGGTGATGGCCAACTGATCGATGCCAGAATTGCGAGCCCAGAACGCCCATGCACACAGACAATGTTATGCATTACCCGGGACCTGCTGCGAGTATATATCAAGTTACAGCGTCCTTAGTTGAATTGGTGCAGAGAGCCAGTTTGCGCTCTGTTTCGGACGTCTGTAGGCACTGGCTGAAGGACTCCACCTGCACGTAACATGCTCGCCCAGATTTCTAAGCAGCACCTCAGGTGCGTTGGGCGTAGACACAGTGTAAATCCGGCGGTCACAAGGGCAATCAACCATCTTTAGGGTGTTCCCAAGGCTCGCGAGGTCGATGGACTACGCAGTGGCATCAGATCATGTTCACAAGGGACATGTTGCATAACTGATATGGGTGGCCCTTTTGCGATGGGCCAGCTGGAGTGTGGAACACCGTCTCTCCCGTGCTTGTGACATACGTATGCGTGTGCTACCGCATGACGAATCAGATGTGACTATCTGCTGATGTGTAACAGCTGTTTTGCGTGTTGGCGTGCTTGCAGGTCTTCGGTTCGACGTGCTGTCGCTGTTAGGGCCGCCCCGGCCTCGCGCACCGTCATGACAACCAGGGCGATTGCCGTTGGCCAAAAGCTACCTGACGCAAAGTTCAAGTACTTTGATGGCGAGGGGCAGATGCGCGACGTCACTGTGGAGGAGCTCTGCAAGGGCAAGAAGGTTATTCTCTTCGCCGTGCCCGGCGCCTTTACACCGACATGCAGCCTGAAGCACGTTCCTGGCTTCGTGGAGAAAGCAGATGAGCTGAAGCAGAAGGGCGTGGACACGATCGCGTGTGTCTCGGTTAACGACGCGTTCGTCATGTCCGCGTGGGGCAAGGACCTCAAGTGCGGTGACAAGATCCTCATGCTGGCAGACGGGAACGCTCAGTTTACCAAGGCTTTGGGTGTGGAGCTGGACCTCATCGACAAGGGGCTGGGGCTGCGCAGCCGGCGGTACTCTATGCTGGTCGACGACATGGTGGTCAAGGTGCTCAACCTTGAAGAGGGTGGCGCCTTCACCGTGTCCTCCGCCGAGGACATGCTGGCTGCCGTGCTGTGAGGCATCCACTGGGCATGCTGAATGACACAGAGGCGGGGCTCCCGCTGATCCATGTGCTGTAATTGGGGGGTGCACTGTACCACGTGGCAGGGCCAGGGTTGAACCTGGGGTGGAGGTTGCCGCTGTATCATTCCTCGGACCCAAGTGGGCACTGTACCATCAGAGTTTGCTAGGGCTATAGCAGTCGCAGGGCAGCACAGAGTTGGCAACTGTGAGGGTAGACTGTTTTGTGTTCTCTTGACGGTGCAAACAGGTGCAAATGCTGAGGAGCGTTACGTATAGGGCGCATGTTGATCGGGTACTGCGCTGTTGGCTTCAGGTTTGCATCTTTTTCGGGTTGCCTCCAGAGTTTTGTCCATCTCTCTTCACCTCCTTGCTGCTGCAAGGACCACGCATACGCGCAGTGGTTGCTGCGCACACAGACCTGGTCCTTCTTTGTATTTTGTAAGGCGAAGTGATGCAGTGCGCCTCTTGGAGAGCGTAAACGACAGCTAGACACGTCGCTGACATGTGCTTTTGGTGCAAGCCAGCAACTGGTCTCTGCATGGTCACAGAGCAGTGCGACAGTTCAAGATGCAGCGCAGAGTAGTTTACCGGCAGCTGCTGCAGCTACGGTACTCCAATGAAGGAGCCAGAGTGCAGGCATGGAGGCATGGAGGGCCTTGGCCGACGGTCCGAGGCCCAAGGGCCGGCAGCGGCTCCGCCGTTACGCAGGTGCAGGGTTTACGGCACATTCATGCTGCAATAGGAGGCAACCAGGAGAGACTGGTAATGTGGTCACGAGTGATGAGCATGTTCATGAGGCACGGGAAAGGCGTTCATAGGCCGAAGGCCTTCTGATGCTAGGCGACGGAGTGCCCATGCCTGCACTGCGTGCCTGTGTCCATGCCGCTCGTCCCGTACGACCCCAGCTGGGGGTTCTTTGGTTATGTGCGTGTCAGAGAGCTATGCAGCCAATGCCTAAGGACAATACCATGCTAAAGCAGAGGAAGACCACCCAGAATGAGGCCGTCTCGTTGCTGGTTCGCAGAGCGAGCGACCCGGGCGCACAGCCGGGGAGCCCTCTCCCGCCGCAGGCTGCAAGTAAGGGAAATGACAGCAAGGAGCCTCTAAATATACGCCTTCCAGCTCCTACCTTTGCAGTCGGCTACCTCTGCACGGGAACAGCGCTCGCGGTCCTGGGTCAGGTTGTGACAAACCAGGTGCGACATTTTCTTGGACAAACCAGGTCAAACTGAGCAACGCGACGCACTATATACAACTTCTTGTATGTCAAGCACTAAATATCCGAGAGCCTGCTTAGCGCACCCTGACCGACAAGAACCCTATGCGCCCTCCCGCCAAGCTGTTGCCTCGGGTCCTGCGCCTGCCCTCCGCAGGGGGCTTTCGACCCCAGCACACAACTGGTCGCCTGGACCAAGTACGCGTGCACGTTTCTCCTATCGCTATCGCTGCAGCTGGCCAGCCGTGCAACCGGCTCACAGCGTAGTGTGCCTCCATTGGACAAGTCCTCACAGAGGAAGGCCGCTTGGCTGACCCTGGCCGTGGGGTGGGTTGACTCGCATGCTGCACGCCTGGTCTGGTGTATGCAGCACACTCGCAGTGCCCACTGCGTGTAGTTGCATGGTCTACATCTAGCTACATCAGCATGTAGGTACATGCATTAAGCCGTTGCTCTACCACAGTACCACTGCACCGACATCAGCCACGTGTCGCGGCCAGCATGCCGCTTGTAGCCTGGCGAACACCCCTAGTAACCAACCATGACAATGTGCGCAACCAGTCACCTGCATCTGGCGGGATTTCACTGCAACATTTCCCACAGGCTTCTAGACACCTTGTCGTACGGCCTTAACTGCCTGGGCTTCGCGCTCTGCGGATCGGCGCTCAGCATGTGGGTTGGTGGGTGGCCGTTTAGGACCAGCGTGGCCTGGGTCTGTCGCTTGTGGGTACGGCGCCAATCAGCATGCCGCGCAGGGCTGCAGCGAAATTTCACTACGTCAGATTGCCTGGAATGTTGCAGCAGGTGTCGGCGACCTAGACACGGAGACTGAGCGAAGGCGAATTGCTGGCGACGGCTAGCTGGCCTTCAGACGGTGCCTGCACGCGGCGCTTCGGCCCCAGTATAACCGATGACCACGCTAGCCTGGTCGTGGGTACCGTGCCGTCCACTTGTATGCATCGGCAGCAAACAGCTGCTGTACGGAACCCTCTTTGGCCTGCCCCCTGGTCGCCTGCCTGCATGCTACTTGCCACTTGCCATGCTTACGCTGTGCTGTGCCAAGTAGCTGATGCATACCTCTTTCCCTTGGTCCCGTGCGTCCATGCGTGCTGCAGGGTGGTGTTCGCGGCGTGCGGGCAGGTGTTCACCGCCGTGACGCGCCGGCTGCTGCTGCGCAAGACGATGACCACGGGGCAAACCCTAGGGGTGAGCTGGAAGCTCGCGCTTTGGTTGGATTTTTGATCATGTACGCTCTGACAATCGGATTTCGTCAGTGAGCGGGTGCACACCCCTCCCTGTCCTTGTTCCCGTGCCGGAAGCTATGTTACCAATTTGGACACCTGAGTGCAACTGCCACGTGCCACCATGTTATCCATGCACGCCCGCATGTACGCCGCTTGACCACGGGCGGCTGACCCGATGTTGATGCCACGTGTCTGTGACCGTGAGTCCACAGCTCCACATGCATGAAGCCCTGGCGATTTGTGCAAGGCGTGGCAGTAGTAAGCAATAGACGTACGCGACAGTCAACACGCCGTGCGCTACGGGTCCCACGCAGATAGCGCTAGTGGCGGTGGGCCTCGTCATCCGCTCCCTCAACAGGCTGTTGGAGCTGGTGGCGATCCAGCTGGTGACGACCCACGGGTCGGGGCAGGCCGCGGCGGGGCTGGGCGCGGGCGTGGCGGCCGGGGGCGCATGGGGCGCGGTCCGGCGGCTGGTGGGCGGCGGTGGAGGCGGCGGCATGGCGAGCGGTGTGGCGCTGGTTGCGCTTTCCGCTCTGGGGTACAGCCTGCTGGGCTGCTTGTACGAGGTGGGGGCTGGGGTTCTAGTGGAGATTTCTGGTTGTGTCAAGGGATCGTGGGATGGTTGTTGGGGCGTTGGCGCTCTTGCAGCCGGTACCGGCGCGGGACTTCGGTGTGGGGTTCATGACTGCTGCAGCGCCTTCCTGGATGCTTAGGAGTGGTGGCCCTGCTGTCGCCCATGAGTTTAAACACATTCTGCCAATGAGCTGTAGGGTCCATGCCGCGGCTGACGGGTCTTGGTGTGGCACGCGGGCACGCTTGCGCCTTTGTAACGCCCCACGTGTAGCTTTGAGTTTGTTGCCCCCGCCGACCGTGTTGCCCGCTTACCATGCTGGCCCCCACAGTGGCTAAGCGCGGTGCGGGGGCCAACCATGTCGCACGCCCAGGTGAGTTGGCCTCGTCGCTTATGGCCATGGGTGTAGTGCCCACGGCATCGCATTCACGTCCTTGATGCCACACCTACACTTGTCTGCTGCTTTCCGTTGCGCCACCTCCAGGTGTCCACCGTCCTTGCGCTCGTGGGCCTAGCCGCCATCGCCACCTACCAGCTTCGTTCTCTCCTCCTTCATGACTTACTTCCGCACCACACTTACTGCCGCAACCCGGCCCCCGCCCCAGGTGTCAACCGTTACCTCGCTGGTGGGGCTGGTCGCCACCTCCGCCTACCAGTTGGCGTTCACGCGGCCGCGGTGGGGGCCCCTGGTGGCGCAGCGCATGGCGGAGCGGGGCCTGACCTGGCCGCCCGTAGTACGCCTGTACGCACTGTTCGGAGGTGGGTCCACCGTGTAGACCGGGTACCCTGTAAACTAGTTGTACCGTATGTGCAAGTTGTGTGCCCGGTGCACACGTGTAGTGTGGTGGTGGCTGGGCTGGCCGCCTGTGGTGCGCCAGTTCGTCTGGAGGGTGTTGACGGCACGACAACGACGAACAACTTACAAGGAAACTGCACTGCTGCTGCTTAGGACACAGTCCGACTTGCGCGTCCGGGGACTCCGACCCTCCGGGCCAACTCAGCCACCTGACAGCTCCAGTCCCTGCCCTGTGCACCTCCCTCCGGACCCCAACTCAAGCCATGATTACGGGCACGAGCCTTTCCAGGATGCCGGTATGGCAGTATGAAACATGCGTCCTCCCTGTGCACTTCTTCAACACACCGCCCTGCCCTGCAAGTCACTATCTGAGCTTGTCTGCAATCAAACCGTGCCTCCTTCCCCTCGCGCTCCCCCTTCCTACATCCCCTGCAGCCCTGTTCACGGTGCACGGCCTGGTGCAGGGCGTGGTGCTGCAGCGCTCGGGCGCCACCGCGGTGGGGGTGGTCAGCGCCATGCGCGCGGCGGCGGTGGCGGTGGCCAGCGGCCTGCTGTTCTGCAGCCCCGCCAGCCCCCATCAGTGCCTCACGCCGCACTCGGCGGCCAGCGCGGCGGTGGTGACAGCAGGGGCGCTGGTGTGGACACTCACAGGTGGGTCATCCCGGGGGGGAAGGAGTTACTAAAGTAGATCGATCCCCGCGGGGGAGGGCGAAGGGGAAGGGGACTGGGCGGCTTTTTGCGAGGAGTACCGGTATGCTTGGCTTGGCGGCTCTTTCCTGCTTCCCGTGCCCTGCTGCTAGCCGTGGGCCCGCACGGATAACGCACACGGGGTGCAACAGTACGGGGTGCTAGGGCCTATGCTCAAGCTGGATTGCTGTGGTGGACCCTCACAGAAGGGGTGGCTAGCATGGAATGAGCGGCTGCACCCGCGGCCCTGTAATATGACAGTTTGGCGGTGTTAACGGGCTGCCTTCCTGGCATGCTGCCAATGCAGGGCCGAAGAAGACATGGCCTCCTACCAGTACCGCGGCAGCAAACGGGGGGACGAAGGACAAGGACACGTAGACCGGCGACAGCTGGTTCGGACGTCGGACACGTATACAAACTCGGGCTTCGGGCTAACTTCTTGACGACAGTATTAGCAGGACGTGTGTGGGATCGGCACATACGTGTCGGCGGGCACCTGCTCGCGTTGTCCCTCCACATGGCGTGTGCAAGGGGTGTTCGGACTGCTTTGAGACAGGCAGGATGCGCTTGCAGGCTACGCGACACGTGCCTAGGGCCCCGGATGCCATGCATGCGTGTGATGAGCAAAAGCACGTGTGGGGACACTTTACTGCGCCTTATTGTTTTTGCGCAGGCTGCCGGAGTGTAGCGAGAGCGGCCCTGACCCATGGGTCGCCTTGGTACGAGCAGTGACATGGCACACGGCCTGCGCTGAAAGCACCACTTCGTGCAGTATATGTGCCAGTCTGGTGCACTGTAGTCTACGTATCTGTTGTGATGAATGAAAGGTCGCAGTCCTACGTGCTCCTGAAGCAAGGGTGAAGCGCGACCCTCACCCGTCACCAGCCGACGTTGGGAGCTGCCCAATGGTATCCCTAACCCTAGGGACTCCGGGTCATCAAGTGCCGCTTTGCTCCGATTTGACGCTCGCGACATGCTCCTAATTTCACAGCGTGCGACCCAAGCCTCATACAACCTTGTACAGCGGTTCACAACGCAAGCTCACTCCAACTTATAAAGGATCGACCTAGAGGCATTCTCAGACTGCACCATTGAGCTAACGCCACATCTAGCAGGAAGGAGGTCACTCGGGTCGTTGCTTGACGTGCGCTCGCGGCCATTGTCGTGAGCCACATCGCGCAGCCGCGCGCGGCCTTGCGGAGTTGCGGTCATCACCCAATGGGCGCAACTGCTGGCGTCCGCGGCTGCCGCCACCAAGCGGCCGCCACCTGCCTTCTGGCCATGGCCGTGCTGCTGTGCTGCTGCTGCAATGCACTCGGCGCAACAGGCGAGTGGTGTGCAGCGCATGTGGGTGACAATAGTATATCAGAGGGTCCAGTACGGTACAGTGGGATAGAAACATAGCGCATTACACCCCATACTCCTTGGCGCACGCTGCACGTCAGCACAGGTGCTGGCAAGACACCTTGGGGCTTCGATCACAAACGCAATACCACACGACTGGCCCTGTGTATAACCTCCCATGCCTCTCACCCCACCCCTGCCCCGCCCCCTTGGCCCGCGCTGCAGACCGCTCCCGCCTTGGGCTCCTGCGCGGGTCGTCCCAAGGCGCCCAGCTGCGCGCTCGCGACAACAACCCCCAAGCGCCTGAGCTGCAGCAGCAGCCCTCCTCGAGCCCCACCGCCGGCACCGTCGCAGACGTCGGCAGCAGCCCCCGTTATGGCACCACCAGGGAGTGGCCCCCGGGGCTTGCTGGTTTCGGCGCCTCTGACGACCACGTGGTTGCACAGGTCGCACCCTGGCGGTCTGTGGATGCAGCGGTCCAACGGTACCAGCAGAGCGCTGACGCCCTGGAGCGGTCAAACCCGTACGGCAGCTCAGCCGCCGTACAGCCGTTATTTGATTTCAGGTCGGCCGCAGCAGCCATGCCAGCACGCGCCTCACCCGGCGCAGCAACGGCGTTCGAGGAGGCGCCGCCTGGCCCTGCCGCCAGCGCCGACGGCGGGCCCCTGTCCGCCCTGGTGCAGCAGCTGAGCAGCCTGTGGCGGGAACTCAACCCACAGCCCCAGTCGGCACAATACGGTCATGCAGGCGGCACGCCGGCAGATGATGCAGCAGGTGATGCAGCAGCGGCGGCCGGACCCGGTGCACTGGGCCTGCCAGGAATGCCTTGGGCAGCTGGCGACCAGCTAGGCTCGGACCATGCCGTCCCACAGCAGTACCGTGTGGACGATGTCCAGGACCCTGACCCGGCGCTGTCGGGAGGCGTCTTTGACGCGGGGGTGAGGGCGCACGGCTCGGCCGCGCTCCCCCGGCCGGCGACCGCAGGCGGCTCCCTTGTACATGGGGCACGTGGGGATGACGGTTGGGAGCTGTTTGATGACCCTTTCAGCCCTGTCAGCACGTGGGGCCAACTGGAGGCCGCAGTACCAGTGGACAGGGGCGACCAGCACCGCCAGGAGCAAGTGGCAGCTGCTGCGGCTGCCATTGCAGCAGCGGAAGCCGCAGCAGCTGCTGCTGCTGCAGCTGCGGGCTCGCCAGTTGTGGGAGCCGCGGGGCACCAGGGGGGCCAGGAGGAGTGGCAGGCGGGTCCGGGGGGCCTGCTGGTGTCTCTGGTGATGCAGGAGGAACGGGAGGGCGGCGGGGTGGTGGTGGACCTGGTGGTGCGGGCCATGGACGAGGCGGAGGCGGGGCGGGCGGCCCAGCGACCCGCGGGTCAGTGGGTCAGTAGCAATTTGGCTGAGGACGGAGAGGAGGGCGAGCTGGTGGGATTTGCAGCGGCGGTAACGCTTGCAGCGGAGCTGAGCGACAGCCTTGGTAGTATGGGGGTCGTGGGTGGGGGTGACGACGGCGAAGGTGTGGCGCGGCTACAGCAGCAGCAGCAGGAGCTCCTTGGTGGTGGCATGGAGGAGCAGCTGGATGTGCTCTTGCAAGGCTGGCAGGCAGCGGCGGAGGAAATAGCAGCAGAAGCAGGTGCGGCAGCTGTGCAGGCGGGGGAGGGTCAGGAGGGCTACGGCGCTGTGCTGGACGACGAGTACGACATCACGTACAGGATGTACGTGGAGGAGTACCTTGAGGAGTACGGCATGGACGACAGCAGTTATTTGGAGGAGGAGTACGGCAGTAGCTACCTGCCGGAGGACGCAGACGGCGACGAGGAGGTGGAGGGCTTTGAGGAGGAGATGCCCTGTGGCGGCAGTATGGGTGCCATGGACGATGAGGCGGCGGCGGCTGGGGAGGAGGCATGGGAGCAGTACGGGGAAGCTGAGGCGGAAGCAGCTCTTTTCTTTGGCGCAGAGCCGTACAGTGACGACGCTGCGCTGTACGACGATGCGTTTGGGGGCGGGCCGCGCTTCGAGGCAGATGGGGCTGGACCGTACGGAGGGGAGGCGCCTGTGGTGTGGATTAAGCAGCTGCGGGTGGAGCAGCAGCAGGAAGACGGGGAGGCGCAGGAGGCGGAAGCGGAGGGGGTGCAACAGCAGGGTGGGCAGCAGGAGGGAGAGTGGAGTGACCATGAGGCTAGCGGATGGGGTGAGGCAAAGGCGCACCCCATACGGCCGTCGCGGCTGCTGCTGGGCGACATCAAGGGTGGGTTATGGCATGCAGCTGACTAATGCAGTTGCGCTGTGGTATCGCACGGTTGCTATCGTCGGCTTTACCGAGTACGTACCATACGTTATTACCGGTACTCAATCAAGGCTGCAGCGAGAGCAGGTGTTGCGTCCACCTCGTTGTCCTGACGATGCGTGACTGTATGGATTGTAGCCATCCGACCGCCTTCCCTTCCTGCGCAACTCCCTCCACCTCTCTCGCACACGCAGGCCCGGTGCCCAAGGGGCCAAAGCCCCTGCCGGAGCCCAAACCCCTGCCAGCGCCCAAGCCAGCTAATGTGAGTGACGCGGCGACTTACGCACGCAATGTTTGTCGTACTGCGTCGTGTACGGTACACAAGTATGAAGGTGCTCCAGGCGTAGCCCCACATGCGCGGAAAAGTGCCGTGTGTGGTGGATGGCGTTCCTTTCTTACCACTGCCGTACACCGGCATTAGAGATTGAGTTACCGTCCCTCAGCGCCCAATACGTCTGCTGCCCCCAACCCCACCTGACCCAACGAAACAGCTTCCCCCATTGGCAAACGCCGCCGTCTCCACGTTGCCGTACGCGTCTGTCGTACCTTGGGCATTTCACCCATCCAGGACCAACTGCGTGTGGGGCCGGGAGGTGCGGGCTTCATGTCGCGCCTGTACATTTCCCTTGACAGCTATTTCAAATTCGCCCCTGTCGTTCCCTTCGTGCCTGCTATACCACACACCAATGCTCAACCTGACGAGCCTGCCGGGTTGTGTTCCCTACCCCGCCTCCTCCCCCAGGTGTGGGTCCCCGGTATCGTGCGTGTCAAGGTGGATGAGGACGGCGATACCACGGTGCGTCAATACACACGTTACAGTGACGCGCCACTGCACAGGCTGGGGACCTTGCTTTCTTCGCGCAGTCTGGGGACCTTGCTTTCTTCGCGCGATCCCTTACGGCAAGGAGCACGCGACCGTGCCTGCTGGATCTGTTGTGCCATGTTAATGCTTTGCCGGCCTTTCAGCCTCCGTGCCCGTACAGTACTGCCTGATGCGCCTACGTGCCTCGGTACTAGTTTCCTGTGCCATGATGACCCCGACGCTGTGAAATGTTTCCCTATGCAGGTCAAGGTGGGCCCCCTCGGCTCCCTCCTCACCGTCAACGCCGAGGGACCCCGCCCCGGCGGCCCCGGCCCCGGGCCCCTGCCCGGCCCTCTGCCCCTGCCGGGCCCAGGGCCCAACCCAGCAGCCGCGGTGGGCGGCGCCTTCGGCGGCGCATTCGGTGCTGCGGTTGCCGGGCCAGTGGGCGGCGTCGCTGGCACGGCGATTGGCCAGGCGGTTGGAGGGGCGGTTGGCGGCGCGCTGGCAACCGATGGCCCGCAGCTAGGTGGCGGCGGACTGGGCGGTGATTGGGGGCCAGTGGTTAGGAGCAATGGGGTGCATGAGGGCACGGCGGTGGACTTGGGGGACTTCGGGGAGCTGGCGGGCCTTGGGGGCAGCGGCGGTGCTGGCGATCGCCCGGCCGTTGCTGCCGCAACCGCCGCAACCGCTGCAACCGCCGCGGCAACCGCCAGCGGCCTGGTGGAAGCCATCCCTCCTGGCGCCGGCACGACCTCTCCTTTCCTGCTGCAGCAGTCTGCACAGGAGCAACAGCAGGGGAACGCAGCAGTACCGGCAGGGGCAACCCACGGCCTGAGGAGCGGCGGTGGCGACAACATCAGCTTGGACCTACCCGGGGCCGTGCCCCTTCCTGGTACAGCTGCCATCCTGGACACCAACCGGCAACAGCAATTGATTCGTCATAATGAACAACAGGCAGGTCCGGAGCTGCCCGTCCCTGCAGGCGTCCCGAAAGCCGAGGAGCCCAAGCGCAATGTGGCTGTGAGCGTAGGCCCCGGGGGCTCGCTGTTCCGGTCTCGGAGCACCGCCACAGGCCGTACGGACGTGGACGTGCTTGGGGGCCTGGCGGTGGGGGTGAGCAGCAGCGAGCTGACGGGGCGCACGGTGACGACGGTGGGGCCGGCGGGGAGCATTGCGAGGGTGGTGGCGACGGACAAGTGAGGCGGGTGAGGGGTAGGGGTGGGGGCAGGTGTATGTAAGGGTGGGGGTGGAGTGAAGGGGTGGTGGTTGTCTGGTGTGGTTGATGCTCTTGGGCATGGGATGCGCAAGGCTGAATGTAGCGGGGGCTGCACGGTGTTGATGGTGTTGCTCGATTTTTTTTTGGTTGTTGCTTGCAGCAGTAGTAGTGGTTCCCTGGTTGCGTTGCTGTTTGACAAGCTTGGGGCATTTGTGAATTCTTGGGCAGCATGCAAGGGCATGTACCGTATCGGTAGTACTGGAAAGCTGGCGCTAGGCAGCGGCTTGTTACATGGGGCGTTCTACACAGTACCACGCATGGGCAGACAGAGGAACTCCCTGTTGGTTGGGGAATGTACATACGTACGTTGCCCCGAGACATACCCGACGGGAATCATCTGTCACAACACGGAAGCAACTGGGAGCCACGTAGGTCTGCTCCTTGCCTTGGCAATTTGTGCTGCGCATTGTTCATCCAGCACAACCAGTTATACAGGTGCCAAGTGCGTACATTGGTGCTGTTGTGACTCTTGGGCTGGGCATGTATGTCGACGTGTGCACATAGGAAGCGTTCTCGGTCGGTGGCCTGCCTGCAACACCGACGCAGCAGCTTTCCTTGACGCCTGCCATTTAACGACACACCGTTAAGCGTGAAGTACCGGTAGTACGGTAGGCCTGGGTAGACATGGCGAGCCCTTACAGACAAGCCCGCTTTGTGCGGACCGTACGTACGTATGGGTGGTGCACAGCGGATTGCAGCTGCTGCTTCAGGTGTGCCGTACACATACACACTGTGTGTCCAAGCAGGTCCGAGTCGTCGTGGCTAAGCGTTTCGGCAATTGAAACTGTAGCGCTTATAGTACGGGCAAAATGTCACTTTCCTAGTGGATAAGAGCAGGGTCAGTGATCCAAGACGGTGACTCCAGCACAGAGCCTTTACCCGACCCCCTTAAAACCGCCCATACCGCTTTGCCTATGTGTCCACTGCACCGCGTCCTACCGTACACGTGGCGTAGAAAGCCTAACTGCTGGCAGCACGGCACTGCAGCGCCTTTCAGAGTTTCAGTCTTCAGTGAAGCACGCCTTACCAAATCGGGGACTACCAACAGCCACGTGTAACGCAGCTGTTGGTCCCATGTGTTGTCTAGGACCAGCCGAGGTTGAGGCCACCCATGCACGTTCGGGAGGTAAGGCCGATTAAGCAGCCGATAGCATGTCGAGCGAAAACGTCCGACCAGGCCAACGCCCACCGAGGCTTGCATGTCTCTCCCTACACAAGGAGGTGCAACTGCACCGCTTCTGGCACACGGTGTCATCACTGTCCACCACGGTGTCCAACAAGGCGAAGGTCACCACCAGTCACCACCACCACCACCACCACCCCCACCACCCCCCCCCCCCCCCCCCCCCCCCCCCCCCCCCCCGCCCGCCCCCCCCCCCTCCCCCCCCCCCGGCTCCCC
>VFQN01002491.1_pt1 | contig 28228 bp, 53 predicted proteins | sample 3512371 | NCBI WGS metagenome assembly VFQN01 (sample SAMN10412370, study PRJNA504923) | tailings metagenome | isolation source: Replicate 2 from Balatoc abandoned mine | place: Philippines: Itogon, Benguet | collected 2017-08-28
GGCTGTGAGGCAGGGGAGAAGGCGGTGGCGGGGGCGGTGAGGGCGGAGGTGGAGAGGGTGGGGTAGGGGGTGGGGGTGAGGGTGGAGGGCTGGGCGGTGGGGGCGAGGGAGGAGGAGGTGGGGGCGGGGGGGAGGGAGGTTGAGGGGAGGGCGGCGGGGGCGGGGGGCTGGGAGGGGGAGGAGGAGGGTACTCCAGGAGGCAGTCCCCCGAGCAGCCGTCTCCGTCCAGGATGTTGCCGTCGCTGGTGGAGGGGGCCGAGTCGCGGGGGAAGGTGGGGTCATGTCAGCTCGGAAAGAGAGTGCCCACATGAGGCTTGAGGAAGGGCGACTGTGGCGGGCTTGTGCGAGGAACCCGGATGGGACACAGTTGCAAGGCATCGCGACGTGCCTTATCTGGTTGGACAGCCCGGACTGTTGCCATGCTCTGACAGGGTCCTGCCGGGTCCCTCCAAGAAACGGCTTCGGCCGCGGGCCCACGGGGAAACCCCTACTCGCGCCCCATCCGTTGAACGGCATGCAATACGGCACCTCCACTCATCTTACTCCCGCACCAGCTAAAAAGGTGTGACCGGATTCCCCATTTGTCCGACCTTTTGCGTAGCCGTTGTGCTCATGCATAGGCAGAAGCCCCTTCCGCGTCGACCCATGCATGCATGCGGGTTGCCGACACCGGGTAGCCCAGACACGACAACGGCGCGGGCCCCTCGGACCAAGCCCTTGGAGCCAAGGCTCAGTCTCCGGGCAACACAACAGACATGCTACCAGCGCGGCCCAACCCATAGACCCATGGCACTGCCATTCCACTCACTCGCAGTCCTCCCCGGGGTCCAACACGCCGTCCCCGCAGTTCCAGCAGTCGGGGTCCGCCTTATCGACCAGACCGTCCGAGTCGTTGTCGATGCCGTCGAAGCAGTTCTCGGCGGTTAGTACGGTACGATCCGCCTGCAGTACGGTTGCTCGGCAGCTGGTGGTTGCGCCGTACGGCCGGGGGCACTGGCCCGTCTGGTACGACAGCACGCGCAGCCCCACCCAGCCCACGGGACCGGTGAAGTAGCCGTGCCAGGAGTCGTGGTCAAGGTTGCTGGAGAGGGAGGTATTGGGCGGGTAATGCAGCAAAGGGCACCACGTTAGAAGGACTCCATGTTGTAGCTACTGGCACAGCAGGTATGGCCCAAGGTGGGGCTGCGAACAAGGCAGGAAGCCACAGTGAGGACACAAGATGACACGGCCAAAACGGAGGCTCGCTTGCCCGCCGGTCTCCACGGCATACAGGGCCCTGCGTTTCGACTTCTGGTGTGTGTAATGTGCGCGTACTGTCCGTCCTAAAGCCTCACGTGTTGTTGGAGGCGGGGCTGATCTTGGCCATGTCAGCGCTGACGCTGACGTCGCCAAAGGTGGCTGCCGCAAAGGTGAGCTTGAGCGGAAGGAAGCCGTACGAGTCTGCATCAGGACAGTACGGCAGAAATGTGTTGTACCATGTCAGTGGCGTACGGTACATGGGCGAGGGCGGCTTCGTGCATACGGTATCGGCGACCCCATGCACACCCGGCCGTGCACCCCGCAGCTGCGCGCGCAGGGCCCCACACGCGTACGGCGCATCCCGGCTGCAGGGCGGTGACAGCCCCGTGCGCGTTACGTGCGCTCCGTGTAGCTCACCGTATCCGGTGCCGCCGTTCTGAATGAGCACCGCCAGGGAGCCGCCTGCGCCACACGGCGGTACAACAGCAGCAGTTGCAGCACCATTAGCAGTAGCACGTGCAGTTACATGCACGCCACACGAGCTCATTGCGGCTCGGCCCAGGGGCCTGCCACCGCGGCGCTGTGTGTGCGAGTAGTGTGTAGTGTGGGCAACCCGCCGCGTACATCAGGGCAGTGCAGGCAGTGCTCGTACGGCTCCGTGTAGTGACGGTGCCAAGGTCCCATGGAAGGGTGGAGGCGTTTACTGCTGTACATGGCAGCACTGTACGGCACCAGGGACACAGTACCCACCCCTGTTGTTCACAAAGTCCACGATCTTTGATTTGATGCCAGTCAGCGCCGTGTTGAGCGTGATGTTAATGCCCCCAACGCAGTTGGTAGAGTCACTGGGGGAAGGAGACGAGGGTGGGCCGGATCAGCGCATTGCATGCATGGAAACAGAGGGTAGTGCAGAAACGCGCAAAGAGCTGAAGGCATGTGCGCCCATGCTGAAGCCACTTGAACCTTCAAACCGCCATTCAGGCCGGGCTGTTTGTGCGCCGCCCCGTCACACCCGCCCCGCTCACTTGGCCCGCCAGCCACGCCCATGCGGTAGGCTCATTGAGCCACTGCGGCACGAAACCACAGCCACGTCCGTACAGCAGTGCGATAGTCATGGCATGGTAGATGTACCGATTCCAGGGCGACGCACCTGGGGACGTACACCATCTTGTACTGTGTGAGGTTGGCGCTGCTGACGGCGGCGGTGGTGGTGGCCCACGTAATGTTTGCGCGCCCGTTGACCCACCCTGCCGCGGACAAGAGGTGACAGTCACTTCGCGCTTGGCGTCCAGGTACAGCTAAGAGCCAGCCACAGCGTTATCAGTCGCACAACGGCTACCTCAGCGGGATGTAAGGCGGTATGCGCATTCCCTTAACGACCCTCCCATATGTAGCTTATCCTGTGTGTCCCCGTACGACCCGGACTGGTTTCCATTGCTACCAACAACTGAATCCACCAACTCGCCCCGCATGTCGCCCCTGTCGCACGACAACAAGTACAACATCCTGCCTTGGTGACGGCAGGGGCCAGCACCCCCAAGCAAGGATGTCCCACGTCCCACGTGCCATGCACGCCCACGCGCGCACCTGTCAGCGTGTTGCGTGCCTGGGAGCCGGAGGGGAAGGTGCCGATGGCCAGGATGCCCGAGGCGTCCGCGGGCGCCAGGCTGAGGCCACGCTGTATGGCGTTGATGTACAGCAAGCCGCAGCCGGTGCCCTCGCAGTGGTTGACATCGTCAGCATCGTCTGCGGGAAGGGGAACAGCAGCAGCAGCAGCAGCGACGGCAGCAGCAATGGTGTGGGCAATGGCAGAGGTCAGTCTTGTCCGTGACGGTCCAGACAGGTGTCGCACAGGACAGCGGTGCCGTACGTGGTGTGCATGAAGGTACCGGCGCGGCGCGTGGGGCAGGCGCAGCACCCTGTTTGGGAGCAGCTGCAGAGGGAGACCTCCAAGCGCATATGCCGGATAACCCGGACTGCCGCGCAAGCCCAGAGATGTGGTGCAGTGTTGTGACCGGACGCATCAGGACGCATCCACGCTACCCAGCGGCGTTGGGTGTGGTCCCCTGCGGCCTTTACTCCAAGGCTGAGGGCCGCCGCACCTGTGCTGATGAACACGAAGCCTCCCCTCGGCCGCTTGAGCGGCGTGGGGGGCGGTGCTGATGCCTGGAGCACTGCGGGCAGGCGCACGTGCATGGGCCGGGACACATCAGCTAGTGGACGGTCCGGTGTGGGGTGGGCACGGAACCGCTGCTGTGACCGCGTGAGAGCTTAACACGCCAGACGGCGTGGAGCTTAGCCTGACTGCAACTGTGGGTAACCCCAAACGCCCAAAGCCCTTATTGCTGCTCAGTTGCTGCCTAGTTGATGTGGCGGTGCGGGGTCAGGCTTGCTTGTCATGTTGGGGTGCTGTGATGCATGCGGGTACTGGTTTGGGTGTGCGCTTTACGCGGACGGTCTTCCGGCCGGCCTGATACTCCATGCCTCTACCCCCAGCTTGGTGCTTGATCTGCCCACTGCCTACGCCGTACGCGTTGTGGCCATATGGTGGCCCTCAACCGCTGATGACTCACGTGAGCGGCCCCAGGCTGTGTTTGCGTCCAGGGAGGCGGAAGCAGCTCCAACAAGGATCCACAAGACGACGGCGCTGAGCGCCGTACGCTTATGCCGTGTAGCGTGGCGCCGACTGAGCGTGCGCCGCTCGCCCCCGCGACATGCTCGCGATTGCAGACGAATTGGTCTGGAAGTTGACGGCATAATTGCGTGAGCAATTATCCACAAAAAAGCGGTATAGTCATAGTGGGCTGCTCAAAGGGAGTGTTTGGGCCCCTCTAGCGGGTTGTTCCGTCGTCAGCTCCGCACACACTAATGCACTGGCGCCCAGAGCACCAAGGCGTTACTGCCCATGCAAAACCACTGTATAAGGCAGCTACTTCGCCCAACGTAGAGGGCCCTTGTGTGAGCGCAACTCTGCGCAGTTCTGACAAACTGCATGCATAAGGTTTTTTAATTGTGGATGTTTTGCATACGTGCAGCAGCTTCTTTTAAAACAGCATTCGACCTGTATTGCCTCATGGCCCGTTTCATGGCAAGCCTGGTTTCGAAAAAGCGCTGTACACTGCAATACAATCACTTCTCGTTAGTCGCTCCCAAACCCCGATTAATCTCTGTTTAGTGCTCCATGCACCTGGCACAGCCTGTTCTGTCGCGCGGACGTTGTCAATAGTCAATGAACTCCGACGTGCCACGCCTAGGATACGCCAGCGTTAACAAAAAGGCATGGCCATAAAGCCAATGACTTGACTTAGCCAGCTTTTGATCACTCGCCGCCACGTTTGTACAGCCAGTAAGCCAGTCAGGCGTAACGCTCACCCCTTCTCTGTCCCCTTGAAAACAAACAACACACACAGAATCCTTCTCTACCGTAACATTTACCTTCCGCTTTTCAAGCTCAATGAGTGAGTAGCGGTCGGAGTCCGTGCGTAGCCCAGAATTGGGCATCAGAGCGCCCACCCCTGCGCCCACCAGTCCTTAAAAGTGCTTCTCGTACGGGGTACCAATTGCTGGCCCCTGATTAGGACCCTGCTTGCCACTTATTTGACGCACTACCTCCTTGTCAGTAGCCAGCACCGGCAGCAGGAGGCTCATGAGAAGGATCCCCTGCTGGCATGGCAACGGTATCCCTGACGCGTTCGTGCGCCCCACCACACAGAGTCCCTCCCTGCGTCCATGTGAATAGCGCGTCACCAGCTGGGCCGCTACACTGCAAGGCACGAAGGCAGCCAACCAAGCGAAAGACACCAGCATGCACAGGACACGGCAAAAAGAAGAGGCCACTGTTTCGCAGCCACACCGGCATGACAGGAATGCCCAACTACTGCGACGCCTTATGCCTCTCACTGTGGCAAATAGTTGAGTCAACTACGGATGTAATAGTCGAGTCATACAACCGTTGGGTTGCGAAGCGCTTTAGCGTGATGCCACTCGCAGCCCGCGACTCGCCTGCGTGCTGCTTCCAGCAGCCCACTGCCCTCGCCCCTGCCCCTCTTTCCCCGTACACCAGGCCCCTTAGACCCTTCTTCCACAGCCTCCAGCCGCCCATGGCCCATGAACAAGAGCGCACGCCAGGATGGGCAACCGAAGCTGGACTGCAACAACACGACAAGCACCTGCAGCGCTTTTCAGCAGTCTGTCCAGCTGTGTGCTGCCTTCAAATTTACGTCCGCAATGCACGCCACCAGCACGCCCATGCCAGGGCGGGCCTTGCTGCCACGCCAGCAACACCTAAATCCGCACGCCGCTGCTGCGCCCTTGCCAAACCTCTACGGCAGGGAACAGGCCGGTGCATGGCCCGGGCCATGCGGCCCTCTCCGCAGCCCACTGGCCACCGTCGGACTTCCCCAAGCCGCCCTCCACGAGCGACGGCAGCTGCCTACCCCCCAAAGCTGCTCCTCACGACGCTGGACGCCGCCGCACATGAATGCACGCACGCTGCTGTTCGCCCGTAGAAGCTCCCGCCTCCACCAGCCCCACTCCGGTGACCTCGAGCAAGGCCCCCCCCCTGCCGCCACCCGGTTGAGCACATCCCTGACAGCCCCCTTCCCTTAGTCGTTGTAGCTGAAGGCGGTGGTGGGCCGCGCCCCCCCGCCAGACATGCCCGGCTGGCTCTGTGCCGTGAGCGCCTTCCAAATGCGGCACGTGTTGTCCTTGGAGCCTGCGGTGGCGAGGAGGCAGTGACACAGGCGGCACGGAGTGACCTCGCCATTGTGGCTACGATGCGAGAATGAGCGACACAAGCCCAAGCTGCCCACTTGTGCCCAATCTTGGCCAGGCCACTTAGATGTAGCAGCATGCAGCCTGGTGGACCCCACATCCCGCCCCGCACGTTACCCACCCGTAATGATGAAGTCCCCCTCGTAGTTGAAGGCACACGAGAAGATCTCGTCCGTGTGCCCCTCCAGCACCTGCAGGCACTCGCCCGACTCGCAGTCCCACAACCTGCGGGGCCCAGGAAAATATAACAAAGCGTTATGAGCAAATGCCATATATTGGTTCACACGTGCTAGTTGATGATGAAACCTTGGACCCAACCATGGCAAGGCTGCAATCGTCAGACCTGCCTTGGACCCCACACGACGCCTGATGTCGCAATTGGCCTGGCCGTCGCAAACACCCATTTTACTGGCTTGAGGGACTCCATACGTGTGCGTCATGGTAGCCCACTTCGAGGCCCTGCGATGCAATCCCGCCAGACGCCTGCGCCGGGGCCCCACCTGCACGACTTGTCCGAGGAGGCGGTGATGAGGCGCGTGCCCTGCGGGTTGAAGGCCACCTTGGAGATCTCCCCATCGTGCCCCACCAGCGTGTGCTGGCACACGCCCGTGAGCGTGTGGTACAGCCTGGGGGCAGCAGGGGTGGGAGGAGGCAGCAGCAGCGGCAGCTTTACGGGGCAGGCTTGCGACTACCCGCACGGCATGGAATGCACGGCAGCATGCATCGAGGCGGCGGGTCACGGTATCCGACATTGCGCAACGGAGGACAGCGTAATGCTAGGGTCATAGCCCTTATGCGCTGGTGTATGGCGCCGGCAGCCCCTGCAGACCGCTCCCTGTCGAAACACTCCATAGCTGTCCGCGTCCGTAACACGACGACCATGCCCGCAGCGTGCAGCGCCAGCCGCCTGACCCGCACAGCTTCCGCCGCGCCAGGCTGGCCTACCTTGCTGTCCCGTCCGCCGAGGCGCTCACGAACTTGGTGCCCGCGCTGTCGAACGCAACGTCCAGCACCTCGTCCGTGTGGCCCTGAACAGACACAGGCGGCGACAGGGGGGACGGAACGGCCACTGTCAGGGTAAGGTAGGGACCGGTGGGCTCGTGGAAGCTGCCTACCATGGCGACAGCGGCAACAAAAGGCTACGACGTAACAGTGGGTGTAGTGATGCAGTTGCGGGGACACAGTTGCATGTTAACAAGCAGGTACTAGTAGAGGGCGAAGCAAGTGGCATGTCCGGCGACGAGAAGCAAACAGCGGGTGTGGTGTATACTGCAGGCCCTCAGTGTACAGGTGTTGTTGGCAGGTTGTCTCCAGTACCCGGCCAAGTGATTGTGGCCCCTGGTGACACAGCAATCGCGCAGCACAGCCGGTTTCAGCGGATAGCAGACCCACCTGCTTGACTGACAAGCACCTCCCGCTCCGCACGTCCCACAGCCGAGACGTGCAGTCGATGGAACCGCTCACGACCAACGTGCCTGCACGGTAAGTGGACACGCACGGTACCGCCAAGGGAAGCATGGGCAAGAATAGGGTCACATGCTGAGGTACGTGTGATCCTTCACTCACGAGGTATTAAGCATACAAATCGGCGCTTTACGTCCCCGCCAACCTGTCTTGCGCATTCCTTCCTGGGCATATTAAGTGGCGCGCTGCGGCCATTGCCATGTCTTGCGCATTCCTTCCCATCCCGCTGGAGACCGCGCCCCAACAGGTTCAACCGCGGGACACCGCATTAACACAGTTCTCGTGGCCTAACTCGGCCGGCCCAGTGGCCAAATGCCTAGTGCACCGCCTATACCCCGCTGTAACCCCGTCACCCTCGCTGAGCAACTTGAACGGTCGGTCCCCTCCCAGCCCTTGCAACCTTGGTCCCTTCAGCGCCACCCTCACTTCCTAAACCTCTGCGCCATCCCCTATCCCAGTGCCCTTGCCGGCGACCCATGTAGGTCCTCCGCGCCGTCACAACCAGTCCCTCCGCCAAGCGTCCAGCCTCCCCCTCCAGCCAATTAGAAAGCTGTCCTCCAGCCAATTAGAAAGCTGTCCTCCCGTATCTCTGCCCTTCCCCTCCGCCCCTTTTTCCAACTCATGTCCCCTGCTCTGCCGCCTCCGAATGCCGCTCCGGCCCCCGCCCCGCACTGGTGAAGGTTTTCGCCCAAGGCCTCCTCCCCGCGCTCACCCGCGTAGTTGAACTGCGTGCTGGACACCTCCCCGCGGTGCCCCGACAGCACGTGCACGCACTGCCCCGTGCGCACGTCCCACAGCCGCGAGTCGTGGTCGAACGAGCCCGTCACGATCAGGTCCCCGCCCGTGTTGAAGCCCAAGGACACGATCTCCGCCCTGTGGGTCAAGCAGGAGAAAGATTGCAGCTCAACTTGACGGGGTGTGACCCCAAGCTCAAGCCTGCCGCTCCGCTGCTGCCCGCCACTACAGAGCTAGCTGCGCCCAGCTGCACAACCCCGAATGCCGCCAAGCCGTGCATGTGGCAATTTGAGCTACACTGCCGCCACAGGTCCACCTCCTCGGTTATGGTTTATAGGCCCTACATCTGTAGCCGCTCGCCTGTGCGGATTTGCTTTTCTGTAGTGTCTTAGCGTTGAACACCCATCCATAGGTCCAAGGATCAGACTGTGTACCGGTTAGACAAACAACTCAAAAACGCAAAAAAGGCATTGCCGCCACCCGGAATCACCAGCAGCTTCATGTGACCCCCAGCACCCTGCTGCGGCACCTGGTACGCGGTGCGACACCTGCTCTTCATAGAGTGCCATGCTGGGCTAGCCCTAGGGGCGCCCCGCCCACCTGTGCCCCATGAGCGTTGAACGCTCCTGCCCCGTCTCCACGTCCCACAGTTTGGCCGTGTTGTCCATGGACCCCGTGGCGATGATGGTGGACTGGGGGTTGAACGACAGGCACACGATCTCCGTCTGGTGGCCTGCGGGCACGCACGGGCGTCGCCAGGGGTCTCAGGCAAACGCGGTTTGCGTCCATAAGGCCAGGGCTATATTGTGCCGCCTGCGCCTCCACCAGGTGCTCCGTCCCCCTTCCCGTGCTGCGCCCTGCTTGCCTTTAAGCGTGTAGTACAGCTGCCCGGTGTAGGCGTCCCACAGTTTGCACGTCTTGTCGAACGAGCCAGTCACCACCTTGTCGCCGTAGGGGTTGTTGAACGCAATCGCGTACACCTGACAGGGGGAGCAGTGGGCCAAAATCATTATGGCCTTTCGACGCAACTACTGGGGGCGCCGGGACGTGAACCGGCGCTGGTGCGGTACGTGCGGCAGGCCAGCCACGTACTGCCCAGACCTACACTGGCCATGATGTACGGCGGTACGGAACAGTACATGGTGCCAGCAGGCCTGACGAGGAGCCGCCACGCCGTCATGTACACTGGTGTGCCCCTATCCCCTCCTGCGTCCCAACCGGAGTACGGGTACCGCACGGCGTGGCCCCTGCACCCAGGTGAAGCCCAGGCATAGAGCGCATGGCCAGGTAGGTGGCCTCGCCTGCCGCAGCTTGTGCGCCCAGGGAGCCGCCCGGTACCCCCGCCCTCCCAGCTCCAGCCGCTTCATGCTGCTGGCTGCACACGCAGGTGGAAGGGATCTGCGACCCTCGGGCTCACAAGCTGCACCCGTTGCTTCCCAGAGGCTCCCGGCACTTGTCAGGGCGTGCATGGTGCTGCTTCACGGCCGCCCCGCAATCCCCGTCCCCGGGCCAGCCGGTCCACAGCTGCGCACACGAGCCAGCGTCCAGTGCGTCCCTCGCCTCTGACCTGCCCTTTTCCCACCGCAACCCACTCCACCCACGCACCACGTTCTTGTGGCCCTCCAGCGTGAAGATCTCTTCCCCCGTGAACGTGTTCCACACCTGTGATCAGTACCACGCAGTGCACGCCTGAGCGTTGAATTCTGCCATGAACAATCACCCGGCATCTCACGCCATGACAACTAAGATGGAGATGGAACCAGCACGACAGGGGCTTGCCAAGTACCGTATGTGCGTATGCCGCCTTGAAACAACTCGTGCCGTCTGTAACGTGTATCAACCCCTTAACGTAGACATCCTGCACACCCTACGTTGTTTACGTTGCTGCGCCCAGCTCCTGATCCAGGAGTGACACGCATTCGCGTCCCTTGCACATAGGACGCCACCTACCTTGCAGGTGCGGTCGTACGAGCCTGTGATGAAGCGATCGCCCGACTTGTTGAAGGCGCAGTTCGTCAACGGCAGGATGTGCGCGCGCAAGACCTGCATAAGGGTGCGAGGAGCGGAAAGGCGGCAATAAGAGAGCTACGGATGCATGGTGATCTTATGGCGTCCAAAACCACTCCAACAAACGGCGTGCCACCCCTGATGTGTGCGCAGGTAGGACCGCAACACGTGCATGAGCTCGTTCGTGGTGGTGGTGTAAGCCGCCAGTTACCATGTGTTTACTTGCACCTTCGCTACCGCACGTGTCCTTTTACAACAGCGTAAGCCCCTACAAGCGCACCCCTTCCCACGGGTACGTAGGCTTGGGTGCAGGTAGCCGACTGACCTTAAACAACGTGAAGCTGTGGTGCTGCTGCTCCGTCATTTTGTCTAGGAGACGATGGATAAGCTGACGAAGGGCTGGCCTGCGGTTCTCGCTGATGAGCGGCTCCTGCCGGATGATTTGTGACAGCAACACCTACAAACACGAAAATTTGCGCAGCTCAGTCTTTTAGCTATAGAGTGTGAGCATTTGGTGACAATGGAAGTGGCCCCGCGGAGCACGCAAACAGTTGGCCATGGACTAGTCGACATGTAGCCGGGAAGTGCTCCGCATCCATAGCGGGTTCACAGGCCAGAGCACGCCCAAAGTCCCCTCAATAGCATCCACATGCTTGAACAGCGCACACCTCCACGTCAACGTCAGGCGTCAGGTCGAGGAGGTCGATCGGCTTTTGTTTCATGACCCCGTCGCGCTCATACTGCAAGATGATGCCTGGTGGATAGTATCTGAGCAGAAACTTCTTCAGCTTCATGCTCATCGTGCTTGGCTGCAGGAGCGCCGCAGAAGCCTGCTTGTCTGGTCTTTCGTCCTACAGGAGGCCTTGCTTGGTTTGTAGTATGGATGCTGCTACAGGAGGTGCAGCGTGTCAACAGACTTGTTGGGAGCGCAAGAGGCAACCACACGCGCAAGGGAGTTCGGAGCGATGGCGAGTAAGGAGGGCACTAGTGCTGTGCTAAGTACATTGGTCGACTCCCAGCTAAATACGTCAGCTGCAACGCTCAAGATATGCAGGTTTCAGGTTTCAGGTAGGCAAAAGGTGGTTGCCGGAGGTGGTTGGGCCATGCGGTCACAGCTCAGGCAGCAGCAGATCACAGGCAGTGCACTGACGGAGTACTTGCCTAGCGTCACATGAGCTGTTAGGGAAGCAGGTTAGCCTCGTTACAAATTTTGAGAAGGCAAGCCATGCTCAAACACCGCCACGCCGCGGCTGGAACCTGCTTCACCGCAAGGAATGCGCCGCCCACTCGTTGCATACCATTCAGGCGACAGCAGCAACAGCAGCAGCACCGCAGCGGCGTGAGCTGCCAAGCAGCTGAGCTGCTAGTCGGTGTAGGCAGCTCTGTCCCTGAGACCTACCTGACTAACCACGACTTAGAAAAGCTAGTTGACACAACCGATGACTGGATCACATCTCGTACGGGTATTAAGAAGCGGCACGTCCTTGGCAAGGGAGAGACGTTGGCACAGCACGCTGCCGTCTCAGCCAAGCGGGCGTTGGAGATGGCTGGAATGGAAGCAAAGGACATAGATCTTATCTTGTTCGCGACGTCGTCGCCAGACGACGTGTTCGGAAGCGCATGCCAGGTGAGTCCTATAACGCTCGCACGGGGGCCTGAAAGCAAGCGGTAGCCGATTGCAGAGCTGTCGCTTGCCAGGTCAAAATTTCCCCTCTTTGTTTTATGAACAGTCCATGTAGCTGATGTGCATCTGTTTCTTAACGCCTGGCCTGCTCGCCGCCGGTTCCTCGATATTAGGGCGGTTCAGAGCAGCAGTCCTGGTGCATAATTCGGTTGACTATCTCCTCATGAATCACATTTCACATAGATGTCGGTGGCCCTGCTGGAGCTGCACTAGGCAGCTCACCTGAGTAAGCAGGTCTGTAAGGTGTGCCCCCAGCTTGCGCTGGGGTCCGTTGCGCGCACGGCTCCTTCCCTCACCAGGCTTGCAATTGTGGGCCTTGCAAGGGCACGCACCGAGTCCGTCAGCAACCCACCTCCGCCCTCCCCGCACACCCCAGCATGGCACCACATTCCCACGAGCCATACGACAAGCACCGCCCATCCGGCCCCGCGCCTTCCTCGCACCCCCAAGGCCACCTGCACCACGCCGCTCACACCTACCGGCATGCCTCCATTCCACTTCACCGTACTCCTCCCTCCACCCACCACTCCCCCGCACGTGTCACTCGCAGGTCCAGGCCGCCATCGGCGCCTCCCGCGCCGTGGCGTTCGACCTGACGGCCGCCTGCAGCGGCTTCGTGGTGGCGCTGGTGACGGGCAGCCAGTACATCCGGGCGGGCACCTTCCGCAACGTGCTGGTGGTGGGAGGGGACGCGCTCAGCCGCTTTGTGGACTGGCGGGACCGCGGTGGGTGAAACGCCTCTCACTCTCTCGCCAGTTCACGCGAGTAAAATTGGATACTGTGTACGTGCTGGTCATGGCGGGAAGTGGGGCCAGCCACCATCATGCCTCGTTGCTCGGGGTTGTCGAGGGCCGTACCAGCCAGGCGGCGCGGAGGCGAGGGGCTGGTGGCCTGTCCTTGGGAGGGCACGCAGCTTTTACCGGTGCACACCGGGGGATGCCCGGCAGCGCCAGGCAACTGTCGATGCAAGGCTATGTGCGCTACCAGGCTGTTGGGAGAGCTCGGGAACGCTTATGGCCGTGGGGCAGGCTGGTGGGAAGAGGGCATTGCCAGCGGGCTTGGCAGGTCAGTGGGGCGTGGCAAGGCGCAGCAGCGGCATGGGGCTGTGGCGGGGCCGGCGCGGCTGCGGCACCTGGCCGACGGCAGCACCGGCTGGCGGACTGCAGTGTGCGTTCCGCCTTGTACCCCACACGTGTGGCGGGCATCCTTGCAGCAGCAAGCAGCACTACCCCCTGGCGTTAAACTCCGGCCATTCGCTTCCTCCCCGCCCTTCTGCACCGTCCACCTTGCCCGACCCTCGGCCCCTCACCTCGCGTCCTACGCCCCTCGCACAGGCACGTGCATCCTGTTCGGCGACGGCTGCGGCGCCGTGGTGCTGCGCGCCTCGGACGACCCCTCGGCGCAGGGCGCCATCCTGGGCATGGACATGGGCAGCGACGGGAACGGGCACAAGAGCCTGAACTGCATGTTCTCGGGTGCGTAGGCGGGTGGTGGTGGGGGCCCTATTATCGCGCCTCGCGCTCCGTGCTGTGTTGCATGTACAGGTGTGCCCGCTTGCCACCTCCGCGAAGTGGCACGTGTCCCCTTGCGGGCGGGGCTGGCATGTGACGTGCACCTGGGCAGTAGCTGCTGGCGAGGGCACTGGGGAAGGGCACTGGAACGTGGGGACAGCAAGCTTTGGTATTGAGGGATTGCGGTGGTAGCGTTGTGGCGATGTGGATCAGGAGGGACAGGCCTTGGGGACATCCTGAGGGCCAGCGGCAGGCTGCTGCTGCCCTGCCTTGCCGCACCGCGCACCAGCAACACTTGAAACGGGGTCACCTGCTAGCAGCAACGAGGGCGTCGGGGGCATGGGCGTGGCGGCTGATCGTCCTGGCCTGGAGCAACCCACACACGCCCCAGCCGTTGTCCATTACCCCCGTACTGTCCCTGCCACCCGCACGGCATCCCAGCTGATCGCGGCTAAGGCATACGCCCCGTTTGCCGTACCGTTCCTGCCACGCGCTGCCTTGGGCCCAGCCCTCGCCCCTGACCACAACAGCCTCCTCCGCCCCGTTGCTCCGCCGCGCCGCAGGCGGGGGTCTCAAGCCGCTGCAGGAGCCCGCCTCGCACGACGCCCCCGCCGCCTCCGCCGGCCCCTCGTCGCACGCCTCCTACGCCAACATCCACATGGCGGGGCAGGAGGTGTTCAAGTTCGCCGTGCGGACGGTGCCCACGGTGGGTTCCTTCCGGGAGGTCTTTGTTGGGCGAAGGGCCCACAGCAGCAGGGAGTCATGGCGTCAGCGCATGTAAAGGAATGAGGCGCTTGGGCGTCTTGCGACGAAAACCTGCAGCCACATCGCGCACACTTGCAGACCAAATGCACTGGGCGCTGCGCTCCCATGGCCGCGTTTGCTGTGCTGTGCATGAGGCTCTTGGATCTCGTTGAGAGCTCATTTCTGTGCTACCTCGTGTCCCCTCGCTTGCAGGTCATTGATGGGGCGCTGGCTAAGGCGGGCATGCAGAAGGTAGGGAAAGTTGCGGATAGGGCGGCGGAGGGGGCGTGGGTGCAATACGCGGTTGCCTCGGCTGTGGCGAGGCGGTAAGCCAACGGGCGCATCTTGACGGCCTTTGCACGAAAGTGGGTATTGGCCAACTGCTGTACGCGAGAGCTGCGTGTGCGCTGCCGCACAGCCAGGGCAAATGGCCAACTTCACACCACGCTTACGGTTCCTGTGTACGCTAGCGGAGCACAGAGATCCTGGTGTGTGCTCTTTTACGCATTGGCTTAATCACAGAAGGCGCTCGGACTGTGCTCCCCTCGCGCTGCTCTTGCGCTGTGCAGGAGGACGTTGACTGGCTGGTGATGCACCAGGCCAACCAGCGCATCCTCGACGCGGCGGCACAGGTGCGGGGAGGCAGGGTTGGCTGAACACTGCCCTTGAGATATGACAGGCTGCAGCTGCATGTACGGCAGCTGCAGCTCGGATGGGCGCGGCGGGGCCAGGCGCAGCAGGGTGAATTGGTCACTTGCATTGGTGACACAGGAGCAGTCGCCTGCAGTTGCAGCGAGATGGGGTGCAGGAGGGCCTCGTGTGATGGAACTTCTGCGCAGAACTGTCATCGACCAACGTTACCTGCAAAAACGCGGTGCTGGTGATCTGATTGGGCACAGCGACGGCTTCCTCGGCCACAGGATGAGACGCTCCCATGGTCACAGGCACGGAATGGAGCCCATGGGCGTTGGCGTCGACAGCGTCTTTGATCTTCCCGTCCATGCCTGACAGCATGGGCACGCTTCGCAACGCAGCCTTTTCCTAGGCCAACACGAGCACAGTTTCGACGCATGACGCGCTGACTGCAGCCCCTTGGCCTCCCTCTTAATCACGTATACCGACATACGGGCTCCCCGCCCCAACCTGCCCTGCTTGCCGCAGCGGCTGGGCCTGCCCTCCGAGCGCGTGGTGTCCAACCTGGCGCAGTACGGCAACACCTCGGCCGCCTCCATACCGCTGGCCCTGGACCAGGCCGTGCGCGGCGGCCTCATCAAGCCGGGGGACAAGGTGGGGCGGGTGCTCGGGGCACCTGCACAACATGTGCGTCCGCTGTTGAATCACCCGTCTCGGGTCATGGAACGCCTGCTCTTATCTCTTCCGTGGTCGGGTCATAGGGCACCTGTTCCTATCTCGTCCTGCACGTGTGTCTGGTAGCCCACATGGTGAGAGTCCCGTGGAGCATGCACCCGGGGTTAGAACGTAACGTAACGCCCGCGCCTGCCTCTGCCGTTGTCTGCATTGCTGCGCAGCTTGCGATGGCTGGCTTCGGCGCGGGCCTCACGTGGGCCGGCGCCATCGTGCGCTGGGGCTGAGCGGCAGCAGGGGGCTTGCTCGGTGTGTGTCGTGGGCGGGTAGTTGGCGTTGGGGTAATTGCATTTGGGGGCGCCGTCATGGGGAGCTGCCCCGAGCAGCCGAGCACGCATGGAGGTGAGTCATGCTTGCGGGTACTGCGTTGCAGTGGTTGCTGCAGGGCAAGGTGTGGTGTGTGTGTTACGGGAGGTTTGTCGCGCGGGCGGGGGGCGAGTCGAGGAGGGGAGAGGAGAGGAGAGGATAGTTGCATTTTGCTGGTCATACGCTGCAGGGGTCTCCCAGCGTTGGACAGCGAAGTGGAACACGTGGCTCATTCCTTTAAGGTGGCTTTGTAATGGGCATGAGGGTGCTGATACCGTATGTTGCACTTCACATGGTGATTGCGGGTGAGTGCTAGGAGTGCGGGGCACGAAACGCCCGACGGAGGGCGGGGGCCAGGGGCACCGACAATATGCAGCAGCTTACAGTGGTGTGTTGGGAACGTTTCCCGGTGTATGACACACGAGCACGGGGGTCGCCATCACTTAAGGGCATGCCGACCAAGGCGCAGTGCATGTGAGCTGGCTAGGAAGTGCTGCTCTCATGAAGCCCGCTGCGGGACATGGGCCGGTTGTCGGTCCCGTTATTGTGTTCAAGATACTTGGATACTTTTCTTGTTAAGGGCCAAGGGCAGCTTGACTAATAGAGGTGACGGTACCGTACCAGCTTTCAATTGTGGTCAGGGAACCGTGCGCATAGAAGCGCATGTGTGTGCACTCTTGAAGTGGCTGTCCCATTGGCTAAGCTCGTTACGGCTCGCGGTGCGTACGGCGTGGACTTTTGCGTGGGTTTTCAACTAAACAGGTGCTTTACACGGCACCGTGCCTGGCAATCAAAGGAAAGGATGGCATGGTTTGGGCGGTTGTCGGCCGCATGGAGGGGCAGCTGGCGCCAGGTCTGCCGGTTGGGTGCGTGAGTTTTGACGTCCTACACGCGCCCCTGTGCACCTGTTGTTGTGCCGGCTCCCTGGTGTAAGGCACCGTCTTAGCGCCCTCCGTGCTCACAAGTGCTCCCCTGGATAGTCGCAGTCGTCGAGGCGCTGCCTGCACTGCCCTGTACGGTACTCACAGCATGGTAACATCATGGTTCATGGACGGTGGCTTGTACCGGTATTGTCACCATGGTGGAGTCCGCTGGTGGAGTACCGTATTCAGTTGTATGCCTTCCGTTAAGCTGGTTAGATGCTTCCGACGCGCTGTGTTTCCATCGGAACCTGGAGCTGCACCAACCAGGGGATCCCCGGCGATGCAGGATCAACTTGCGGCAGACCGGCAGTGCATATGGAGCTCAGTGCCTCAGTCCTCCCCGGTCCTCCCCTTCTCCAGGGGTGCGTGCCCCAACCTCATACCGGCAGTAATAGAGAAAGCTACGGACAAGAGATGCACACGTGTACGCTTGGTGATGGGTGCGTTGGCACGCATTGGCACGCAATTAGGCAGGGCAGGCACGCTGCCTCCCCTGTTCCACGCCGTAACCTTGGACGATGGGACTGACGTGTGGAGGTTCCCACAGCGCTGCAGGAGCTCCCCCACCCGCCGGAACATGCAACCTACCATGGACACTGTAAGGACACTTGTAACCGGTTGCCCCAGACGTTCTGGCTTGTCATCCCGAAATGACAGGCAGGCGACAGGTGATGAATCTTCGGAAGAGCCAACTGATGGCCCTTTCCGACAGTGCCAACAAGATATTATCATGTTGGGACTGCGGCATGCATTCCCCTAAGGGCAAAGACACGGGCACTGAGGTGCACAACCTTGTCGTAACGCAGTCGATTGTACTGACACAAGGCATCCGGGCGACCGACAAGAGAACGTTAAAAGAGGCAGCCCTGAGTATGCATCTGCAGGTTCGCTATGTACTATGCGCGGTGTGAGGTCTTTGTCGCACTCCGGAATCGCCAACCAGATTTTGTACTGTGAACGTCAGGGCTGGTGAACCTCAGGGCCCTCCGAACAGTATTCATAGATTCACGCGTAGCTATTTTTCTTAGATCTCTTTAGTATCACTTGCGTGGCGTTGTCCATCTCACACCATCCTGTGACGTGTGAGCGCTTGCGTGTGAGGGCCCTTGTCGGGTTGACGCCTGCTAGCAATGGATGGATACATGTAGCTAGCGGGTTAGGCCAATGCGCGCAGCCCAGCTCAGCGGGAAGCTCCGTTGGGAGGAGTCACAGCATAGCCCTGGACTCCTTTGGGGGCTTCTTGCTCTCCTAAGTGGTGTATGTGTATCGGGCGCTTCTTCAGTTACTCCAATCGTGAGGCGCAGCTTGGAGGAGCGTTCGGACTCTTGTCGAACTGGGTCTTGCCTCGCACAAGGAATAGCAAACAGCAGCCTGTCCTCCATTATACTTATAAGTGATATCAAACTCGTCTCGGGCTACTGGGATGGCTTCAGTTTGCCGGTTGTTCTGCGGCGAAACGTTACAGTGCGCGGGCTGTCACCGGAGCCTAGCACTTGGCCGACGCTGGACTTGAACTATGTCCGCGAGAAGGTGAGTTGGTAACGGCGCGCCGGGCGTACGCTCCGAAACACAGTTGTGCAGCAGCGGTTCCAGGGGGATAGGGGCGAAGGCGTCCAGTGTGGACGCCGACGTGGACGCAACACGCTTTGCTGGTCAAGATCTGCTACCAGCCACCACGCCGCGCTCATATAGCACTGGTGTAGATCATGGATTCGCTACCGGTCATGCGGTGGGGAGGGATGGGCGTATGCAGCTGGGCAGGGGCCAGGCCTCAGGAGCGTGCTGTGAGGGCTTCGGGGTTCGCATGGCCGGACACGTCGTCTGGGGGTACAGAGCGGCGTCAGTCATGGGCCGCATGGGCAAGGAGCCCCAGTCCTGGGTGGGCGGTGGGGGGGCAGGGGCTGCCTGGCTGCGGGCCGCGGCATGCAAGTGTCAAGGGAAGTGGGGACGTTTCAAAGCCGATGCTTTAGAGGAGTTGCGACTTCGGGTGGTAGGATGTTGGTACAGGCGTAGGGCACAACTTCTTTTCAGTTCTTACAGCACCTGTCGTTTGCCACCCTTGGTGGCAAAGCACGCAAGCCAATCGCCACAAACAACTCAAAACGTGCCGCCCCTGTTGGTGTATGTGCTGTCGCATCCAGGTGTACCTTGCGCCCAACATCACCATCACCTTCCAGTGGTGCGTGATCCAGAACTTCAGGTACCGGCCTCACTACCAGGTAGGGGGAGTTTTGGTGAAGCCCGGGAGAGGCTCAGCAACCTGCATGTGGGGGGCTGCAGGGCGAAGCGTGTGGGTTGCGCCTGCTTAGCGGGTTAGCATCCAATCTTCCGCAGATCCAGCACCAGGCACCCCCGCTAGCTTGCGGCGTGCTGCTGCAGTGGCTAGGGCGCCCAGCTGTAGCCGGTACCAACAGCGCAAGTCGGGAATGGCTACCGTGGGCGTTGCTATGCTGTAACCGTATGCCAACCTGCTGCCGACCCCTGTGTACGGAGATGTACCCAACGTGTACGGTGTACATCGGGCCCCGTCACGGCGCTATCGCCATCGCTCCTGCCCCCTGCCCCCTGACCCCATATCCTGCCTTCCACTCTGCAGTCTCCCGGATGGGACCTTTTCACCGCCATCCCAGTTGGGTCACAGTCCATCGTGCTGACGCAAGACGCAGCCATCGTGTACCGTAAGTTCGGCGCAGCTCATTCCGTACCCTGTAGATGCACCTCGTAATCCCAAACCGCCGCTCAACACTCATTACGAATGCGTGGTTGTACCAGAGCACCGCACGTGCGCATCACGTCGTCTGTGCTGGGCCTGGCCATGTCCGGTCGCGACTGTCCACTCTGAACCGAGGCCTGACGCCAGCTCTGCTAATAGGGTCTGCGTCGTCCTAGACGATCCTCCATGGCACGACCCTGAGCTGCTGCGTGCTGTCCTCTCTTCGCGCTCCCGCAGGCGTCTGCCTGCCCGACAGCCTGCAGTCCAGCAACAGCAGCAACATCATCCCGCGCCCCTCCTTCATACCCGGGACCACGCACCTGTCCATCCACACACCGCAGCCGGGCTGCATCAACGGGACACAGGGCGCGGCTGCTGACGGCGAGGAGGGCGGCGTCGCCGACGGCAACGCACAGCCGGGCGTGATGGACTTTCCCCCGCCGGTGCCCTCCATGCAGCGGTGCTGGGCCGACAGGGGAATCTACGGAGACGGTGAGCGCGGACGTGTGGGCGCAGCGCCGAGGGACGTGCAGCGGGGTGTACTGGCACCTGATGGGCTGGCAAAGGGGTGTACGGGGATGGTAAGTGAGGGAACAAGAAAGATTTGCTTCTGCTCTTATCATGCAACCTGCTATTGCTGCTCCTGCATCCTGCCCGCAGTGGCGACCCTGGGGTACGACGCCAACCCCGCGGGCTTCCCGCGGCCCAACGGCTACGCGCTGCACTCCCTGGAGACCGCCTACCTGTGCCCCAGCGTCATGCCGCTGGACTGCGTGCAGCGGAGCGGACCCACGGGTCGGTGGGGGGCGGCGCAGGGGGCAGGGGACCCACGAGTCGGTGGGGCGTGGGTCCAGGGGCCCGTAGGCTAATGGGGCATGGCATCGCGGACCCATGGGTCGCTGGGTGTGGGTTCTGGGGGCCCAGGGGCCGATCGGGTATGGGGATGCGGACCCACGGGTCGGCGTTGTTCTGGAACACGGACTCCGTGGGTCAGTGAGGGACCGGGACATGGGTGTGCGAGACTGGCTTTCAGTGTTTTGCTCAAGCCCGCTCATGGGTGCACGTTCCCAGGGCCCGGGATGATTGTAAGAGGATAGGAAGGTACCTAGCTGGTCCAGGTGCGCATGAGGACCTGCGCAGGGTGCCCTTGATATTGGTATGCTACCGCCGTCCGCGCAGGCTGCTTCTACTCCCTCTTCGTCGCCAACAGCACTGCACACCCGCCGCCGTCGCAGCCGCCCCGTCCCTCGCCCCCGGCGCCGGTGGTTGTCCGCGGGACGGTCCCCCTGGCGGTGCAGGGCCAGGGCGACGGGGACAGCTCTTTGCTGGGGCCCGTGCTGGGCGGCGTTCTGGGAGGTGCGTTTCCAAGCCTAGGACAGCTAGCGGTCGCACCGTGGGGCACTGCGAGTCCACAGGCCTGGCACCACACCGCCACCACCATCCCACACCAACGGGGCCGTTTACCGACCAAGCAATCTCCCAATAGGTGCTGAGGGTCGCAGCGCGCTGGATAGCTTACAGCGTTACCTCACCTAGATGAGCTGCAGCGTATGACGAGTTACTACACTCCCGCAATGTCGACCGCAGGCGTGGCTGGCGTGGTGCTGCTGGCGCTTGTCGTGGTTTGGCTCATCCGTCGCCGGCGGAGGGAGAGGGAGCAGCAGCTGTCCACGCAGAAGCATGCGGCCAGCGAGCCCCAGGCGGCAGGGGATGCTGAAAGCGGAGGGCCTGCGGGGCAGCACGACCAGCCGGGAGGTGCTGCACCCGAAGGAGCTCTGGCGGCAGCCGTACGGTGGGTTAAAAGCGTCGGCGTCCGCGCCAATCGTGCAGTGCAAGCTCATGCAAGCGCCCGCATGCTTGCGCAGGTGATGGTGGCTCTCGCACCCGCGCATTTCGTTCAACTCAACCACCACGCGCCTCCATGCTTGCCCATGTTCCCCGCCTCCTAATCCTCCATACACGGGTACACTGCATGCAGGATTACGGTCCAAGGCGCCTCCCAGGAAGCCTCCAGTACAGCCCAGGCGGCCGCTACTCCAGCAGCAGCTGCCACCAACGCCTCACTGCCTGCATCCGTACCCACACAGCCCTCCGCGGGTCCTACCGATGGCATCCGCTCTCCTGGCGAGCCCTCCCGTGCACAGCTGCACGCGCCTGGGGACGCCGGGGACCCCAGCCCACCCGTGCCAACTGGCGGTATCCGGTCTGCTGAGTTCGATGCTACCGGCGGTGCAGGCATTGGTCCAACCCTCGTGGGTGGTCTCGCGCACGACGCACACGCTCGTGCTGTTGACCCGGCAGTAGCATCTGCGGGCGACTCCGCAGCCACCGCTGCCGCGTTGACGGACACGGGGCTCACGAGGGGCACAGCCCACACCGAGCACAGCGGGCGCACGGGGGGCAGCGGCGGCGAGCTTGCCGCGCGGCACCCCGCCGCCACCATCGCAGTCCCCGTCACGCCCTTCACCCCACACCGGGGTTCCCTGGTGCTGGGCGTGCGGTGCCTGGACGCAGGCCAGCTGCAGCAGGGCCAGGAAGCAGACACACAACGGCACGGGGAGCAGCAGCAGCAGCAGCAGCAGCAGCATGCCGTTGGGGCCCGGCACGCCGGCTTGGCAAGCTTGGCATCACGAGACACTGCGACCAGCGGCGAGTGCGGCAGCCTGACCCTGACCAGCACCACCGCGACGGCGGCGGCTTTGGTCTCCGCCACCAGCTCCATGACCGCCCCGCTGTCGGGCTCCACAGGCACAAAGCCCGTCTCCGCCGGCCCGGCGTCAGGCTCGGGGCCAGCCAGCAGCGGCCCAGACGTCGCCCTGACGCCGCAGCGCGCTGCTGCGACGGCGGCGGCGGCTGGCGGCGGCGGCGCGGCAGTGCAGCACACCACCACGTGCAGCAGCACCAGCTGGCCGGCTGGCAGCAGCACCATGTCCACCGCCGGAGGCAGCAGCACCAAGCAGCAACATGATGACGCTGCGCTCAACAGCGGGGGCATGCAAGTGCCAGGTGCTGGTGGCAGTGGTGGTGGTGGTGCTGCTGCGCCAGCGGGGACGCTGGCTGCCTCCCTCGGACCGCCGTCTGGTTCAGCTGACGACGGCCTGGTCGTACTCACCAATGTCGTACTTGGAAAGGGCTCGTACGGCAGGGTGGTGGAGGGGCGGTACGGCGGGCAGCGTGTGGCGGTCAAGCTCGTGGCACCGGTGAGTGGCTGCGAACCTGCTACCGTATCCCGCAACGCGAGCTCCGCAGGCTGAGTATGCAGCATACGTTGCCCATTGCAATGCACAAGCAACTTATGCGCCGGCCACACAGCTTAAACGTGTCCTCCCGCCACCACTGCCCAACCGCCGGCAGGCTCTGGTGTCGGGGCTGGAAGCCCATGGCGGCGGCGGAGGCGACGGTGGCGGCGACGGCGGCTCGCTGCTGGCCCAGCACCGCGCCTCGTTCGCGCAGGAGGTTGAGGTGCTGGGCAGGTGCAACCACCCCAACGTGGTGCGCCTGCTGGCGGCAAACCTCAGGCGAGCATGCATGACCGGTCTATACCCTCTACCGTTTTGCCTGCGTCCTGCGCCTGCGCTGACCCACTCGCCCATCTAGTCCACACCCTTGCATTCTCAGCAGGCCCCCGCGCATGTGCCTGGTGGTGAAGCTACTTGACACCTCCCTGCCTGTCCCGCCTCAACACCACATGTCAGCTAACCCACACCCCGCCCCTCCTGCCCCTCAGGCCTCCCCGCGTGTGCCTGGTGATGGAGCTGATGGACACCTCCCTGGCCAAGCTGCTGCACGGCACGGCCACGGAACGCAGTGGCGCGGGGCAGCTGGGGCAGGTAACGGCCGGCGGCGGCAGCGGCGGAGGAGCAGGACGCAGCCTGCTACCCCTGGACTTGGTGAGGAGCAGGGCAGGAGAGGCACGGGGCCGCTGGGGGCGGCTCTGCAGGTGCTCCCGCACTGTGGCCACGAATACGGGGGGCCCACGTGTGCACCATGTGCTCAGTGTGAGCACGGGCCGTCATGGCAGCAATGACTCCGTGGCGACTGGGTGCTAGTGTGGCAGGAGCGCATGGCATCGTGTACGGCGTATGGCTGCGTAAACGTGCGCAGCCGCGTGGACACCTGTACGGCATTGAGCCATGACACGGCCGTACTGCTGCCCGCTTGCCGTGCACTTGCGCAGGTGTTGTACATCGCCCGCAGCATCGCCTCCGCGCTCGAGTACCTCCACCCCACCGTTGTACATCGGGTTGGTACGGCGTTGGGTGCGATGGCATGCATTCGGTGTTGAAGCTTTATCGGTGCCGAAGTAGGGAGCAAAGCTCTTGGATTGGAATCACCGGACGAGGGTCTGCAGTGGAGGGGGAAGGACCATTGAGCGCCGGGTCAATTGCGTTTTGTGGAATGTGCCCTTCCTCGTGACTTTGACAGTGATACCGGTTGCAACGCTTGTTGATGCTGTTTCTTTCTTCCAGGACCTGAAGCCTGACAACATCCTCCTGTCCAACCTGGACGGCCCTCGCCCCGTCGTCAAGCTGTCGGTGAGCACACAGCGACGCTTGGCAGCACGCGGACGCGCTCGACAGGAGCAACGGCTCTGCAGGTCGACAGTCACATTGCCCTGCGCGAGCCGTTTTAACCGGTGCAACTGCCACGGGCCGCCGCGTGGTCCCCTGCATGCAGGACTTCGGCATCGCGCGCCTCCGCGCTACGGCAGCTGCCATCACGCAGAACCCAGAGGTTGGCACGGTGAGTGCTGCTCTGATTAAGGCGGCTGCGTGTAAGCCTGATCAGGCACTCGGTGAGGCTGTAGGTCGCTGGGACACGGGCCGCAGCCCGCATTCTTACATGATTTACATCAAGCACTGGGCAAGCTCGCTTTACACCAAGCATAGATCAAGCCCGGGCACACACCGCAGCCATCGCGTCATCCCGTGCCCCCCCGCGCAGAGCCCTTACATGTCCCCCGAGTGCTTCGACGCCACCAACTTCGTCATCACGCACAAGGCGGTGAGCAAATGAGTAATACTTGGTTGTACGCTCGCGGCCTTCCAGCAACTCACGCTGTGCGGCGGCGGGCGCAGTCGCAAGCCGCACCGCGGTGTGACCTGCACCTCTGCCCGCCCCTGTAGCCCACATCGTTGACCACCCGCCTGCCGTACACGTCCACCCCAGCACACTGCCCCCCACGCCAGCCTCACCAACGCCACCTGCCCACTTGCTGCACCTTGCTTACCTTTAACACACGTGTGCCCCCGACCTCGACACACGCGTCCTCCAGCCCCGATCCCGCCACAGCCACCACGCGCCTCGCACACGTGCACCGCTCTCCCCCGCCGCCCCACAACACCTCCCCTTCCACTGATCGCGTCTGCCCCCTTGCCCCACCACCGCCACGTGTCCCCGCAGGACGTATACGCCCTCGGTGTCCTGCTGTGGGAGATGCTGGCAGGGGAGGTCCCCTGGGCCGCCGCCTCCATGTTCCACATCGCCTACGCTGTGTGCGTGCTGGGCCAGCGCCCCTCGCGCGCCGCCATCGTGCCGCCGGGGCGCTGCCCCGACAAGCTGTGGGCGCTCATCTCCGCATGCTGGGACGCAGACCCCCAGGTCAGTGCACGGGCACGTGTGCACACTTGCCACGTGTGTGCACGCGTGAGGGCCTCGCGCGTGCATCTCACTGCGTTATCTTATCATCTGCTGGGACGGAGACCCTCAGGTCAGTGGGCCGGGGCGGGTGGAGGGAGGCACGGACACGTGTGCACACGTGCCACGTGCACGCGCGAGGGCCGTGCGGGCCGGGGGCACCCCGTCCGTGAGCACTCCAAGTCGTTGCCGCACATGCACAGGCACAAGCATGTGCAACGCCTGAAGCTGCATCGTGAGCAGCACCTGCAGCACCTGGCCGTGGCCACGTTGGCGTGCAGGGTCATGGGACGACGTGCGCTTCTACCTGCAAGGACAGCAATGAAAGAAACGTCAGTGTCATGGACACGCAGTGGAGTGTTGCGCGGTTGACTCGTTTCATGGCTGCCCCCAACCCCGGCCTCTGAGTTTGCTAAACTGCTGGTGCCCCATCATACCCCAACCCCCTTCCTGCCACCCTGCAGCGCCGGCCGGCTGCCGCGGAGGTGGTCAAGGAGCTGGCGCTGGTGCAGCTGGTGGGTTAACGCGGCGGTGGTGCTCGATGTGTGCCGCGCGTTGTGTATTGCAACCTGCATGTGGGCGGTTGGTGTTAGCGACACGCTATGACGGTAGTGCTATGGGCTGAGCTGCTGACCAGGAGACGTGCAGCCAATGCAGCACCGGCGATCCTCTTGCGAACGCGTGATCACCAAGTCGGCGATGCCGCGCCAATGCCCGCTGCTGGCGCGTTTCCGCTACGACTGCTATCACTCCGCTCTGCGCTGGGTATTGCTTCGGCGGCGGCCCGCAGACCTGCCCTTCCCTACCCTTCTCCTCCCCAACTGTGACGCTGAATCCAATCGGGTTGTGCCACAGCCCGCGCCTTCCCAACCCCCTTGTCCGGACATTTTTGTCCCTTTGCCGCTTTGAGGGTTACCCCTGCCACCTGCGTGCAGATGCTGGCCAACCCTGCTGCAGCTCCCCAACCAAACACAACCACCACCTCCGATCCCCTCACGGATCGTCCCAGCGGCGGCGCCGCTGCCGCCGCTGCCGGTGCCGCCGCCGCCGCCGCCGCTGCACGCGCCGGCCGCCTCCTGGGCTCCGTCGCTGTCCGCGGCGCAGGCAACCCACAGCCCGGAGTGTACTGCGCGCCGCGGCCCTCGTCCCAGCCTGGTAGCAGCTTACGACACACAGGCGGAGGTGAAGGCGGCGGCGGCGGTGGCATCGAGCTTATGTCGTTGGAGCTACTGCCTGTGTGGCAGCCGGAGAGGCGGCCGATGGCGGCGATTGCGGCGCTGCTGCCGGCGCTGCAGCCGCTGCGCATCCGCGACGTACCGCACCTCCCTCCACCGGCGGCGGCGACGGCGGTGGCGCCAGGGCGCGCGGAGTGGAGCCACGGTGGCGCGGTCGCTGGTGCGGCAGACCCCGGAGTGTTGCTGCAGCCGCGCCGCGGCCGCCGAAGCCGTCCGGACGGCCCCACTGACGGCAGCTGTCCGGACGCTGACGGCTGTGACGGCGGCGGCGGTAGCAGTGTCGTGCTGACGCATGGCGGCGGCGCCGCCAGGACGCTGTCCGGGACGTCCATAATGCGGCTCCCGATGTCTTTCCTGGAGAGCGGGACCACAGGAGGGGGCTCCGGATGGGCAGCGGCGCCGCTGCCGCTGGCGGCGGCTGGGGCCGGGGCTGGTGGCGTCCCTGCCACCGCGGGCGTGGGTGCGGGCGCGGGCGCTCTGGGTGTGGGCATGCCTGTTTACATGGGGTTGCTCTGGCCTGAGCCGGCGGGGACAGCGGATAGTTCGGCGGCTGCTGAGAGGGTAGGGGAAAGCAGCATGGGCGGCACCCTGGGGCTTAGCAGCTTGGGGCTGGGGTTGGCTGGGGAGAGCGGGCATGCGCTTGCGGAGGGAGCGGCAGGGGAAGGAGCAGCGGGAGCTGGGGGTGTGGGGTGGGACAGCGGCCGCCGTGGGGCCGTGCGGCACGGGGCGGCGGACTGGCGGTGGCTGCAGCAGCAGTTGCAGCAGCAGCGGCAGCGGCAGGAGTGGATGGCCCGGATTACAGGGGGCGAGGCCGCGGAGGGCGCTGCGGCGGCGGCAGCCGTGGTACAGGGCGCGTAGGGGCTGACAAGGCGGCGGGCGTGAGAGGTGGGGCTAGTGGGTGAAGCGGCGGCAGGGCAGGGCGTTGGTGGACATGCAACGGACTCGCAGCAACAGCGCGTTTGCTTGAAACTGTGTCAGAAAGCGCATTTGATGCTGTGCTGCGGTATGGGACAACATGCGTTAGCGAACGGCTCGGGGCCTACTTTGGTCTACAGCTGGCTGCTTGGGGTTCCGGGTTGGCACGAAGGACGACGTCAGGCGTGTGTAGAGTTGGTTCAAGAAAGGCACGCAAGTGCCATGCGGAAAAGCTAAGAGGCTGTGTGGAGATCGCCAGCACTTGTGCTTAATGGCGAGTGGGGTGTTATACGTGTTCCGGTTGCAGTTGTCGCTCGCGGGGTCCCGGATACAGCACGCGCACTATGGTTTGAAGGGCACCGACCTCCCATACTTGCACAACTGTACGGCCGCTTGCGCACGTGTGCAGGCGGGCCTCTAGGTTTGCTGTGTTACACTTCAGTGCTGCTCTTGCCATCCGTCTTGGTGGTGTCCTTTGGTGGCACTGGGGATCGGGTATTGCTCACAAGGCACTGTCAGGCTGCTGACTGTGGAAAAGTGTTCGTTGAGTACTGGCTTGCCTCGCTGCGTTGTTGGGTGGTACTTCTACCACCCGCTGTGCTGTCTTGACCATAGGGTCCACGGGATCAGGGCAGTTGGGTCAGCCCCCTGGATAGGACTGACCAGGCAGTGGATGCCACTTGATCTGATGAGCTCGTGTCTGCGTGCTGACTCCTGAGTGAACCTTGACATTGCATGGCTGGTCGATTTCAGTGACCCTTTCTGTAGCGCGGGGGCGTTTGCCTGCATGTCGTCTTGCGGTTTGTCACCAGGCGTGTCACCAGTCACAGGTGTGCTGGCTGCTTCTCATGCCGGCGCCTGCATGCGATTCCCTTTGTATGTATGGAATTACAGTTTTGGTCCCCTTCCAGAGCCCAGCCCAGTCCCGCTCGGGAAACAGAGCTGGTCCCGGCAATCAAGGACACGGGGTTTCCCAC
>VFQN01002492.1_pt1 | contig 28225 bp, 22 predicted proteins | sample 3512371 | NCBI WGS metagenome assembly VFQN01 (sample SAMN10412370, study PRJNA504923) | tailings metagenome | isolation source: Replicate 2 from Balatoc abandoned mine | place: Philippines: Itogon, Benguet | collected 2017-08-28
GCGGACGGTCGGCGGGGAGTGCGTGTACGGGGTGGAGACCTACGACCACCGGCTGCGGAAGAAGGTCGAGCCGTACCTGCTCGCGTACTACCCGAAGGCGGTCGTCGGCCTGGCGGGGGAGACGAAGCCGTGGGACCGCCTCACGCTGGAGATCGTGCCGGCGGTGTCGGGCGACGAGGTTCGGTTCCGGGTGCTCTTCCGGGGGAAGCCCGCCCCCAACGCGGAGTTCCTCGTCCACCCGCCCGAGGGGGAGCGCGAGGACTTCAAGACCGACGACAAGGGCGAGATCAAGGTGACGGCGAAGAAGGGCGGGGTTTACGGATTCCGCACGCGGGTCGTCGAGGAGAAGGCCGGCGAGCACGCCGGGAAAAAGTACGGGGCGGTCAGGCACTACGCCTCGCTCGTGCTTCACCTCGGGGCGAAGCCGGTCAGCGAGAAGAAGTAGCGACGGTCGTCGACCGCCGCTCGGCCCGGGTGGCGGTCCGCCGGGCCCACCATTTACAGGTGCGTCTCCGCCTCCGCAAAGCCCGGGGGCTCGACCTGGGCGGTGACGTGCGCGATGGGGAAGCCCCGCGTCACCCGCTCGCGAACGCGGGTGAGGACGTCTGCGAGCTCGCTTCCGGCCGTCATCACGACGTGCACGCTGAGGGCGTTCACGCCCGAGGTGATCGCCCAGACGTGGAGGTCGTGGACACCGGCGACGCCGGGAACGCCGCCGATCGCACCGCGGACGGCCTCGAGGCTGACGCCGGCCGGTGTGCCCTCCAGGAGCACGCCGACGGCGTCGGAGAGCAGGTTCCACGTTCGGGGGAGGATGAAGAGGCCGATCACGACGCTGAAGAGCGGGTCGGCGTACCACCACCCGGTCGTGAGCATCACCACCCCGGCGACGAGGACGCCGATCGACCCGAGCAGGTCGCCGACCACTTCGAGGTACGCCCCCTTCATGTTCAGGCTCTCGCTCGACGCCTTCCGCAGCATCGCGATGCCGACGAGGTTGACGGCGAGTCCCACCCCGGCCACGCCGAGCATCGGCAGGCTTGCGACCTCGGGCGGCTCGCGGAACCGGCGGTACGCCTCGTAGAGGATGAAGAACGACATGAGGAAGAGGACGACGGCGTTCGCAAGCGCGGCCAAGATTTCGACGCGGTAGTACCCGTAGGTCCGCGCCGGCGTCGCCGGCTTGGTGGACATCCACGCGGCGAAGAGGGCGAGCCCCAGGCCGCCGACGTCGGCCAGCATGTGCGCCGCGTCGGCGAGGAGGGCGAGGCTGTTCGTGACGAGCCCGCCGACGACCTCGACGACGAAGTAGGTGAAGGTCAGGCCGAAGACGACCCACAGCGCCCGGCGGTTCTTGGCTGTAACGGAAAGCTGTTCCACGTCGAGACCTCCACGAGAGAACGCGATCAAAATTGCTCCGGTGAACCCGTCACGACCCGGGGCCGGCGGAGGAAGCGCGCCCGTGAGTCGATCCGGCGTCGCTACGACGCCATCATCCCCGCCCCCGCGGAGCGGGAGCATGATCGCCCTTCGGCTACGGACCAAAGAGCCGCAGCCGCTGGAGTGCCCGCCGGCGGCCGGCGTCCGTCACCGCGGGAGGCCAGCCCCCGCGGAGGGAAACCCCGTCCGACGGGAGGTTCGCCAGAACGCAATCGAAGTACGAGCAGAGCTCCTCGCCCTGGAGCGTCCGCCGGGACCGGTGGCTGACCGGTGCCTGGAACTCGAGCCGCGGGTACTCGTCGGTGTTGAGCGGGCGCGACGGGCGGGCCGGCCACCCTCCGAGGAACAGCTCGGGCAGGGCCGCCCACGCGGGGAGGTCGGGGTCGGCGTCGCCGGGCGGGTCCCCGGCCGCGGCCCACCGCGCGGAGAGGCGAGACGGCGCGAGGTCGAGCGGCTCGTCACTTCCGACAAGGGCCAGCATGCCGAAGCGGGTGTCGAACTGCCCCCACCAGAGGGTGACGTGCGGGAACGCCGCGGCGAAGCTGTCGGCGACGAGCTCGAACTCCCCCGGCCCGAGCTGGTAGAGCGCGAGCCACTGGCAGAAGTGTCCGCCGGGCGTGAGCCGGCGGCGGGCCGCCTCGTAGAACTCGACGGTGTAGAGGTAACCGGCGCGGCTCTCCCACGGGACGAACAGGTCGGAGACGATCACGTCGAACCGCCGATCGGTGCGGCCGAGGTAGTGGCGGGCGTCGTCCAGTCGCACCTCGACCTTGGGGTGGTCGACCAGCGCGAAGTTCCAGTCGGAGAGGAGCCGAGCCGCCTCGACCACCTCGGGGATGAGCTCGACGACGGTGACATGGCCCACGTCCCGGTCGGCAACGGCCGGGGCCGCCGTGAGCCCCGTGCCGAGCCCGAGGAAGACGACCTCGGACGGCCGCGGGTGCAGGAGGAGCGGGAGCCGGCCCTGGCGGTGCTCGCGGGCGGCGTTCCTGCCGGTCGAGCCGTGCCGGTAGTGAAGGTTCTGCCGGACCGTGAGCGAGTCGTCCGGCCGCCGGCGGACGACGTCGATCCACCCGTAGGGAGTCTCCCACCGCCGGACGATGTCCTCTCCGGCCGCCGCCGGGACCTGGGCCCCGCCGGAGGCCGCAACGGCTGCTGCCGCCGCCGCGAGGAGGCCGACGACGCCAGCTAGGACCGGCCGCCGGGCCCGGAAGTAGAGGACTGCGGCCCCGGTCACGCCGAACAGGAAGGCGAGGAGCCCGAACGCCTCCCAGAGCCCCAGCCACGGGACGAGGAAAAAGCCGGAGGCGAGCGCCCCGGCCGCTGCCGAAAAAGTGTTTACGGCCGCGAGCCGCCCGACCGCGCGGCCGCCGCCTGCCGCCGCGAACGCCGCGGGTAGGGCCATGCCGAGGAGAATCACCGGGGGGAGAACGACCGCCGCGACGAGCCCGAGCGCGCGGGTCAGGTAGCCGGCGAAGGTGTCACCGGCCGTAAAGTACTCGAGCCCCGTCAGCCGGAGGAACAGCACGACCGAGGCGGCGACGGCGACAGCCCCGAGGGAGCTCGAGGCGGCGACGAGCGACCGGGGGGAGACCCGGCGGCCGACCGCGGCGACAACCGCCGCCCCGAGGGCGAGGCCGGCGAGAAAGACGGCGACGACGGCCCCGAAGGTGTACGTGCTGTTGTGGAAGACGAGCGAGAACATCCGCGTGTAGAGCACCTCCAGCCCGAGCGTCCCGAACCCCGAGACCGCAGAGACGGCCCACCACCCTGCTGCTACGGACGGCATCCGCGGGGTGGCGAGACGAGACGCTTGCCTGTCGCTCGGGCGCTGCGTGGCCGCGAGCGTGCAGGCGAGGATCCCGACCCCAGCCGAAATGCCGGCGGCGAGATAACCGCTCCCGCGCACGCCCACCCCCACGAGCAGAACGGACGTGGCAGCGAGGACGCCGACGAGCCCGCCGGCGGTGTTGAGACCGTAGGCGAGCGCGACCCGCCGCCCCCTGCGCCCCTCGGGGCCGCCGAGGAATGCCGCCATGAATGGGAGCGTCGCCCCGAGTGCGACGGTCGGGGGGAGGAGAACCGCGAAGCACCAGGCCGCCCGGCCCGCGGCGCCGCCCGGAATTACCCCAGCGTCCGGCCCGGCCAGCGAGAGGAGGGCCGGGACGAGCCCGGCCCACGCCGCCGCGAGGAGCTCGGCAACCCCGTAGCCGGTGAGCGGGCGAAGGCGCGGGGCGAGCCGGCCGCCGAGGAGTTGGCCAGCCGCCATCCCGGCGAAGTAACTGGCGAGCACGATCGCCGCTGCCGCCGCAGTGTTCCCGACGGTGAGTCCGACCTGTCGCGACCATGACACTTCGTAGACGAGCGCGGCCGCCCCGGAGAGGAAGAAGAGGGCGTGGGTGGTCGCGACCGTCCCGCCGCCGACGGAGGCCGGCTCTGGTGCTGTTTCCCGGTTCGTCACGCGATCACCCTCTCCTGGGCCGAACGTCCCGGGGCGCCAAGGGTGCGAGCTCCCCCGGTCCCACGCCGTTGCGCTCTTTCTCTGTCGAGATCCGACGCAGCTCCCGGTCTTGAAAGCGGTGCAGTCCGGCGACTAGCTTCCCCACCTGGCGGCTTCGCCGGGAGCGGCCCCAGACGGCGTGGCGTGAGCCCGGAGCGCGTCGCAGAGGGCGGCGAGCGACGCGAAGGGCTTGCTGAAAACCTCAAGGGCTCCGCTCGCGAGGAGCGCCTTGCGCGTACCGGGCCGGAGGTCCGCCGTCATGAAGCAGCACCGGACGTTCGGGGCACCCGCCCGGAGCGCGGCACAGGCCTCGTCCCCGTTCATCCCCGGCATGTGCATGTCCATGAGGATGACGTCGATCTCCTCGGCGAGGTCGGCGTAGAGCGAGATCGCCTCCCGGCCGCCCGTCGCCACCCAAACGCGGACCCCCCGCTTGCGGAGTTCCCGGGCCAGGATCGTTCGGAGGGTGTCGTCGTCGTCAACGACGAGGACACCCGGTGAGCCTCCGACCGGCGAGCCGTTCGCCGGCCCGGTTCGTGACAGTGACGGCATCAAGACGACCTCCGCATCGTGTTCGGTGTGAGCCGCGCCGACGCTCGTGCCCACGGTGCGGGCCGGAGGAGCGGCAGGGTGAGAGACACGGGCGGTGCTCAAACGGGAGGGCGAGAGCCCCTGCGCGTTCGTCCGCCAAAGCGAGAAGGGGGAGGGGCTAACAGCGGAGGATGTGGAACACGTAGAGGATGTCATCGGCCGTCACGAATGGTGACCTGTTCGGGGGCGAAAGTGCGGCTTGAAACCTTTCCGAGTTGAGCGCGTGCAGGGCATGGAACCGGCCCGGGGGCGCGGGGGCCGACTGCACTTCAGAGGATCGCGAGTGGAGCGGGGAGCGGGCCGTGACCGCATCCGACGACGAGCACTGACACCGGCAGGGACGGTGCTGTCCATGCTGAGACTCCGCGGGCAACCCCTGCTTGACGCGCGAGCCGCCCGAAGGCGCGCCGACGGGGCAGCACACACAGGACCGAGGTGCGGAGTCTACCCGGACCGGGGTCGCGTGGGTGATGCCCCCGGTGATCGCCACCGAGCACACGCAGACGCGCGGCGCCGCGAGGGTTGCGACGATGAGGCAGCAGGTGAGGAGTTCGCGGACCTTCGCTCGGTACACTCGACGCCCTCTCCGCACGCAGGGGAGACGCCGCCCGCCTTTCGCGGGCGGCGGTCCGCCGCCTGTCACTTCTGCTTGAAGTCGCCGGAGTACGGCTTGGTCCCGACCTTGCCGCTCAGCGTCCCCTCCCACTTCATGTCCTTCGTGAACACGTCGTGCTTCGCGGTGAACTTCGTGGACGAGCCCTTCGGGTCGTCCTTCCGCTCCTTGTCGTCCGCCGGGGCCGGCTCCAGCTTGACCGTCGTCGCCGGGGTGGTCTTCAGCGCGAGCGTCAGGCTCTTCGAGTCGATGGCCTTGAGCTTCTTCTTGTGGAGGTCGTCGTGGTTCCCGTAGACGTAGACGGTCACCGTCCCGGCCGCCTTGTCGATGACGATCTCCGGGTGCAGCTCCTCGTCACCCCACTCGACCACGATCCCCTTGTGCGGCCCCTCGTGGTCGGCCCGCGCCGCCTGGGCCGTGAGCCCGCCGAGAAGCCCGACAAGGGCCAGTCCGAACATCGTGCGCATCATCCTGTCCTCCTGCTGGGAGAGAAACACCGTCCTCACGCGCCCCGATGGGCCCGTGACTCGTCACCCGCTGCACCGTGCGGCGGGCGTGGTTCGCTGTGCGGGGCCGCGTCGTCGGCCGCCGCGGTGGCGGGGAGACTCCCGCCAGGGTGCGCCGTGTCGTCGTCGAGGCCGTCCGCGGACTCGTCGGCCCGGGCGAGCTCCACCGCGGCCCGCCCGCTGAACCGGAGGAAGAGGCCGGGGCGGATGAGGAACTCGCAGAACGTCGAGGTGATGAGCCCGCCCAGGATGACCGTCGCGACCGGGTACAGGATCTCCCGCCCCGGCTCCTGGCCGACGACGACGAGCGGGATGAGGGCGATGCCGGCGGTGAGCGCCGTCATCAGCACCGGGGAGAGCCGCTCCAGGCTCCCGCGAAGCACCATCTTCTCGTCGAACCTCTCGCCCTCGTGCCGCATCAGGTGGAGGTAGTGGGTGACGAGCAGGATGCCGTTCCGGGCCGCGATGCCGCCGAGCGAGATGAACCCGACCAGGCTCGCGACGGTCAGCGTCTGGCCGCTCACGACGAGCGCGAGGACGCCCCCGATGAACGCCGTCGGAACCGCGATGAGGATCTGTGCCACGATCCGCCCGGACGGGAAGAGCATGTAGAGGACGAAGAACATCCCGACGACGGACAGCGCGGCGAGAACCGCGATGAGCCGTGTCGCCCGCTCCTGGCTCTCGAACTGCCCGCCGTACTCGACGAAGTACCCCTCCGGCAGCGGCACGTCCTGCTCGACGTTCCGGCGGATGTCCGAGACGACGCTCTTCAGGTCTCGGCCGAGGGCGTTACAGCGGATGACGATCCTCCGCCTGACGTTGTCCCGCTTCACCTGGTTCGCGCCGGCGTCGCCGCCGGTCGGCGGCGTGATGTCGGCCAAGTCCTTGAGCCGCACCTGCTCCCGCCCGCCGGGGAGGTCGAGCCGCAGGTCGCCCAGGTTCGCCACGTCGGCCCGGTACGGCTCCTCGATCCGGACGAGGAGGTCGAACCGGCGTTGCCCCTCGACCACCTGCGAGACGACCTCGCCGTTCAAGGCGACCTGGACGAAGTTCCCGACGTAGGCCCGGTCCACCCCGTAGAACGCGAGCGCCTCGGGCCGGAGCTTGATGTGGACCTCGTCCACCTTCCGCATCGGCTCGACGGCGAGGGAGCTCACCCCGGGGACGCCGGCGATGGCGCTCTTGATCTGGTTCGCGAGCTTCTCCAGGGTGTCGAGGTCGTCGCCGTAGAGCTTGATGGCGATCTGCGCCGTGCTCCCGGAGATCATGTGGCTGATCAGGTGGGCGAGCGGCTGCTCGACCTCGACGTCCACCCCCGGCACCTCCTCCTTCACCTCCCGCTGGAGCGTCGAGATGATTTCCTTCCGGGACTTCCCGCTTTCCGGGTTGATGACCACGAAGAACTCGTTCGCATTCGGCGGCTCGGCGTGCTCGTCGAGCTCCGCCCGGCCGGTCCGGCGGAGGAAGGCGAGCACCTCGCCGTCCGGGTTCGAGGGGGACTTCTGGAGGGACCGGAGCTTCGCATCGACGAGGGCGGACGCCTGGTTCGAGGCGTCGAGGGACGCGCCCGAGGGGAGGGTGACGTTCACCTGGACGCTCCCCTCGTCGAACGGCGGCAGGAAGTCGGCCCCGATGGTCGTCAGCCGCCAGGCGCAGTAGGCGACGAGAAGCCAGGTAACCACCTGGATGAGGATCTGGTAGCGGATGCTGAACCGGATGAGGATCGCACCGAACCACTTCAGCACGCGGAGGAGGAGGCCGTCGCCGTGGTGGTGCGCTGCGGCCGACCGGCCGAGGAGGTAGTAGGAGAGGACGGGCGTGACGCAGATGGACACGACGAGCGACGCCAGGATGGAGACGATGTAGGCGACCCCGAGCGGGGCGAAGAGCCGCCCCTCGATCCCGGAGAGGGCGAACAGCGGGAGGAAGACGAGGATGACGAGGGCCGTGCCGAAGACGATCGCCGAGCGGATCTCGACGCTCGCCTCGTAGATAACGCGGAGCGTCGGCTTCGGGTCCGGCGACTGGCTGTTCTCGCCGAGCCGTCGGTAGATGTTTTCCACGTCCACGATCGCGTCGTCGACCAGCTCTCCCATCGCGACCGCGATCCCGCCGAGGGTCATCACGTTGATCGAGAGTTCGACCCCGGTGATAAGACCCACGAGCTTGAAGACGAGCACCGTGAGGACGAGGGAGAGCGGGATGGCGGTGAGCGAGATGAACGTGGTGCGGACGTTCAGGAGGAAGAGGAAGAGGATGATGAGGACCAGGACGGCCCCGACGACGAGCGCCTCGCCGACGTTGTAGACGCCGCGGTCGATGAAGTCCCGGAGTTGGTAGAGGTCCGATTCGACCACGACATCGGGCGGGAGTGAGCCCTCGACGTCCCGGAGCGCGTCCTTCACCGCATCGGTGAGCGCCCGTGTGTCGACGTGCGGCTGCTTGGTGACCGTGAGCGCGACCGCGGGGTAGCCGTTGATGCTGGAGTCCCCGCGCTTGACCTGCGCGCCCTCGGTCACCCGGGCGACGTCTTTCAGGAGCACCGGCCGGCCGAGCACCTTCCCCGGCTCGTGCTTCTCCGGCGACTTCACGGTGATCAGCCGCAGGTCGGAGACGACCTGCTCGGGGGCCGGTCCGAGCCGGCCGATCACCCGGATCGGCGTCTCCGCCCCGCCGGCGACCGAGTACCCGCCGGTGTGGTTGACGTTGTTCGCCCGGAGGGCCGCCTCGACGTCCTGAAGGGTGACGCCGTACTCGGCGAGCTTCACCGGGTCGACGAGCACCTGGTACTGCTTCCGCCCGCCGCCCATCGCGATCACCTGGGCGATGCCGGTGATCTTCAAGAGCCGCGGCCGGACCACCCAGTCGGCGAGCGTCCGGAGCGAGAGCTGCCGCTGGGCCTCGGACGGGAAGACGACCTCCCCGTACCGCCCGGCGATGGACGCCCGGGCCGTCTGCGATCCGTCGGCCGAGGCCGGCTGCCAGCTCACCCCGGTGGCCGGGACGGCCTCCCAGGCCGACGGGTTCCGGCGGTCGGTCGGTTTCCAGACGAAGAGCGCCGTGTCGCCGGCCGGAGCCGCCACCCGCTCCGCATAGAAGGGCGTGCCCTGGACGGGCGCGAGGTCCCCGCCTTTGGGGCCGGGCTGCCGCCTGAGGCCGGCGATCATGAACTGGCCCATGATCGAGCTGATGGGCGCCATCTGCGGGCGGACTCCCTCGGGGAGGTCACCGGCGACGGTGGTGAGCCGCTCCTGGACAGTCTGCCGGGCGGTCCGGATGTCCACGTTCCACCCGAACTCGACGTAGACGACCGACAGCCCGAACCCGGACTGGCTACGCACATCCTGGACGCCGGTCGCCCCGAGGAGGGAGGACTCCAGCGGGTAGCTGACGAGCGTCTCGACCTCCTCGGGAGCGAGGCCGGGGCACTCGGTCATCACCACCACCCGCGGCCGGTCGAGGTCGGGGAACACGTCGATCGGCATCATCGCCGCGAGGTACGTGCCGTAGCCGAGCGCGACAAGGCACGCGACGACGACGAGCGGCCGGTGCCGGAGCGAGAACTTGATTAAGGCGTTCAGCACGGGTCGGTGCTCCGCTCGGGGTTAGTCGTGGGAGTGGCCGGCGTGCGGGTCGCCGCCCCCGCCGCCCGCGGCCTGCGCCTTCACGGCGCGGTTCAGCGCGGCCGCCTGGTTTCTCACCACGAACTCGGCCTCGGTGACGCTCCCGTCGTTGGCGACCACCACCTCCGAGCGGTCCGCGTAGAGCACCCGGACGGGCTTCCGGACGAACACGTCGCCGCTCTGGACGAAGACGAACGCCTCGCCGCCCTCGCGGGCGACGGCCGCCGCCGGGAGGACGAAGGGGAGAATCTCCGTTTTCCCGTCGGGGGCGAGGGTGGTGAGCTTCTCGACGGGCATCCTGATCCGCACCCGCTGGCCGGGCCGGTAGCGCCAGACGAAGTGGGTCTTCCCGTCCCGCTCGAACGTCTTCGGCTGGTTGTCGAGCGGCAGGTAGAAGGCGAAGGTGCGCGTCGCCGGGTCCACCTGGTTCGACAGGTGGTGGATGGCGAGCGGGCCCTGGGCGGGCCACGCGCCGGGCGTTTCGTCGGCGAACTCGGCCCGGACCGGGGTCTTCCTCTCGGCCGCGGCGGCAAGCGCGTCGGCCTCGGACTTGAACGCCCGGCCCTCGACGAAGAGCCGCTGGTGGTTCGCGAGGAGGCAGAGCGTCTGCCCGGCCTGCACCTGCTCGCCGAGGGTGACCTTGAGTTCCTGCACCTCGAAGAGCGGCGGCGGCTCGGGCGCGGTGTCTTTCGCCGCAGGGCGGCCGGGAGCGAAAGCGAGTGTTCCGGCCGGCACGACCGGGGCTGACGGCGCGACAAGCGGAGGCGTGCCCGGGGCGACGACCGTGACCTCGGTGATGACCTCGCCCCGTTCGACCCGGGTCACCTGGTCGGGAGTCAGGCCGAAGACCTGGAGCTGGCGGCGGGTCCCGTTGAGCTGCGTCTTCAGGCGGTCCACCACGCTCTGCTGCTTGAGGAGTTCCGCCCCGGCGGTGGTGCCCTTCTTCACGAGGTTGTCGATCCGGTCCCGCTCGATGACCGCGAACTCGAGCTCCTTCGCCGTCTTCACAAGGTCGGTCTGGGCGCTCTGGAGGAACTCGCTCGCGAGCTGAATGGTGAAGAGCGGGTCGCCGGCCCGGACCGTGTCGCCGGGCCGGGCCTTGATTGCGACGACGACGCCCGCGACCTTCGAGGTGACGCCACGGTCGCTCTCCCCGGGCCGGTCCACGACGACACCCGGGATGAGCATGGTCCGCCAGTACTCCTGGGGGGTGAGCGTGTCCACGTCGAGCGCGAGGTTCTTTTGCGCCTGCGGGGAGAGCTTCACCCGGTCACCGCGGGGGCCGTGGTCGTCGTGCCCGCCCTCCCCCTGCGCGTCGCCCGACTTCGCCGCCTTCGCCGGGAAGACGTACGGAACCCAGCGGTGCTGGGTGCGGTAAGCGGCGAACGCGGCCGCACCCAGAACGGCGACCATGATGAGCGGCGTGACGTATCGACGGAGCCTCATGGCGGCCTCGGGTTAACGGGCCGCGCCGGATCGCGGCGCGGACGGCCGGTTGTGGTGGAAATGCGTGGTCAGGGACCGGCGCGGGGAACCCGCGGGTCGCGAGCGAAGACGTGAGGGGTTAGTTCCGGAGGCTCAGCAGCGAGATGTAGAGCGGGACGGAAGGCGGGCTGAGTTCCGCTTCGAGCGGGGGGGCGACCTTTAGGCTGACGGCGGGCGTCTCGCCCACGAGGGGCAGGCAGAAGCCGGGGTCTGCGGGCGCGTCGGGGACCGGCGAGAGGAGTGCCTCCGAGACCGCCGCCCGCGGCTTCACGGCCGGGCACTCCCGGTCGTGGCGCTCGGGGTGGGTGTGCCCGGTCGTTAGGTTGTCGGCGGAACGCGCACACGAGCTGGACGGGTCTGGCGCTTCAGCCTGCTTCGCGTGGTGACCGCACCCGCAGGACTTCGCGATTTGCGATGGCTGGTCCGGGAAGGGAGCTTCGGCCGGCGCTGCGGGGGTCGCGGACGCCGCGCAGGTGCAGACCCTGACGGGCATCGGCCCCGTCAGCATCAGCACCGCGAGCAGCAACCGCAGAAACATCAACGACTCCTCGGACCTGGGGAATTATCCGCCGAATCGCCTGGAGGTCAATACTAACGTGGTTGAACTCCGTTCTTGGGCACCGGCTTCGGCCCCGGGAGCATGGCCGGGCCGGCCCCGGGGCCGGGCGGCTGGGGCGGCGGGCCCGGCCACCACTCCTCGAGGAGGAGCGCGGAGAGGTCCGCGGCCGCCCGCCACGCCTCCCCGAGCGCCCGGTTGTACTCGAGCCGGGCCTCCGCGACCGCCCGCTGGGCCTGGATCACCCGCAGGTACTCGAACTGCCCGCCCTTGAACGCTTCGAGCGACAGTTTGTACGTCTCTTCCGCCTTCGGCAGGATGTCGGTCCGGTACTGCTCGGCGAGTTTGAGCGCGGCAGAGTAGGCCCGGAGCGCGGTCGCGACCCGCTCGGCGAGGTCGTTCTCGACCCGCCCGACCTCCTGCACCGCCATACCGAGTTCGGCCTTCGCCGCCCGGATGTTCCCCTGGTTCCGGTTCCACGTCGGGATGGGGGCGCTCACCCCGACGAGCCAGTCGTTCGACTTGTTCTGTCCCTGGTAGGTGTAGCCGGTCGAGAGGGTCAGGTTCGGGATCGGTTCCACCTCCGCCCGGCGGATGGCGGCCTGCGCCCGCTCGACCCCGACCCGGGCCGAGCGAACCTCGGGGTGTGAAGCGAGCACCACGTCGAGGGTACGGTCGGGGTCGTAGAGCGGCACATCCTCGTAGGGGCCGGCGGCGCTACCGACCGGAAGGCGCGGGTCGCCGACGACGGCCGCGAGCCGCTTCCGCGCCTCGGGCAGTTCCCGCCGGGCGGCCTCCGCCTGGGATCTGAACCGTGAGAGTTCGACCTGGAGCTGCACCAGGTCGAGCCGGGCGATCTGCTTGTTGTCGAGGAGCGTCTGCCCGTTCCTCACGGCCTCGCCGGCGAGCTTGGTGAGTTCGTCGAGGACGGCGATCCGCCGCTCCAGGGCGTAGAGGTCGTAGAACGCCGCCCGCACGGACCCCACCACCCCGTACCGCTCGCGGAGGAGGGCGAGCGTCGTCTGGTCCACCTCCTTCGCGGCCACCGCCTGGGAGAGCGAGAGCTTCCGCCCGGTGACGATCTCCTGGGTGACCTGCGGGGCGGTGATGATCCCAACCGGCCCTTGGCGGTCCCCGAGTTCGTCGCCGATAACCGCCAGCACCGGGTTCGGGTAGAGTCCCGCCTGGACGTACTTGCCCTGGGCCGCGTCGATGGCGAACGTGGCCTTCCCGAGCCGCGGGTTCCGCCCGACCGCGAGTTGCACTAACTCGTCCACCTGGACCGGACCGGGCGCAGAGCCGGGACCGTCCGGGGCGCTGGCCGCGCTTGTCGCCGCCGGCTCCTGGTGCGCCACGCGGGTGACGGGCGAGCCGGGGGTTCGCGGGGACTGGCGGGCCGCAGCCGTGTAGGGGTCGATGGTCGTCGGGTGCGGGCCGGAGGCACAGCCCGCGAGACCGATCGCCATGACACCACCCGCAAACCACCCGGGCGCACGCCGGCCGCCCGTCCGAGACGGATTTCGCATGGCACTCCTCCGGCCCCGCCCGGAACTGCCGGGGGGCTTGATTGGGACACCCGTCGGGGATGGCGACCGGGCGGAAGGCGGAGGGGGTGGAGCTAACAGCGGAACGAGTGGCAGTACCGGAGCCGGTCGGGTGCGGCCGAGGTGAGTTCGGGGGCGGCGAGGGGCAGCGCGTCCGGGCGACGGGTGAGGGGGTCGGCCGGGGCCGCGTCGTGAGGGGCGGCCGTCAAGTCGCCGGGGTCGCGGTCGCCGGCGAGCCGCTCACCGATCGTAACCGCCGGGATCAGATCGACGTTCGGGCAGTGCTGGCAGGGTACGCCCGGGGCGGGAAGTTGCTCGGGTGTCCGTTCGGGCGGCTGCCCCGGCAGAGCCGGCACGCGGTGGGGCTTGCACGAACAGCGCTCGCCCCCGCAGCGGTCCGGCTCGCTCGCGGCGGGTGCCGGTTGGGCGGTCAGGACGGTCGGGGCGCGGTCCGCGAAGAGTGCTACCAGCCGGCACGGGCAACGGAACGGCCCGCCGGTGAAAACCGACAGGACCGCTACGATGATAGCCGCCGCCCTCTGCATGACACCAAACCCGGAATGGCCGCGAACGTCCGTGTTTTACCATTCATCGGCTCGGATATACCGGGAGAATGAGAAAAAGCGGCAGCCCGCGCGTGGTCGGTCACCCACCGCTATTCAACAGGCGGCTTTCCAGATGGGCGTCGTGGGTGTATAGACAGCTCATGAGCCTGGTCCGAACGATACTCGTGTGGCTGTGCAGCGTGGCGATGCTCGCGACCACGACGCTGAGCCACGGCCATGTGTGGTGCCGGACGGCCGACGGGTCGGTGACTCTTGAGCCGCAGGCCGTCGACGGCCGGTGCGCCCACCTGACGATCGAAGACTCCGCACCGGATTCATCTGCGGATGTTTCCGCCATCACATCCGTCCGGGCGGTGTGCCAGGACTTCTCGCTCGGGCGAACAGCGCACCTGGCCCAGGCGGGCAAGCTTGTCCCGCAACGCGCGGCATCAGTCGCACCTTCGGCGTCCACACTTCACTCGGGCCGGCACGGGAGGCCTCCTACCTCCGCCGGGCGTAACCGCTTATCGCCGTACGGGCCGGCCCTCTTCCCGACCGGGTCTGCGTTCGTCCGCGAGACGGTCGTCCTGCTCGTCTAACAGCAATTCCCCCACAATTCTTCGCGACACGAGCTGTTCGCGAGACGAATTCTCTGCGACACGTCGGCCGCACGGCGGGCGCTCGCCTCTCGACAACCGACCCATCACTTGCAACGGATATGAACCGCCGTTTCTCGCCCCTTGGAATCTTTACCGTCCTTCTCATTGGTCCCCTCCAGGGGTGCGTTACCCAGCAGTCGGTGATCAATCATGGTCTCCCGGTACCGTCGGCGAAGGCCGCGGGTTCGCCGCCGATGCCCTCCGCCTCGCGAGAACCGGACGTGGCGATCTCCGAGCCGGCCGACGTTCTGACCCTGCCGGCCGCGCTCGCCGCGGTCCTCGCCCGCAGCCCCGATCTGGAAGCCTACTCCTGGGACATGAGAGCGGCAGACGCCCGGGTCGTTCAAGCGAGCCTCCGGCCGAACCCGGACCTATCGGTCGATTCCGAGAACTTCGTCGGATCGGGCGCGTTCGCGAAGCAAGCCCAGTACCAGTCCACGCTCCAACTGAGCCAGCTCATCGAGCTCGGGGGAAAGCGGGAGAGGCGAACGGAGGCGGCGGCCCGGGCGCGGGATCAGAGCGCCGTCGCGTACGAGGCAAAACGTGTCGAGGTACTTGGGGCGACGACGGTGAACTTCATTGAGGTGGTGAGCGAACAGGAGCGGCTCCGGCTCACCAGGCTCGCCGTCACACAAGCTGACGAGTCCCTGAACGCGGTCGTCAAGCGGGTTCGAGCCGGGGTGGGCTCCGGCCTTGAGGAGAACCGGGCCCGGGCCTTCCTTGCTCGGACGCGGGTAGCCGAACGGCAGGCCGCTCACCGACTCCTCGTCGCGAAGCAGAACCTCGCGTCCCGTTGGGGGAGCAGGGTTCCGCGCTTCACAAGGGTCGTCGGCGACCTGTTCGAAGCACGCGCCCTTCCGCCGCTCGAGGCTATCGCAGCCCGGCTGGAGTCGGCCCCGGAGCGGCGGCTGGCCGTCGCCGAAGGGCGCGTTCGGGAGGCCGAGGCGGCCCTCGCCAGGACGAAACAGATTTCGGACGTCGTCCTCGCAGCCGGCTGGCGGTCCGGCCGGGATTGGGGAGACCAAGCCGCGGTCGCAGGGATCAGTGTACCGCTTCAGGTGTTCAACCGGTACCAGGGCGATATCGCCGCGGCGGAGTCGGTCGAGCGGGGAGCGAGGGCACGGACTGCGGGCGTCGAGGTGAGACTCCATGCGGCCGTCTTCGGCCTCTACCACGAGATCCTTCGCGCCCAAGCCGAGATGGAGGCGATGCGGACGGAGATCATCCCTCGGTCAGAGGAGGCACTTGCCCTGGCTCGAAAGGGATTCGCCGAGGGGCTTTTCTCTCAACTAGACCTCCTCGACGCTCAGCGAACGATTAACGATGTCCGCCAAGAGTACCTCCAGGCGGCCACAACTTTTCACCGCCTCGCCGCCGAGTCGGAGCGATTGCTTGGGGAGGCTTTGTAACCGCGAATGACGACCACTACGGACCATACCATGTCGGCACCAGTTGAGAAGTTGACACCGCTCATCCACTCCCTCGTTATCATGCTCGCCCTCGCGCTCATCACGGCCCTGCCGCTCGGTTCGGTGTCCGCCCACGACCACGAGGAAGTAGAGGGGGCGGAGGTCCTGGGAGCTTGTGCTCCTGGGCGAGCTCCTGCCCACGATCACGAGGAAGGGCACGACCACGAGGAAGGGGAGGAGGCGGAGGACCACGGGCACGAGGCCGGCGGTCACGTCGAGTTGGACTCCGCGTCGATGCGGCAGCTCGGGGTTTCGATTCGGACAGCCGGTGCGGGGGAGCTCAAGCTCGTCCTCCCGCTGAACGGGAAGCTCGTCCCACACGAGGACCGGGTGGCGCACATCATCCCGCGCTACCCCGGGATCCTCCGCGAGGTGCGGAAGCGGCTCGGCGACCCGGTCGCCGCGGGCGAGGTGGTCGCGGTCGTCGAGAACAACCAGAGCCTCCAGCCCTACGAGGTGCGTTCCCTCCTCGCGGGAATTGTCGTTCGGCGACACGCAACCGTCGGGGAGTTCGCCGGTGATACGACGGACATCTTCGAGGTGGCGGACTACGGCGAGCTCTTCGCCGACTTCTACCTCTTCCCGGCCGAGTTCGAGAAGGTCCGGGTCGGCCAGAAGGTGGTCGTCCGGTTCCCGGGGCAGGACAGGGCGGTGGAGGCCACCATCTCGTTTCTCTCCCCGGTGACGGATTCCGCGACCCAGTCGCGGTTCGCCCGTGCGGTGATCCCGAACCCCGCCGGGGTGTACCAGCCCGGCATGTTCGTCACCGGGGAGGTCGTCCTCGAGGAGGTCCCGGTCGGGGTCGCGGTCCAGGCCTCGGCCGTCCGGACGAGCGAAGGGGAGACGGTCGTCTTCGTCGATGCCGGAGAACACCTCGAACCCCGCCCGGTGTCGGTCGGGCGGAGGGACAGGGAGACCGTCGAGATCCTCGGGGGGCTGTCCGCCGGCGAGCGGTACGCGGCAGGGAACACCTTCATCCTCCAGGCCGAGCTCGAGAAGGGCGAGGCGGGGCACGAGCACTGACGGAACGGAAGGGAACTCCCCATGCTTGAACGAATCCTCCACTTCTCCATCCACCACCGGCTGCTCGTCATCCTGCTCACCGTCGGGGCCGCGCTCGTTGGTGTTGAATCGCTCCTCCGGCTCCCGATCGACGCGGTCCCGGACATCACGAACAACCAAGTCCAGATCAACACGGTCTACCCCGCCCTCTCGCCGCTTGAGATCGAGAAGCAGGTGACGTTTCCTGTCGAAACGGCGCTCGCCGGCATTCCGGGGCTGAGCTACACCCGCTCGCTCTCCCGGAACGGGTTCTCGCAGGTGACGGCCGTCTTCGCCGACTCGGTGGATATCTACTTCGCCCGTCAGCAGGTGAACGAGCGGCTGGGCGAGGCCCGGGCCGCCCTCCCGCCCGGGGCAGAGCCCAAGATGGGCCCGATTTCGACCGGGCTGGGGGAGATCTACATGTGGGTGGTCGAGTACCACGACGACCATCCGCCCGCGGCCGGCGAGCCTGGGCTTCAGCCGGACGGCTCCTACCTCACCCCCGAGGGGCGGCTGCTCCTGGCCCCGGTGGAGCGCGCTGCGTACTTGCGGGAACTACAGGACTGGGTCATCCGCCCGCAGCTGAAGACGGTCCCCGGGGTGGCCGGCGTCGACGCCATCGGCGGGTACCTCAAGCACTACGTCGTTCAGCCCGACCCGATGAAGCTCATCGCGTTCGGGGTCACCCTTGATGAGATCCTCCGGGCCCTCGAGGAGAACAGCCAGAGCAGCGGCGCCGGGTACATCGAGCACCGGGGCGAGTCGTACGTGGTCCGGTCCTCCGGCCTGCTCAGGAACGAGGAAGAGATCGCGAACATCGCCGTCCGGGAGCGGGGCGGGATCCCGGTCCGGGTGAGGGACATCGCTGCGGTCGGCATCGGTTCCGAGCTCCGGACCGGGTCGGCGAGCGAGAACGGGGACGAGGTGGTGGTCGGCACGGCCCTGATGCTCATCGGCGAGAACAGCCGCACCGTCGCGAAGGCGGTCGACCAGAAGTTAATCGAGGTCAACCGGACCCTCCCGAAGAACACCCGGGCGAAGCCGGTTCTGAACCGGACGAAGCTCGTGAACGCGACGATCCGGACCGTGGAGAAGAATCTGGCCGAAGGGGCGATCCTTGTTGTGGTGGTCCTTTTCGTCCTCCTTGGGAATCTTCGGGCGGCCCTCATCACGTCACTGGCAATCCCGCTCTCGATGGCTCTGACCGCGATCGGGATGGTCCAGGGGCGGGTCAGCGGGAACTTGATGAGTCTTGGGGCCATCGACTTCGGGCTCATCGTCGATGGAGCGGTCATCATCGTCGAGAACTGCGTCCGGCGGCTCGCCGAGAAGCAGCACGAACTCGGCCGGCGGCTGACGCTCGATGAGCGGTTAAAGACGGTCTTCGAGGCAAGTCGGCAGGTCCGGGGTGCCACCGCCTTTGGCGAGGCGATCATTATCACCGTCTACATCCCGATCCTGTTCCTCACCGGCGTCGAGGGGAAAATGTTCCAGCCGATGGCGCTCACCGTCATCCTCGCCCTGGTGGCGGCTTTCGTGTTGTCCCTCACCTTCATCCCGGCGATGGTGGCGGTCGGCCTGAGCGGAGACATCCGGGAGCGGGAGAGCGTCGTCATCCGCGGCCTGAAGCGGGTGTACGAGCCCGTCCTACACGCCACTCTCCGGAGGGCCGTCGCCGTCGTCGGCGTCGCCGCCGCCGCGTTCGCACTCTCCCTCTGGCTCTTCCTCACACTCGGGCAAGAGTTCGTCCCGACGCTCGACGAGAAGGATGTGGCCCTTCAGGCGCTTCGAATGCCGCGGACGAGCCTCACCCAGTCGCAAGAGATGCAGTTCGCGGTCGAGCGGGCAGTGAGCGGGATGCCGGAGGTAGCGTTTGCATTCTCGAAAACCGGCACGGCGGAAGTCGCCGCCGACCCCATGCCGCCAAACATCTCCGACACGTTCGTCATCCTGAAGCCGCAAGCGGAATGGCCGAACCCGCACGAGAGCAAGGCCGCGCTCCTCGCGCGGATCCGCGAGGCCGTCACCCAGCTCCCGGGTAACAACTACGAGTTCACGCAGCCGATCCAGATGCGGTTCAACGAGCTGATCGCGGGCGTGCGGAGCGACGTGGCGGTGAAACTGTTCGGCGACGACTACGAGAAGATGCTCCCGGTCGCCAACAAGATCCATCAGGTGCTCAGGGCAATCCCGGGTGCTACCGACACGAAGGTGGAGCAAGTGACTGGTCTTCCGGCGCTCGACGTCTCGGTCAGGCGAGCGGAGGCAGCCCGTCTCGGCCTGGCTGTGAAAGATGTCCAGGATGTCCTCGCGACCGCGGTCGGGGGCAAGGAGGCCGGTTTTATATTCGAGGGCGACAGGCGATTTAGCCTCGTCGTGCGACTCCCCGAAACTCTCCGCGGTGACATCGAGACCCTACGTAGGATTCCCGTCCCGCTTCCCCCGGGGGACGAATCCGAGGAGGGTGCGTCCGCCGACGCGCCAAGGTTCGTGCCGCTTGAGACGGTCGCCGAGCTGAGCATCATCGAGGGGCCGAACCAGATCAGCCGGGAAAACGGCAAACGGCGGATCGTCATCCAGGCGAACGTCAGGGACCGGGACATCGGGAGTTTCGTCGAGGAGGCGCAGGCTGCGATCACGAACCAAGTGACACTCCCAGCCGGCTACTGGACGACCTGGGGCGGGCAGTTCGAGAACTTGGTTACCGCCAAGAAGCGGCTGTCGGTCGTCGTACCGGCCTGCTTCTTCCTTATCTTCCTCCTCCTCTTCGGCACGTTCGGCTCGGTCCGCCAGGCGCTTATGGTGTTCAGCGCCGTCCCGCTCGCTCTCTCGGGAGGGATCGTCTCCCTCTGGGCCCGCGATCTTCCGTTTTCGATTTCCGCCGCGGTCGGGTTCATCGCTCTATCGGGTGTAGCGGTCCTGAACGGCCTCGTCATGGTTTCCTTCATCAACGAGCTCCGGAGCGAGGGGATGAAGCGCGACGAGGCCATCCTGCACGGCTCGCTCACGCGCCTCCGGCCGGTCATGATGACGGCCGTCGTGGCGGCCCTTGGGTTCGTCCCGATGGCGCTCGCGACCGGCACCGGGGCCGAGGTCCAACGCCCGCTCGCAACGGTCGTTATTGGTGGAATCATCTCCTCGACGGCTTTGACACTTGTTGTGCTCCCCGCGCTCTACCGGCTGTTCACCAAAAGCGATCCGGTGGGCGGTGAAACAGATGCTGACAACTTGCGTGATTGAAAGTGTGCGTATGGGAGCCACGTGGACACTCGGCGGCCGCCCCAGGGCCGCCGGTCGCAGACGTTCGTCCCGGACGGCGAAGTGGGCAGGTCGATGTGGCGGCGGATTTCCGCTTTCCCGTCGAGCCGGCGCGTCCGCCCGGTCGCGGTGATCGGAGACAACAACAGGCTCGGTCATGATCAGCACCACGCTCGCGCGCTACCGGATTCTTGCCTCGAGGGTTCTCATCGTCGCCTCGGCCGTCGTCCTCCTGTTTACCCGCCACTCTTGGGACCACGGGAGCCTGACCGACATCTCGTTTGAGGCCTCGGGGTACACGCTGCTTGTCGCCGCCGCGTTTATCCGTCTTTGGTGTTCGCTCTTCATCTACGGGTACAAACGGAAGGTGCTCGTGACCCTCGGGCCGTACTCAGTCGTCCGAAACCCGCTTTACCTCGGCAGCCTTATCGGGGCCGCCGGGCTCGGACTGGCGAGCGAAAACCTCCTCTTCGGGGCCCTCCTGCTCACCTTCTTTGTGGCCTACTACCCGTGGGTGGTGCTGAACGAGGAGCGAGAACTGCGGGCGACCTTCGGCACCGAGTATGAGCGGTACTGTTCGGTGGTGCCCCGCTTCGTCCCCCGTTTCTCGCTCTTCCGAGAGCCGGAGTGCTACGAGGTTCACCCGAAGCGACTCCGGCGGGCGTTTCTTGATTCAATGTGGTTCCTCCTATCGATCGTCGGGTTCGAGGTGACCGAGGTCCTCCACAACATGTCCGCCCTCCCGGTTCTCCTCTACACGCCGTGACCGCAGCAATGAAGGTGACGATGAGTGCCGCGCGCGATGTCCAGGAATCTGTGCCCAGGATCGGCTCACCCGCCACCGATCGGCGCACCCCCAATTGGATCCTCGCGACCCACCTTTCCCGCGACGTGCTCGCAGGCACCGCCGGCATCTTCGCAGACGCCGCCGGTTTGCTCGCTGCCGCGCTCGACAACCTCGTCGACGCCGCACTCTACATCGTGAGCCTGGATGCGGTGAGCTGCTCGGCCGCCGGCTTGGCGGCCGTCCGCGTGTCCGGCGTGCTTCTCATCGTTCCGGCCCTGGCGGTGCTCGGCGAGACTGTCCCGGGCCTCTTCATTGGGCTCGTGGTCTTCATCGTCATCGCGGGCGCGTGGAACCTCGTGAGAGAACCGCGCGAGGCGCTTCATTCGGCGACTGTGGGCTCGGCGGGCATTGGGTCATGAGCGAGGGATTCTTCTGGACGCTCCGCGAGGCGTTCGCTTCACGCAAGCCCAAAAATGTCGCCGGGCGGCAACGCGCCCGCCTGGCCGAGATGGTTGCTTACGCCCGCGCCGCCTCGCCCTACTTCTGCGACCTCTACCGGGCCCTGCCGAGGAGGGTAGAGGATGTCACTCTGCTCCCGGTCACCGGCAAGCAGCAGCTGACGGCTCACTTCGACGAGTGGGCCACAGACCGCGAGGTGACGCTCGAGAAAGCCCGCGCGTTTGCCGGGAACCCGAACCTGATCGGCGAGCGCTTCCTCGGCAGGTACACGCTCGTGGCCACCCCCGGCACGACCGGGACACCGGCGATCCTCGTGTTGGACGACCGGAACATGACAGTCGCGTGCGCGATGGCCGTCCGCATGCTCCGCTCCTGGCTGGGCCTCGGCGACCTCATCTGGATTCTCGTGGGACGCGGACGGACGGCCTTGACGATCGCACCCGAGTGTCACTCCGCGGCTGCCGTGGCCGCGGTCCGCTATGATAAGTGCAGGTCAGGACGGAAGAGATTGCTGACACTCTCGGTACAAGCGTCTCTCCAAGAGTTGGCTAGCCGACTCACCGAGTTTCGTCCGGCCGTGTTTGTACTGCATGCGAGTGTCGCCAGGCTCCTCGCCGACGAGCAGGCAGCCGGGCGACTAAACACTTACCCTGTGCTGACGGCGCTCGCGGCCGAGGGGCTGCCGATAAGCGAGTACGGCCGGATTGCCGAGGCGTTCGGCACCACGGTCGCGGACAGCTATACCGCCACCGAGTGCCCGTTCCTCGGCTACGGTTGTGAGGAGCGGTGGCTGCACGTCAACAGCGACTGGGCCGTGCTGGAGCCAGTTGACGCCGACTACCGCCCCGTCGAGCCGGGAGAGCAGTCTCACACGGTTCTCGTGACGAACCTCGCCAACCGGGTACAACCAATCCTCCGTTACGACCTCGAGGACAGCGTCGTGATGCGGCCCGATCCCTGTGCATGCGGCAATCCGCTACCGGCGGTCCGCGTCCGCGGTCGTTCCGCCGACATCGTTAGCATTCCAACCCCGCACGGCGAGCGGGTCTTGATCCCACCGGTCGCGCTCGATGTCGCTCACATCCCAGGTGTCGAGCGGTTCCAGATCGTGCAGCGCACCCCCACGAGCCTTCATGTGCGCCTGACACCAACGGCCGACGCCGAGCCGGGTCGCGTTTGGCAGGAGGTGCGCGCCGCCATCACCCGCCTGCTTGCCGATCGCGGGCTCGAAAACGTTGCCGTCGAGCTCGCCGCGGCACCGCCGGAGCAGTCCCCTGGCGGCAAGTACCGCACCGTCATCCCTCTGCGGCATTAATTCTGGAGCGGTGATGAATCCCAGACAAACCGTGGGAGCCGAGGCGCTGCCCTTGGCCTGGGTCGCTGAGTGCTACCGCGACATCCGCGAGCATGACGGCGTGGGGGCGGTGGCGCTGGTCGAGGTGCGGTGAAGGTGGGTATGAGTCGAGTTCGTTCTCTGGTGCGTGTATTCGCGGCCGTCGCACTTCTGCTGGTGCCCTGGCTCGGGCTGTCGGACTTCCACACCCGGGGCGAGGCAAGAGAGGCGCTCGTGGCCCAATCGATGCTGTCCTCCGGCAATTGGGTGCTTCCCAGAGCGTACAACGACGCGCTGCCCTCCAAGCCGCCGCTCTTTCACTGGTTGGTCGCCTCTGCGTCGATTCCGTTCGGAGAGGTCAGCGAGTTCACGAGCCGGCTGCCGTCCGCTCTTGCGGCGTTGGGGGCACTCGGCTTCTTCCTCGTGATGCTGGGGAAAACGTTCTCAAGGGCCGGGCTGGTGCTTTTCGCGACGATTTTGACTTTCTCGTTCGAGTGGCTCAGGGCCGGCTTGTCGGCCAGGGTCGACATGGTGCACGCGAGTTGCCTCTCGGCCGGCCTCCTTTCGGCGTATTTCGCGCTAAGCGATTCAAAGATGAATCGGTGGGTTGCTGCAACGGCCCTGATCGCACTCGCCGTTCTCGGAAAAGGTCCGGTCGCAATCGTGATCCCCGGGATCGTGCTTACTGCTTGGATATGCCTGGACTCGGGGCCGAAGGCCGAGCGTTTGCTCCGGGCCGGCGCTTGTCTCTTCGCGGCGCTGTTGCTGAGTCTCACGTGGTATGTGTCCGCGTACGTTCAGGCCCCCGACGAGTTCGTGACGAAGGTCTGGTACGAGAACGTGTCGCGCTTCAACGGCGCGACGGAGGGAGTGCCGCACAACCACTCCGCACTCTTTCTGATGGGCATGCTCTTTCTGGGCACGCTACCCTGGTCCCCTCTGGTTGTGGGGGCTGTCATTACGACCATTTCCCGCCCGGGTTTTTCAATGCGAAGTGCATGGCACGAGGCTCCGCCTCTCGTTCGATTCTCCGCGGTGGCCGCGATCACGGTCGTGCTGTTTTATTCCATGCCAACGAGCAAACGCGGCGTGTATCTGCTTGCCGCCTATCCGTTCCTTGCGATCGGAGCGACAGAGATGCTTCGGAGTCGGCTGAGCCACGCAGTTGTGAGGAGAGCTTTCATAGCCGGCTGCCTGTTGGTCTTCGCCACCCAAGCCCTTGTACTCCCGGTGATGATCGCTCCGCGAACGAGCGAGAGATCGCTGGCTCGGCTTGTGAGGAGTGCGGTTTCCCCGGTAGGTCGGGTCTATTCGTTTGGATATGAGTTCTACGGTACCGCATTCTATTGCGAGCAGCCTTTCCTCCGATTGGAAGATGCGTTCGGAAGGACCGACCGACGGCCGGCCGTCAACGATCTGGTCCTCACGCCCGAAGCAGACGTGAAGAAGCTCGGGGCAATGCTCAAGTCCGAAGGCATCGACGCGGTGCTGATCAACGAATCTTCAGTCGGCAAGATGAAGGTTTGCGTGCTCCGGGTGCTTTAATACCCCGCCAATCGGTACGTCTTCACTCCGAACGGCTTGGCGGGTGGCGGGTTCTCCCGAAGTCGGTAGATGGCCCTCCAGTGATCGAGCCAGTCACGAGTTGTTACCGTCCACTAACCTGACACCCCTCGTCACTGCCGCCACGGCGAGTTTCTGGTCGAACGTGGCGAGCGAGGCCCCGGCGCGCAAGGCGAGCTCAAGGTACGCGGCGTCGTAAGTGGTGAGCCCGTGATCGCGGGCGAGGTGAGCGACGCTGCCGAACGCCAGGGCGAAGGTCTCGAGGTCGGCGGTGATCGGCAGTCGGGTTAACAGGCCCAGGAAGTGCAACATCTTGGTGTGGGACAGCCGACCCCGACGTTCTGCCGTCAGCAGAGCGTCGGTGACCTCCAACGACCAGTGCGCGGGCACGATCGCCTCGACACCGCCGGCGAGTGACTCGAGGACCGCGGTCGAGGCCTCGTTCGACTCGTCCTCAAAGCACCAGGACACGGTCACCGAGCAGTCGAGGACGAGGCGGGTTACCACTGACGCCCCGCGTAGATCAGGTCACGAATCGCGAGCGTGTCCTCGCCGCCGGGGCTGTTCAGGCAGACGCCCGCTGAGAACTCCCGCAGCTCTTGGACCGTCTGGGCGATGTCATCCCGGCTCCGCCGCCCGACCGGGACCAGCCGCGCCACGGGAACGCCGCGCCTGGTGATGACGATCTGCTCGCCGCCTTCGACCCGCTCCAGAAGTTGAGAAAACTGTGTCTTCGCCTCAAACGCCCCGATTGAATCCATACCCCGGCCCAACAGACTGGTCTGTGAGTAGTCTGTCACGGCTCCGGCCTGTCCGCAACCGCCTCACCGCCCACACCCGCCGCCGGCGTTACGGCGTTCGCGTCGATCCCCTTTCTTCCGATAAGCATCTCTTATCGGAAGTCAGAATAATGGCCCTTTCCGACGCCACGTCGGGCGGTTACCTGCCACCACAACGGTCCGCTTGCCGGGGAGGCCGGAGCGGCGGACGGCCGCCTCGCCCCTGCGAGCGTCGCTGGCTTGGATGCCCACCGCCGTCCGAAGTCCCGTTCGACCCACCACTCCCGCGTCGCGGCGGGTGGCCTGCTCGACGTCCCCGCCCCCGTCTGGCACCGGCTCGGGGTTCCGACCCGGGCGCGTGCCGGGCTGGTCGATGTCGCCGCTTTGATTAGCCCCGCAGCGCCTGGTACCGTCGGACCCAACGCTCCTTCCGTCCGCCGCACCGAGTAATGCTCCGCCGTCGCCGCCCCGGCGCTCGCTCCCGCGTGCCGGGTCTGGCGACACAAGGGTTTTATGCGTTCCCCTCCGACCCCGAGGGCGGGACTTCACCCGTGCTCGTCGACACTAACGCTGCGGAGACTATCACATGGCCGTTCGCCAGAGCGTCGCGCTCGCCGAGCAGGACGTGGACGCCCCGGAGCCCGGGGCCGCCTTCGTCCGGAAGACCATGATCGAGTTCGACCGTGGAAAGGCCGAGTGGCTGCTGAACCTCAAGGTGGTCGCGGGCGAGCGGCCGCTCGACAATCGGCACGTCGAGTACCTGAAGACTGCGATCGAGCGGGGCACGTTCAGGCCGGAGCTCGTGTCCCTGGCCGTCTGCCGCTACCAGGGCGACCTCTACCGGGTCAACGGCCAGCACACCGCCTGGGCCCGGTACTTACTGCCGGACGAGCTGCCGTGCCGGATGGACCTCCTGGAGTACGAGGCCAACACGCTGGAGGACCTGCACGCCCTCTACGCCGCCTTCGACCGGAACAAGGCCCGCTCCAAGCGGGTGGTGGTCTCGGTCCAGCTCAAGGCCAACGACCAGTTTCGCGCGTTCAAACCCACGACGCTCAAGCTCCTGCCGCCGGGGTACACCATGTACAAATGGCCCTCGGTGTCCGACCGGCGGACGAAGGACGGCGAGGCCGTGGCGAACGCCATCCTGTGCGAGGACCGCGGGCTGGCCCTCCGCATCGGCGGGGTCCTGAACTCGCTCTCGCGCACGTCCCACGCCCACCTCCTACGCGCGCCCACCATCGGGGCCATGTTCCTCACGACGGAGCGGGACGAAGGTGATGCCACGCGGTTCTGGGAGTCGGTCGCCGACGGCGTCGGCTTCCAGCAAGCGGACGACCCTCGGAACCGGCTGCGGGCCGAGCTGCTCCGCATGTCGATCCCGTCGTCGCTCAGCACGCACGGGTCGAGCAAGCGGCACGTCTCGAGCGAGTACATGCTGCGGGCCTGCCTCGTCTGCTGGAATGCTTGGCGCGGCGGCCGGGAGCTGAAGCTGCTGCGGGTGTGTGAGGCGTCTCCTCGGCCTGCGGCGATCTGATCTGAAGGTTCACCAACACGCCCAACCCTTGTCTCCGGCGGCACTCACAATCGTGCCCCGGAGACCTTCCCCATGTTGGAGGCACCTGCGACGGCGGACCATAGACCCTCAGCCGAACACCGGTCTCGGCGGCCGGTACAGACCTTTGGAGGGTTGACACTTCAGCCTCCCCACGCGAACCGGGACAAGTGGGCAATCCGCTACCGTTACGCTCTGGCTTCACCTCTCCGTCGGTGGTCGGCGGCCTCCTCTGGCACCCCGCTCCGGCGTTGGAGACGTCGCAGGCCGCCAGCGCGTCTACCGCGGACCCCGCCCCGCGTGCTACCGTGGTACGAACCAACTCTCCGGAAGACGATGACGCCAAGACAACACCCTCGCCTGCTGCCGACCGAAGCTCGGGCCGGACGGCCCCCGCGGCGAAGCACCGGCTTCGCGGGCCGCCCCCGCGGCTGCCGGCGGGTCGTCGGGCGCGTGACGAGGCGGCGGTGAGTAGCGAGTTGCTCGGCCTCGAGGCGAAGATGACTGCCTTCGCCCAGACCTTTCCGAGCATGACGGACGCCCCGGGCGTGCCGCTCTGGGATGCGGACACCCTTGACCGGTGGGCTGCCGAGACGCCGCTCTCTCACGGCGAGCGGGTCACCGCCCGGTTCCTGCTCGCCGTCTGGGATCCGGGGCAGTCTTGGCTCTGTGGCCGGTTCGATGTGATGGAGGCGCTCAGGATCTGGGATGACGAGCACCGCGCTGCGTTCGTTGCGTGGGCTGAAGATCCGTGGTGGCCGTAACCCCGAGCGGGACATGTCAGAGAACTTCCGCCTCGCGGCAGTTCCAGGCCGGTGGTAGTCTCTTTCGACATGGGCACAAGTCACCGCACCAGGCACCGCTCGACCCACCGCATCCGGCTCGCCGCTGGCGGCCGGCTGGCGGTGCCGGCCCGCGTCTGGCGGCGGCTCGGGATCAGGCCGGGGGACGAGCTGATCCTCGTCTCGGACGAGTCCGGGTTCCGGGTGACGACGCTGGAGCAGGCCGCGCGAGAGGTCGAGGCGTTCCTCTCCGGCCTCGACTCGGGGGCGGAAAGCCCCTCCGGGGCTGCGGGGCGGCCCGAGGGGGCCGGGCCGGCCGGTCGCGACGATGACGGCTAACGCCGGCACCCCCTCGCCGCCGACCGCCGTGGCGAACGGGTTCGACCGGCGCGGCCGTTCGGCGGGTTCCGCGGCTCACTCACCTCGTGGTATCGTGCCGGGAATCAACTAACCTTACGACAGTGCCCGGCCCAGACGACACCCCGCCCCCGCCGCCCGCCCCGACAGGGGCCGCGCACCACGCGTCCCGGCTCGAACACATCGGTGAGACGGCGGCCGAGTACATCGAGAACTCGAAGGCCGCAAACACCCGCCGGGCGTACCGATCCGACTGGGCGGACTTCGAGCGGTGGTGCGAGAAGTACGGCCGGTCGCCTCTGCCAGCCGCCCCCGACACCGTCGCCTACTACCTCGCCGACCGGTCCCAGGACTTAAAGACGAGCACCCTGGGGCGTCGGCTCGCGACCATCGCCGAGGCCCACCGGGCGGCCGGATTCGAGTCGCCGAACGCGCACGCCCAGGTCCGCCTCGTCTGGTCGGGCATCCGCCGCGAGAAGGGCACCGCCCGGGCGCACATGAAGCCCGCCCTCACCAAGCACATCCGGGAGATGGTCGCCCACCTCCCCGACACGCTCCTCGGCGCCCGCGACCGGGCGCTCATCCTCCTCGGGTTCGCCGGGGCCATGCGCCGGAGCGAGATCGTCGGGCTCGATGTCACCGACGTGGCAACGGCCGACGAGGGGCTCGTGGTCGTAATCCGAAAGGGCAAGACGGACCAGGAGGGGTCGGGCCGCAAGCTCGGCATCCCGCTCGGGAAGAACCCCGACACCTGCCCGGTGCGGGCGGTCCAGG
>VFQN01002493.1_pt1 | contig 28222 bp, 25 predicted proteins | sample 3512371 | NCBI WGS metagenome assembly VFQN01 (sample SAMN10412370, study PRJNA504923) | tailings metagenome | isolation source: Replicate 2 from Balatoc abandoned mine | place: Philippines: Itogon, Benguet | collected 2017-08-28
GGGAGGAGTGCGGATCGAGTTTAGTGGGATTCAGATCATCACCAGCTCAGAATAACGGGCCGGTTGACTTTCCTCGCTCACGTATCTTTGATTGATTTTTTATTTTTTTTTCGTGTGTATAGTTCCTATTCTATTTCATTTGAATATGATTTATCACAAGCCTCTAGTTCGTTAGTTTAGTTCGCCGTTTATGTAAATGCTTAATCAGAGCAAGCATTTGCTTAATTGGTTTTGTTAGGAAAGAAGGTGAACATCTTCAATCACAACAACTCAAAATAAATCTACTGTCAATTTATAAATGATGTTAGTGGGAGTTCGAAGTGCCAATATTACGTTCTTTAACCATACTGTGAGAAGGACACTGAATGTTTTTACTTCTGTGAATACCACTTCTCGTTTTCTCCCATCGGTTTCTGCTGTGAGAACATTTTCTCAATTTAGGGGAGGATCGTCAGATCAGAGCCCTATTCGCTCATTTTTATCAAAAGGAATCTCTACAGATGTTACTGTCCATCCTCCTACGAATCGAGACGTCATTAACGCGGACGTAGGCTTGCAAAACTTTATTAAGAGAACTTATCTGTTCACAGGAGCATCTGTTGCAGGAAGTCTTGGTGTTGCAAGTTTTATTGCTTCCAATCATCCGGCAATTGGAGTGGGTGCAATGTTTGCGGGTGTCATAGGAACCTTTGCAGGTATCTTTGGCATTGGCTTTAGTCGATGCATATTGAAAGAAGATGTTTATTCAACCTACACGAATCAACCTGTTGTGATTTACTCATCTCAAAATTCTACTATGAGATTAGCATCCTTTGGCGTTTTGGTGTCAAGTATGGGTGTGGCACTGTCTCCTGCCTTCCTCTTGTACCCCAATGCCATCACACCGGCTCTATTAGCTTCATCCACTGTCTTTAGCAGTGCGGTGTTGTATGCCTATTCTCGACCTGTAGGATCATTATCAGCCTGGGGGCCGATGCTAGGCACAGGTTTGATGTCACTGTTAGGTGTTGGCTTTGCAGGAATCGCAAGCGATATCTTTCTTGGACCATCGTCATCCTTGTCAATCGCGTTGCATAATATGGATCTCTATCTTGGAATCCCACTATTCACAGGATTTATTGCCTATGATACACACAAGGCGGTTCGAATGTATCAAGAACGCAATCCCGATCACTTGGTGTGTGCTGTAGAGCTTTATCTAGATTTCATCAATATCTTCATTCGATTTGTTGAAATTATTGGGAAATCACAACGAGATCGCTAATAATATCACCAGCCTTGTCATTTCTGTTCTCTATCTCGCATCTTCTAAAAACTGTTTCATAATAATATTTCTGTAAAAGAATGCTCTCATTAAGGCATAAGATGTTGATTAATTCCTTTAAAAATACTACTTTAACTTAACAATAACTAATAACGAAATTCTTACAAATGTATTTATTCTACAACTAATAAAGGAGAGCTAAGATTGACTCATATCGATCCTCAAAGAATCGCATAAGAGTATTCGATAGATCAAGACATGAAATAGCAATTGAATCGTACTTCCTGATTCTGAGCAAGTACAATTGCTGCAGTTTTATTTGGAATATAATTCCATCGTGGTGTAAATTGGATCATTTCTCAAGTATTTGGAGTAACCAAAAGAGGAGCATGTTCCACATGCCCAAGTAGTTCCGGAAGCTAAAAGAGGATCCGTTTGGAAGCATTTAGCAGCATCAGTAGGAGTACCTTGATAACAAGGATTTTTAGATCCTTTTGGGGGAATGAGTGAACATTGATCAGAACAATCACAAACACCGGTTGCAAAAGGCTGTGCTGCTAATGAAACCTTCATCATAGTTCCAATCATGAAAAGGACAACAAGAATAAATTTCATCATTGTCTTTTACGGGCACTTTGTAAGCTAATTAATTTGTGTAGAAATAATTTTGACTGACAAATTACTTTTCGAACTTTTGAGTTTTGGTGGGATAATGTATGATGTCAAATAAAAGGAAAAGCTAACAAATAATTTCAGTTTTTGGATTTTCAAATCTTTCATTCTTCAAATGAAGCGAATGAATGAATCAGAGGGGCTATTTCCCTCATCAAGTTATATGAATGCCTCTAATAGTCGAACTCCTCTCAAAGAAATCCCTCAATCCGTCCTTAATCAAGAAATTAATGTTTTGAGAACACCTATACAGAAGAATACCCCATCAAAACCACGATATCAATCTCCTGAACCTATTAAATCACACTTTACTACAAAGATTAGAGAGATTGATAACAAGCGACAGCTGGGCGCTTGTAAAATGATAATTCAAAAGCAAAATCTCGAAATAAAACGACTCAAACAACAATTAGCATTCTTCAAGCTATCATCTGTGTTGCAGAGACGAAACCATGGAATCTTAAAAATATCAAAGGCTATAAATGATCCTGATGGTAAATTTGCTACTCCAAAGAAAAGGAAGATCACTGAAGAAAATGTACTGCATCCTCAAGAACCTTTGATGCCTCCCACCTACCAACATGATTATTCTTCTCCTTTGAGATTTCCTTCACCGCAAAAGAAAGATTCTCAGTTTCCCACACATCTTTATTCGAAACCTCCACTTCCTTCACATCAAGGAACTGGTCCTCCACCGCCACCGCCACCGCCGCCAACTGCAAAACAGCCTAAATCTCCTCCGCCAATTAACTTCCGAGAGCTTAATAGTCTGTTAGATGGAATAGAGTCAGGACATGATGATTCTGATAATTATGAGAGTCAAAAGCAAGAGAAACTGAAAAACATCCATGCTTCTCTGCTCCATCAGAGATATGTGAGTCACAACAACAAGATCAAAGCTCACACATCACCACCAATCCAACACTCACCAGTCTACGAGAGTGAGAACTCCAGTCCTCTTAGTGAGCGTTCTCCATATTCTTTAGCAAAGAAAAATGTCTTCTTAACGAATATCACCAAACAATATGGCCCAGTGTCGATGTCAGAGCTACCAGCTTACAAAGAAAAGATAACATCGTGGAAGAATAAATATAGCTAATTGAATCCATGTATAGATACATTATGTAGTTCTTTTATTTGCTTTGTTTAAGTGTTCATGTATTTTCTTTGAACAATGTATGTAAGATGTAAAAAGATATCTCACAATTATAAACTCTCCCAAGTATGACTATTTACAAAAAATACGAGCAAAGTTGACCTAGACAGCCTCTGCGTTAAGCGATACGTTGCTGCGGCTCATTTTTCCTTCATCTGCTGTGGTGTAAAAACCGGCAGTCTGACTCTCATCTAATGGTTCGTATGTACTTCGATCCAACAATATTCCACTACTTGCCATACTTTGAGCACCTCCGATCACAGCGAAGAAATTAGCTCCAACGTATAACATATACATCTATGTACCAAAAAAATCAAGATGGAAGGAAAGAAGGAAATTCGAAAGGGTCATTACCTTAAGAAACAAAGAGAGAAAGAAGAATGTAACACAAAACTGAAAGGATGAGCTACCAAAGAGGTTTCCTGAGAAAGATAAAGTATTGTTAGAATTGATACAATATGGAGCGATGATGCCATTTTACCTGACAAGGAAAGGAAAACAATATCAAAGATGATAGAAAGAAATGTGAAGATAATCATCCTATAAAACAGTTGAGAAAACTATTTGTCAAAGATTAAAACAGCACAAAAACCTACCCAAAGGTAGCTCGTCCATGCTTCTGAAAAGAGCAATAAGCTCCCCAAAAACCAAGCGCAATATTATAGGAAGGAAAGCTGTATTGACTGACTAAAGACAAGATGAATAAGAGGAATTGATGACAATGATAGTTGTTACTTTGAGTCAGCATTCCACAAAATACTAACAGCCATGCTGTCCTTTCCACTCGATATGAATATTCTTTGATCTCTTTCTCTTCTTTGTTCATTTCTTCTTTTTTCTTCTCAAACCCAAACTGCTCATTGGCGGCTCAAACGGTTCGGTAACGGTGAAGAATCGGTAAGCTCGAAGAAATCTATTTATTTGACTTATGAGAAATAAAACTGTGCAGCAATGTATCGAGTGTGCGTGTGTTTATTTTATGAACGGTACAAACATTTTCACTCACAAACAATACCTTATTCTCCAATCACCTACCATAATTCATCTCTTAGTGGGGAGAGAAGCAGATGGGAGGATAAACAAAAGCCCAGGTAAAAATCAAAACGAAGACTGGGTTGAAAGAAATAATAACTCGAGTTAAGTTTATGGAATTGTGAGGAGATCTTTCGCAGCAAAACTGTTTCATATTCCCCGATAAAATCTCTACAGCACTAGACGACTACAGATTACACTAATAATCATGTTAGAGAGAATAAAAGATATACAAGAGAAAATAACTTACTGTAAGCAGAGGTTTCGATATGATCTGGCAATTCAGGAACTTTGACTGCAAAACGGGCTTGTACCTTCTTCATTTCTTCTTCGTCCTTCTCAGTCGACAGGAAAGAAACAGCCAAACCTTTGGTTCCGAATCTGCCTGCACGTCCAACGCGGTGTAAGTATTGATCACTGTCTTCAGGGAAATCGTAGTTGATCACAACATTAACTCTCTCAATATCAATGCCTCGGCCAAATAAATCTGTAGAAACTAAGATACGACGTTTGAAATCCTTGAATTCCTTAAATCTCTTGATTCTCTCCTCTTGTGGCAAGGTGGAATAGATGCAAATCGAAGGGAAATGGCAATCTTCAAGTAACTTGCTGAGTTCCAAAGCACGCTTGCTCTTTGAAACGAAAATAACAACCTGATTGAATTCCACCATATCTAAAAGATCATTGAGCTTTCTATTCTTCTCTTCTTCCTTCAAGTGCACGTAGTACTGTTGCAAACCGTGGAGAGTAAGCTTGGTGTCATCATCGATGTAAATCTCAATAGGCTAATACGGAATAATAAGTATAAATCACCAGAGCATCACTAAATCGCTTACATTTTGGCAGAATCTGCGACAGATAGCACGAACATCCTTGTCCAAAGTAGCAGAAAACATCATCACTTGCTTCTCATGTGGAGTGGCCTTGAAGATGATTTGCACATCGCGTCTCATGTTAACTTCAGCCAATAATCGGTCACATTCATCCAAGACAAAGCTTTGCACTTTGGATAAATCTAAGGCCTTTCTTTGAACCAAATCCATAATTCTTCCTGGAGTACCGACAACAATATTAGGGACCTCGGCCTTCAATGCCGCCAAGTCAGTTTGAACACCAATGCCTGAAAGCGCATAGAAAAAAAGGGAACAAAAGCAAAATTTAAGGAAAAAAGACAATTAATTCATATAGAATCGTTATTGATAAGATGCGGACCTCCATAGAAAACGCGAGATTTAACTTCAGGTAAATACTTGGAGAAGCGTTCATATTCCTTCTGGATCTGGAAAGCTAACTCACGGGTGTGGCAAAGAACAACAACGTGAACCTCTCCAGGAACAGCCTCCAATCGTTGCAATGTTGCAAGAACGAAGACAGCTGTCTTACCCATACCTGACTTAGCTTGGCAGATGATGTCTTGGCCAAGTAAAGATGTTGGAATACATTCGTGTTGGACTGAACAAAGAGGACGTGTTAATGAAGTCAAGAGAGATCAGCTCGATGGAAGAAAAGCCGCTGTCCTATCATTGTCCTGTGACGACGAAATACTTGCCAGCTTGCTATCTTCAGTTCTTCCAAATGCTGTTTGGGAAAGAGGAAACTGTACCTTCAGAAGGATGTTCAAATCCACAATCAACAATAGCACGTAATAACTCAGGCTTCAAGATGAAGTCATTGAAGTTCGATGTATGAATACCAACATAATGTCCCCTTCAGATAGAAAAAAAATTAGTGTTGTACTGGAAATCGTTTCTCATCATCATTTCGATGACAAGAAACACTGTTGCGAGAATATTTCGTTACTTTTTGATTTCTTTTCCATCTCCTCCAGATGGTTGATTCTCCTCTAAATCCGAACCGTAATCAACAATCTCTTCGTCATCAACTGTGGCCATTTTGCTGTGATTTAGTCAATAAAAGGAATAAAGAAGATGCTTCTTTCTTTTGAGTTGAAATCGAATGAGTGGCAGGAGCCAGTGGGGTTTGGCAATTTGGGGCAAAGCGTATCTTGAAAGGTCAATCTTATGGAGCGAAAATTCGAAAAATCAAAAATGAATTGAACCAAAGAAAATGCTTAAAACCTTTTTGAAACAATTGTTTAACTTTATTGAGTTGTCTAAAAAATTGATGAGATGAGCAACTTTACTAACCTTCTTATTACAGCAATAACGATTGCACTTCTAGCATATTTGTTTGTTAAAATATTCCCGAAGGATAGGAATAATGAAGATAGCTTTGATTTGGAATCTGATGAAGAAGTGAATCAGGAAAAACATCCATATAAATCTGCTGTTAGGAAGATATTTGACATTCAGACAAGAAAGGATGGGACAGTTCTCGTCACAAGTGCAGCGTCAGGAGCAATACGTAATGCTGGTGTAGAACTTGCCAAACATGGATCCCATGTTTTATTTGGATTTCAGTCAGCAGATCAACGAAAAGCCCTCACTGCTTATACAGGACGAAAAGGAATTGAACTAATTAAATTCGATATGTACGATCCATCAACATTTCCGGATGTCATTTATCGATTAAGAATTATCAAAAGAGATCTTCAACGTCCTCTCACTGGAATTGTGATTAACTTGATGGATTATCTCGACCACGTTAAAGACTCTCGTGCTATCGATCTAATGGAAGCAAAAGAGATTGAAAATGTGTATAAACACTCCTTCTCCAGTCCGATGAAAACTGTTCAAGCTTTCTTACATCTTGCAAAGCATCAGAATGAAGATTCAGAGGAACCTGACCCTGACTCTGAGGAAACTACAGAAGTGTCCAAAGATGGACCTTGGAATGCAGGTGGTTTGAGGATTGTAGTTCTGACAAAATATTATTCTGAAGATCAATGCTTTCTGCATTGTGTTCTTCAGAACGCTTTTATTGAATATATTCAACTCTTAACAAAGTAAGTAGATACTAGTAGATGACCCTATTCCCCAACACTCATTTGATATTTTATAGGACGAACCTTGCACAAAATCTTTCGACTTCCATCATTCCAATCGTTGCCAAGAAAGCTGATGCAAAGCGTACCTATAATCAACCAGTAATCCCTTGGGAGTTAGACCTTAGCGAAGAAGACGAGGATGGAGTCGATGGCTTCAGTGAATCTTCTCCAGACAAAACAAATGGGAAAGAAGAAAATTCATCTATCAATGAGAATAGTTTGACTGATGTAAGTGATCGATAATTAGAGAAATCTCTCCGTCACTCACAATGTATTGAATGATGTAGGCTATTTCCTCCATCACTCATGCTCTCGGTTCCAGAAACCCCTGGAGTATCTATCCTCCTGCACTTTCGTTGACTGAGTTGTCAGAATTATCTCAGCCAAGTAAGAATAAAAAGAACGGTGCTGCAATACCTCGTCGATCTGCGAAGCCTAAGAAGAAGACAAGACCAGCTAATCCCTATGAACAATACACCAAGCCAAAGCGCAACCACCCTCAAAGATCAAAGTAATCTTAGAAATGAAGTCTATTGAATGTAATTAATACATTACTTCTAACATCGATTGAGTTAGATGAAGTCATTCGCATTATCCATAAACAAAAGTATCCATCTCACACTATACAAGAGATGAAATTCCTCTACTAACAACGAGTTTGTTCCTGTTATGATAACAAATAAGAGAAAGGAAAAAAAAAGAAAAAAATATTAATTTAGGAAGTGAAACATTCATTTTCTATACTTTTAGCTGATTTAGGACTTGCTCTAACTCTTGATCTTCAGAGCCGTATACATCATTATTTTCACTTCTCTTCAACTTTGATAACGCTGCCATTGTCAGAGTTATATGCTGACCTGTTCTATCCCCACCACTCGATACAGGAGTCTTCTTCTCATCTTCTTCGCCATCACTGTCACCATCGCCACCATAGCATGCCACTAGCTCTGCCTTACATTGCTTGTAGGTGGGGATGGATTTACCTTGTGGATGATTCTTCCAGAACTGTAAGTAAGGATGAAGGTTGTCTGGTGATGCCTCTAAGATCGCCTTCTGATAGAACTCGTTAATATTAATAATCTGCTGACGTAAGAGATCGAAGGTTTGGAACACTGACGTCGTAGCAGGACCACTATTATCCTCGCCTCCTCCGAGAGAGGTAGTGCTATCTCTAAGGTTATTACTCGATGATGTCTTCTTCAATTTCTTTGTTCCTTTCTTCTTCCCTGGCGTAGCAGCACCATTTCCCACGTCATCATCATCAGAGAGAGTAGGGAGAGTATTATCAAAGTAGAAGATACCATAGGGTGATGTCACTTCAAATAACTCTTGAAAGGTGAGGAAACCATGTCTAACAAGAGTTAAAGCACGAGCTTGTGCTGTAGCTAATGGAAGCTCTCTTGCTACACGAGTCTGAAAACTCTCTCCACGTGCTCTCTTCTTCTCGTTAGTACTATCACTTCCTCCCTCATCAACATCTTCTGAGGACAATGAAGATGGCAGAGATAAAATCCATGGAATTAATCTCTTCATAAAATAATAATAAACAACTTTCATTAAATAATTCACATCATTCTCTGTACATTCTTCATTAATCGATTGAAGATCAGCGAGATTAATAGGCTTTCCCTCTGAAGTGAGACGTAAGATAATATCCACTACCTTTCTCTCGTTCTCAAGGTAGTGATAGTCGTAGTTCTCAGCAACAGCTAGGATGGCAGCAGGTGACGAAACCATTGTAATTTTATTAAGGAATTGAAGCACTTGTTTGCTATGGTTTAAATCTTCGATGATGACGAAGGATTGGTGATTGCCTCTTAAGGAAGGTACTCGCGTTGAGGTATTGTATGATTGAGATGGTTGAGCAGGTTCTGTTAGCATCGGATAAGTCTTATGTGTCACCCGAATCGCCGCACTGCCTAATAGAACAGTCTCTAAATATGTTGTCTCTTGTAGGAGATGTTCTCTGAGGGAGGGATCAACCTTCTGCTGTCCGTTACTAGATAAAGTAACAGGCGCTGAATCAAAGCCAGGGAGACCCAAGGACGTAATGGAAGAAGTCAATTGAGATGGTAAAGTAGGTGGAGAAGGATTATTCGATGGATTTATCGTATTCGACGAAGGATTATTATTATTACTAACAGTAGCATTCGTAGTAATATGATTATTTTCGATATTATTTAATATATCTTCTAAATCACTAACATATTGATTTAATCCCCCAGTCCAACCAGTTCTTTGTGCAGGTGATGCTTTATGCTGAACATTCTGACCTCTTCCATAGACAGCTATCGATAATTCTAATAAAGATCTTTCAGCAACTAATAATAAACGGAAATAAGGTGAAGAATAATAACGATTCGTAAAATTCATTAATGGTAAATTCTCATTTAATAATTCATTAGGTGTTAAAAAGACATGATGATAGACATTATTTGATGTTAAATATTCTTCATAATCATATAAACGATAATGTAATAATTGTTTTGATAATAAGAAAGTGATATTATTTTTATTACGTATTGAATTAAAGAATTTTTTCTCTGTTAATAATTGACGTCTTAATATATGTTCAGAAATATTAGAATAATAATTCCATAAATGTAATATCTGTTGTTTCATTATCTGTAATTGTTGATATTGTAATTGATAATCATTTAATTTATTGATTAATGATGTTTGTAAATAATTTTTATTATAATAATAGTTATTACTTTGTGTTTGGGTTAATGGATGTTGTTGTAATATATTCGTTGTTTGTGTATAGATCTCCTTCTGTTGACTGTTATTACTGTTGTTTGCTGCTGTTGTGGTTGTGATGGATGGGAAATCGGATGGATGGAACAGTGATGGATTTTTCAATGGTAATTGATGATGCATATAGGTTTGTGCTGAATCGATTGCCGTTTTCATGATCTCACTCTCTAATGTGATCATTTCTACCTTTGCCGAGAGATGTAGACATGCATTACTATCAAAGCCTTCAAGTTCATCGGAGATGTAGTACCAGCCAGGGAGATGGTGAGTGTGATACTGTGCGATACGAAGGTGATGATAGTTGATAGGAGCTACAGTGTTGTTATTCGCTCGACTGTTATTGTTGGTCGACTCCCTAAAGGATAGTGTCTTTTGCATCGAAGGAGTACTGACTCCTTGACCTGAAGTTGTCGCCGCCGTTGGTAATGTGATGGACATACTAAGGGAGTTGTTTGTTTTGATCACTGACGTGGTACCTGACCCACTCATTCCTCGAGGTGACATGAGTGCCGACGGTTTAAGACCAGGACCACTATTAGCAACACGAGGACTCTTTGATGCGGTCTTCAGAAGCAAAGGAGAGAGACCACTAGAGTTTGGTGTTACAGTCGGAGCAGGGGGAATGCTTACGCTAATTCCATTCTTCTTCGCTTCATTTGTGGAAAGATCAAAGGTAGTAATATCTACACGTCGTTTTGGGGTCACAGCAGGAGATTTTGATCGCTCAGTGTTAAATGACAGACCAGCTGACGTTGCATAGTTGTTACCGGGAATAAGTGGCGACGAGACAGGACTTTCAATGAGAAGATGGGTATCAAAAGCCTCAATTAGAGGCTCATCATCATCTTGAGAGACCATTCTCATCATAGTATCCGGGTAATAAAGTCCTTCTTTCGTATTATTACCTCCATTGTTATTCTTTTCAGGTGATAAAGCAGCATTCTTTTCACGGTTGTAAGAAAAATAATGTAATGATTGATCTTGTTGTAATAAAATATTTTCAAGAAATAACATTTTATGATGATTTGAGAAAATGGCAACAAATTGTGTAATTAATTCCTGATGTAAACAATTAATCTCTAATTTACGTATATCAATCTTTTTTTTCACATCTAATGTTTTTGCATAGGATGATTTATCCATTATTTGACGTATATAACGTATTGTTTCAGTATAATCTTGCTTTTCATGTAAAATTTCTGACATTAATATAAATTTATCACATCCTAATTCAATGGCTTTACGACAGTAAAGATATGCTAAATCAAGATTACGTCCTGTTGGTGCACGTCCATTAAAATAAAAAGCTGCAATATTCCCGTTTGCTGATGCATGACCTGCATCAGCAGCAAGTAAATAAAACATGAAAGCAGTTTCAGTATCAAGAGTAATTCCTTCTTTACCAGTACTAAATAACATTCCAATCTTATTTAAGATTGTTGCTGGGATAAAGATTGTCTTTTCACGACATTGACGTAATAAATCAACAACATTTACTTCTTTTGTTGAGATCCAATTTCTTAATTTTGCTTTTAAGACATCAAAATTCTTTTGTGAAACAAGACGTTTGATTGTCTTTTGTAGTTCAGGTTTGACATCCATTCTTTCTCAAGTTCGTTCACTCAAATCACTTATTCACCTAATAATCAAGAAAGCCTTGTTAAATTTGGATGAAGAAAATCGTAAGAGAAGAGCAAGAGAATGATCTTTGAAAGTCAGCGAAATAGATTTTTTTCAGTTATAAGTTGAGGGTGTGGGGCAGTAAAGTATCTTGCCACAAACCCTAACTCTCTTGATATAATGAAAAAGGCCGCTCCTGTTGTTTCGAGAGTGATTAGAAAAATCATGAGAAATGAAAGTTTGAAGAAACATGCATTATTTCGATATATTGCAATTGTAATATGTGCTTTAGTTGGTTTTCAGCTCTTGTTTCAATCTTCGGGTTGGAATCCGTCTTCAAATTTGTCTAAAAATCAATGTCAATCACAAAATTCGGCATCTTTACCAACACTAGTTCTGCTGAAAACTAAGCTAAACGTGGATTATGATGCTGGACAATGGTTTCACATGACAGAAAATTATTTAGTTCATCATTCAAGGCTTGAGTCAGGAGGTCGACTGATTAATAGCTCACAAATCATCTACGTTTTCGACGAAGGTAAGTCGCCAACCATCTTAACACAGAAAACCTCTCAAGTCGATCCTTAGATGGATTCGAGGAGAAACTCAACGAGTTTACAAAGTTTATAGTTATTGCATCAACGATATCCGGGGAGGTTATTCCCTCTAAAGTCGATTTTATTTCTGATTCCAAACTCTTCACCCAACCACTTCTACCCAACCATATCATTCCATTAACCCTTCATAGGTACAGCCAATTAGTGTTGCTTCGAATATTCCCTCAGTATCCTATCTGTTAGGCAGCAGATCTGTGCTTGCTATCATGCTACTATTGGAGGTGACGTGATGCCAGTAAGTTCCATCCATGTCAATCCCTCACTCACGTCATTTAAATCGCTAGAGAGATCAGTGGTTTCTTTCTCCATCAAGTATTCAATCTCTAAAATTAAAATTTCGACAAATGTGTCCGAATCAAAAGGTTCTAATACTCTTCATGAGAGAATAATAGTAACAACGACCTACTGATATTTCCTAGGGACTTACACTAAAGAAACCTTCCAAACATCGTCTTCTTATCTATCAAAGAGACAAAACAAGGTGAAATATATATTTTTAATAATTCGTTCTCATTTCTGAACACTCTATATTCTAGAAAGATAATCAATCAACAATTCATGCTTCAATCACTCAACGCTTCTTTTCCATCGGATTCATGGGATATTCAGGTAGATTACGTACTTTATTTCCTGTTTTTTAATCTTATAGTTAACAGATGATATACCATGACAACCGTCGTCCAGTGTGTGAGCTCATGACACTACTCTCACAAGTTGATGTCTTACTAACACCACATGGCTTTCAGTCAATACTACTACTCTTCCTCCCACCATCTGCAATGATATTTGAGATATTTCCTAATCATTACTATAAGCAAGTGTACAAAGTTATCGCCAATAGCATCGGGGTCGGTCATGGTCATGTAACGTCGAAGACTTCATCATCTTTCTATTCATTCTTCTTTTCTGCTATCTCTCCTGAAATCTGTATGAAGAATATTCTTTGTCGTGTGATTGCTAGATGGCAAAATGTCAAGTAAGCAAAGATGATCTTGATTTATCTTTTTAGTGAATGATAAAATCTTATAGATACGAAAGTTATCATTCAACACTCATAAAAGAAAAGTTTGAAGAACATCATAATAAGCATAAACAATAGGTTGACAGCTGAAATTATTACTTGCTTCAACAACTACTAGATTACGAAATATTAAGCCTTTCACTTTGTTGATTATGTTTTATATTGTGTCAATAGTTACCTTTCTATGTGATTGGTTTGTCTTAAAAGGTGTAGAATAAAACTTTACAACGATTGAAAGTTATCTTCGATGCATCAAGATACTCTCTTCTACTATTCACAAAAACTGAAGCTTTGCTATTACTAAAACTGACATCACCTGATACTAGACATGAGTTACTAATAAATAAAATCTCTCTTTCTCTTTGATATCCTATTCTTATTTTCCTCTTGACTAATGAGAGAATCACGATTCTTTTCAATAACATCAATGAGTTTATTCACACCATGTTGAGTCAGTCTAATTTCAATATAAATAAGATGATAAATATGCTATAAAATTACTACATAACGGAGACTTACATGACATCTTGATTACGAGCATATCCACGACAATATTTACTCTGCATACACCATGATGTCTTCATAAACCATAAGAGAGCACGAGTATGCCAGAGAGTTCCAGGAGACATTACCCCGCTATGAATTACTCCTACGATATATTTCATGAGATAATAAGACAATATATTAAACACCTACCATATTCGGCGGAGAAGGGACCATATCCTCTCTTATAGTATTTGTAAGGGAATACTTCAAAGAGGATGGCAGGACGAGGTAGGAAGAGAAGCAACATGGATTGAAAGCCATGAGGTGTGAGGAAAACATCAACGTTATGCAAGAGATGAGCGAGTTCACATGGAGATCGACGATTAGAATGCATGAGCACTGAGATCTCCCATTGATCAGAGGGTAGTTGAGACCGGAGCATCGTCAGAGCTTCTTCTTCATTTGCTAATTTCCTTGATAAATCTCTTTGATAGACGACGACCTTGTATTTCTTTTGCTTCTTCTGGCTTTCAAGCTAATCGCACATACCTGTTAGTATAGAGGCAAGATGTCAGATAATGTTTCTTACAAGTGAAGGATTCGGAGGACATGCATCCTTGATCTTCTGACGGAAGGTTTCAATATCTCCAGGGTTAGGATACCAACTTCCTCTCTAAGATTGAGGCGCATATGAAGGAAAGTGGTTAGAGGGAAGTGGAGTTTACTACCTGAGGTGTTGGCCATCTTCCACCGAGAGTTCCCATATACTTTATACATAGATGCTGATCCTTAGCCTTCACCTGTAGCCCTTGTGATGGTTGTGATGATAGACTAAACCTCAAAGAGGGTATAATGTCAAATGAAAGTGACAGTGATTGCATCTACGACATCATTGAGCACAAAATAGATAAAATAGAAATCAATACCTTTTGCTTCATCAGATTATGAGAATCAATTAATATAGCATCACCAACTTTTAAATGCTTTTTCCATAATGAATGATATTCAAGGTAGTATATGGATTGTATGGTAGTAGGTTTAGGCAGGATAGTACCAAGATAGATGACGAATCTTGTGATACTATTGAGGTCATCCACAAATCCCTCTAAAGAATAATGGCAATTTAGAGACGATTCAAAGTAAAGGAGGAAGAAGGACTTACTTTTATCAAAATTATAAAAGATAATTGAATTATTAATAAGTTGATCTTTCTTTCTTAAGATTGAATGTTCAACCATAATATTCTCTGCCATGTGAAACCAATGTCCTGCATCATAATTTACTCCTAATTGTGTTTTAATGTTCACAAAAACTGGCATACTAGGATCCCATTTGCATCGATTAACAGTATGAGAGATTAAACGTTCTTGTTGATGGAAATAGACATCATCTGATGAATAATAGGTATCATATATTAAATAAAAAACAGAAATTATCACAAGAAGAATGAAAAAGATCCAAACATATTGATTTTTCAATCGAAACCACATTTCTTTAAAGAAGATTTAATTTATGCACTTCCCCAATTAACTGTGCAACTCACACAACCTAAAAAGATTGAAAATGCTTTCGAGATACAGAACGCTATTATTCTACAATTATCTTACAAGAAGTTCCTCTTGTACCTACATATGAGGAAAGAAAGGCAAAATTTAGGAATGTCTATTTTGAACCTCAGAAAAATGGGATTAATCCTCTATGCCTATTGCTTATCATCTTCAGGAGACTATGATAGCGGAATGCTACTAGGTACTTGGGAAGAGGAAATAAATTAAAAAGAAAACAATAATTTCAAAAAAAGAAAGAAAGAAAAAAAGACACAACTGCAACCACACAGTCCCTTTCTTCGCAGACTGAGCTTGAAAGATGAATATCGCAATATAATGCATACTATTAAAGGGGGTGATAGAGGATTTAGAGGGACAAGATCGATGCTAAATGCCTCGCTCTAACATCGACTGTTTATCCTTTCTTCCCGATTCCTTTACTTTCCTCCATCATCCGACTCTTCATCACTGTTGTAATTTTCTGAGTTATCTTCATTGGTGAATGTTGAGGATGATTGAACAATTGATCTGCCGATGGCGCCAATCCATTCATCCTTCTCCTTCTCAGTATCAGCATACATGTAGAATGTTTGATCTTTTGTCGAAACTTCAATCGCATTTTTCTTTCCAGCCTTTAACTCTGCGGATTTAACAGTCATGCACTGAGATAAATCGACCATTCCGTGAGGAGCAGAGAATTCACCCTTGGAGAAGAAAAGTTTTGATCCTTTTAAAATGAAGTATCTTCGTCGCCAGTCCTTTAACCACATGGACTGTTTCGTTAACCAACCCTGTTGAGTGGGATTGGAAGTATCATAGGTTTTACCATTGGTAGGATCGACGTATGGAGGTCTCTGCATTTTCTCTATTCTGAAATCAAAATTCGTCAGCAAGAAGGTCAGGAAGAAATTCCAGTCATCAACTTACATGAATTGTGAGCTAAAATTACTATAAAAAAAGAAAAGAGTAGAGAAAGGTGTAGAGTCAGATGAATTGGTTTCGCTCGTGAGACGATATGAGTTTGAAATCCAAATTAATAAGATTGGACTTCTTGATTGGGTTGGTTGATAGAAAAGAGAATCAAAATCTTGCGCAACTTGATTTACGCCAACGCGATTGGATAGCACACCGAAAAAGCAAAATTTCAAAAATACGAAATTCCCATCTTCTCACTCAAAAGAATTGATGGGAAGTGCGCGGTGTATTTGATGGAAAACTAGAACCATTTCTTCAATAGAGACAATCAACTAATACCATCTGTTTTTTAAACCTTGTCTTGATTATTTCTCTTAGATAAAAATATTAGTCTTTTCTCTTTCAATTATCTTTTAAGGATTATATTATTTTTCAGAAGCACATCATGTCAGATCTTCGTTCTTTATTTCTAGGCGATTTATCTGTTTATTGTACGGAGAAAGATGTGAAAGAATTTTTTCAACCTTTTGGCCCTATTGAAGCAATTAAACTGAAAAGAGGCTCATCAGATAAAAATCATTTATCTTATGGCTTTGTTCGTTTTGTTCATCCAGAGTCAGCTGCTGCTGCTTTAGAACGCTTGCAAGGTGTAGTCTTCCTTGGTCGACCGATAAGGTAATTACTCATGTCCTTCTCCTTTTTCTCTTTGTTCTAACAATGAAACATCGTATTTAGACTTGGTTGGGCACAAAGAAACATTGGAAAGAAATATCAACCGAGAGATCCCAATGAAAATTATAAAACCGCCCAAATCCATGTTAGCTTTATCTCGAAGCAGGTAAGTTGTGCAGTTTATGATTAAATTATTCTCTAAAGTTTCATTCTTCTTGTTGTAAAGGTCGACGCATTAGTTTCTGAAGCCACACTTCGTAGTTTGTTTGGGATGTATGGACCTGTGATAGATGTTACCATTAAGAAATCTCAATTCGACCAGGTAATAATTCCTATTTAAACCTTGCAATAGTTTTTTCTAATGGTAATTCGTGTTATTTCGTAGAAATTGCGTATTCAGAATGGTTATGGGTTTGTTCATTATCCGATGACTGTTGAAGGCATTCAAGCTGCTATCTTATCTACACGTAATATTCATCAAGTCACAGTCGATCGAGTGACATATGACTGCAGTTTAAGCCATAGCCTCGAGCAAATTGTTGAAAGCGATCCACTATTAACTCAACTTTGGAACTCCCCGAAAGAACATCCTCCTACTGGTTTTCTCACTAATCCGTCGGATGGTCTTGGATCAGACTTCTCTCCAAGAACGAGCGATGTCGGAAAGGAGTTTGAATCATCTTCGAGATATACAAGTCCTCGACCATCAGATGTTTTAGCCGGGCGATCCGACCCGCCATCTAGAAACATGAGCCCTCGACCGGGTGACATGAGCCCTCGTGCTTACACTAGAGATATGAGCCCTCGTGCTTACACCAGAGATATGAGTCCACGAGCCTTTGAACACAGGGACATGAGCCCTAGGGCTTTCGAATCTGGAGATATGAGTCCGCGTGCACATGACTCCAGACATACAAGCCCTAGACCTTCTGATTCGCGGAATATGAGTCCTAGACCTTCTGACTTAGATCGCTCATTAAGCACCTATACCAGCTTACCATTGCCACCAAGTGGTGAAAGTAGTTTACATTCTTTCGCAGATTTAGATTCATTTGTACGTGATTCAAGCAGATTTATGGCTTCAAGAAGTAATCCACATCGTCGCCCATCAGAGGCATTTTCAGAACTTTCAGTGGAATCACTTGATCATTTAGCGAACTTATCATTAGGTTCATCATTAAGAACTTCACCACGAACTTCACCACGTTTAGCACCATCTAACGTAGATATTGCAAGTATTAATTCAAGTTATATGAGCCATCATAATGCAAGTAACAATAGTTCCAGTTTATTTGAATCATCTTTAACAAGAGAGCATCGAGATCATCATCTACAACCACCTCAGACCAACCTCAACAATCCTCAACAAAGGCAACCTGCACCCCACCAACCTTTTAGTGTTTTCAGTTCGTTAGAAGAACCCAAAAGATATTTTTAGACGAAAGAAAAGATCGATCCTTCTGTTTATTTTTCTTTGTTTGTTTGTTGCTTTTTATGAAGTTTAGTCGGTTTCAAATCCATTTATATGATGAAGAAAATAAGTCATAGATTGACGTGAGATCGATGAAAGACTTAGGTTAAAGTAAGAAATATTACATGTAGACAAAAATAGTTCAGCTTATTTTGGCTATTGACCTTGGTTTCTTTCCCTTTCTTTCTTCTACTTCTTTACAGCTGTCTCATTTGATAGTTTTCTTTCTTTCGCGCTCTCTCTCCAATTTAGTGGTCTGGTATATTTGCATGTTTCTTCTTCTTCCCTTTTTTTTTGGAGTTAGTGTTTGTGTATTTTCTTTTTCACATCATATAAATTGAGTGTATGTATTAGTTCCTTTCACCCACTATCCTCCGCTGCCTACCCCCTATTACCTGAGTTTCTTTCATTCCAAAAAAAGTTTCATGTGTGTTTTTTATTGACTGTTTCTTTCTCTCTCTCTCTCTCTCAAGATGGAAATTTCATTTCCTATACAAACAACAACATAATTATTCCATTCATTTACCTTACAAAGCGCGCGCATTAGATTCGAACCAGATATTCATGGAGTCTTTTCCGTTCAATTGGATAGTTGAGCCACCACAGATTTGAAGAAAAAGCGCCAAACGTTAAATAGTAATAGAGAGAAAGATGGAGTTTTCTGTTTCTTTTACATTCCTATTTTTACTTAAATGCCGAAATTGTTATGTCGCGTCTCGGGGATTGGAGGTTTATTGTTGCTTGATCATTGATTTTTCCAATTTGTGTTATTATTGATTATTTCAATTGATGTTTTTGTTTGAGGTGAAAAATACTATTTTCTTTCTTTTCCAATTTCTGTGATTTTATGTCTGTGTAATGAGAGATTATGTAATTAAGATATGTGCGTGAAGATCCCTACCTCCCCTCATCGAGTTTGTGTGTAGTAAAACTGCATGCGATGCCTTTTTGCGAAACGTTGACTCACTCCAATCTTCTTTTTCAGTTTTTTGAGGTAAGATTCCATTTGAGGGGTTTGTATGGTTATTACAGAGAAGAGACTTCTTCTCTTCTGCATGACAATCTTTGGATTAGTGATTCCAAGAGCTCAGACTTTAATTGCTGTTTTTTCATTAAGGAGTTTCAATTTATTAAAGTCAGGAAAAAATATGGGAGGAAGCAAGAGGAAAATTGAGGAATCAACGAGTGAAGTTGAAAATACTTCTATCAATTCTAATCAAGATCGAAATAAGATTCAGGAAGTTTTAAATCTTCAGACATTAACGCCTTGTCGGCTCATTAGTCGTCCTTCAAAGATCATCAAGTCTCCCTATGTTGCCGACATTTCTGTCATTGGCGAAGAGCCTCGCAATCAACACCTTGCTCATGCTCCTGGACTAGACTGTGCTGGGATCATGGTGAATGATTGCACCATCCTATGCAAGGATAATCGTGGAAACGAGAAATCAAAGAAAACAACATTCTCTATCCAGTGATCTCTGATCCTCGCTCTGATCAACCAAGCACTTTAATAGGCTATCACCCTCAACTAGCTGAAGATCTTTCTCATTCGTTGATTGAAGGAAAGCTGATTTCTGAGGTCGCACTTTCAAACTTCATTGAGATTAAGAAGCAAGTGACTTTCCGCGATTCGAGGGTGGACTTTGTTCTCACAACAGAGCAACAGACAAAGATCGCAATTGAAGTAAAGAATGTGGTCTGTGCAGAATATCTCCCTTTAGAAGATACTACCAAAGCTGAAGTTGATGCAGAACTCGTAAAAGCTGTAAGTCATGTGAGTGAGATGAAGAAGAAAAAGATGAAAATAGAGAAGAAAGAAAAGACGAAAGAGAAGAGAAAGTCTGTTAAGGAAAGGATTGTTGATCCTTCTGTAGAATATGATATTTTCCCACCACAAGACTCAAATCTTTCGAGTCACCAACATTACCATATTCATTATCCGTATAAATGTGCAATCTTTCCTCACGGTCAAAAGAAACCAAAACTAGGTGTTGTAAGTGAAAGAGCGATTAAACACATAAACAATCTCATTGATTTGATCTCTGAACGATCGAATGATGGAGTAGAGAAGTCTGTTCTTCTGTTTATAGTGAATCGAAGTGATTGCAATGCCTTTAGACCGTGTCATGAATCAGACTTGTTATTCACTCAGATGGTTAGGAAGGCGATAAATCATGGTGTTCATGTGATCGCTCAACAAATTATTTGGACGATAGAAGGGGTCGCTTACCTAGGGCCTCAATTACCTGTTATTATTCCAAAACATATTCGAGAAGAAGATATCGACGAAAAACACCTCCAACAAGTTCTTTCCTATGAAGAGGCGACTTAGCAGCGATATACGATATGCCCTTTATCCTTCGATTATATTATTTTGTGTAAACAAATTTAACATTCAAAGCTTTTACTTCTCGTTTCAAATTATATGAAAATAGTTCAACTGCCATCTGAACAGGGCATGTATCTAAACGATGTAAGTTCGATGTAAGAAGAACGGGGAAGATGGAGGTTACCGCTTCTCAGAAGGAGGGAGTGGGAAGTGCATTTGGTGTTGATATTGAGAGGTTGTCGCGGCTGTGGTCGGAGCAGGTGGTTTGTATGGTTCTGGGGGCTTTACCATCGGTTGAGGTTGCTGTTGAGGAATGGAATTGGTCTGTATACTGCTCGGCAGATATTGATAGCTGCCTAGTTCTGGGGAATAGACTAAAGTGTATGTGATAGAGGCAGGGGGAGCTGATAGAGGGGGAGGTGGTGAACTTGAGTTCGAGGCAAGAAACTGTGGAGAGATTCCCGTCGAAGGTAACGGGTATTGCAATGAAGAGTAGATAGTAGAATTAGTGGCTGGTGGTTGAGAGTAAGAATGCGCTTGATTGGGATGATGTAGTATTGCCTGCCCCATGCTGTTCGTTGAATATGCAGGATAAGTAGGAGCGTGAGGATAAGGCACGGCTTGCATAGGTTGTTGAGGAGGAGCATAAGCAGGGAAATATTGTTGTTGCGCGTTATGTTGTTGCATAATAGTATTTGGATTGTAGTATTGATATTGATTTGGTGGTTGATTTCTCCCTTGACCTCTTGGTTGTTGAGTTTGCTGTTGATATTGATTGTTTTGAAGGTTTTGGCGAATATTCTTCGCGGCTTGATTGTTCTTGGAAGCAGAGGAAGAAGAAGGGGTTAAAGAAGCATTTGGATTATTTTGTTGTCTTAATTGCTGTGTTGACTTCTTCTTCATCCGTTTGGCCATCATTTCTTGTTCATCGTCAGAATATTCGATTTCATCTTCTGGTGGCTATAAAAGATTGATTATGACAGTTGGACTCGTAAAGATTGTATTATCTTACCTCTTCATCAAAAGCGTTTGAAGCATCAGAACCTTTCGCCTTCATACTTGACAATAGATTCGGAGTTATGTAGGAGGCATAGGAAGGTGCAGTGTAGACTATTGTGGTGGATGGAAACACATCCCAGACTGTGGCAAGCTTCTGAGGTAGAGCTTCTTCAGCTACGTTTTCAACAACACTTGGAAGCTCCCCCAACTCTCCCTCTGTTGGGTTCTTGACGGAGTTCTCTACCTCATCCATAGGTTCCGAATCTTGATTCTTCGTAACGTTCGATGTCTTCTGGGTATTGCTAGAGTTATCGGGAGATTGTTTACTGCGAATTCTGACAATATAAAAAGGAGTTGAAACAGGTCCAAACACTTCACTGATCTTGCCTAAGACAACACCATATTCATTGCATATAATGGAAGACTCGTTGAGAGGAGTGATGGTAGGATAGGCTTGTATGACAATAGTTTTCTCTGAGGGGATGGAAGAGAGAACATATCCTACCTTCGACAATAACTGAATATTCTCAATCCGTTGCGGAAACTCTGGACTTTGAGGAGTTGTTTCAGTTTGATTTGGATCAGAAGTATCAACAATGTCTTCGTCATTGACAATCTCGTGTTTGGTTCGCGGTGGTTCATCAGCATTCAAAACATCCTCTTCCTCTTCTGTCAATAACGACTTCATTCCTTTCTTCTTTGAGTGAATAATCTCTTCAGCTTCACTTTCCTCTTCACTTTCACTTTCAGTTGAGCTTGTTTCTGATTTATTTTGCTCCATTGCATCTTCCTCCTCATCACCATCATCGCTATCAGCATCCATCTTGGAATTCGCGATTACCTCAGGTGGGGATGTTAAATCTGAAACATAAACAGGAATTTCAGCAAACTTTGCAATGTATTCTAAATCATCTGTCACAATGTTCTCTTGATCTTCAATGAAGTCAGTCGCCTCAACATTGATTTCTCCAGATATCTCTTCCTCAGAACTCGACTCTTCACCACTTTCTTCGTCATCAACATCCTTTACTTCAATATCAGTGATATTAAGTGCTTCATTCGCCTTTCTCTTCGACATATTCAATGTTTAACGTATTTAATGATGAAAGCCAGCCAAATACACTCTCTTATAACGAGCGCACTTCATTGTATACGACGCCTAATTGTGCGAAGGGAATTGTTTGATTTGTCAATGAAATTGTTTGATAATTCCGTGTTATTACTCGTCGTCATGAATATGTTCAATCGAATATTCAATACTTATCAGTCATGGGCTACGAAATCTCCATATATTACAAATTGTTCGATGGGATTTATTATCGCTGGTGTGGGAGATGTTCTTTGTCAGAGGTATTTCGAATATCCAGCAAAGAGAAAAGAGGAAATGAAATTAATTGAGGCGCCAAGAACAAAAACAAATGGATCAACTTATACTAGTGGAAGACAGTTAGTTGTTCAAAACTTTGAGTGGGATAGGAAAAGGTCGCTTCAGATGGGATTCATTCGCGCTGCTGTCGTCACACCATTCGTCCTTTTCTGGTATCCTTTTCTTGTTTACCTCTCCCCTGGTACCTCCTTGTTACGAGTAATGAGCCGCGTAATGATCGATCAGTCTATAGGTTCGCCTATAGTTGTGACGTTGGTCTTCCTCGCCAACGCGATTCTGAACAATGACCTTCCCAATTTCCTGCAACAACTGAGGGAACGGTTCTTCATCACATGGGTTACAGGTTTAAAATACTGGCCATTTGTTCATATGTTCACCTTTGGCGTCATTCCAGCCGCCTATCAACCACTCTTTGCCCATTTCGCTAGTGTATATTGGAATGCAGTTCTAAGCTATTACTCGAATATGAAAACTAATAATACTCTACAAAACGAAGAGAATAGTTCGAGCACCAAAAAAATAGTTTAATGTAATCATCCTTGTCCTTGTTTTATATGATAGAAGTAGATTGTTAATTTTGTTTTATTTTGTACTTCTTTTCTTTCATTTTTCCTGTAAGATACGAATATCTAATCAATCTTTACAAATGAAAGTTTTATGTTGATTTCGTATCGTCATTGAATTCTTTATGATCGCTTTCATTGATAAATGAATGATTGATGATTGAGAATTGACATAGAGAATAGAATATAATATCTCCCGATAAAGGAGTAAGTCGATTAAAATTAAGCTTGTTCAGAATCTTATTATTCTTATCATACTAGAGCGAAATATTTACTACCTAGTCTACTGACTCTTAATATGAGAGCGATATCATACAAACACACTCACCACGAGAAACAAAAAGAATAAAACCTTAAAAGAAGAAGAAGAAGGATATACTACTACAAATCGGAGGTACTCTTTTAACTGCTATGATGTAAAAGAGTCAAAGAAAAAATAAGAGATAAAGCAACTTCTTTCTTTCTCTTATTTAGAAATGGTTGGAGAAGGAGATGAGCTGGGAGAGGAAGAGGGGACGAAGAAGGGGTTATTTAAAACAATCTTCGTATCATAAATTGATGATTTCACCTCTAATTGATATAAACAATGTTCTTCATTTAATGAAAGCGTGATTTGTCCAGCGAATTTAATCTGTAAAGGTTTTGATAATAAAGGTTTATCATTCTTCTTTAATAACTCTGTATTAATAAATCCTGGCAATCCTAACGGTTGGAGATCATTATTACTGCTAGTATGAGGACCATTAGCTGTAGTAGGACTTGGGGGAGTCAGAGAAGGAGAGCCAGACAAGAACTTGTTCATGTAATTGATTAAATCATTGGAATCAATCTTCTCTTCATTTGCAAGATTTTTTACAGTCACTGAAGGAGCAGCAGAGGCCGATGAAGATGGTTTGACATACGATGAGTAGAGGTTCATAAGATCTTGTATATTAGCGGAATAAGCTTGCTCGGGATTGGAAAGAAACTGAGTGAGAAGTTGATCAACTGGTTCTGATGATAATTTCATCTCTGCGAGGTCTTCTGGTTTCATGTTCTTCAAGGCATCAGAGGAAGGAAGCGGGAAGGGAGAAGAGGAAGTTGAGGAGTGATTCTGAAGGAGTTGTTGATACTCATGTGAATACAATGACAGGATCTTCATTCTATTTGTACGAAGATTGTTCTCCGTGTCACTCAGAGTAGAGGGCGACGAAAAAGAAGAATCGTCATTCGCTAATCGTTTCATAACTTTCTTCAAGTAATTAGCTGTGGTTACAGTCATATTCTTCTCCTTCGATGGAGTAACAGGAGAATTATCTCCTTCACCTTCTTCTCCTCCTCTCTGTTGATGTTGATCATCTTCTTCTTTACTTTCTTCATTACTTAAACACATTTCTTCAATCGAAGTAATTAAATCAGGGCGCATATAATGAAACATTTTTGTTCCAGAAAATTCAACATTACATACAATTTGACTACCTTTAATTTCATTCTTTTGAACAATATTAGCATTCTTTAAACGTATAACAAAGTCAGGTATCGAAGAAAAGTCTTGCAATAAACGATATACAATAGCATCAATACCTTTAGCATAACGTATAAAAGGTTGATTATTAATATATTCATCAGGGAAACAATCAACATATTGACATGATTGTGTACCAAAACGCTGGAAAAATTTTAACATTAAATTTTCATCAGCAGAATTTAATACATTTGTTAACATTATTGCATAATCACGTCGGATATCACGTTTTAAGATACGTGGAAATGGATATCGTTTCACGTAATAGGATTTTCTTTTTCGTTTCTTGGTTTTATTATTATTTGTATTATCGAATGGTATTAATTCAGTGGATGAATCAATGCTTGCAATACGTGGTGAATCATCTTCTTCTACTCCACTAGTATTTCCACTGCTTAGAGCACTACTACTGTCAATGGAGTGTAGTGGGGTTGAAGAAGAGGAAAGAGAAGCAATCTTTGTTTGAAGCTCAAAGCCGCTTAATAGACGGTCAGAGAGCTGATCGAACTCATCCATAGGGACGGATTCATCTTTTAATCGGAAGCACAGATAAGAGTGTAGTCAGAGGGGCGAGAGGAGCTGACTTACCTAATAGTTGTTCGAGGTCGTAATCGTCATTATCATCAATTTCCCCAAGACTTTCGTTGGTCATTAGGCTACTGACAACACTTTCTTCTCCATTCAGTGATGAAGTCTCAGAAGGAATCGTGGAAATCTTCCTTCGAACGACTTTCTTTTGTTTGGTTGCTGTTCTATTATTCATTCTTCAAGATGCTTTGATTTGAATAGGATATAATTTTTTCTTCACACCTTCCTTGTAAATGTTCTTAATAATATACTTGACTTAGCTCAGATGAAACAAATATTTCAAAAATATATTGATTCCTTCGAAGTTACAACAGTTCAAATAAGATGTTTTGATGAATTCTTTTGCTCCACTCTCTCACTAACAAAGTTTCCTTCGATCTCAAAGCTCTGAGGAGTAGAGACAGTTAAGAGATTATGATATTCGGATATCGTGTTATTGGCTAGGGTAAGATAGCTTTTGAAATCGAATCCAATCAACTGATAACTGAAAGAAGTCAGCGGCCTCTCTCACTTGTCACCTGCTCAGTTTCCCAACAGCACACCCACCCAAGACACACCCGACCGCGCAAAATCTGGCGGAACGGAGTGGTTGCGTAAACACGCCACTTTCAGCAATGCCAAATAAAACGAAGAAACGAAGCTTTTTTGAGTTGATGAGATGATGACCTTGCAATCCCAACAGATTTTCATCGTTTTATATGTCATCTTAACGACTTGGATTCCTTTTGTCTTATCTGGACCTACAACTATTAAAATTGTTGATGGAATTGATAAGCTCTACGATACACCAATTGCGGGTGCATCAACAACTAACAACTATTATGAGCCACAACTACCGTATGTGAAGCCAACGGATTATACTGGACCAGAGGGACTTCAGTTCCTCTCAAAACGATGTTTTTTTCAAGATATAGATCGGTGGAACTACAGAGTATGTCCATTCCAAAATATCACTCAAAAGCGGAATGTGGCACAGAAAGAGACTCTGCTGGGCGTTTGGGGTCATTGGAATGACGTAAAGATCGACATCAAGAGCAATCATGATCATGATAATTCTGATCTTACTGTCTCAAAGAAGGTTTATAGTTCTATGGAGTATGTGGAAGGAGTGGCATGTGGCGATGAGAAAGATTCGCCACTCACCACGACAACTGTGAATCTACAATGTGGTGATGAATATTCCTCAGTGAAAATTCTTGAAGTCAACGATAAAGAATTTTGTAAGTTTCAAATAACAATGTTTTTCCCCATTCCTTGCTCCTTATTACGGGAAGGATACGATAAACTCATCTCTTAACCTCACTTAATTTAACTTATATATTTCCCAGAATTCAAAAAATAACTTTCATCTTCTTGTTGCTTTTCTTCCTGGCTTGTAACTATTAACCTAATTCAACTAAATACTAAAAATACTTCTTTGCTAAACATCTCAACTAAAAACACTTATTTGCTCTTAAAAATCACATAGACCTCTATAGTCCTCACTTGAGGCTTAAAACGAAGGATGAGTTCATATCGTAATACGACGATTTCTTTAAATATCCTTGTGTAATATGACGGTTTCCTTGCCATAGATGACCTCAGTTTTCTCGACAGCAAATCCCAGTGATTTTAAGAGATTCAAAGACCGCTCATTGGATGGGGAAACAATCGATGATAATCTTGACATTCCCTTCCGATTCTTTGCATAATCAATGATTGCTAGTGAGGCTTCCTTTCCAAACCCCTGTCCAACGTACTCGCTTAAAAAGGCGAATCCAATATCAGCATTCTCAAGAAAATCCCGTTTAAATAATCCAACCATACCAATTGGTTTATCTTCACTTTTAAGAATAGCTTTAGAAGGACCATATCCATGTTTCTCAAATAATTGGAAAGGTCCATTACGAAGATAATTCTCTGCATCCTCTATCGTTCGAACATTTCGGTCACCAATATTAGCAATCCATAGTGGATCATTTAATAGTTGTATAATAAAAGGTGCATCCTCTAGTGTGAAAGGGACTATTCTAAGTCGCTCAGTCTCTAACAACAAATCCATCTCTGATTTCTGTCAATTTACGAAAAATTCATTGTAATTTTACGCACTACGGGGATACTGTACGACTGTCCGAAAAGATTTTATCGTATCTATTTTGGTTAATTTTAATCAACGAAATATAATAATGTTTAACTCAGGTGTCTTGAATTTCATTTCAATGTTCATTTAATGCCTATTTTCATGTATGAGCTATCGACCAGTGAAGATCTTATCATCGTTTATTCATACATTAAATCTGCGATTGTGATTAAATCGTCTGTTGAAAGGACTGTGGATGAAGAAACTCTCCCACCCGTACCTTGTCTTCTCCGAGTTCAAGAGTTTGAGTTAGTTCGAGATAAAATCTTCCCTCCACTTAAAAATGAAGACATCATATTACCGCTGTGATCTTAGACTCTCACCAGACTGCTTTATTCTTTCCAAACTCTCTCTCGAGTTCTCCATTGCCATTGGGTAATGGGAAGGAGGTCTAAAGAGAAGGGACTCACTAGCTAAAGCATCTCGGTCTATCGGTACTTCGGTATGTTATTAACAAACTGAAAGAAGAACGTTCTTGATTTTTGATCTCTAAGACTCGTTATTGAAATTAATATGGTGAAGGTTCTTGTTGTCGGATGCGGTTTGACTGCTGCAT
>VFQN01002494.1_pt1 | contig 28220 bp, 20 predicted proteins | sample 3512371 | NCBI WGS metagenome assembly VFQN01 (sample SAMN10412370, study PRJNA504923) | tailings metagenome | isolation source: Replicate 2 from Balatoc abandoned mine | place: Philippines: Itogon, Benguet | collected 2017-08-28
GCGCTCGCCGCCAAGGACACGCTCGCCGGCAACCCGCCGGTCGAGGTCGTGGTGCCGAAGTCGGGCGTGCTCGCGGGCGTCTACGTCCAGGCGATCAGCGCCTACGCGCCGCATCCGAACGCGGCGAAGCTGTGGATGGAGTATCTCTACTCCGACGAAGGCCAGCTCGGCTGGCTCAAGGGCTACTGCCACCCGATCCGCTTCAACGACATGGCCAAGCGCGGCGTGATCCCGCAGGAGGTCTTGGACAAGCTGCCGCCGGCCGCCTCCTACGAGGCCGCCTACTTCCCGACGCTCGACGAAGTGAACGAGAACAAGGCCGCCGTCACCGGTGGCTGGGACAAGGTCGTCGGCGCCAACGTGCAGTAAGACGTTACCCGAACCTGCCTGTCCCGCCACCCGGCGGGGCAGGCGCTCCTCCCGCGAAGCGAAACCCAGATGCCGCCCAGCGCCCCTTCCGCGCAGCCCGCCAGTACCCGTTTCAGGCTGCCGCTCGACTGGCTCGGCGTGGCGCCGTTCCTGCTCTTCGCGCTTCTTTTCCTGATCCTGCCGACGATGAACATCGTGATCGGGGCCTTCCAGACGCCCACCGGCGAGTTCACGCTCAAGAATGTGCAGGGCCTGTTCACGCCGTCGGTCATGGCGGCCTACTGGATCTCTATCCGCATCAGCCTTGCTTCGGCGATCCTCGGCTGTATCGTCGGCTTCGCTATGGCCGCCGCCGTCGTGCTCGGCGGCCTGCCCAACTGGGTGCGTTCGCCGCTGCTGACCTTTTCGGGCGTTGCCTCCAATTTCGCCGGCGTGCCGCTCGCTTTCGCCTTCATCGCGACGCTCGGCCCGATCGGCCTCGTCACGGTGTTCCTGCGCACGCAGCTCGGCATCGACCTGCGCTCGCTCGGCTTCAACCTTCTGTCCTTCTGGGGTCTGACGCTCACCTATCTCTTCTTCCAGATCCCGCTGATGATCCTGATCATCACGCCGGCGCTTGACGGGCTGAAGCGCGAGTGGCGCGAGGCGGCGAGCATCCTCGGCGCCACCGGCCGACAGTACTGGACGATGATCGCGCTGCCGATCCTGTTCCCGTCGCTGCTCGGCACGCTGGCGCTGCTGTTCGCCAATGCCTTCGGCGCCGTCGCCACGGCCATCGCGCTCACCGGCTCGTCGCTGTCGATCGTGCCGATCCTGCTCTTCGCGCAGATCCGCGGCGACGTGCTCGGCGACCCCCATCTCGGCTATGCACTCGCCTTCGGCATGATCGTCGTCACCGGCATCGCCAACACGATCTATATCTGGCTGCGCGCGCGCTCGGAGCGCTGGCTCAAATGAAGAAGTTCTGGGCCTGGGCCGCGCTGATCGCCGGCATCGTCTACTTCATCCTGCCGCTGGTCGGCATGACCGAGTTCTCGCTCAAAATGCGCCGCGGCGTCTATTCTTTCGATGCCTATGCGCGCGTGCTGGCCGACCCGCGCTTCCAGGAGACTTTCCTCTACTCGGTGGGCATGGCGGTGGCCACCATCATCTTCGGCGTGCTGTTGATCGTGCCGACGGCCTACTGGGTGCGCCTCAGGCTGCCTGGCCTCCGGCCCTATATCGAGTTCATCACGCTCCTGCCGCTGGTCATCCCGGCCATCGTCATCGTCTTCGGCTACATCCGGCTCTACAACACGTCGAGTTTCCTGCCGCTCACCGGCTCGACGATGGGCACCAACATCCTCCTGATGTTCGGCTATGCGACGTTGGCGCTGCCCTACATGTATCGCGCGGTCGACACCGGCCTGCGCACCATCGACGTCGCGACGCTGACGGAAGCGGCGCAGTCGCTGGGCGCTGGGTGGGTCACGATCCTCGCGCGCATCATCCTGCCCAACGTGCTCGTCGCGGTGCTGTCCGGCGCGTTCCTCACCTTCGCGATCGTCATCGGCGAGTTCACGATGGCAGCACTTCTCAACCGTCCCGCCTTCGGCCCGTTCATGCAGCTCCTCGGCGCCAACCGCGCCTACGAGCCCGCCGCGCTCGCCGTCATCGCCTTTGCCATCACATGGGGCTGCATGGCCCTCATCCAGGTCGTCTCCCGCTTCGCCCCCAGGGCGCCCGCGCAGCTCCACTAACCGGAAGAGCCCATGTCGGAACCGTTCCTCTCGATCCAGCATGTGCGGAAGTCCTTCGGGGCGACGACGGTCGTCCAGGACTTCAACCTCGACGTCGACAAGGGCGAGTTCATCTCCTTCCTCGGCCCCTCCGGCTGCGGCAAGACGACGATGCTGCGCATCGTGGCGGGCTTCGAGCAGCCGACCGATGGCCGCATTGCCGTCGGCGGCAAGGACGTGACGGGGCTTAAACCCAACCAGCGCAACATCGGCATGGTGTTCCAGGCCTATGCGCTGTTCCCCAACATGACGGTGGCGCAGAACATCGGCTTCGGGCTCAGGGTTGCCGGCCGGCCGAAGGCCGAGATCGACGCGCGCGTCGCCGAGATGCTCGGGCTGATCAAGCTCGGCGAGTTCGGCTCCCGTTACCCCTACCAGCTCTCGGGCGGCCAGCAGCAGCGCGTGGCGCTGGCGCGTGCGCTCGCACCCAAGCCGCGCCTGCTGCTGCTCGACGAGCCGCTGTCGGCGCTCGACGCCAAGGTGCGCGTGTCGCTGCGCGACGAGATCCGCGCCATCCAGCGCGATCTCGGCATCACCACCATCTTCGTCACGCACGACCAGGAAGAGGCGATGTCGATGTCGGACCGCATCGTCGTCATGAATGCGGGCCGGGCCGACCAGGTCGGCGCGCCGTTCGAAGTCTACAACCGGCCTGCCACGCGCTTCGTCGCCGGCTTCGTTGGCACGCTCAACGTCATCGAGGCGGTGGTCAAGGATGCAGCCTCCGGCGCGGTCGAGGTCGGCGGCGTGCCAGTCGCGCTGGCCCGCTCCCTCGGCGGCGCGAAGCCCGGCGACAAGGTGACGCTCGCACTGCGGCCGGAGGCGATCTCGATGGCCAAGGAGGGGGCCCGCGCCGTCGCCATCCCCTGCACCATCACTGCGGTCAACTTCCTCGGCTCGGTCATCCGCATCAATGCGGATGCGGCAAGCAACAAGCTGTCCTTCGACACCTTCAACAACCCCGCCTCCCCACCGCCCGCACCCGGCGACCAGACCACGGTCCATTTCTCGCCGGCGGACCTGTTGGTGCTGGACGCGTAGGCAAGTTCCCTGCGGAACCCGGCAGGGCGCACTCCACCGCCTCTTTCGGGCACTTCTCCCCGCGAACGGGGAGAAGGGAGAGGCCGCGAAAGTTTACGCCGCGCCTCCGACCGATGGGCTGAACACCATCAGGCTGAGGATCTCGAACAGAACCTGCGCGCCTGCCTGCGCCGTGTTGCTGGTCGCGTCGTATTGCGGCGCGACCTCGACCACGTCGCCGCCGACGAGATTCACGCCCTTCAGCCCGCGCAGCAGTTCCAGCACCTCGCGCGTCGTCAGCCCGCCGACCTCCGGAGTTCCGGTGCCCGGCGCGAAGGCCGGGTCGAGGCTGTCAATGTCGAAGGAGAGGTAGGTCGGGCCGTCGCCGACGACCTCCAGCGCCTTGCGGATCACCGCCGGCACTCCCGTCGCCGCTATCTCCTCCGCATGGATCACGCTCATTCCGGCCTCGTAGCTGAACTCCCACAAATACTCCGCCGGGCCGCGGATGCCGATCTGGATCGTTCGGGTCGGGTCGAGCGCGCCGTCGAGCACCGCGTTGCGGAACGGGCCGCCGTGGTGGAACTTGGTGCCGTCGAACGGCCCGCCGGTGTCGCAATGCGCGTCGATATGGATCATGCCGACCGGGCGGTCCCTGCCGACGGCCTTGAGGATCGGGTGGCTGATCGAATGGTCGCCGCCGACCGACAGCGGGATGACGCCCGCGCCGACGATCCTCGCCACGTGGTGCTCGATGTCCTCGTGACTCTGCTCCAGCTGGTAGCGGCTGCGGAACGGCACGTCGCCGATGTCGGCGACCCGCAGCTCATGCGTCGGGGCGCATTTCAGCACGTGGTTGTAGGGGCCGATCCGCTCGATCGTGCGCAGGGCGCGGGGGCCGAAGCGGGATCCGGTGCGGTTGGTCACGCCGAGATCCATCGGCACGCCGAGCATCGCCACCTGCAGGTCGCCGAAATCAGGCGCCTGGGGGTCGAGGGGAAGGTAGGGGGCCGCGAGGAAGGTCGGCACGCCGACATAGGGTGCCAGCCGCGTGCCGCGGCTGTCGAAGATCTTCTCCGCCACCTTGCGGAAGGCAGGATCGCGGATCTCTCCGCCCTTGTCCGCGCCATATCTGGCGCGCAGTTCGTCCAGCCGTTGCTTGTTCCAGTCCATCAACGAACCTTCCCCTTACAGGGCGCCGTCCCCCGGCGACGCTGTCCCATCGGAAGGTGATCGATGGTGGAGCCGAATGCAATCGGCGGGAAGCCTCCCGCCGCCATGCCTTCGGGAACTCAGGCGGCCTGGACGCCGAACGGCACCACCACGCCGGCCGGCTTGCGGTCGGCGATCAGGCTGCCGGCCTTGAGCAGGGCGGCGAAGCGGCCGTCGCGGGTGGCGAGGTCGTCGAACGATCCCTGCTCGACGATGCGGCCCTCGTCCATGAAGAGCACGAGATCGGCGTCGCGCACCGTGGAGAGCCGGTGGGCGATGATGAAGGTGGTGCGGTTGTGGCGCAGTTCATCCACCGCGGCGCGGACCCGTTCCTCGGTCTCGACGTCGAGCGCGCTGGTCGCCTCGTCGAGGACGAGGATCGGCGCGTCCTTGAGGATGGCGCGCGCGATCGCGATGCGCTGGCGCTCGCCGCCCGAGAGCTGCCCGCCGCGCTCGCCCACCAGCGTGTCGTAGCCTTCGGTCTTGCCGAGGATGAACTCGTGCGCGGACGCGGCGCAGGCGGCCTCGTGCACGTCGTCGTTCGAGGCATTGGCGCGGCCGATGCGGATGTTCTCCTCGATCGACCGGTTGAGCAGGCCCGAATCTTGGAACACGGTCGCGATCGAGCTGCGCAGCGAGGCGCGGGTGACGCGGCGGGTGTCGACGCCGTCGATGTAGATCGAGCCTTCCTGCGGATCGTAGACGCGCTGCAGGAGGTTGATCAGCGTGGTCTTGCCCGCGCCTGTCGGGCCGACGATGGCCACTGTCTTGCCGGGCTCCACGGCAAAGGAGACGTTGGAGACGCCGCGGGCAGCGTTCGGGAAGGCGAAGCTGACATTGTCGAAGCGGACATGACCGGCAACATGGCCGAGGGCGTCGACGCCGTCGGGCTCCTTGCGCATCTCGGTCGCGTCTTCGAGGCGATAGAAGTCCTCCAGCCGCACGCGGCTTTCGAAGATCTGGTTCACGAAGGCCGAGATCTGGTCGAGACGGCTGATCAGCAGCGAGGCGAAGCCGGTGAAGGCGACGATATCGCCGACGCGGAGCTCGCCCCTGGAGACGAGGAAGGCGCCGATGATCATCACGACCATCATCGAAATGGTCGAGGCGACGCGGTGCATGGCCGAGGCCAGCGCCCACCAGTCGAGCACCGGATACTGTGCCTTGATCAGCCGGTCGACGAAGACGCGCAGCGACTGCGTCTCCTGCGAGACGCGGTTGTAGCTCTGCAGCAGCGCGACGTTGCTGACGGAATCGCTGACATGGGCGAACACCTTATGGTGGTGCGCCTCGACGGCCTTCTGGTTCTGCTCGGTCCGGCGCATCACGAAACGGCCGATGGCGAAATACATCACGCCAAGTACGATCAGCACCAGCGACAGACGGTAGTCGACCGCGATCGCCGTCGGGATGAGCAGGATCAGCGAAACCGCCGTTGTCAGGTGCTGGCGCATGAATTCGAGCCAGAGCCCGAACAGCGTGTCGACGGCACGGATCAGCGTGTGCAACACGTTCGACGTGCCGCGCTCATAGTGCCATGACAGCGGCATCGTCATGACGTTCGAGAAGGAGCGGGTGAGCACCTCGACGCGCATGCGGTGCGCCAGCCGGTCGGCCTGGCGGGCGACGAGGACGAAGGCGATGATGTTGAAGAGGCCAAGGCCTGCCCACAGCATCAGTGTTGGAACCACGTCCTGTTTGCTGGCGATCGCGTCGATGATCCGGCCGAAGAGAATCGGCTCGGCAATCATCACCATTGCCAGAACGATGTTGGAGCAGCAGACGAGCAGCACGCTCCTGCCCTTGGGGGCAAGATAGTTCAACGCCCGCCAATAAACTTCCAGCAGTGTCACTCGTTTACTCCACCCGAGGCTTTGTGCATCGCACCATGTAGAGAGGCATGTCGCCAGACAATGGGCCAAACATGGCAGACGTTCCGAAATCGACTACAAATCTCGTGCCGCGATTGTAACGCTGCGTGATCACGGGACTGTGAACGCAAATGGTTCGAACCGTTGGCATATCGGGCGTATTGCACTCGCTTCGCGTGGATCTCGACATCCCTTTTTCGTGCGTTCCCGGGTTTGCCGGACAAGATGCCGCAGAAGAGCAGGGCAACCGCCACCTCTGGGACAACAGAACCTGCAGTCCCCGAACGCATGAACGACCGGCCGCCACTCGGGTTCCCTTGCGTGAGGCAATTGAAACAAAGAATGTTCATTTGTGAGGAGCGGCGTATTGCAACGGAACGGATCGCTTTCTAAACGATTTTAGGCGCGTCCGGCCGGCGCTTGTCTGACCTGCCGATGCGACGTTCGCCACCTGGATTTTCGCTTGATGAACGCCTCTGTGAAGTCACTCCGGACCGACCCGGATGTGCATCCCCTGCCGCCGAAAGCAGAACAGCCGATCCGGTACGACTTCTTCCAGGAGGAGCGGCTCGGCCGGCTGGGCGCCGACCTCGCCTCTGGACGCATCCCGAACTTCCCGGGTCTGGGGGAGGGCGACTTCCATGCGCGGATCAAGGAGAACGCCGCCCGCATCCTCGCCGTCTACAACGACACCAACGCCGCCCAGGCGCGGGGCGAGACCATCACACCGGCGGCACAGTGGCTGCTCGACAACAATTACCTGGTCGAGGAAAGCATCGTGCAGATCCGCCGCGACCTGCCGAAGCGGTTCTATCGCGAACTGCCGACCGTGACATTGCCCAACGGCGCCTCGGTGCCGCGCACGCTGCTGATCGCCTGGGCCTATGTCGGCCACACCGACAGCACGATCTCGCCCGACACGCTGCACGCTTTGGTGAAGGGCTACCAGTCGGTGGAACCGCTCCGGATCGGCGAGATCTGGGCGCTGCCGTCTTTCGTCCGCTTCGTCCTGGCGGAAAACCTTCGCCGGCTTGCCGTGCGGGTGGACCGCGCGCGGCTGATGCGACGGATCGCGAACCAGACCGCCGACCAACTGGCTCAGCAGGCCGACCCGGCGGCGCAGGAAGCGATGCTGAGCGGCTACACCGCCCATGCCAGCGACGCCTCCTTTGCCACGCAGCTTCTCTACCGGCTGCGCGACGGCTCGCGCAGCGCCGGCACCGCCTTGCAATGGCTGGAGCGGGAGCTCGAGAAATACGGCTCCGACGCCGAGGAGATCACGCGCACCGAGCACCGGACGCTCGCCAGCGGCAACGTTACCACCGGCAACATCATCCGCGGTTTCCGGACCGTCAACGACGTCGACTGGACCGGCTGGTTCGAGGATGTCAGCCTGATCGACGCGATGCTGCGCGAGGCGTCCAGCTTCTCGGAACTCGACTTCGCCTCGCGCGACCAGTACCGCACCTCCATCGAAGACATGGCGCGGCGCTCGCACCTCACCGAGCACGACGTGGCGGAGAAGGCGCTGCAGATGGCGGCGTCGGCCCGCGGGTCGGACGAGTCCGACATCGGCTTCTTCCTCGCGGGACCGCGCCGGGGAGAGCTAGAGCGGGCCATCGGCTACCGTCCCAAGCCGACGGAACGGCTGATGCGGGCGCTGCGCCGCGGCGGCTGGCTGTCCATCGCCGCTCCCGTCGCGGTGCTGACAGCATTGTTCATCCTGACCGCGTGGACCGTGACGCGGGCGGCCGGGCTGTCGAGCGAATGGACGACGCTGCTCCTGGTCCTCTTTGCCTTTCCCGCCATGGAAGGCGCGGTCGCGCTCTTCAACACCTTGATGCTCGTCTTCATGAAGCCGACCCGGCTTATCGGCTACGAATACCGAGACGGCGTGCCGGCGGAGGCGCGCACGCTGGTCGTGGTTCCGGCCCTGATCGGCTCGCGCGGCGACGTGGAGGAACTGATCAACCGCATCGAGGTGCATCACCTCGCCAACATGCGGGGCGAGCTCTACTTCGCGCTTCTGACCGACTGGCCGGACAGCCGCTTCGAGCAGTCGGACCAGGATCTCGAACTGCTCGCTCATGCCCGCGCTGAGATCGCCCAGCTCAACGAACGCTACCCCGAAGGGGTGGCGAAGCGGTTCCACCTGCTGCATCGCCGCCGCCTCTACAACGAGGCGGAAGGGGTATGGATGGGCTGGGAACGCAAGCGCGGCAAGCTGGACGAGCTCAATCTCCTGCTGCGCGGCGACCCGGACACGACCTTCCTGCCGCTCGACCATCCGCTGCCGCCGGACGTCGTGCATGTGCTGACCCTCGACGCCGACACGCGGATGACGCGCGACGCCGCCACGAAAATGGCCGGCAAGCTGGCGCATCCGCTGAACAGGCCCGTCGTCGACGTGGCCGGCCGCAAGGTCGTCCGCGGCTGCGGCATCCTCCAGCCCCGCGTCACGCCCTCGCTCACCTCTGGCGAGGAGTCTTCGTTCTTCCAGCGCGTCTTCTCGGCCAATCGCGGACTCGACCCCTATGTCTTCGCCGTGTCCGACCTCTACCAGGACGTGTTCGGCGAGGGCACGTTCACGGGCAAGGGCCTCTACCATGTCGACGCGATGATCGCGGCGCTGAAGGACCGCATCGCCGAGAACGCCGTGCTCAGCCACGATCTCCTCGAGGGCGCCTTCGCGCGCGCCGCCCTCGCGACGGACGTCGAGGTCGTCGAGGATTATCCGGCGCACTATCCGGTCGACGCGTCGCGGCACCACCGCTGGGCGCGGGGCGACTGGCAGTTGCTGCCGTTCATCTTCGACCTGCGCTCGGGCATCAGCGGCGTCTCGCGCTGGAAGATGATCGACAACCTGCGCCGCACGCTCACGCCGATCTTCTGGATCATGGCCGCGGTGGCGGCATGGGCGCTGATGCCGTTCACGATAGCCTCGCAGTGGATGGCGCTGCTCGTCATCGCGCTGTTCATCGGGCCGACCTTCGACATCATCCATGGCCTGACGCCGAAGAGCGCGGAGAACACGCTGAGGGGCCATTTTGCCGCCTTCGTGCGCGATTTCGTCTTCGCCTCGGCGCAGGTGGCGCTGAAGATCGTGCTGATTGCGCACTCGGCCTGGATGATGGGCGACGCGATCCTGCGCACACTCCACCGCATGTTCGTCTCCCGCCGCAACCTGCTCGAATGGCGTACCGCCTCGCAGGTGCAGAAAGCGCAGTCGGACGGGATCGCGCCCTATTACCGGCTGATGTTCGGATCGGTCGTGATCGGCATCGCCTCCGTCGTGATCGCGGCGTTCGGAGGCACGACCGGCTTCTACCTGGCGCTCGCCTACGCGGTGATCTGGATCGCCGCGCCGGCCATCGCATGGCTCGTCAGCCGCTCGGCCGAGACCGAGGACCAGATCGAGGTCACGCAATCCGATCGCGAGAAGCTGCGCCGCGTCGCGCGGCGGACATGGCTCTATTTCGAGACCTTCGTCACGGCAGAGCACAATTTCCTGCCGCCGGACAATTTCCAGGAGATACCGCATCCGGTCGAGGCGCCGCGTACTTCGCCGACGAATATCGGCATGTATCTCCTGTCGGCCATCGCCGCGCGCGATTTCGGCTGGATCTCGCTCAACGACGCGGCCGATCGCGTCGCGGCGACCCTCGATACGGTGGACAGGCTCGACAAGGATCGAGGCCACCTCTTTAACTGGTACGACACGCGCACTCTTCACCCGCTCTATCCGCGCTACATTTCGAGCGTCGACAGCGGAAACTTCGCCGGCCACCTGATCGCGGTGGCGCGGGCGTTCGAAGAGTGGGCGGAAGCTCCCGCGGCCTATCTCCAGGGAGACTTGGAAGGGGTTCTGGACACAACCGGCATGTTCGAACTGGTGCTGTCGGGGCTGCCCGACGACCGGCGCCAGATCCGCCCGGTGCGCCAGCGCCTGGCGGAGCGCGTGACCGGCATGCGTCGCGCGGTGGAATCGATCAAGATCGAACCTGAGACGGCCGCGATCCGTACGCTCAACCTGGCCGTGAACGCCGGCGAGATCCTGAAGCTCGCGCGTGCCCTGCACGAGGAGACCGGAACCGCCGGATCGGACCTGCTGGTCACCTGGGCGGCGAAGCTCCAGGCGGTGTGCGAGGCACATATCTCCGACGCGCATTTCGAGGAGGAGCGACTCGGGGCGTTGCGCATAAGGCTGTCGGAGATCTCACGCCGCGCGCGGACCATCGCCTTCAAGATGGAATTCTCCTTCCTGCTCCGGCAGGACCGCAAGCTCCTGTCGATCGGCTACCGGGTCGACGACCGCCAGCTCGACGAGAGCTGCTACGACCTGCTCGCCTCGGAGGCGCGGCTCGCCAGCCTGTTCGCCATCGCCAAGGGCGACGTGCCGACCGAACACTGGTTCAGGCTCGGCCGGCCGATCGTCGAGATCGGCTTCAAGGGAGCGCTGATCTCCTGGTCGGGATCGATGTTCGAATATCTGATGCCGCCGCTGGTTATGAACGAGCCTCCGGGCAGCATCCTCGACCAGACGAGCCGCCAGGTCATCAAGCGCCAGATCGCCTACGGCCGTTCCAAGGGCATCCCGTGGGGTGTCTCGGAAGCCGCCTACAATGCCCGCGATCGCGAGATGACCTACCAGTACACCAATTTCGGCGTGCCTGGCCTCGGGTTGAAGCGCGGGCTCGGTCAGAACGTCGTCATCGCGCCTTACGCGACGGTGCTGGCGAGCCAGTTCATGCCGCACGCGGCCGTCGACAATCTCGACCGCCTGGCCTCCATCGGCGCTGTCGGCCGTTACGGCTTCTATGACGCGGTGGACTTCACGCCGACCCGCGTGCCGGAGGGGCATGAATGCGCCGTGGTACGCAACTACTATGCCCACCACCAGGGCATGTGCATCGTCGCCATCTCCAACGTGATCCACGAAGGCCGCATGCGCGAGCGCTTCCACGCCGATCCGGTGATCGAGGCGGCAGAGCTGCTGCTGCAGGAAAAGGCGCCGCGCGACATCCCGATCACGACGGTGCGCAGCGAAGCACCCGACCGCAGCAAGCTCGACCTGGTCGACGAGACGCCCGACATCCGCAAGATAGCCGACCCGATCCGTGCGCCGAAGGCCACCAATGTGCTGTCGAACGGCACCTATTCGCTGATGCTGTCGTCGACGGGTGCGGGCTACTCGCGCCTCGGCGACCTGTCGATTACGCGCTGGCAGCCGGATCCGGTCGAGGACCGCGCGGGCTCCTTCATCTTCCTGCGCGACGTGGAGAGCGGGGAGTGGTGGTCCGCGACCGGCGAACCGAAAGCCATGGCTGAAGAAAGCAGCGAGGTGATCTTCTCGGACGACAAGGCGACCTTCCTCAAGACCGTCGGCAATCTGCGCAGCGAAGTGGAGTGCATCGTCGCCTCGGAGGCCGATGGCGAAGGCAGGCAGGTCACCATCTTCAACCAGTCGGGCAGCGAGCGCGTCATCGAGGTGACGTCCTTCGCGGAACTGGCGCTGGCGCCGGAGGCGACGGACAGCGCGCATCCCGCCTTCTCCAAGATGTTCGTGAAGACGGAGATCGATTCCGCGCGCGGCGTGATCTTCGCGGAGCGCCGCAAGCGCGCGCCGTCGGATAGGAGCATCGCGGCAGCGCATTTCCTCACCATAGGTGCCAGCCATACCGGCGAGACCGAGGCCGAGACGGACCGACGCGCCTTCATCGGCCGCGGCCGCGACATCCGTAATCCGGCGGCGTTCGACGACGGCGCGCGACTCGGCGGCGGACAGGGCTTCGTGCTCGATCCGGTCTTCTCGCTGAGGCGCAGGATACGCATTCCCGCCCACAAGAAGGTGAGCGTCACGTTCTGGACCATCGCCGCCGCCAACAGGACGCAGCTCGAGGAGGCGATCGGCCGGATCGACCATCCGGAGAGCTTCGCCCGCCAGTCGATGCACGCCTGGACCCGCTCGCAGGTGCAGACGCGCCATGTCGGCTTCAGCCTGGCCGACGCGGCCAACGTGCAGAAGCTCGCACGCTACCTGCTCTACCCGCATCCCGCACTTCGCGCGGCACCCGAGACGATCGCGAGCGGCATCGGGCAGCAGGCGGCATTGTGGCCGATGAGCATTTCGGGCGACTTCCCGATCTTCGCGCTGCGTATGGCCGACGTCGCCGACATCGAGATCGTCGCCAAGGCGCTGCGGGTGCAGGAGTATCTGCGCGCGCGGGGCTTGCTCGTGGACCTCGTCGTCGTCAACGAGCAGTCTTCCTCCTACGTGCAGGACCTGCAGAACGCCATCGACTGGCTGTGCGAGAACGCGCGCCATCGCGGCAACGAGTTCGGCCCGCGCCAGCACATCTTCGCCGTGCGCCGCGACCTGATGGACGAGCGGTCCTACCGCACGCTGATCGCTTCCGCCCTCATCGTGCTGCATACCCGCAACGGCAAGATCGAGGACCAGATCGACCGCGCCGAGGCGGAGCAGCTGGCGGCTCCGCAGCCGGCTGTGCTGCCGGCCGCGCCTGCGGGAAGGGCGGACAGGCGGCCGCCGGCGGTGACGAGCGAGGGGCTCGAGTTCTGGAACGGCTTTGGCGGCTTCGCCGATGGCGGGCGCACCTATGTGGTGCGGCTGGCCGGCGGCGGCGCCACACCGCAGCCCTGGATCAACGTCATCGCCAATCCGGGCTTCGGCTTCCACGTCTCGGCCGAAGGCTCGACCTTCACCTGGAGCCGCAACAGCCGCGACTTCCAGCTCACGCCGTGGACGAACGATCCGGTGACGAACCGGCCAGGTGAGGGCATCTACATCCGCGATCTGGACAACGGGTCGGTGCTGTCGCCCTTCGCCTGCCTCGCGCCGGACGCCGGCGCGCGCTACGAGGCGCGGCACGGGCAGGGGGTGAGCGTCTTCACGGCCAGGACTGACGAGCTGTCGGTGCGCGCCGAGATGCTGGTCGATCCGGCCGAGCCGGTGAAGGTGACCCGGCTGCGCGTCACCAACCGGGGCCATGCGACGAAACGGCTGCGGGTCTATGCCTATGCCGAGTGGGTGCTGGGCACCAACCGTGGCCGCACCGCGCCGATGATCGTGCCGTCGTACGACGCTGAAACGGGCGCGCTTCTGGCGCGCAATCCCTACGGCCTCGACTATGGGGACCGCGTCGCGTTCCTGGCTTCGGACGTCGTGCCGCTCTATCGCACCTCCGACCGGCTCGAATTCCTCGGCCAGTCCGGGTCGGTGACGCGGCCGGCGGCCGTCGCTTCCGGCATCGCGCTGTCTGGCAAGGTGGAGCCGGGCTTCGACGGCTGCGCGGCGCTGGCGCGTGACATCGACCTCGCCCCGGGCATGTCGTTCGACATGCTGTGGCTGATGGGCGACGCGACGTCAGAGGAGGAGGCCGTGGGCCTGGTGAAGCGTCACCGCGCGCAGGGTTTCGACCAGCGCCTCGCCGAGAACGAGGCAAGCTGGCGAGGCTTCCTCGACACGATGCAGGTCGAGACACCCGATCCGGCGCTCGACGCGATGGTCAACCACTGGCTGCCCTATCAGGCGCTCGCCTGCCGTGTTCGCGCGCGGGCCGGCTTCTACCAGGCGAGCGGCGCGTTCGGCTTCCGCGACCAATTGCAGGACACGATGGCGCTGCTGCTGCACGATCCGGAGTTGGCACGGGCGCAGATCCTGAACGCGGCCTCGCGCCAGTTCCCGGAGGGCGATGTGCAGCACTGGTGGCTGCCGCGCACCGGGACCGGCGTGCGCACCATGATCTCGGACGACGTCGTGTGGCTCGGCTACGCGGCGGCGCATTTCATCAAGGTGACGGGCGACGCCTCGATCCTCGACCAAGAGCTGCCTTTCATCCTCGGCGATCCGCTGAAGCCGGGCGAGCACGATTCCTTCTTCACCCCGGAAGTGTCGAAGGAGAAGGCGAACGTCTACGAACATGCGGCGCGGGCGCTGGATCTGGCGATCGTGCGCACGGCGGAGACCGGCCTGCCGCTGATCCTCGGCGGCGACTGGAACGACGGCATGAACCGGGTGGGCGAGGCTGGCCGTGGCGACAGTGTCTGGCTCGGCTGGTTCCTGCTCAAGACGCTCAACGACTTCGCGCCGTTCGCGCAGAAGCGAGGTGACGCCGCGCGCGCCGAGAAGTGGCTCGCCCATGCAGCGCGGCTCAAGCAGGCGCTCGAAGGCTCAGGCTGGGACGGCGATTGGTATCGCCGTGGCTCCTTCGACGACGGCACTCCGCTTGGCTCGCATCTCGCCGACGAATGCCAGATCGATTCCATCGCCCAGTCATGGAGCGTGCTCTCCGGCCAGGGTGATGCGGAGAGGGCCCGCCTTGCGATGGCGTCGGCGCGGGAGCAACTGGTCGAGCCCGACATCGGGATCATACGCCTGTTCAAGCCGCCTTTCGACAAGACCGACAAGGAGCCCGGTTATATCAAGGCCTATCCGCCCGGCGTGCGCGAGAACGGCGGGCAGTACACCCATGCGGCGGCATGGTTCGTGCTGGCGCTGGCGGAGCTCGGTCTGGGCGACGAGGCGTATGAGGGCTTCCGCATGCTCAACCCGGTCAACCATGCGCTCGACGCCGACGCGGCCGAACGCTACCGCGTTGAACCCTATGTCGTGGCTGCCGACATCTACTCCGAAGGACCGCTGGCCGGCCGGGGAGGCTGGACCTGGTACACCGGCTCGGCCGGATGGCTCTATCGCACGGCGGTGGAGGGCATCCTGGGGCTGAAGCGGGAAGGCGACAGGCTCATTGTGAAGCCGTCGCTGCCGTCCGGCTGGGACGGATTTGCTGCAACGCTCAAGTTCGACGGCAGGACGGTGCGCATCCGTGTCGTGGTCGAGGCGGGTGCGTCGGGCAACGCGATCTCGGTCAACGGACAACCAGCCGACCACGTGCCACTTGGCGCCGACGCCGAGGTGGTCGTGACGGTCGGCCGGAAGCGCTGAAGCGGATCAGCCGTTGTCGATCGTCAGCTCGATCCGATCCGCCGAGAAGCGCGTCCGGGAATACTGGATCGGCCTGCCGGCGGGATCGACATTGACGCTTTCCGTCGCGAGCACGATGGCGCCGGGCGCGAGCTTCAGCCGCGCGAGATCGTCGTCGCCGGCATGGGTGGCGGTGAGCACCGTCGAGCGGCGGGTGTAGTCCGCCACGCCGAGCGAGGCGAGTGCCGCGGTGATCGAGCCCGTGCGCCGGAACATATCGGCGATCCCTTCCAGCCGGTCCGCCGGAAACCAGCTCTCGGCCGTCGACACCGGCTCACCGTCGGCAAGGCCTATCGTCCTCAGCCAGACCGCGGGCGCTGCCGGCGCCATGCCGAGCGCCTCCGCCGCGCGAGCGTCGGCAGGAACGATCGTGGAGTCCACCAGCACCGTCTGGAGCGTCGAGGCCTGGCCTTCGAGGCCGGCGGAGAAGCGCGTGCGCCGCCCGATCGGATAGGCCAGGCGGGGACGACTGCGGAAGAAGGTGCCGCGGCCCTGCTCGCTGCGCAGCACGCCTTCCTGCACGAGATGCGAGATGGCGCTGCGGACCGTGTGGCGGTTCACGCCGAATTCCTCGGCGAGCCTGAATTCGGGCGGCAGGCGGCCGTCGGGATCCAGGCCTCCATCCGTCTCCAGCCGACGGATCCGGTCGGAGATCTGGCGCCAGAGCGACACGCCGCTGTTGCGGCGGATCGAGCTGTCGGTGGAGGTCTCTGCAACGGTCGCTGTCATCAGATCGTCATGTGGCGGGTCTAATCGAGGTAATCATATAGTTGTCTATAACACTATACAAGTCGAGTTGCGGCATGCACATCCGAACGGACGCGAGGCCCGAAAGCGAATTGCGGCGGGAGATGATGGCGGTACTCGCCCACGCCCCGGCGGTGCGTGTGTCGGAGCTTTGGACCTCTGCAGCGTTCGATGTTGCGGCCGAACCCGTGCGCGGGCCGGAGACGGGCCTCGTCACGGTGAGGGGCCGGATGGGCGGCGGGGGCGCGCCCTTCAATGCAGGCGAAGCCACCGTCACACGCGCGACGGTGCGGCTCGCGGGCGGCGAGGTCGGCCATTCCTATGCGCTCGGCCGCGATGCGGACAAGGCGCGGATCGCTGCGACGATCGACGCGCTCTGGCAGATGCCGGAGCTGCGGCCGCGCCTCGAAGAGCTGATCCTCTCGCCGCTGCGACAGGAGCGCGACGCTCATGCCGCCCGCCGCGCGGCCGAGGTCGCCGCCACGAAGGTCGACTTCTTCACGATGGTGAGAGGAGAGGACTGATGCCAACGACGGCCGTGATCCAGGGCGGTTTCCGGGCCCCCGTCTTCGATGCGCAATCGGTGTTCCGCGCGGTGATGGATGCGATGGCGCGGCCGGGCAGTCGCCGCTCCGTCGCCGCCCTGACCCTGCCGCCCGCACCCATGTCGCCGCTCGCGGGAGCGGTCGCGCTGGCGCTCTGCGACCATGACACGCCTGTCTGGCTGGATCGGCAGTTGTCGGGCGCCGAGGTGCGCGACTGGCTCGGCTTCCACAGCGGCGCGCCGGTGACGTCCATCGCGACGGAAGCGCATTTCGTCTTCGCGGCCGCGCCGGACGAACTGGTGGCGCTGGAGAGCTTTGCGCAGGGTTCGCAGGACTATCCCGACCGGTCGACGACGATCGTGCTGCAGGTGGAGAGCTTCGACGCAGGCCCGCCGCTGGGGCTTGCGGGACCGGGGATCCAGAAGACCGCAACCGTAGCGCCGTCGCCCATGCCGCGCCATTTCACAGCGCAGTGGCGGCAGAACGGGGCGCGGTTTCCACGCGGCGTCGACCTGATCCTGGTGTCGCGCGACGAAATCGTCTGCCTGCCGCGCACGACGCGGATCGGCGACGGGCAGGCGGGAGGCTAAGCCATGTATGTCGCGGTGAAGGGCGGTGAGGCCGCCATCCGGAACGCCCACTCCCTACTGGCCGACCGCAGGCGCGGCGACCGTTCCGTGCCGGCGCTGCGTCTCGACCAGATCGTCGAGCAACTGGCGCTCGGAGTCGACCGCGTGATGGCGGAAGGCTCGCTCTACGACCGCGAACTCGCCGCGCTGGCGCTGAAGCAGGCGCGGGGCGACATGATCGAGGCGATCTTTCTCGTGCGCGCCTACCGCACAACGCTGCCGCGCTTCGGCTACACGCGGTCTCTCGACACGGCGGCCATGAAGGTCGAACGGCGCGTCTCGGCGACCTACAAGGACCTGCCGGGCGGGCAGCTTCTCGGGCCGACCTTCGACTACACGCATCGCCTGCTCGACCCGGCACTGGCAGGCGACGCGCCGCAGGACGAGCCAACACAGCGTGAGCCGGACACCGCGCCAATGCCGCGCGTGTCGGACCTGCTGGGCGAGGAGGGGCTGATCGAGGCCGATGGCGCGGTGCCGGCCGGCGCGCCGGTCGCCGACATTACGCGCGAACCGCTCGAATTCCCGCTCGAGCGCGATGCCCGCCTGCAGGCGCTGGCGCGCGGCGACGAGGGCTTTCTCCTCGCACTCGCCTATTCGACCCAGCGCGGCTATGCGCGCACGCATCCCTTCGTCGGCGAGATCAGGATTGGTGAGGCCGAGCTGGAGCTCGACGTGCCGGAACTGGACTTTCCCATCCCGCTCGGTTCGATCCGCGTGACCGAGTGTCAGATGGTCAACCAGTTCAAGGGCTCGTCCAAGGCGCCGCCGCAGTTCACGCGCGGCTACGGGCTGGTGTTCGGCCAGTCGGAGCGCAAGGCGATGGCGATGGCGCTGTGCGACCGGGCGCTGCGCGCCGCGGAATTCGGCGAGGACCTCGTCGCGCCGGCACAGGACGAGGAATTCGTCATCTCGCATTCCGACAATGTCCAGGCGACCGGCTTCGTCGAGCACCTGAAGCTGCCGCACTATGTGGACTTTCAGGCCGAGCTCGACCTCGTGCGGCGCATGCGGGCCGAATTCGAGGCTGGGCAGCGCGACGACGATCGCCGGGAGGCCGCGGAATGACCACGCGAGTGACCGCCATCGCCGCCTACAACTTTGCCTATCTCGACGAGCAGACGAAGCGGATGATCCGCCGTGCGATCCTGAAGGGTATCGCGATCCCGGGCTATCAGGTGCCGTTTGCCAGCCGCGAGATGCCGATGCCCTATGGCTGGGGCACCGGCGGCGTGCAGGTGACGGCGTCGATCATCGGGCCGGACGACACGCTGAAGGTGATCGACCAGGGCGCGGACGACACGACCAATGCGGTGTCGATCCGCGCCTTCTTCCAGAAGGTCGCGGATGTGGCGGTGACGACCTCGACGGCGGAGGCGACCATCATCCAGACGCGGCACCGCATCCCCGAGCATCCGCTGACCGAAGGCCAGGTGCTGGTCTACCAGGTGCCGATCCCCGAGCCGCTGCGCTTCCTCGAGCCGCGCGAGACCGAGACGCGCAAGATGCATGCGCTGGAAGAATACGGGCTGATGCACGTCAAGCTCTACGAGGACATCGCCAGGCACGGGCATATCGCCACCACCTACGCCTATCCGGTGAAGGTCGAGGGACGCTACGTGATGGACCCATCGCCAACGCCGAAGTTCGACAATCCGAAGATGCACATGTCGCCGGCGCTGCAGCTTTTCGGGGCGGGCCGCGAGAAGCGCATCTATGCGATCCCGCCCTTCACCGATGTCGTCAGCCTCGATTTCGAGGACCATCCTTTCGAAGTGCAGAAATTCGACAAACCCTGCGCGCTCTGCGGCGCCGAGCAGGTTTATCTCGACGAGGTCGTCCTCGACGATCGCGGCGGGCGGATGTTCGTGTGCTCGGACACCGATCATTGCGAGACCAGGCGGGCCGAGGGGCATGTCGGCGAGTTGGGCATGAAGGAGGCCGCAGAATGACCGACGAACCACTTCTGCGCGTTTCCGCGCTGTCGAAATTCTACGGATCGCGCGTCGGCTGCGAGGACGTCTCGTTCGAGCTTTGGCCGGGCGAGGTGCTGGCGGTGGTCGGCGAATCCGGCTCCGGCAAGACGACGCTGCTCAACTGCATCTCGACAAGGCTGACGCCGACCTCGGGCTCCGTCTCCTACCGGATGCGCGACGGCGCCTTCCGCGACCTCTACCGCATGAGCGAGGCCGAGCGCCGGTTCTTGATGCGCACGGACTGGGGTTTCGTCCACCAGAACCCGGCTGATGGTTTGCGCATGACCGTTTCGGCCGGGGCCAATGTCGGCGAGCGGCTGATGGCGGTGGGCGACCGGCACTACGGCCGGATCAGGTCGACCGCGGTCGACTGGCTGTCGCGCGTCGAGATCGGCGAAGACCGCATCGATGACGAGCCGCGCTCCTTCTCTGGCGGCATGCGCCAGCGTCTGCAGATCGCCCGCAATCTCGTCACCGGACCGCGTCTCGTCTTCATGGACGAACCGACGGGCGGTCTCGACGTTTCGGTCCAGGCCCGCCTGCTCGATCTCTTGCGTGGCCTGGTCACCGATCTTGGGCTGGCGGCGATCGTCGTCACCCACGACCTCGCGGTAGCGCGGCTCCTGTCCCAGCGCATGATGGTGATGAAGGACGGCCATGTGGTCGAGACCGGTCTAACCGATCGCGTGCTCGACGACCCACGCGCGCCCTACACCCAGCTTCTCGTCTCGTCGATCCTGCAGGTCTGACGATGTCCGCCGTGGAAAACAGAGGCCTTGCCGGCCTGGCAACTCTTCTAGGGGAGGCACGCTGATGCCGACGCCGCTCGTCGTTTCCGAAGTCGCCAAGAGCTTCACCATGCATCTGCGCGACGGCATCCGCCTGCCCGTGGTGGCCGGTGTGTCCTTCGCGCTGAAATCGGGCGAATGCGCCGTGCTGGGTGGGCCGTCCGGTGCGGGCAAGAGCTCGATCCTCAAGATGGTCTACGGCAACTATGCCGTCGACGAAGGCCAGATCATCGTCTCTCATGACGGCCAGCTCGTCGACCTCGCGACCGCCACGCCGCGCACGGTCCTGGCGGTGCGCCGCGACACGATCGGTTATGTCAGCCAGTTTCTGCGCACCGTGCCACGCGTCTCGGCTCTCGACGTCGTCGCCGAGCCGCTGGTGGCGCGCGGCGGGGAGAAGGAGGCCGCACGGTCGCGGGCTCGCGAACATCTGGCACGGCTCAACCTTCCCGAACGGCTCTGGTCGCTGCCCCCGGCCACTTTCTCCGGCGGCGAGCAGCAGCGGGTGAACATCGCACGCGGTTTCATCACCGAGCACCCGATCCTGCTGCTCGACGAACCGACCGCCTCGCTCGATGCGCGGAACCGCGAAGTCGTGATCCAGATGATCGAGGAGAAGAAGAAGGCCGGCGTCGCGCTACTCGGCATCTTCCACGACGCCGATGTCCGCGAGGCCGTCGCCGACCGGGTCATCGACGTCACCGAGTTCGCAGCCGGAAGGATCGCGGCATGACGAAGAAGCTCTCGGAAGCGCCGCTGGTCCACGAGACGGCGGATGTCCAGGCCTCCACGCTCGGTCGTTACACGGAGATCGCCGAGCGTTGCAGGGTGCAGGAGACCGAGCTCGGCGACTATTCCTACATGATGCAGGACTGCTCGGCCTGGTGCGTCACCATCGGCAAGTTCTCCAACATCGCGGCCAGCGTCCGCATGAATGCCACCAACCACCCGGTGTCGCGCCCGACGCTGCATCACTTCACCTACCGTGCCTCGGACTATTGGGACGATGCCGAGCACGAGGCGGATTTCTTCGCCATGCGCCGGGCCAAGCGCGTAACTATCGGCCACGATACCTGGCTCGGCCACGGCGCGACCATACTGCCCGGGGTCACCATCGGCGATGGCGCGGCAGTGGGGGCAGGCGCGGTCGTGTCGAAGGACGTCGCGCCCTACACGATCGTCGGCGGCGTGCCTGCCCGGCCGATCCGCGAGCGCTTCGATCGCCGCACTGCCGAGCGCTACCGGGCGCTGGCCTGGTGGGACTGGGATCATGCCAGGCTGCGCGCCGCGCTCGACGATTTCCGTGGGCTGTCGTCGGAGGCTTTCCTGGAGAAATACGGCGGATAGAATGGACGTCTTGCCGGGAAGAAGATGATCGGCGACGCCGCGTTATCCTCCTGACGACACAAATCCGAAATGCGATCCCCATAGCGCAGGCGATTGCACGGCATCGGCGTCGGTCGCCTGCGCCGGGACGAGATTGCGGATAACAAGTCGTGCAATCTCCGCACTTATGCGGAGATTGTCATAGGGTACCTTATCCGGAGATCCTTCCCCCAGGTTCAGGGCTGCCACGCGGTGCGTCCTTCGAGGCTCGCTGCGCTCGCTCCTCAGGATGAGGACCGTGGTGCTAGCCCCGTTGTATTTGTCTGCGGGACATCGCGAATAGGAATGAGAGGCGCGCAGGGCTTGGCGCAAACCTCAAGATGAGTACGTATTGCCAGTCGTCTGGTCCTTGTCTAGGCCGCGGACATTGCGACCGGACGAAGGACGCGACGGACTCGCCAGCGCCTCAGGATGGGGGCTTGGCGCTACGTTCCTCATCCTAAGGAGCAAGCGCAGCGAGCCTCGAAGGACGTACCTCGGGTCCAACCCCCCTTTTCCTCGGCGCGGTACCAGCTCGAAGTCGAAATCAGCGGCTGCGGCCGTCGAACGGGATGCGCTGCAGGGTCGAAAGGTCGATCTCCTCGATACAGCGCACATTGATCGAGGCCATCTCCTGCCCCTTCGGATCGACCCCGTAGCCGAACGGCGCGCATCCGCAATTCCTGCAGAACATATGGTCGATGACGTGCTTGTTGAACTTATACGTCGCCAGCGCCTCGCTCGGCGTGTTCAGCGTCAGCTTGTCACGCGGCACGAACCACAACAGGTAGCCCTTGCGGCTGCAATGTGAGCAGTTGCACTCGATGACCGGGCCGGGTTCACCTTCAACGTCGAACGCGACATTGCCGCAATGGCAGCTTCCCTTGGCCATGGATTTTCTCCCTTCGGTTGAGTGGTACCCATTGTAATGTCCGATGTGGCAGGATGATAACCGTGCCGGCCGCGGCTCGCCCTGTTGAACGTAACAAAACTGACATCATACTGACACCGCCGCTTCATGCTGGTCCGGTAGCGGGTTGTCCCTGACGGGGCCGAAGAGCCCCGGGTCAGGGAAGCTGTCATGCTTGAGATCCGCAACGTCACTCGCCGCTTCGGCGCGAACACCGCTGTCGGTAACGTCGTCCTAGACATCCCGCAGGGCCAGATGGTCGGTATCATCGGTCGTTCCGGCGCGGGTAAGTCGACGCTGCTCCGGATGATCAACCGTCTCATCGACCCCAGCCAGGGGTCGATCGTGTTTGAGGGGACTGACGTCTCGAAGCTGGGAGGCTCGGCGCTGCGCCGATGGCAACGCGACTGCGCCATGATCTTCCAGCAGTTCAATCTCGTCCCCCGCCTCGACGTCCTGACCAATGTGCTGCTCGGCCGCCTCAACCACCGCTCGACGGCCCTCAATCTTCTCAACGTCTTCTCACGCGAAGAGCGCGCCATGGCCATCTCGGCGCTGGAGCGCCTTGATATCGCGCGCACCGCGCTGCAGCGCGCCGGCACCCTTTCGGGCGGCCAGCAGCAGCGTGTGGCGATCGCCCGCGCCTTGATGCAGCAGCCGAAGATGGTCCTCGCCGACGAGCCGATAGCCTCGCTCGATCCGCTGAACGCCAAGGTGGTGATGGATGCGCTGGCCGACATCAACCGACGCGAGGGCATCACCGTCATCACCAATCTCCACACGCTCGACACGGCGCGCGCCTACTGCAGCCGCATCATCGGCATGGCCGGCGGCCAGGTCGTCTTCGACGGGGCCCCGCACGAGCTCGACCGCGACGCGGTGCGGCTGGTCTATGGCGCCGACGGCGACGGCAATGAAATCTCCGAGGCCATCACCTCGACCAGCATCCACAGCGGAAAACCCAGGAAGTTCCAATCCGCCGGACCGCTCGAACCCGCCTTTGCCGGGCTCTGAGCTTCGCGATCGCCTTGCCCGCGTAACGGGCCCCTCAACACGATATCCGGTCCGGCATCGCGCGGACGACAACAGGAGAGACATCCATGCTCAGGAAGATCCTTTTCGGCGCCGTATCGCTGGTCGCCATGGCCGTGGGTGCGGCCCAGGCCGAAGACCTCAAGGAATTCCGCATCGGCCTGATCGGTGGCGAGAACGAAGCCGACCGCCTGCGCAATTTCCAATGCCTCGTCGACAAGCTTCCGTCCGTGCTCGGCGTCGAGAAGGTGTCGCTGTTCCCGGCTGCCGACTATGACGGCACCATCCAGGGCCTGCTCGGCGGCACGCTCGACTACGCCGAACTCGGAGCCTCCGGCTATGCCAAGATCTATCTGCAGAACGACAAGGCGGTCGAGCCGATCCTGACCACCGTCCAGACCGACGGCGCTACCGGCTATTATTCGATCATGGTGGCGCGCAAGGATTCCGGCATCAAGTCGCTCGCCGACCTGAAGGGCAAGAAGCTCGGCTTCGCCGATCCCGACTCCACTTCCGGCTACCTGATCCCCGTCACCTCGCTGCCGGCCGACCTCGGCAACACGCCGGTGAAGGACTATTTCGCCGAGACCGGCTTCGGCGGCGGCCATGAGAACCTGGTGCTCGAAGTGCTGAAGGGCACCTTCGACGCCGGCACGACCTTCGGCTCGGGCGTCGGCGAATTCTCGGAAGGCTACACCTCCGGCAACCTCAAGAAGATGGTCGACAAGGGTATCCTCGACATGGACGACCTCGTCGAGGTCTGGAAGTCGCCGCTGATCCCGAACGGTCCGATCGTCGTGCGCACCTCCCTCGACGCGGACATCAAGGCGAAGTTCAAGGACTTCATGCTGAAGCTGCCGGAGACCGACGCGGCTTGCTTCTCGGCCATCCAGGGCGGCGACTTCAAGAGCTTCACCGAGGTGACCTCGGAGTTCTACGCACCGATCATCGCCGCCCGCAAGGCGCAGATCGGCGGCTGAGCCGTACGGCTTTCGAGCGCGCCGCGGTTGCCCGCGGCGCGCCTATCTTAAGCCTCAATCGCCGGCGCGGCCCCTCCGGGCCGCTTGGCTTTCGCGCCAACGGGCGCGGCGCGCAGTCGCGCGCTCCAACGGTCGATACCGTTGGTATCAAGTGGACATTTCATGAGCGTGACCCTTTCGGATACAGGCCTGGCCGTCGAGCGCCACTGGCGCGAGCTTGCCGGCCGGCGCCGTCTTTATACGATCGGCGGCTTTGTCTTCATCGTGGCCGCCATGGCGGGCTCGCTCTGGTTCGCCAATGAGAGCAATGCCGGCAAGTTCTGGGACCGGCTGCCCTATCTGTTCGATTTCGTCGGCCAAATGATCCCGCGCGACGGCTGGGAGGTATGGCGCGCTCTGTTCGATCTGCCGTCGCCCTATGCCGACGGCAGCCTGAAATACGACTATCCGGAAGGCCGGGTCTATCTGACCCAGTCGCTTTATCTGCCCGAATATTTCTACAAGATGCTCGAGACGCTCAACATCGCGCTCGTCTCGACGCTGATCGGCTTCGCCTTGGGATTCGTCCTCTGCTTCCTCGCCGCCTCCAATCTGGTGACGCGGCGCTGGCTGCGCTTCTTCGTGCGCCGTTTCATGGAGATCCTGCGCGCCTTCCCCGAGATCGTCATCGCCGGCTTCTTCCTGGCCGTGCTGTCGATCGGTCCGGTGCCGGCGATCATCGCCGTGACGATCCACACGATCGGCGCCCTGGGCAAGATGTTCTTCGAGGTCGTCGAGAACGCCGACATGAAGCCGGAAGAGGGACTGCGCGCCGCCGGCGCCAACTGGATCGAGCGCGTCTGGTTCGCGATCGTACCGCAGGTCATGCCCAACTTCCTGAGCTACGGGCTCCTGCGGTTGGAGATCAATGTGCGCGCCTCCACCATCATCGGGGCCGTCGGCGGCGGCGGCATCGGCGAGGAGCTGCGCCTGTCGATCAGCCGCAATCATGAGGCCAAGACACTCGCGATCATCCTGCTTCTGTTGCTCACGATCATCGCCGTCGACCAGTTCTCGGCCTGGCTGCGCAAGAAGCTCGTCGGCGACCAGGCCTTCGCCTTCGGCAGGGGAGCCTGACCATGACCGCGCTGACGCAAGACGAGATCGCGGCGATCGCCGCCCGCCATCCGCAGGTCTTCGCCGGTTCCGGCCGGAACCGGCTGATCGCCTGGGCCGTGGGCATCGGCATCGTCGGCTACCTGATCTTCGCCTGGTGGCTGTTTTCGATCGGCAGTGTCTTCGCCTCGGGCAACTGGAACATTGCAGGCAGCTATCTCGCCGACTGGGTGAGCTACGAGACCCGCCCGAAAATCGACTTCAAGCAGGGCGGAGCCACCGTCTCCTATCCGCGCTTCTCCGCCTACAATCCCGAACGCCATCCCGACTGGATCGTGCTCGACCCGAAGCCGACCGGCGAGGCCAAGCAGGTCTTCGCGCATGTCGCCATGGCGATGGGCGGGAGCAACACGATCGACGTCAGGCCCGGCCGCGTCACGGTCACACGCGGCGGCGAGATCCTCGACGTCACCGTGGTTCCCGGCGAGCGCGTCGAGGCAACGGGAGCGCTGCCCGACTGGGCGACGCAGAAGGCGCCAGGCGAAAAGATCTCGGTCGAGTTCGGCTTTTCCGGCCGGGCCGACATAGAGGACGACGAGATCAAAGTCCGGCGACGTTTCTGGGGCTGGGAGAATTTCTTCTTCGACGCCAGCTCCCCGTTCTGGGGCAAGTCCTTCGGAGAGGTCGCCGACCTGGTGTTCTCCTCCGAGCGCATCCGCCCCGACATGTCGAACGCCTCGCTCGCTTTCGACAACATCCTCAACAATTCGGAATGGCAGCATGGCGACGTCTGGCTCAAGCTGATGCAGACAATCGTCATGGCTTTCGCCGGCACCGTGCTGGCGACACTGTTCGCCTTCCCACTGGCCTTCATGGCGGCGCGCAACATCACGCCGAACCGGGTCGTCAATCAGGTCGCCAAGCGTTTCTTCGACTTCCTGCGCTCCGTCGACATGCTGATCTGGGCGCTGTTCTTCACGCGCGCCTTCGGCCCCGGCCCGCTGGCCGGCATCTCGGCCATCTTCTTCACCGATACGGGTACGTTCGGAAAACTCTATTCCGAGGCGCTGGAGAATATCGACGACAAGCAGCGCGAGGGTATCCGTTCCGTCGGCGCGAACCCCGCGCTCGTCCAGCGTTACGGCGTGCTGCCCCAGGTGCTGCCGGTCTTCCTCAGCCAGTCGCTCTATTTCTGGGAATCGAACACGCGCTCGGCGACCATCATCGGCGCGGTCGGCGCCGGCGGCATCGGCCTCAAGCTGTGGGAGGCCATGCGCACCAACACCGACTGGGAGAACGTCGCCTATATGGTGCTGCTGATCCTGATCGTCGTCTTCATCTTCGACAATATTTCCAACGCGCTGCGCAAACGCCTGATGGGTGTCTCGAGCAGCGCTTGACGCGGGGCGGGGGCGGGTATCCGGTTCAAGGTTACCCGCCCTTCCGTGACTTGCCGGCTAAATTTTGCTAGCCCTCCCGAAATCACGCCCGGCTTCGTGAATCTGTCATGCAAATCGCCTATGGCATCGGGCTTGCGAGGAACTGCCATGCGTTACGCGATCTATTTCACGCCCGCGCCCGATAATCCGTTGACCCGGACCGCGGCGAAGTGGCTGGGCCGAGACCCCTTCACCGGCGATGTCACCCCGGCGCCGGCGATCGGTCGCCTGTCGGCGGCCGAAGTCGCCTTCCATACGGCGGCGGCGCGGCGCTATGGTTTCCATGCGACGCTGAAAGCGCCGTTCAGCCTGGGCGAAGGCGAGACCGAGGCTTCGTTGGGCAGGGCGGTCGAGGCCTTCGCCGCCGGCATGGAGCCGGTGGTTCTTCCTCGCCTCGTGATCACCCAGCTCGACGGCTTCTTCGCCCTGGTGCCCGAAGGCAAGCCGGCGGATCTGCACAAGCTCGCGGACGATGTCGTGACCGGCTTCGACCGCTTTCGCGCGCCGCTCACCGATGCCGAGATCGAGCGTCGCAACCCGGATGCGCTGCGCCCGGCGGAATTTCGTTATCTCTGCCAGTGGGGTTATCCTTATGTCTTCGCGGCGTTCCGTTTCCATATGACGCTGACCGGTCGGGTCGGCGCCGAGGAGGCTCCGCGCATCCGTGGCGCTATCGAGGAGTTCTTTGGTACCATGCTCGAAGGGCCCGTCGCCGTCGATGGGCTCGCCATCTTTGTCGAACCCGAGGCCGGAGCGCCCTTCAAGGTTCAGTCCTACCATCCGCTGGGCCGCCAGCGGGAAAGAAAGTCCGCCTGACATGACCGCCGAAACCGTTCTCTCCAATGCCCGCCTCGTCCTCGCCGACGAGGTGGTGACAGGATCGCTGCTGATCCGTGACGGGCTGATCGCCGATATTGCCTCCGGTACCTCCCGGATCGGCGAAGACATGGAAGGCGACTTCGTCATTCCGGGCCTGGTCGAACTCCACACCGACCACCTCGAAGGTCACTATGCTCCCCGGCCCAAGGTCCGCTGGAACCCGATCGCGGCCGTGCTCGCCCATGATGCCCAAGTGGCGACGGCTGGCATCACCACGGTCTTCGACGCGCTGCGCGTCGGCCTCGACGAAGACGCCGACATGACCGCCGCCGAGATGCGCAAGCTGGCCGACGCCATTGAGGACAGCGTGCGCCAGAACCGTGTCCGTGCCGACCACTTCATCCATCTGCGCTGCGAGGTGTCGGCTCCCGACTGCCTCGACGGTTTCGGCTATTTCGACGGCGACGACCGCGTGCGGCTCGCCTCGCTGATGGATCATGCCCCCGGCCAGCGCCAGTTCGCCCAGCTTTCCGCCTATGCGACCTACTATCAGGGCAAGCTGAAGATGTCCGATGAGGCCTTCCGCGTCTTCTGCGAGCGCCGCATCGCCGAATCCGAGGCCAATTCGCCGGCCAATCGCGCCG
>VFQN01002495.1_pt1 | contig 28217 bp, 28 predicted proteins | sample 3512371 | NCBI WGS metagenome assembly VFQN01 (sample SAMN10412370, study PRJNA504923) | tailings metagenome | isolation source: Replicate 2 from Balatoc abandoned mine | place: Philippines: Itogon, Benguet | collected 2017-08-28
GGCCCACGAGGCCGTGTGGCGACGCGGGGGGAGTCCATTTCATCATTCAAGCCGACGTGCCTTCGGCACGCGGCTTAACTCAGGCGTTAGCCTGCACAGAAGCCTTTTGCCACCCAGTCCATTCACCGGAGACTCTGTGGACATCACCACGACCCCCACAATCGAAGGCAAGCCCATCGTCAAGTACTGCGGTGTTGTCGCCGGAGAAGCCATCCTTGGCGCGAACATCTTCAAGGACCTGATGGCGGGCGTTCGGGATCTCGTCGGCGGACGTTCCGCAACCTACGAACGGGCGCTCAAGGAAGCCCGGGAGATTGCCATCGAGGAACTCCAGCAGCGGGCAAAGGCCCTCGGCGCCAATGCGGTCGTTGGCATCGATCTCGACTACGAGACCTTTGGCGGCGCGATGCTCATGGTTTCCGCAAGCGGCACGGCCGTCGTCGTGTCCGGCCCGAATCCGAATGCCCCAGTTGGCAGTGTGGCCTGGGCTCAGAGCCAAGGGCGCTAGGGTGCTGGCCAACTACTCGCTCGAGCGGGCCAACCCAACAACCTGCGGTTGATTGACACACTTGGCTCAAGCGTTAGGCCACTAAGGCTGGCTCATGATAGCGGCGGAGACACCCGAAGAAGTCATCTCGTTGCTTCAATGCATGGGGATCGAATTCGGCGCCCTGATTGGCATTGATGGTGTCGATGGAGTCGGCAAGACAACCCTTGCATTCGATCTTGCGCGAAGAATGGCGGGTATTCGTGTCGGCCTTGATTGCTACGTTGATCAGAGCAGGGACTCGGAGGGATACGTAGGCCTACTTCGCATTGAGGATCTGGCGCGTGACGTAAGCGCCCTACTCAGAAGTTTTCCATGCGTAGTGGTCGATGGTGTTTGCTTGCTTGAGGCATTGAGTCAAGCCGGACTTACCCCGACCAAAGTCATCTATGTCAAGAAGACTTCGTTGCAGGGCATTTGGCACGACGGACATCACCTAGAGGACTTTGCATCAGGCACATTCGATGCAGGCTGGCTCGATAGATCCGTCTACAGTTCTCACCTTGAGCACATGCCGCACACTTCAGCATCGATCATCTACACATGGTCCGCGCCCTGACTTCTCACTCAAGCAGACAGCTCAAATGTCGCCTGACCGTTTCCATGGTCCTCCGATGAGGCGCCTCGGCCCGGTGCTGGCGATACTGGTCGCGAGTTGCGCAACCATCGAACCCGACGGAGGCACGGCGACGCAGCCGGTCTGCACCCAGCGGGGAATCGCGGACGCATTCGAAGACCCCGGCGACCTCGGCATGACCGATATCCAGATCGCCCGAATCCCCGACACGGGCCAGGGCCCGGGCATGAGGGTGCACTTTCGACGCCATGCCGAGGTTCCCTTCGGCGAAGCCAGGAAACCGCCCGACCTGCTGCTGGCCGTCGGGGACGGGGGCACGAGCTGCACCATCGTGGTCCCGCAGCCGGCCTGCCCGCAAGCGGATCGCATCTACGCCGAGCTGGCGTCCGCGAGCATCCCCATCGGATTCGCCTTTGACAACCCGACCGGTGCCGAGCTGATGCATGGCACGCTGTACCTTCTCGGAAGCCACGATGGCCATGGCAATGCCATCGACTGGTTGTACTACGGGCCCGGGCATCCGCTGCAGGAGCAGATTGACCAGGCGCTCGACGCCCTGGCAGCGTGTGCCGAACCCGCAGCCAACGCCCTCCCATGAAGAAACTCCTCACGCTGGCGACCCTTGCCCTGGGTCTTGCCCTCCCGGCCGCGCAGGCCCAGGAGACCCGAATCGGCCGCCTAGCCATGCCTTGGCTAGACGGCTATACGCTCGCGGAAGGCAGCGACCCCCATCATTTCTCCGGCCCGGGTGGCGTGGACGTACTGGTCACGGTCTGGGGCCTGGATCCCGAGGCATCGCCCGATGCAGGGCCGAGGATGGAGGCTGCCCTCGCGGATATCGCGGAACGACAGCTCCCAGGTCTGGCCGCTGCCCAGGGCACCGTCGTCCAGTCGCTCTCGCGCGCATCCCTTTCGGGAGGCTCCACGCTTTACGGCACGGCCACCCAATCCGGTACGGCGGACGCGCCCAGGTTCTATCTCCAATTCATCCTGGTGTCCCCATCGGAGGGCGGCGCCCTCTTCACGGTCGAGGGCCCGGGTGACGCCCTGGACGCATACCCTCGCTTCCTCGAGAAGGTAGGCTCGGTGACCTGGGCCAATCGCCCCTGACGACATCACCCGCCCATGCCGTCGACCCGATGCGTGCGTCGTGCGGGTCCACCCGGCGCAGGAACAACGGGATCATCCAGTGTCCACATCGAAAGCCGTCTTCCCCGCCCGCTTCCACCTGCTCCTCTTCGCCGTCCTGATCGCGACCTTCCTGGTGCATGAGTTCGCGCACTGGGCCATGGGCATGGCGCTGGGCCATGAGATGGTGGCCACGCTCAACGCGGTGTCGCCGGTGGACGCGGTGAGCCGCGGGCACCTGCTCCTGATCGCCGCGGCCGGGCCGCTGGTGACGATCGCCCAGGGCCTCGCGGGCTACTGGGGGGTCCGGCGCTCGCGCTCGCACGCGGGCTTCGCGCTGCTGTACGCCGCGTTCTTCATGCGCCTGCTCGCGGCCGGCGTCAGCGTGTTCAATCCCAACGACGAAGCGAAGATCAGCCAGCTGCTGGGCCTGGGCGCCTGGACGCTGCCGGCGCTGGTGGTCGGTGGCCTGTTCTGGCTGCTTGTAATGGCAAGCCGGGTGCTGCGCCTTAGGTTCCGCGACCAGCTGCTGTGTTACCTCGTGGCGTCCCTTGCCGTCACCCTGGTCGTCGGCCTGGACCACGTGCTGTGGCCCAAAGCCTGATCGGAAACGGATTCCCATCGCCATGCGCCTCGCCGGACGGATCACCGAGTGGAATGACGACAAGGGCTTTGGTTTCGTCGTGCCCAACGGCGGCGGCGAGCGGGCCTTCGTGCACATCAAGGCTTTCCAGCCCGGGTCCCGGCGGCCCGTGGTGGGCGATCTGATTTCCTGGCTGCCCGGCAAGGACGAGCGCGGCCGGCCGCAGGCGCGGGAGATCCGCCATGCCGGCCAGAAGATCGAGGCGCCGCGCACGCCGTCCCGGCTGCCGCGCGCAGCGATCGGGCTCGGCGCGCTGGCCGGCATCGGGGCGCTGGCCTGGCTGGGGGCGATCCCCGGCCTGCTCGCGGTCGCCTACGCGGCGATGAGCATGCTGTCCTGGACGATGTACTGCCTGGACAAGTTCGCCGCCGGCCGCGGTTACCGGCGCACGCCGGAGAACAGCCTGCACCTGGCCGACCTGCTGGGCGGCTGGCCCGGGGCGCTGGTGGCCCAGCAGCAGTTCCGGCACAAGACGGTGAAGGCCGCGTTCCAGCGGATGTTCTGGACGACGGTCGTGATCAACCTCGTCGGCGTGGCCTGGCTGGTGGTGACCGGGCGGGCGGAGATCCTGGCCACCGCCTTCGCCGGCTGAGCGCCCGCCTGGCCTCAGCCCGGGGCCAGCAACTCCCAACGCTGCCTCAGCACGTCCAAACCCAGCGCCGCGTGCCCGCCCGGCGAGACGCGCGCATCCAGGCTCGCCTGCGGATCGGCGCCATGCGAGGGCAGCGGCTCGGCCGCGGCGAGCTTGTAGGCCTCGCGAAACGGCAGCCCGCTGCGCGCCAGTTCGACGGCCTTGTCGGTGGCGTACATGCCCTCGTCGAAGGCCGTGGCCAGGCGCTCGGGCTTCCACTGCAGGCCGCGCAGCAGGTTGGGCAGCAGGGCCAGCGCGCCCAGGCCGCGGCCGAAGGCGTGCACCAGGGCGCCCTTGGTGAACTGCAGGTCGCGGTGGTAGCCCGAGGGCAGCGACAGCAGCTGCTCGATCTCCACCCGCGCCGCGGCGACGCTGGCGTAGGTGGCGCGCATCAGTTCGACCAGGTCGGGGTTGCGCTTGTTGGGCATGATCGAGCTGCCGGTGGTGTACATCGCCGGCAGCGCGACAAAGCCGAACTCGGCGGTGGTGAACAGGCTCAGGTCCCAGGCCAGGCGGCGCAGGTCGAGCAGGGCCGCGCCCAGCGCATCGATGGCGCCAAGCTCGAACTTGCCGCGCGAGAGCTGGGCGTAGATCGGGCTCACCTGCAGGCGGGCGAAGCCCAGCTCGCGGGTGCTGCCCTCGCGGTCCAGCGGCAGGTTCACGCCGTAGCCGGCGGCGCTGCCCAGCGGGTTGGCGTCGATCCAGTCGGCGGCCTGCGCGGCGCGCACGGCGTCGTCGAGGAAGGCTTCGGCGAAGCCGGCCCACCACATCGCGGTCGAGGAGACGACGGCGCGCTGCAGGTGGGTGTAGCCCGGCATCGGCAGCGCCTCGGCCTCGGCGCGCGTCAGGCAGACGCCGGCGCACTCCCGCGCCAGCGCCCGCAGTTCGCCCAGCTTGCGCTTGAGCCACAGGCGCGTGGCGACCAGGATCTGGTCGTTGCGGCTGCGGCCGGTATGGATCTTGCGGCCGACATCGCCCAGGCGCTCGACCAGGCGCGATTCGATGGCGGAGTGGCCGTCCTCGTAGCGCGCGTCGAGCACGAAGGCCCCGGTCTTGAGGTCTTCCGACAGCACGGCCAGTTCGCGGCACAGCGCCTCGCCCTCCTCCGCCGTCAGCAGGCCGATGCGCACCAGCCCGCGCGCATGCGCGGCCGAGGCGGTGATGTCGTCCTGGATGAATTCGCGGTCGAGCAGCACGTCGTCGCCGGCCAGGAAGGCCTGGATGCGCGGGTCCACTTCGACGCCGGGTTTTTGCCAGAGCAGCTCGCTCATGCCGGGATTCCTTCCAGTTCGGGCCGCCCGAAGGCCAGGTTGAGGTTCTGCAGCGCCTGCGTGGCGGCGCCCTTGAGCAGGTTGTCGAGCGTGGCCACCACCACCAGGCGGCGGCCGTCGGCCGACAGGGTGAAGCCGCCGACCTGGGCGCCGTGCCTGCCGGCGATGTGGCTGACCCACGGCGCCTCGTCCTGCACCGCCACCAGCGGCTCGCCGGCGTAGGCATCGCGATAGGCGGCCTTCACGGCGTCGGGCGTCGTGGGCTCGGCCAGGTGCAGGTTCGCGGTCAGCGTGATGCCGCGGAAATGCGCGGCCACGTGCGGCATGAACTCCACCGGGTGCCCGAGCTGGCGCGTGACTTCACGCTCGTGGATGTGGTCCACCAGCGAATACGGCATCAGGTTGTCGCGCAGCTTGTCCGGGTCGTTCTTGTCGGACGGGCTGGTGCCGGCGCCGCTCCAGCCCGAGACGCCGAAGCACTGCACCGGGCCGGCCAGGCGGCCACGCATCGGCGCCACGGCCAGCTGCATCGCCGTGGCGTAACAGCCGGGGTTGCTGATGCGGCGCCGGCCGGCGGCCCGGGCGCGGGTGAGTTCGGGCAGGCCGTAGTGCCAGGCGGCGTCGAAACGGTAATCCGCGGAGAGGTCGACGATGACGGTGCCGGGCGCCGCGGCATCGAGCGCGGCGACGAAGCCCGGCGCCAGGCCGTTGGGCAGGGCCAGCACCACGGCATCCACGCCCTGCCCCGCCACCGCGGGGGCGTCCAGGTTCACGTAGCGCAGGTCGCCGGTGACCGCCGGCTCGTGGTCGGCCACGCGCTGGCCCTCGCGTTCGCGCGAGCTGACGAAGGCCAGATCGAAGCGCGGATGCGCGGCGACCAGCCGGATCAGCTCGCTGCCCACGTAACCGCGGGCGCCGACCAGGCCCAGGGTCAGGCGCTCAGCCATGGCCGCCTCCGAACTCGAGCTTGTGGTCCAGGCCGCGCCGCACCACCGGCCACTCGCAGTCGAGGATCGAATAGACCGCGGTGTCGCGCAGGTGGCCATCGGGCATGCGCAGGTTGCGGCGCAGGATGCCGTCGAAGTGCGCGCCCAGGCGTTCGATGGCGGCGCGCGAGCGGTGGTTCATCACGTGCGTGCGCAGCTCGACCACGCTGCAGCCCATGGCGTCGAAGGCGTGGCCCAGCAGCAGGCGCTTGGCCTCGGTGTTGAGCGCGGTGCGCTGCACGCGCGCCGCGTACCAGGTGTAGCCGATCTCCAGGCTGGGCACGACCGGGTCCATGCGGAAGTAGCGCGTGCTGCCGACCGGTTCGCCGTGCACGTCGCGCACCAGGAAGGGCATGGCGGTGCCGGCCTCGCGGTCGGCGATCGCGTTGGCGACGTAGGCGCGCACGGTTTCCGGCCCGGGCACCTGGGTGAACCAGAGGTTCCACAGCTCGCCGTCGCCGGCCGCGGCCAGCAGGTCGTCGGCGTGGTGCGGCTGCAGGGGTTCGAGGGTGACGTGGTGGCCCTCGAGGATCGGCGGGATGGTCCAGTGCAGGTTCTGCATCGTCAGCCCTTCAGGGTGGCCGGGCGCGCCCGGCAGTGGTCGACCGCGAACATCACCTCGTCCCAGCCGGACAGGCCGTACCAGAAGACGTTCCACTGCTCGCCCTTGACGCAGCCATCGGCCTCGTCGAAGTAGAAGTCGTTGACCGGGTTGCCCCGGCGGGCGCGCCAGAACAGCTTGGGCGTGTCGGCGCGCATCACCTGCCAGGCGGCGCGGCCCAGGCCCTCGCCCTGGGCGTCGTCGCTGACCGCGAACTTGTCCAGGTGCGGGATGCCGTTCTCCAGCGTGATCAGCAGGGCGGCGCGGTAGTGCTCCGAGACATAGGCGCGGTGCAGCTTCGTCTTCTCGAAGTAGTCCGGCGCCAGCTTGCGGCCGAAGCCCGACTCCACCAGCGCCTTGAGCTTCCGGAGGTCGAGCTTCTTCCACGAGGTGACCGAGCGCACCCGCTCGCCGCGCCGCACCAGGGTGCCCGAGCCGCGATGGGTGAACAGCTCCTTGGCCAGCTGGTCGGGGCGCGTGATCGACACCGAGGACGAGGGCGGCAGCTGCATCAGCAGGTCGTGGATCTGCCCGATCTTCACCTTCATGCCCGAGTGCAGCCAGGGCTGGGCCATCAGGTTTTCGTACTCGGTGCTGAGGTTGATCGAGTCGATCACCTTGCCCTCGCCGTCCAGCAGGCCGCCGGTGCCGGTGAGGAAGATGATCTTGTAGGGCTGCAGGGTCTTGACCAGTTCGTTGGCGGCCCAGTCGGCGTTGATGTTGAGGATCTGGCCGCCGGTGGTTTCGCCCAGCGAGGCGATCACGGGGATCGAGCCGACCTTGATCGCGGCCTGGATGCCGGCCGTGTGCACCGCCTGCACCTTGCCGACCAGCCCGTACTTGCGCTTCGACAACAGCCCGCACTCGAACACGCCGGCGGTGATTGAGGTGGCGCGCACGCCCTGGGCCTGCAGGGCCTCGACCAGGCGCAGGTTCTCCTGCTGCATCACCTTGCGCACGATGGCCAGGCCGGCGGCGTCGGTGACCCGCAGGCCGTCGACGGTCTTCTTGGCGATGCCGGCGCGGGCCATCTCCTCGTCCAGCTGCGGGCCGGCGCCGTGGATGACGATCGGCGTCAGGCCGACCTGCTGCAGGAAGGCCAGCGAACTCACCAGCGCCTCGAGCTCGTCGCGCAGGATGGCGCCGCCGACCTTGACCACGGCGAAGCGCGCCGCGTCCAGCTGCGAGAAACGCTTGAGGTACTGCTGGATCTCCTTGGCGCTGGCCATGTTGGAGAGCAGGCGGACGATGGTGGTGCGGGTCTCGGACATGTCAGGCGGACAGGATGCGGTGGACGGTGGCGGCGTAGCCGGCGAGCTGGTCGAGCGCGACCCACTCGTCGGCGGCGTGGGCCTGGGCGATGTCGCCCGGGCCATAGACCAGGGCGGTCATCCCGGCCTGGGAGAACAGGGAGGCTTCGGTCCAGAAATCGACCGCGTTGCCGATCGGCAGGCCCAGCGCGTCGGCGAGGTCGCGCGCGGCCAGGCGCTTGTCCTCGGCCTGGGCGATCTCGCCGGCCGGCAAGGACGGGCCACGGAAGGTTTCTTCGTAATGCGCCAGCGCGGCGGCGTCGGCCAGGCCGCGGAAGTGCGCGTGCATGGCATCCACGTCCATCGAGGGCAGCGGCCGGAAGCCGAAGCGCAGCTCGCAGGCCGGCGCGATCATGTTGGCCTTGATGCCGCCTTCGACCCGGCCGATGTTGAAGCGCAGGCCGGTCAGGCCGCCGAAGCGTGCGTGGCCCAGGGACTGGGCGTGGTCCAGGGCGCGACCGCCCCAGCGCAGGGCCTGGTGCACGGCGCTGAGCTCGAAGGCGTTCGCGCCGGAGGCGTGCCCGGCCTGGCCCTGGAAGCGCATCAGCACCGAGCTGATGCCGCGGTGGGCCAGCACGGCCTCGCCCATCGTGGGTTCGGCGACGATGGCTTCCTCAAAGCCGTGTCCGCTGGCCAGGAAGGCGGCGATGCAGCGCGCGTCGTTGGCCTCCTCGTCGGTGGTGAACAGGAAGGCGGCGTCGCCGGTGGAGGCCTGCGCGGCCGCGACCAGGGCCGCGGCGGCGCCCTTGATGTCGCAGGCGCCCAGGCCGATGGCGCGGTCGGCGGTCACGCGCAGCCGGTGCGGGTCGGCGCTCCAGTCCGGCGAGGAGGGCACGGTGTCCAGGTGCACGTTGAAGACGCGCTTCGGGGCGCCGCGCACGGCCAGCATGGATACCGCGCCGGCGCCATGGTCGGTCACCCGCACGTCGAAGCCCGGAAGCTGGGCGCGCAGGTAGTCGAAGATCCCGCCGGTGCCGATGGCGCGCGGCGGGTTGCGCGTGTCGAAGGCCACGAGGGCCTCGAGGTGTCTCAGTACATCCTGCAGCATGTCCATTTCCCTGCATCCACCGTAGGAGCGCCTCCAGGCGCGATCCCCTGGGACCTGTCGGTCGCGCCTGAAGGCGCTCCCACAGGGGTCAGCGCCTGTTGATCTCGGCCCAGAGCGTGCTCGACATGCCGAACAGGCGGATGAAGCCCTCGGCCTCCTCCACGCCCCAGTCGGCCGACTGCGCGTAGGTGGCGCCCTTGGCGTTGAGCAGGTGCGGCGAGCGCACGGCGATCGCATCCACCTTGCCGCCTTCGGTCTGGAGCACGACCTCGCCATTGACGCAGCGCTGGCTCGAGGCGAGGAAGGCCTCGAGATCGGTCTTGAGCGGGTCGTTGTAGAAGCCCTCGTACACCAGCTCCACCCACTTGCGCGCGACCTCGGGCTTGAAGCGGTTCTGGTGCTTGGTCAGCACGGCCTCTTCCAGCGCGCGATGCGCAGCCAGCAGCGCGGCCAGGCCCGGGGCCTCGTAGATGATGCGGCCCTTGAGGCCGATGGTCGTGTCGCCCGTGTACATGCCGCGGCCGACGCCGTAGGCCGCGAACAGGCCGTTGAGCTTCGCCAGCAGCGCGGCGCCATCCATCGCCTGGCCGTCGAGCGCCACCGCCTCGCCCGCCTTGAACGCGAGCGTCACGCGCAGCGGCGCGGCCGGCCACTCGGCGCGCGGCCTGCACCAGCCGCGGGCGCCTTCGCCCGGGATGTCCCAGGTGTCGATCTCGCCGCCCGACAGCGTGACGCCCAGCAGGTTCTCGTTGATGGTGTAGCGCTTCTGCTTGGCGCGCACCTCGTAGCCGCGCTCCTCCAGGTAGGCCTGCTCGTAGGCGCGGGTCTGGGTGTGCTCCTTCTGGATCTCGCGGATCGGCGCGACGATGCGGTAGTCGCCCGCCGCCTTCACCGCCAGGTCGAAGCGCACCTGGTCGTTGCCCATGCCGGTGCAGCCGTGGGCGATCGCGTTCGTGCCCAGCTCGGCGGCGCGCTGGAGCGCCGCATCGACGATGAGGTAACGATCGGACACCAGCAGCGGATACTGGCCCTGGTAGCCCTCGCCCGCCATCACGAAGGGCTTGACGAAGCCGGCCCAGATCGCCGGCCGCCCATCCACGGTGACGTGGCTGGCCGCACCCAGCTCGGCCGCGCGCGCCTCGATGTAGGCCCGCTCCTCGGCGTCCACGCCGCCGGTGTCGGCGAACACGGTGTGCACGGCCCAGCCGCGCTCCTTCAGCCACGGGATGCAGAAGCTGGTGTCCAGCCCGCCCGAAAACGCCAGCACGATGTTCTTGTCGGTCATTGCGAAAGATCCTTGGAAGCCCCTCTCCCCCCGGGAGAGGGGTTGGGGAGAGGGTTTGGGAGAGGGTTTACTGGTGCGCCAACGCCGCCATCACCGCTTTCTGCACATGCAGCCGGTTCTCGGCCTCCTCGATGGCGATGCAGGCCGGCGAATCCATCACGCCGTCGGTGGCCTTCACGTTGCGCCGCAGCGGCAGGCAGTGGCTGAACACGCCGTTGTTGGTCATGGCCATCTTGGCCTCGTCGACGATGAAGTGCTTGTGCGCGTCGCGGATCGGCTTTTCCTGGTCCCAGCGGCCGAAGTACGGGATCGCGCCCCAGCTCTTGGCGTACACCACGTCGGCGCCGGTGTAGGCGTCGGCGATGTCATGGCTGATGCGGAAGGATCCGCCCGCCTCGGCCACGTTGTCGCGCGCCCAGCCCAAGTAGCGCTCGTCGAGCGCGTACTCCGGGGTCGGGCACAGCAGGGTCACGTCCATGCCCATCCGCGTGGCGATGGTCAGGGCGGAATTGGCGACCGCGGTGTTCAGCGGCTTGGGGTGGTAGGTCCAGGTCAGCACGTACTTCTTGCCGCGCAGGTCGGTCGTGCCGAAGTGCTCCTGCAGGGCCAGCGCGTGCGCCAGCTCCTGGCAGGGATGGGTGATGGTCTCGAGGTTGATCACCGGCACCGTCGAGTACTTCGCGAAAGCGCGCAGCACCTTGTCCTCGCGGTCCACCGTCCAGTCCTGGAACTTGGGGAAGGCGCGCACGGCGATCAGGTCCACGTAGCGGGCGAGCACGCGCGCGACCTCGGCGATGTGCTCCTCGGCCTCGCCGTCCATCACCGTGCCCAGCTCGAACTCGATCGGCCAGGCGTCCTTGCCCGGGGCCAGCACGATGGCGTGGCCGCCCATCTGGAAGGCACCGAGCTCGAAGCTGGTGCGGGTACGCAGCGAAGGGTTGAAGAAGACCAGCGCGATGGACTTGCCCTTGAGCTGGTCGCCGATCGGGCGGCGCTTGAAGGCGGCGGCGTCGGCCAGCAGCGCGTCGAGCTCGGCGCGGGACCAGTCCTGGGTGTTGAGGAAGTGCTTCATCGCGGGGTCCTGGAGGAAGAATCGGGAAGGCGGAAAACAAAAAAAGCCCAGCACGTGGCTGGGCTTTTCCGGCGGACGAACGGGTTCGACCGGGTTACCCAGCGGTGCTGTGGGCTTCCGGTCGGCGCGCGCGCGAGGTCATGCCCGCCGCCATCCAGGCGGAGGTGAGCACGTCGGCGTCGGCGTAGAAGGGGTTCATCTGGGCGCGGAGTATGCCGGCGGCGGCGCGGGGCCGCAACTCAACGGGCGGCGGCGCCCTCGTCGTCCGGGGTCACGGCGACCCGGATGCGCAGTCGGTTGCCCGGGTCGTAGGGCAGCCGGGACATGTATTTCTCGCCCTTGTACATGTATTCGACATCGTAGCCGACGACCTGCTGTTCCTGGCGCTCGACCTCGACCAGGCGGCAGCCGCGGGCCTCGGCTTCGGCCCGGCGCTGGGCGATGTTGTGGCCGACGGCGCCACCGGCGACCGCACCGACCACGGTGGCCGCCTTGCGGCCGTCGCCCTTGCCGACCTGGTTGCCGAGGGCCGCGCCGACCAGGGCGCCGATCACGGTGCCGCCGGTGGTGCTGCCGGACTGGCGGTACTCGACCTCGTCGCAGCGCTCTTCCGGGGTGCGGGTGACCACGGTCTCGTAGACTTCCTCGGCGCGCAGCACCTGGGCATAGCCGTAGCTGACGTTTTCCGGGATGGGCTCGTAGGCGTAACCGGGCTCGTCGTGGCGCGGGTCGTACTGGGCCAGGGCCGGGCCGCTGGCGGCCACGAGGGCGAGCATCAGGATCGGGGTCGGGAATCGGGCGGTGCGCATGGACCTTCTCCGTCGGTGCGGCGGGGATTCAAGCACCCAACGGCTGAACCCGAGCCTAAGAATTTCGTTAAACCGCGGCGAAGGCCTTGCTAGACTTCAGCTTTCCCCGCGCCCGACCTGCATGGAACTGCGACTCTTCAACAGCCTCAGCCGACAGCTCGAGGCCTTCGTGCCCCAGGACCCCGGCCGGGTCACGATGTACGTGTGCGGCCCGACCGTCTACAACTACGTGCATATCGGCAATGCCCGGCCGCCGGTGGTCTTCGGCGTGCTGGCCAACCTGCTGCGCCGGCGCTACCCGAAGCTGGTCTACGCCCGCAACATCACCGACGTCGACGACAAGATCAACGCCGCCGCCCTCGCCCAGGGCGTGCCGATCGGCGAGATCACCGGCAAGTTCGCCGCGGCCTACGCCGAGGACATGGCCCGCCTGGGCGTGCCGCCGGTGGACGTGGTGCCGCACGCCACCGAGCACATCCCGCACATCGTCGCCATGATCGAGCGGCTCATCGCCGCCGGCCACGCCTATGCCGCCGAGGGCCACGTGCTGTTCTCGGTGGCCAGCTTCCCGGATTACGGCCGGCTCTCGCGCCGCGACCCGGAGGAACTGCTGGCCGGCGCGCGCGTGGACGTGGCGCCGTACAAGCGCGACCCGGGCGACTTCGTGCTGTGGAAGCCCTCCACGCCCGAGCTGCCGGGCTGGGACTCGCCCTGGGGCCGCGGCCGGCCGGGCTGGCACATCGAATGCTCGGCCATGGCCGAGGCCCACCTGGGCGCCACCATCGACATCCACGGCGGCGGCGTGGACCTGCAGTTCCCGCACCACGAGAACGAGATCGCCCAGAGCACCTGCGCCCACGGCGGCCAGGTGTTCGCGCGCTACTGGCTGCACAACGGCATGCTGACCTTCGACGGCGCCAAGATGGCCAAGTCGGTGGGCAACGTGCGCCTGGTGCACGACCTGCTCGACCAGCACCCGCCCGAGGCCCTGCGCTATGCCCTGCTCTCGGCCCACTACCGGCAGCCGCTGGACTGGTCCGAAGGCCTGATCGAGCAATGCGTGCGCACGCTCGACCGCCTCTACGGCACCCTGCGCGACCTGGCCGACGTGCCGGTGATCGAGCCGATCCTGCCGGTCGGCATCGAGGCCGCGCTCTGCGACGACCTCAACACCCCGGCGGCCCTGGCCGAGCTCTCGCGCATCGCCGGCGAGGCGCGCAAGGCCGAGGGCCCGATCGCCCGGGCGCGCTTCAAGGCCGAGCTGGTCGGCGGCGGCGCCCTGCTGGGCCTGCTGCAGCAGGACCCGGCCGACTGGTTCAGCCGCGGCAGCGCCGAGGGCGACGACGCCCGCATCCAGGCCCTGGTGGACGAGCGCCACGCCGCCAAGGCCGCGCGCGATTTCGCCCGCGCCGACGCGATCCGCAAGCAGCTGGCCGAAGAAGGCATCCTGCTCGAGGACACGCCGCAGGGCGTGCGCTGGAGGCGCGGCTGATGCGCCCGACCGAAGCCACGGCGGCGCAGGCGCAGGCGGCGATCGCCGAGGAGTTCTCCTTCTTCGGCGACTGGTCCGAGCGCTACCAGTACCTGATCGACCTGGGCCGCAAGCTGCCGCCCTTCCCCGAGGACTGGAAGACCGAAGCCAACCGCCTGCACGGCTGCCAGTCCATGGTCTGGATCGTGGCCGAAGGCGGGGCGGACGACCTGGAATTCCACGCGGCCAGCGATTCCAGCATCGTCTCGGGCCTGGTCTACCTGGCCCTGCGCGTGTACTCGGGACGGCCCGCGGCCGAGATCCTCGCGACCGCGCCCGACTACATCGCCGCCATCGGCCTGTCCAAGCACCTCTCGCCCACGCGCAGCAACGGCCTCGCGTCGCTGCTGCAGTTCATCCAGGACACCGCCCGCCGGCACGCCCCGGCCCAGGAGTAAGCATGCGCTTCGCCCCGACCGCGCTCGCCGCCGCCCTCGCCTTCGCCCTGGCCGCGCCGCTCGCGGCGGCCCAGGCCCCGCAGGCCCCCTCGCGCATCCCGACCCTGGCCGAGATGCCCGCCGCGACGCAACGGCTGGCGCCGGTGGTGGCGCGCTTCCGCGCCGACCTGGCCAGCCTGACCCACGTGCAGGACGTCACCGCCGGCCCGCGCCGCGACGCCGCCCTGCGCGAGCTCTACACCGGCTGGCAGGCGCGCCTGGCCGAATTCGACGCGGCGTCGCTGGGCACCGAGGATCGCCTCGACCTGCTGCTGATGCGCCGCGACCTCGCCTACCGGCTCGAGCAGCTGGACTTCGAGCGCGGGCGCTGGCGCCAGGCCGAGCCGCTGCTGCCCGGGGTCGCCGACCTCGTCGCCCTGGCCGAGGCGCGCCGGCACCTCGAATACCCCGAGGCCCGCGCCTCGGCCGAGACGCTCAACCGCAGCCGCCTGGCGCTCGAGGCCCTGGGCGCGCGCCTGGACAAGGATCCGAAGGCGGTCGCGGCCTCGCCCATCGTCGCCCACCGCGCCGCGCGCCTGCTGGGCGCCATCCGCGAAGACCTCCGGCAGTGGTACGGCTTCCACGCCGGCTACGACCCGCAGTTCACCTGGTGGGCGAAGCAGCCCTACGAGGCCCTGGACAAGGCGATGGAGGCGCATGCCAAGCGCCTGTCCGACAAGCTCGCCGGCGCCGCCGACCCGGAGACCATCATCGGCGACCCGATCGGCCGCGAGGCCCTGCTGGCCGGCCTGCGCCACGAGCTGATCCCCTACACGCCGGAGCAGCTGATGCAGCTGGCCGAGCGCGAACTGGCCTGGTGCCAGCGCGAGATGGAGAAGGCCGCGCGCGAGATGGGCCAGGCCGACTGGCGCGCCGCGCTCGAGACCGTCAAGGCGCGCCATCCGGCGCCGGGCGAGCAGCCGAAGCTGGTGGTCGAGCTGGCCGACGAGGCCATCGCCTTCCTCGAGCAGCGCGACCTCGTCTCCATCCCCGAGCTGGCCAAGCGCGACTGGCGCATGACCATGCTCACGCCGGAGTACCAGCTGCAGGCGCCGTTCTTCCTCGGTGGCCAGGACGTGTGGGTGGCCTATCCCACCGACACCATGCCGCACGACAAGAAGCTGATGGCCCTGCGCGGCAACAACCGCCACTTCAGCCGCGCGGTGGTGCACCACGAACTGATCCCCGGCCACCACCTGCAGTACTTCTACACCACGCGCTACCAGCCGCACCGCGAGCTGTTCGAGTCGCCGTTCTGGGGCGAGGGCTGGGCCCTGTACTGGGAATTCCGGCTCTATGACATGGACTTCGCGACGTCGCCGGAAGACCGCATCGGCATGCTGTTCTGGCGCAGCCACCGCGCCGCCCGCATCCTGTTCTCGCTGGGCTTCCACCTGGGCGAGATGACGCCCGACCAGGCGGTGGACCTGCTGGTCGAGCGCGTCGGCCACGAGCGCGAGAACGCCCGCGCCGAAGTGCGCCGCAGCTTCGCCGGCGACTACGGCCCGCTCTACCAGATCGCCTACATGGTCGGCGGCCTGCAGTTCCGCGCCCTGCACGAGGAGCTGGTGGTCTCCGGCCGCATGACCGAGCGCCAGTTCCACGACGCCATCCTGACGGGCGGCTCCATGCCCGTCGCCGCCGTGCGTGCGCGCCTGCTGGACCAGGTACCGGCCGACCAGCTGCGCGGGGACTGGCGGTTTTATCGCTTCGACTGACGATTGGTTTTTTTTCGACGCGGATACACGCGGATAAGAGCGGATAGGGCAAACGCATCAGGAGTTCTTCCGTCGCGCCTGAGGCTTTCGCAGCGAAAGCACCAAGCCGCCCACGCGACCACTCCGTTTCCGCTTGATCGGCTTGTATCCGCGTTTATCCGCGTCAATCCGCGTCCAAAAAAGAAAGCCCCGGTCTCCCGGGGCTTCTTCATGACGCGAGGCGGGTCGCTTATTCGCCCATCTGCTTCTGGCGATGCTCCCAGCGCTCCTGGGCATCGATGGTGCGCTCGGCGGTCAGGCGCGCCTCGAGGCGCTCGAGGCCGATCTCCTCGCCGGTGTCCACGCAGTAGCCGTAGGTGCCGTCCTCGATGCGCTTGAGCGTGCTGTCGATCTTGCTGATCAGCTTGCGGTAGCGGTCGCGGGTGCGCAGCTCGAGGCTGTTCTCGGATTCGCGGCTGGCGCGCTCGGCCTCGTCGCCGACGTCGCGCACCTCTTCCTTGAGGTTCTCGATGGTCTGCTTGGACTCCTCGACCAGCTCGTCCTTCCACTGCAGCAGGCGCTGGCGGAAGTACTCGAGCTGCATCGGGCCCATGTATTCCTCGTTGGCCTTGGGCTTGTAGCCCGCGGGCAGCACCACGCGCTCGCGCGTCGGGGCGACGATCTTGATGCGCTCGGGGCGCGGCGCGGCCGGCTTGGCGTACCCGGCGCGCACGCCGCTGCCGACCTTGGCCGCGGGCTTGGCAGCCGGCGCCGGCACCGGGGCCGGCGCGGCCTTGCCCTTGGCGGGGGCCGGCGCGGCCGGCTTGGCCGCCGCGACCGGCTTGGCGGCGACCGCGGGCTTCGCGGCCGGCTTGGCCGGCGCGGGTGCGGGCTTGGCCGGGGCCTTCGCGACCGGCTTGGCAGCGACCTTCGCCGCGGGCTTGGCGGCCGGCTTGGCAGCGGCCTTCGGGGCGGGCTTGGCGGCCTTCTTCGGCGCCGGCTTCGGCGCGGCCTTCTTCGCAGCGGGCTTGGCCGCGGGCTTGGCGACCTTCTTCGGCGCCGGCTTGGCAGCGGCCTTCTTCACCGGCTTGGCGGCCGGCTTGGCCTTGGCGGCGGGCTTCTTGGCGGACTTGGCCGCGGCCTTGGCGGCGGGCTTCTTGGCGGCCGGTTTGGCGGCCTTCTTGGCGGGTTTCTTGGCGGCCACTACGGCTGTTCCTCTCTTTCCTTGAGGCTCGAAGGCGGCGTGTTATAGCCTAGCCGCCCACCTGCGGCAACCTTAGTCCTGCCGCTCGGCCGGCGCAATCCGTGAAAACCCTGGTCCTCCTTCTGCTGCGCGGCTACAAGCGGTTCATCAGTCCCCTGCTGGGCCAGCGCTGCCGCTTCCATCCCAGTTGCTCGGCCTACGCCATGGAAGCGGTCGACCGTTTCGGCGTGCTGCGCGGCGGCTGGCTCGGGCTGCGCCGCATCGGCCGCTGCCATCCCTTCAACGACGGCGGCCTCGATCCCGTGCCCGAGACTTGGCCCCCGGAGAAAACCCCATGAGCCTTCGCCACCGTCCTCGCCGCGGAGCCGCCGGATGATCCGCGCCGGCCTGCACGCCTTCGCCCTGCTCATCGCGCTGGCCGCGACCGCCGTCGCCGCGTCCGACCGCCGCACGGCGCTGCCCGAGGCCGTGCGCCAGGGCGACCTCGTGCTCGGCACCGCCGCGCCGGGCGCCACGGTCGAATACGCCGGGCGCCGCCTGCGCGTGGACGAAGCCGGCCGTTTCGTCTTCGGCGTCGGCCGCGACGAGGCCGGCCCGCTGCGCGTCCAGGTCACCTGGCCCGATGGCGCCGGCGAGACCCCCACCCTGCCCGTGCGCAAGCGCGACTGGCGCATCGAACGCGTGGATGGCGTGCCGCAGCAGACGGTGACGCCCGACCCGGAGATCGCCGCCCGCATCGCCCGCGAGCAGGCCGAGGTCGTCGCCGCCCGCGAACGCGATGACGCCCGCGGCGATTTCGCCGGTGGCTTCGACTGGCCGCTGCGCGGCCGCGTCAGCGGCGTCTACGGCAGCCAGCGCATCTACAACGGCACGCCGCGTTCGCCGCATTCGGGCCTGGACGTCGCGGCGCCCACCGGCACGCCGATCCGCGCGCCGGCGCCGGGCATCGTCACCTTCGCCAAGCCCGACCTCTACCTCACCGGCGGCACCGTGCTGATCGACCACGGCCACGGCGTGAGCTCGAACTTCCTGCACCTGAGCCGGCTGGACGTCGCCGTCGGCGAGCGGGTCGAACGCGGCCAGGTCATCGGCGCCGTCGGCGCCACCGGCCGCGCGACCGGCCCGCACATGCACTGGGGCATGAACTGGTTCGACGTGCGCGTGGATCCGCAGGCGCTGCTGCCGGCGGACTGAGCCCGCCGCCGCGCCGGGTCGCCGCCACCGGGCGCACGGGCTATCCTGTGCCCCGACCATCCGAGGGGAACGCGATGACTCCGAACCTGCGCCGCGCGGCCTGCGCGCTCGTCACCCTGCTTTTCGCCGCAGCGCCGGCGCTCGCGGCCGGCCCGCTCGAGCCCGCCGGCGGCCGCGGCCTGGTGGGCGCCGACGCCACCGACGTGGTCTCGGCCGAGCTCGACCGCCGCCTGGCCGAGGAAGCCGGCGCCAACATCGCGCGCCTGCGCGCCGAAGGCCGGCTGCCGGCCATCGCGCCCAAGGTCTCGGGCCTGGGCTGGCCGCTGGGCCCGGTGGACGGCGCCGGCATGGACTACCACGGCATCTCGAACTTCGTGGACCTCAACGCCGCCTTCCCCAACCAGCTGCGCGACTACACCTGCGCCACCCGCACCTACGACACCGCCTCGGGTTACAACCACCGCGGCATCGACTACTTCACCTGGCCCTTCCCCTGGAAGCTGATGGACGACGGCGTGGTGGACGTGCGCGCCGTGGCGCCCGGCACCCTGGTCGGCAAGGGCGACGGCAACAACGACCGCTCCTGCTCGATGAGCGCGCCCGACACGCCCAACTACGTGACGATCCGCCACGCCGACGGCACCATCGCGCGCTACCTGCACCTGAAGAACGGCTCGGTCACCTCCCTGCCGATCGGCAGCGAGATCGCGGCCGGCACGGTCATCGGCAAGGTCGGCAGCTCGGGCGTGTCCACCGGCCCGCACCTGCACCTGGAACTGCGCGCCAGCGAAGCGCCCGGCGCGGCCGTGATCGAGCCGCACAACGGCGCCTGCAACGCCTCGCCCTCGGCCTGGGCGCAGCAGCGGCCCTATCGCGAGCCGCGGATCAACCGCCTGTCCACGCACTCGGCGCCGCCGCTGGGGCCGGGCTGCAGCGGCGGCGTCGCCACCGGCACCGACGTGCCGAACTTCAAGGACGCCTTCATGCCCGGCGAGTCGGTCGTGTTCATGGCCGCCTACCGCGACCAGGGCAAGGGCCAGCAGACCCAGTTCCGGGTGATCCGCCCCGACCAGTCCGTGCACCTGAGCTGGAGCTTCGACCTGGCCAGCCAGGCCGGCGCCCCGGACTTCTACAACGGCTCCTACTGGTACTGGACCCAGGCCCTGCCGGCCAACGCCCCGCACGGGCTGTGGACCTTCGAGGCCACCCACGAGGGCGTGACCGAACGACACCGCTTCCGGGTCGGCAACACCACCACCGCCATCAACGACATGCGCGGCTTGATCGGCGCCTGGTACGAACCGGCGACCTCGGGCCAGGGCATGGAGCTGCACTGGATCAACGACAACATCGCCCTGCTGTTCTTCTACGGGCACAAGGACAGCGGAGAGAACTTCTTCCTGCTCGGCCAGCGCAACGGCGCCTTCGACTACGGCCAGGAAGTGGTGTTCGAGATGCGCCTGGCCACCGGCGGCCGCTTCACCGGCCTCGACCCGGCGGCGATCCAGCGGCCGGTCTGGGGCACGGTGGCGATCACCTTCGTCAACTGCGAAACGGCCGTGGCCGAACTCGACGGCATCGATGGCCAGCAGGTGCTCACGCTGACCCGCCTGGGACGCACCACCGGCCTGGCCTGCGACTGATCGCCTTCGCGAGCCCATGAAAAAGGCCGGGCAATGCCCGGCCTTTTTCCTTTCCCGCCGCCGCGGCTCAGCGCGGCAGCAGGCCGTCGGGCACCGCGCTGTAGCCACCGGCGACGCCCTTGGTGGCCACGGCCACGGCATCGTGCGGATGCAGGCTTTCCATGTGCGAGGCGCGCACCCAGAAGTCGCTGATGCGCTCGTCCTCCTGCAGGGCCGCCTGCATGCGGCGGGCGGCGTCCTCGCAGAACATCAGGTTCTGGCCGTTGAGCAGGGCGAAGGCCTGCTCGTCGACGCGCTTGACCGCGGTCTGCACCGGGGTCTTGAGCGCGCCCTCGATGCGGTCGATGAGCGAGACGATCGGGAACTCGCTGAAGGACGGCACCAGCCGCACCTTCACCTCGGCGGTGCTGCGCTGGCTGTGCGGGGTGGCGCGAACGCCCTGCTCGCTGCCCAGCCAGGCCAGCACGGCCTCGCGGTCGAGCGGCTTGCCGGCGGCGAAGTCGGCCTCGAACTGCTCCTGGATCAGCTGGCGCGCCAGCGCCGCCGAACACGGGCAGGTGCTCGAGTAGGTCACGTCCACGCCCAGCTCGAGCGCGAAGTGGCCGCGGTCCATCACGCCGGTCAGCGTGACCGGATAGGCCTTCCAGCCGCTGTTGTCGCTGGCCAGGGCCGGGCGGCGCACCAGGTGCTCGAAGCGCAGGCTGACCATGGCGCGGTCGCTGAGGTCGGCGTGGGACTCGAGGAAATCCTTGAGCAGGCGACGCAGCGCGGCCGGGCGGACCGGCTCGGCCGAGAGCATCTTGTCCACGTGCAGGTACAGGCGCGACATGTGGATGCCGCGCACGTCGCCGCGCTTGAGGTTGACGAAGGCGTTGACGCGCGCGCCGCTGGTGACGGTGCGGCCGTCGTCGCCCACGAGGCTGACGGGCATCTCGATCTCGCCCATGCCCACCCAGTCGAGCACGCCGGCGAGGGCCGGGCGGGCTTCCTTGGCGATGTCGGGCATCACGCGGGCGGTGTTGTCGGAATGGATGGGGGCCACGTCGGCTCTCCTGTCGAAGTCACGTCACGCTAGGTGAAGGCGGGTGCAGGCTACGTCAAGTCGCCGGCCGGGGCGCGGCGGCGCGACGCAACGTTGCGTCTCAGCGCATCCGGGCCAGGCGCCAGGCGCGCCAGACCGTGGCCGGGGCGGCCGGGGGATCGAAGCCGCGGCCGGCCGCCAGCCGCGCCAGGCGCGCGGCGTCCAGGCCGGTGCGCAGGCGGCGGAACAGCGGCAGGCCACGCGGCGGCGGCAGTACGGCGGCGAGTTCGCCGGCCCAGTCGCGCAGCAGCGCCGCGCCCTGCCCCGCGGCCAGCGCGGTGGCATCCAGGCCGTGCCGGGCCATCAGGTGCAGGGGCACGCCGGCCACGTCGTCGGCGGCCAGGCCTGCGGGCAGGCGCTGCAGGCGCAGGTGCACGGCGATCGCGCGGGGCGCGTCCTGCGCGGCCGATTCCCCGAACACCGCGGCCTCGGCCGCCGCCAGGGCCTCGGCCAGGGGCATCAGCTGCGTGAGGGAGGCCGCGGTGTCGGGCGGCCGGCCCTCGTCCTCGCGCAGCGAAGCCAACGCGCGCGCCAGCGTGGCCCAGGGCGCGTCGGCCGGGGCCAGCGGGCCGGTGAGCGGATGCCGGCTTCGGCCGGCGGCCAGGCCCAGCAGTTCCTCGGCCCACCACTGGCATTTGACCGCCGTGACGCGGGCATCGCTGAGTTCGAAGGCCGCCTCGCGCAGTTCGTGCACCAGCGCGCCCCAGGCGCGGAAGCGCTCGCGCGCGGCCGGCGCGACGAAGACCTCGGCCAGGGCCATGTCCGGCTCCCGCGCCTGCCACTTCGCCACGAAATGGGCGATCGCCTGGCCGGAACTCACGGCAGCAGCCCGATCACGTCGCGCGCATTCGCCAGCGCGTGGTCGGCGCCCCAGCTGCGCGGGTCCTCGCCGTCCTCGCGGTAGCCCCACAGCGCCGCGACCACCGGCATGCCGGCGGCGCGCGCGGCCTGCACGTCGCGCAGGTCGTCGCCGACGTACAGCGCCTCGCCGGGCGCGATGCCGAGGTCGGCGCAGGCGGCCAGGAGCTGGTCGGGGTCGGGCTTTCGGCGCGGCAGCGTGTCGCCGCCGTAGAGCACGGCGCTGCGGGTGCGCCAGCCGAAGCCGGCGACCACGTCCACGGCCAGATATTCGGGCTTGTTGGTGACGATGCCCCAGCGCAGCCCGCGCGCCTCGATGGCCGCCAGCAATTCGGCCACGCCGTCGAACAGCACGCTGTCCACCGCCAGCGCGGTGGCGTAGTGCGCGAGGAAACCCGGCAGCAGGGCCTCGCGCGCGGCCTCGTCGAGATCCGGGCAGGCCACGGCCAGCATGGCGCGGCCGCCCTTGGACACCACCTGGCGCAGGCGCGCCAGCGGCACCGCGGCGCGGCCTTCTTCGGCCAGCACGCGGTTCACGGCGTTGCAGAGGTCCGGGGCGCTGTCGACCAGGGTGCCATCGAGGTCGAACAGGACCGCGCGCGGCGGCGTCGGCATCAGGCTTTCACCGCGCAGGCCAGGTAGTTCACCGAGGTGCCGCCGCCGACGCGGGCCGTACGCCGCACCGGGTCGTAGGCCAGGCCGCTGACGTCCTCGAGCCGCAGGCCCGCGGCGCGCAGCCAGGCCGAAAGTTCGGACGGACGGATGAACTGCTTGTAGTCATGCGTGCCGGTGGGCAGCAGGCGCGCGAGGTATTCGGCGCCGACGATGGCCACGGCGAAGGCCATCGGCGTGCGGTTGAGCGTGGAGAGGAACAGCCGTCCGCCGGGCGCCAGCAGGTCGGCGCAGGCCTGCACCACCGCCGCCGGGTCGGGTACGTGCTCGAGCATTTCCATGCAGGTGATCGCGTCGAAGGACGCCGGCGCCTCCGCGGCCAGGGCTTCGACCGGCTGCAGGCGGTAATCGACCTGCAGGCCGGACTCGAGCAGGTGCAGCTTCGCGACGTCGATGAGCTCGGGCGCGAGGTCGAGCGCGGTCACCCGTGCGCCCTCGCGGGCCAGGGCCTCGCTGAGCAGGCCGCCGCCGCAGCCGACGTCGAGCACGCGGGCGCCGCGCAGCGCGACGCGGTCGCGCACGTAGCCCAGGCGCGCCGGGTTGAGTTCATGCAGCGGCCGCTGCGGGCCCTGCGGATCCCACCAGCGGCGCGCGAGCGCGCCGAACTTCTCCAGCTCGGCGGCGCTGGCGTTGGCGGCGGGAGTGCTCATGCGCCGCCCCGGATCGCGGCGATGCGCTCGCGCCAGCGGCGCGCCTTGGCGCGCAGGGCATCGGTGTCGATGTCCACGAGGCGGCCGTCGGCGACGCGGCGGCGGCCGGCCAGCCAGACATCGCTGACCTGGTGCCGGCCCGTGGCGTAGACCAGCTGGGAAATGGGGTGGAACAGCGGCTGGGTCTCGAGCGGGTCCATGTCCACCAGCACCAGGTCGGCCTGCTTGCCCGGTTCGATCGAACCGATGCGCTCGCCCAGGCCCATGGCGCGCGCGCTGCCCAGCGTGGCCGCACGCAGCGTGGAGGCGGCGTCGAGGGCCGAGGCGTCGCCCGACACGCCCTTGGCCAGCAGGGCCGCGGTGCGCATCTCGCCGAACATGTCCAGGTCGTTGTTGCTGGCGCAGCCGTCGGTGCCGATGGCGAGGTTGACGCCGGCGGCCTGCAGCTTCGCCACCGGGCAGAAGCCCGAGGCCAGCTTGAGGTTCGATTCCGGGCAGTGCACCACCGACACGCCGCGGGCCGCGCACAGGGCGATCTCGGCCTCGGTGAGGTCGGTCATGTGCACCGCCATCAGGCGGTCGTTGACCAGGCCCAGGCGGTCCAGGCGCGCGAGCTGGCGCATGCCGTGCTGCTTCATCGCCTCGGCGTTCTCGTGCGCGGTCTCGTGGATGTGGCAGTGCACCGGCAGGTCGAGCTGGTCGGCCAGCATGCGCACGCGGGCGAAGCCGGCGTCGTTGACCGTGTAGGGCGCGTGCGGCACGAAGCACAGCGAGACCAAGGGATCGCGCCGCCAGTTGTCGTGCACCTCGAGCGCCTTGTCGAAGTACTCGTCCTGGGTGCGGGCCCAGGCGGTGGGGAAATCGATCACCGGCAGGCCGACCAGGGCGCGGAAGCCCAGGCGCGAATAGGTGCTGGCCTGCACGTCGGGGAAGAAATAGTTCTCGGCGCAGGCGGTGGTGCCGCCGCGCAGCATCTCGGCCACGGCCAGCTCGATGCCGTCGGCGACGAACTCGGGGCCGATCACCTGGCCTTCGACCGGCCAGATGTGCTCCTGCAGCCAGGTCATCAGCGGCAGGTCGTCGGCGACCCCGCGCAGCAGGGTCATCGGGTTGTGGCAGTGGGCGTTGACCAGGCCCGGCATCAGCACCGCGCCCGGCCTGGACACCACCTCGGCGGCGTCGAAGCGCGCGCGGGCCTCGGCGGAGGGCAGCAGGGCGACGACCTCGCCGCCCCGCACGGCCACCGCGTGGCCGGCCAGCACGACGCCGTGCGGCTCGACCGGGACGACCCAGCCAGCCTCGACCAGCAGGTCGACCGCTTCCCGCGCGCCGGCCGTCATGCGCTTACTTGACGCGCGAGACGTATTCGCCGGAACGGGTGTCGACCTTGATCACCTCGTCCTGGTTCACGAACAGCGGCACGCGCACCACCGCGCCGGTCTCGAGCGTGGCGGGCTTGCCGCCGCCGCCCGAGGTGTCGCCGCGCAGGCCCGGGTCGGTCTCGACGATCTTGAGCTCGACGAAGTTCGGCGGGGTGACCTGGATCGGCGTGCCGTTCCAGAGCGTGACCACGCAGGGCTCCTCGCCCTTGAGCCACTTGGCGGCGTCGCCGACGCCGGCCTTGTCGGCCTGCACCTGCTCGAAGGTTTCCTGCTGCATGAAGTGCCAGTACTCGCCGTCGGAGTACAGGTACTGCATGTCGGTGTCGATGACGTCGGCCGCCTCGAGCGAGTCGGTGGACTTCATGGTGATTTCCTGCACGCGGCCGCTCTTGATGTTGCGGTACTTCACGCGCGTGAAGGCCTGGCCCTTGCCCGGCTTGACGTACTCGGTGTCGGTGATGACGCAGGGATCATTGTTGACGATGATCTTCATCCCGTTCTTGACGTCGTTCATGCCATAGCTGGCCATTCGGTGCTCCTGGGTGGTTCGGCGGCCGATCCGGGTCGGCCACGGCTTAGAATGTGGGCCCTGGACGGCCCTACTGGGCCGCGCAAGAGCCCGACATGATACCCGTGCAACCCCCGTCCCTGCAGCCCGAGGCCACGGACGCGGCCGCCAGCGACTGGCGCCGCGCCTGGCGCGAGGCCGTGCGCGATCCGGCCGAGCTGCTGCGGCTGCTGGAGCTGCCGGACCTCGCGGACCGGGTTTCGGCGTCGGCCCAGGCGCAGTTCCCGCTGCGCGTGCCGCGCGCCTTCGTGGCCCGCATGCGCAAGGGCGATCCGGCCGACCCGCTGCTGCGGCAGGTGCTGCCCCTGGACGACGAGGACCGGCCGGTCCCGGGCTTCGTGCACGACGCGGTCGGCGACCTGGCCGCCAACGGCGCCCCGGGGGTGCTGCACAAGTACCAGGGCCGGGCCCTGCTGGTGGCCACCGGCAGCTGCGCCGTGCACTGCCGCTACTGCTTCCGCCGGCATTTCCCCTACGGCGAGCAGACCGCCGCGGCCAACCAGTGGCGGGCCGCGCTGGACTACCTGGCGGCGGACCCGGGCATCGGGGAGGTACTGCTCTCGGGCGGCGACCCGCTGTCCCTGGCCACGCCCAAGCTGGCCGAGTTCACCGACGCCCTGGCCGCCCTGCCCCACGTCCGCCGGCTGCGCCTGCACACCCGCCTGCCGGTGGTGCTGCCCGAGCGGGTGGACGCGGCGCTCGTCGACTGGCTGGCCGGCCTGCCCCAGCAGGTGGTGGTGGTGATCCACGCCAACCACGCCCGCGAGCTCGATGCCTCGGTCGACGCCGCGCTGGCCCGCCTGCGCGGCGCCGGGGCGACCCTGCTCAACCAGGCCGTGCTGCTGCGCGGGGTCAACGACCACGCCGGGGCCCTGGCCGACCTCTCGACCCGGCTGTTCGAGGCCGGCGTGCTGCCCTATTACCTGCACCTGCTGGACCGGGTCGCCGGCGCGGCCCACTTCGAGGTCCCGGAAGGCGAGGCCCGGGCCCTGCACCAGGCCCTGGCCGCCCGCCTGCCCGGTTACCTGCTGCCGCGCCTGGTCCGCGAGGTGGCCGGCGCCCCGGCCAAGACCCCCGTGTAAGAATTCCGCGGGGCTGTTGCCTGTCCGTCGTTCTGGTATTGTCTCAATCCCCCCGCGCAAGCCGTTGAAACAAAAGGAGCGACCCGGGATGCCACAGCAGGAAGCCGTGATCCGACTGCTCCTGGTCGAGGATCGCCTCGAAGACGCCGAGCAGCTCATCAGCCACCTGCGCAATGGCGGCATCGCCGTGCGCCCGCAGCGCCCGGATTCGGCCGAAGACCTCGATCGCCTGCTCGCCAGCCAGAGCATCGACCTGGTGGTCGCCGCGTTCGAGGCCAGCTACATCCCGCTCGCCACCGTGGTCGAGCGCGTCGCCGCGACCGGCAAGGACATCCCGGTGCTGGCCAGCACGCAGGCGCTGGACGACAAGACCGCGCTGGCCGCGCTCAAGGCCGGCACCCGCGACATCGCCCTGCGCCACCATCCCGAACACGTGCAGGCGGTGGTGCGCAGCGAGTTCGCCGCGCTGCAGGCCCGCCGCGGCCTGCGCCACCTCGAGGCCGCGCTGCGCGAGACCGAGCGCCGCTGCGACGCGCTGATCGCCTCCTCGCGCGATCCGATCGCCTACGTGCACGAGGGCATGCACATCCGGGCCAACGACGCCTACCTGGAGATGTTTGGCTTCGGCGACTTCGACGAGATCGAAGGCATGACCGTGCTCGACCTGATCGCGCCCCAGCACGCCGACGCCTTCCGCACCGTGCTCAAGAAGATCAGCAAGGGCGAGGCGCCGCCGCGCCAGCTCGAGCTCAAGGCCCAGCGCACCGACGGCAGCAGTTTCGACGCGGTGATGGAGCTCACGCCCGCCACCTACGAGGGCGAGTCCTGCCTGCAGATCGTCTTCCGCCAGCAGGTCGTGGACCAGGACATGGCCCGCGAGCTCGACACCCTGCGCCAGCGCGACCCGCTGACCGGCCTGTTCAACCGCCCGCACTTCATGACCGAGCTCGAAGCCGCGGTCGCGCGCGCCGCCGACGGCAAGGGCCAGCAGGCCCTGCTGCTGGTCGAGCCCGACCACTACGAGAACCTGGTCGGCGAGATCGGCCTGGCCGCCGCCGACGAGCTGGTCAAGGGCTTCGCCGAACGCCTGCGTGGCGCCCTGGACGAGGACACCCTGCCCGCGCGCCTGAGCGACCACAGCTTCGCCGTGCTCTGCCTGGCCCATGACCACACCCGCAGCCAGGCCCAGGCCGAGCGCATCCGCGATGCCTTCCAGGGCCACATCCTCGAGCTGGGCGAACGTTCGCTCAACATCAGCGTGAGCATCGGCGGCGTGCAGATCGGCGAGAAGATCGCCTCGGTGTCGCAGGTGATGGGCAAGTCCAGCCAGTGCCTGGGCTCGAGCGCCAGCATGGGCGGCAACCGGATCGAGATCTTCGACCCCGCCGCGCGCGACCGCGCCGAGGAAGAGCGCATCCAGGCCTGGGTCGTGCGCATCCGCGAGGCCCTGGCCACCGACCAGTTCGTGCTGCACTACCAGCCGATCATCAGCCTGACCGGCGCGGAGGGCGAGAACTACGACGTCTACCTGCGCATGAAGGGCCCGGGCGGCGAGATCATCCCGCCGATGACCTACCTGGCCATCGCCGAGGAACACGGCCTGCTCGACGACATCGACCGCTGGGTGATCGCCCACGCCGTCGCGGTGATCGCCGAGCGCGAGAAGGCCGGCCGGCACACCAACCTGTTCGTGAAGATCACCCCGGCCTCCCTGGTCGAGGGCGGCCTGGACCGGCACATCGCCGACCTGCTCAAGGCGCACGGCGTGCCCGGCGAGCGCTTGGTGCTGCAGATCCCGGAGTCGAAGGTCTTCACCCACCTCAAGGCCCTGCAGTCCTTCCGCCAGGCGGTGGGCGCGCTGGGCTGCCGGGTGGCGCTGGAGCAGTTCGGAACCGGCCTCAACTCCTTCCAGATGCTCAGCCACATCGACCCGGCGATCCTCAAGATCGACCGCAGCTTCATCACCGAGCTGGGCAAGAACGCCGATGCGCAGAAGCAGGTCCGCGACATCGTGCAGAAGGCGCACGCCGAGGGTCGCCAGGCCCTGGCCGAGTTCGTTTCCGACGCCAGCACCATGAGCGTGCTGTTCGGCATGGGCGTGGATTACGTCGAAGGCAACTTCCTGGCGCCGGCCGGCCCGCAGATGAACTACGACTTCGGCTGAGTCGGTGCTTGGGGTTTCTTTTCCTGACGCGGATTCACGCGGAAGAAGCGCGGATCAAAGCCGATAGAGCAGACCAGAGGTTTGGAGCGACAAAACGAAAGGCCCGGGGCGCAACGTCCCGGGCCTTTGCCTTTTACCCCTGATTG
>VFQN01001914.1_pt1 | contig 28209 bp, 15 predicted proteins | sample 3512371 | NCBI WGS metagenome assembly VFQN01 (sample SAMN10412370, study PRJNA504923) | tailings metagenome | isolation source: Replicate 2 from Balatoc abandoned mine | place: Philippines: Itogon, Benguet | collected 2017-08-28
TGATATTGTCTAGTAGTCAGTTAGCTATTTATACAACACAACACTAACTTCATGGTAAAAGAACGCTATATGTGATATATATGATGTATATTTATTTATATATGAGTAAGAGAGGGAAACATCCAGAGAGAGAAAAAAAAGAAAACAACATTTTTGAATTTCATATCTATACACTATTCACCGACTAGTCTTCGTCCATCTATCGGCATTTTAAAAGAGAAGCAAGAATTTACTAGCTAAGCAGTCAGAAAAAGAAAAAAAAACTGCAACGAAAGAAAAAATAAAACAGGAGAGAGAATGAAATCGAGACCAACAACATCACAACAAATTGGGAAAGCAAAGGGAATTAGTAGTAGTCGTAGTTGGGGGAGGTGAGGGGGAACAAACAAAATCAATCAAACAATCCTTTTCTCCTCTCTATCCTCGTTACTCAAAATTACATCACCGCTAATTCCCTGCTTCTATTTGCAAGCATCATGTTGGAGAGACCAATGCTCTGACCATACAGTACAAATAGAAGCCATAAATATAAGGGTACAATGGAGAAAGATAAGAGGAATGAAGAGGAAAAGAAGCGAAGGCAAAATCAAATAAAAAACAAAACAAAATAAAGCTTCAAATCTTATTATTGACCATCGTTATTGTAGCGATAAATCAAATAGATAAGGAAGAATCCAATCAGTGATCTGGCGCAGGTAGGGTAAGACAACATACAACAAAACAAAAAACTCATGATAATTAAGAGTGAAATATGAGATGCGCGAAAACAATGCATTGTGGGAGAATTGAAAGTTTGCGAGCAAGAAAAATGCCAGAAACTCTTTTGAAAACTGAAAGAATATCTTTTTCTGATGAGAGTCTGTCTGTGAGGATAGCATCAGATGCTGTGATATGCAATGATAAGAGAGAAATCAAAAAGAAAAAAAAGGAACAAAACAGAGCGACCAACCAGATAGGACTGAGCAAGGCTAAAAACGAATTAAACAGAAGAAGTTGTTGGAGAAGCACACAGATAGCTAAACGAAGCAGAATTTATAAATACAATGGCAACGAGAAATGCTCGTCGTTGAATGCACCACCAAGTCCAGAGGGGAGTCCAGAATGAGATTGGGAGAAGTTGTGATAGGCAGGAGGAGCAAACAAGCTTTCCTTTGCCTCATCACTAGGACTAATTCCAATACCAGACAATCCTCCAAAGGACTTTGGTGCAGAAAAAGGTAAAGATGAGGATGGGCCTTGAGCATAATATGGATGAGGAGCATCCATGTGCTGTTGTTGAGGTTGAATTGGGCGTTGCATAAATGGTGGGAGATTGGCAAGGTATTTCTTTAACCCATGAGATAATCGGCATTGATAACGCACTCTCTGGATCATAGAATTGTGAACTTGCTCAGTGGCGAGCATTGCAGATCGAATGCCTTCCTCGTTCAACTGAAAGTGAACAAATCCATAGCCGGATTGAATACCAACCTCCTATAAAATGAAGTTACATGAAGAACAAGGAGTAAAATGAGCAAATGCTTACCTGATTGACTTCAATCTGTTTGATGGTAACATCAGTAACTTTTCCAAATTGAGAGAAAAGCTCTCTTAAAGACAACTCAGAAATGGGAATATATAAATTGCTGCTGGCAAAGGTAACATATAATTGGGCTGTTGTTGCGCCTCCACCTGCATGAAATTGACGCGAAGGTGTGTAAGGCTGGTGAGGATGAGCACTTGGATGATAATCATCAGCAAATCCAAGTCTAATATTTCTTCCGAGAAACATCTTGCCTTGAAGTGCGTGGTACGCGATCTGAGCACCTTCAGGATTGGTGAACTTTACAAAACCGTAAGAGAGGTGAGTGCGATGATGATTTAAATCACTCTTTTTTAAATGAATTGACTCAACTCTGCCGTATTGGGAGAATAATTCACGTAATCTTTCTTCATTTGCGAGGAAAGACAAGTCACCGACGAAGAGAGTACTAGTGCTCTTTGGGTTCAAGGAGCTACCCATACTTGGGGAGGACGAAGGAGAAGAACTCATTGAGAAGTTTGGACTACCTGACTCACGATTATTCAAAGGCATTGGAGTAAAGTTTGACTTAAATTGAAATTCATTCATATGTTGACCTGGGAATGACGTATCTGGTGCATACATTTTAGTATCCACAGATAATCCAGGATCAGGTAAAGAACGATAATAAGAAGAAGAAGAAGCGTAAGTACTAAAAGAAGCCATCGTCTTTTGTTGCGATTAAATTATGAATAATCAATAGAACACCACGTTTATTAACGTAGTCAATTGTAGCTTCGATATGAAGGTTTCAGTGCGGAAATAGAATTGTGAAATCAAAGATGAGCCTCTTACCTAAGCAAAGAAGGGGTGAGGATTGAGGAAGCTCAAGACATTTCCTTCAGGAAGTGTAGTGTTTCTGTGGAAATTACTCAAGAATTGAATTCTTTTCTGTCAAGTTGAAGATAGAAGATCAAAGAAGTAAAATCTGGAAAAGCTTGGATTTTCGAATTTTCGAGTTTTGGTTGGGATTTGAAAGATGACAGTACTCTTATTTTCTAACAAAACTCTGATGGTTTGGCTTTTGAAAGATTTGGTAGTTGCTTGAACAAAATATTGCCAACGTACCTTTAAAGTTTAATATTTATATTATTGAGTAGAAACATTACAAGAAAATAGACGTTTTTATTTTTAGGTGAGAAACCCTTTGAATTCAATTCAAGGGAAAATAGAAGGGGAGCGTTACATTGAAAATTAAGTATTACGTATGCTTAAAAAATGACAAAAGGAAGTCAAACTAGTTTAGCACAATTAATCAGTCAAATACAACAAGGATCTATTCAGATTGATTTTATTCATTCTTCATTAACATTTCCTGAAAAATTATTTATTATTCTTGAAAGAGATCTTCATGATGAATTCATTCAATGGGCAGGCAATGGTCTTTGTTTCCGGATTATAGATGAAGATGGATTTATTACACATGTCATTCCACAATATTTCAAACGTAAGGACACTTTTCTTTTTGATGTCTTTCCTTCTTAATTCCTTTGTTTTCCTTTCTCTTCTAGATTCGAAGTTTTCTAGTTTTCTCCGACAATTAAACTCTTATGGATTCCGAAAAATTGTTCGTGGTGAAGAACTTGGATGCTATTTTCATCCTAAATTCCAGCAACATAGAATTGATTTTATTTCTATGGTTCATAGAGTGATGGGTAAGATTGAACTACCTTCCTTCGAGGAAGTACTACGAGCGACTCAAGCTAGTAGTAGAACATCCTCATCTTCTGCATTATCGCGATGTTCCTCTTCTGCAAAGCAAGGACTCTCCAAGTCTAAAACGTCATCAGCTGATTTCGCAGAAATCATTTCAACCGAATCCATCGGTGGCAGTTCTTTGAGTACCGATGATTTCTCTCCGCCGAAACCTGATGCAAACGCGAGCAGCTTTTCCTTAAGAGCTCCATGGAACCTCTACGAGAGTGAACAACAACCATCATCTATTAGCCCCGGTTCACTCATTCGTGCTGGAATGGTTGACGTGAAACCTCAGATAAGCCAGCAAGACATGGAGCTCGAGATCCCTTCCTTCGATGTCTCAGAAGAAGATAAAAGACTTCAATTACTAACTGTTTCTCCTGACATTTTTCGAGATGAAACTGAGAAAGCTGCTTGGTTTCTTTGTCAATCACCTGTTCTTTCACCTCCGAGAATGTCATCTCTTCACTCCAATATAGCTCCATTCCTCCCTGCTTACACGCAGGTTCCTCAACCACCCCCTCCAACTGCACCACCAGCTCCGTTATCATCAACTTCTAATCAAAAGGTTTTATTTCAATCATACAATAACTATTACTTATAAAAAGAACTCACAAACACAAAAACAACAACCATTACTCTTATTATGATTATTTATCTTTCCTTCTTTCTTTCAAAGAAACCTTGGGCAATTTTCTCGACGACTCCTACCTCAAAAATAATAATAATGATGATGATTTTTCTCTTCTCATTATTATTTTTTTGTGTTTTTTCTAAAAGAAAACTTTCAGCTGTCTTATTTGATTTTATTTATTATTTATTTTCTTCTTTTCTTCTTCTTCTTTCTTCCTCCTTTCTTTCGTTCTTTCTTTCTTTCATGTTTTACTTTCTTCATATTATATTTTGTAACTCGCTCTCTCTCTCTATGTCACCACACTCCTACATATATCACATACTCTTCTTAAACATCTTCCGCCTTTAACAAAACACACAAAAGAGTTTACTAAAAGAATTGTATCTGTTCTCATTGTTCTCTATTCATTGCTTTCTTTCATACTTTCTTCTGTGTGTTTGACTTAGCTTTTTGTTTCTCTCTTTTTTTTTTTTTCTTTCCTTGCTCTTCGAATTTGTGTTTGTTAAAGATTGTTTGAGGTCATGAATGAATTGATTGAGATGTTTGTTTGTTAATGTAGACTATTGCTTGTTTCTTTCTTTACTCAGTTTGCTTTATGTTGCATCCATCCCCTCTTCTTCTTATACATGTTCTTTACAGATTGTGATATGTCCTTCATCATTGATGATTCTTTCCAAATATAGTGTGTTGAAGAAGAGAGGTCGTGTGTGTGAGTATAGTTGATTTCAGTTTGTTCGTCTATTCAAAGTTTGGCATAATAGTATATTGGCTAAAGAGAAGTTTCTTCCTTTTTTTTTCTTCTTCTTTTGGTTTCATATTGTTTTGAAATTGTTTTTGTTTGGTTTCTTTTTACTTAATACTCATAGTAAACTACCCCTATAGTATACAATGAAGAAGGTCAAGTCGTTGTGATTGTCTTTTCATATAATGTTTCATGTCTTTTCCTTCAGTGTTTTATTATTCTTATTATTACTACTAGTATATTCATTCTTCTTAATATTTCCCCCTGCTTATATAATACCTACCCTCCCTCCACATGACTTTGTATTTTGTTTCCATCAAAAAAAGCTTTTCGAAAAAAGGCAAAAAAAAAAAAAAAAATAAAATTCCTCAATGATTGGATTGTGGTGATATTACAAATCACAAGAAAAGAAAAAAAAACGGAAAAAAGACAAAAGAGAGAATGAAAAGTCTTTGGAGTATTCACTACCGTAACACATCAACAAATCAATCAAACAATCAATCACTGTCCTCTTCCTCGTTGAGAAGGTTAAAACGGTTCTTCACAACAGCTATTGGCTTAGCATTGCTAGGTCGGTTATTGGGGTTCGAATTCTGTCTGGAAGTGGAAGTGGTCACAGTTGTAAGTTTCTTCGATGATGTTGATGAAGGTTGCCATGTCGACGAGACATCCTTTAAATCATTTCCCTCGGACAAAGCAAGAGCTAGGGCAAAGTCAGCATCTACTTGTTCTTGTTGTTTTGTCTCCTCGTCTTCATTGGCACTGGCACTATCAATTTCTTCCTCCTCCTCTTCGTTGTCACTTTCCTCGCTTGAGTCATCTTGTTGAGGTACTGTAAGTGGCATGGAAGGCGCAGAGATTTTCTTGGCTTGATACAAAGGCACAGGTGGATTCGAAGTCGCAGTGACAACTGGTGTTGTAGTCGATTGTTGTTGCTTCATTCGCTTTTCTGCAAGGAATTCTTCCCATTCTTGAATATCCTCCCAATCGTCTCCACCCAATCCTTCTTCCTCTTCTTTTCTCTTTAATGGACTTTGAGGCAAGGTATGAGAGCTTTTCACAGAGAGATTGAGGGGAGTAGGATCTGACGTGATCACTGGAGTGCTGTCGTCATCCCATGCATCTTTCCCAGTCAACTGAGATTCATAAACATCCTCTCCACTGTCACTACTTTGATCATTGACAACATCTCGTTCTCGTACAACAATAAACTCTTGAAAGATATTATGATATTGATCAAACTCTTCCTTTGTATTACTATTCACAACAAAGTCAGGTGTCATCCGATAATATGCTAAATATAATAATAATTGATGATCAAATTTATCTAATAACTTCTTAAAGATAATATCATTACCAGCTAAAGGAATGGCATTCTTCTTTGAAGAAGTGGAAGTCATCATATTCTGTGGTAAAATGGATTGAATTGCTTCATAAATCATTGTTAAATAATAATATGCATTACGAGCAATAATAAAATCTTTAAATTTAATACCAACCGAATAACAATTACTAGAAAAAACAATCTCAATAATCATGATGTCGAAGGCATGAAGTATCTCCTGTAAATAATAAATTAATTCACCAACAATGGTTCCATGTAATTTGAAAGGCAGTAAAGAGAATAATTGTGATGCATTCATTGTTGTTTTCTTAGTGACTAATGTATTATCCGTTCCTTTACCCCATGCAGATAATAATAAATCATTTGCTAAAACAAAGTAAATAATCGGATTCTCAATACCTGTTGTTGTATACAACTTATTCAATGATGAGGTATAAATAGCATTATTAACTGACATTGGTAGGAAGGCAATGGCGTCAGAAAGAAGCATAAAAGGTGAACAACTCGCTGCAGTTTTCACAATGGAAACATATCGTTTTGGTTCATAATCATATTCATATGAATTACAATGATAATACTTGGCAAGAATATGCATCATTTGACGATCATGATAATCCATTGGTTTGAGACTTACTGAATGATTCTTTGGAGTTGTTAAAAGTTGTGAGAATTTCTTCTCAATTTTAATTAATTCAAATTTATTTGCCTTTCCCCAGATCATTAGATCCATGGGGTAAAGAGTAAATAAAAGGAAAGACGGAGCAGAGGAAGGGGTTGGGGGTAATTTAATATCAGCAGGTAATTTCCCTTGAAGGTATTTCTTGTATTCATCGATCTGTTGATGTTGTTGGGATGGGTCCAACTGTGCTTGTTGAAAGGTTTCTGACATCTTACTCACATTATCAGCGATACCAAAAGCCTCTGCTAAGAGTAAAGCACGAGAAACCTTCTTTTCCTTCTCCTCCTTGGCTGCGTTGTCATTAGGGTTAGGAGTTGCTGGTTTCTTCCCAACTAAAGAAAGAGGATGGGCTGCTTTCGTTGCACCGACTTTCATTGAAAGGTTCGTGAAATAACCGGTAGAGGAGTTTTTACCTTCCTCACTCTCGTTATTCTCTAATTTATCAATAAAAACCACATCAGCTTCGTCATTGGTCGTGTTAGTAACTTGAAGCGAAGGGAAGGATTGTTGAAGATTTGATAATAGTTCTTGCTGTGAGACATTTCCATTACGCATCATCTTAGCATAGGTTAACTTGTGAGCAAGATCGGCGGCTTCTTGGAGAGAAAGGTCTTCCTCATTAAGCTTTTGGAAGCGTCCAGTGCCAGTGACTTTCCCAGCAATCTTCATGTTGGCAGGAATAAGATTGGCCACTTCCTCTGCTTCATGGGCAGTTGGCATCATCATGCGTGAAGGATCGATTCGAGGCAAACGGACATCTCCAGATTCTTTCATTTCTTGGTTACTTGTTGCAGTAGAAGCACGTGTGTTAGGGAAAGGATTCGCACTTCCAACATCTAAATCATAAAATACTAAATCCTGCGCAGTCGAACGATTATTATTGCCACCATTATTACCAAAGGAAAATAAATTAAAGAGAGAATTTCCTTGTGAGTTATTACCCTTACGATAACTTGTTTCATTAATTGAATGAAATTCTCTCATATGTTGACAATACTCCTCTAATGTACGATATGCATATGAAATATCTGAATTTCTCATATCAGGATTATGATCACATTGCCAACAGATATAATGTACTTGACGATGATGTTCACGTAATGATGATAAATCTTTATAATAACGAAACATCATATTTTGATCACAAAGATGACAGATATGATGTTTATGTTGTAAATGTTGATAAAATAAATTTTTATCAAATAAATATTGATTACAGAATGGACAATAATGATGATCTTGATGTAAATGTGATTTTAATTCTTTTTTTGTATAATGTAATTGTTCAGAGATAAATAATGGACGATGTTCTAAACATAATTGACATAATGTTTTATTTGGTGGTGTATTACCTGGTACTATTGGTGTGGTAATTGAGGATGGATGAAAACGTTGATGTAAATGGGATAATAATTGTTTATAACTGTTAAATTTGGTATGTGGACAATCAGCTGTGAAAGGACAATGAATGCATTGAAAGTCTTCCATCTGTTGGTGTAGACTAGGTGCTTTGTAATAGATTAATTGATTGACACGGTCCATTAAACAATCCGGGAAGTGAATTCTTTGCTTTTGCCAAATCATATGTAAAGGGGAAGAGTCATCTGCATGTTTCTTGCTGAGGTATTCCAAGGCAGTGAAGGCAGCGGTATTAGGTATATTAGCAGCTTGATTCACAGAATAGACAATCATTCCAAACAGATTTGTTTTACAAATTGCACAGGTGGTATTCTTTGATTTGCAGCGTAAACGAAGAGCACAGATATTGCAGATAGGATGCTGACACACACCCATCGCAAGGAATGGAACGAAGTCAGTTAAACAAATCGAACATGAGTGAGTGTTCTCTTCATAAGTCTCAGAATTGTTCAATCCCTCGTTTCGGTGGGGTCAGGCTCCTTCTTCTCACGTTCTGAAGACACTGTCTTGATACTAGGATTGGGGTTTGGATTGCGACGCTTGGTTCCACGCTTATGACCACTCTTTTTATTTAATCCTTTCTTAGACATAAATGAACTTCGAGAATCTTCCATGTTGTGGTATTACTTATAAAACAAATATTAAAAAGGACTTCTTCTGGTGTTTTTGAGGGGAAATAGACAAAGGCTTTGATTCGGACGATTTGAAAATAGGTTTAAATGAGTGTGACTTGCTTGACCTTAGTGCTTGTGTTGTTTTAATGAGGATTGAATGTTGTATGTTGTATGTTATGTTCCTGCTCTTCAGTTGTTTCCCTCTGCTTCTTCTCTTCTCTCGCGATATTAGCGATATTGGTTCTGCAGAACTCTTCGTATAGAAGATTTTAAGATTTGAGTTTGAAGGAAAGCCAGGAAAAAAAATCTCCAAACCAGTGAGGTTTCAAGCAACCAATCCAATCCAAGGAAGTCTCCAACATATTCTACAAATTCCAAAGGGAGAATAAAATTGTATTTTGTATCCCTCTGTACTGTAATTGCTGGGGTGAATGTGCCTCATTCATTACGGAATACTGGAAACAGCTTTCTATAATTCTCCATAATATAATTGAAGTGAGCAAAAATGTTGATTTGCAGGAATGTGCACTCCTCCTACCTTCTTCGAATTCCAATCTAAATTTATCGCATTATATTAGAGAACTCGCGACATAGAAGATTTTGGGATTTCGGGTTTTCGCAAGAGAGATTTAGAGACGTTTCATCAGTCGAAAGAGGAAAGGAAAGCAGGTTCGTTGTTGGCTGGTGTTTTGGTGATTAAATGCTCTTTGCTGATTATTCCACTTTATTTCAGAAAGTTTAATTGGGAAATTTAAGATACTGATAGAAAAAAAGAGTTCATATCCTCTCATAATTTAACGAAGATGGCGGACGTTCATGCCGATCTGATCTCCAATCTGGAGGCTGCACTAGATGTTCGAAAGATGATGTCGGTGTTTACCTCTTTAATTGGAATTTTAAAAGAGCAACAAGGGAAAATTGACGACTTAGCCTCAAAGATGCACGCACCTGTGGATCTTAAGTCTCGGCTAGAGGAGATTGAGGCGAAGATCGCTGATATCGAATTATTTACGAAAGGAGGAGGATTTGGTGATGATGCTGTGCTTCACGAAAATACTTTAGAAGTATCTCCATTCGTTGCTTTCCATCGAGCATCAATGATGCTCCCTCCTGCATCAGTCGATGAGGAGGAATTGCTTAGCCCGTCTAAAGATGAAGTCATGGAGAAGATTAAAAGCTCTCGACCTTCATTTCGAACTTCCTTTGCTCCCGATTCAGAAGAAAAGAGCGATGGCCTCCCGTCTGCGAGAAGTGCGAAGTCAGAGTCACGGAAGCCTAGTCGACGAGCGAGCCCACTAACTCGAGAATCATCAAAGAAACAGCTGCAAGACCCGTCACCCCGACTTACACCAGAGAAAAATATTCATGATGAAATTGATAAAGTTGAGCAATTAATCGAGGAGGTAAAAGATGAAGAAAGACCTCGAACAAGGCCTGTAACTCCGAAGATAGATGTTCCCTTACCAGAGGAAAACGAAGATGAGCTAGAGGATTTGAGCGACGGAAAAAACTTCGAACCAGAACCAGAACCCGAACCTGAATTTGATCAAATTGAAGAAAAAGATGTTGAAAAAGAAACTCCAAAGGTTCAAGAGGTTGTGAAAGTTGAGCCAATAATCGATTCGGTGCCGGATCCTGAAGTTGAACCCGAACCTGAGCCTCAACTTGCGCCTCTATCAGGGCCAGAACCTGAGCTAGAACTTGAGTCGTATCAAGATGACGTTGTAATTCGTGAAGAACAAATTGTCAAGCAGAAAGAGCCGACTCCTCGACCAATCACGCCCAAAGAGGAGGAGGCGATTTTCGAGCCACAACTGAATCATAGCGCCGATGAGATGGAGATCGGAAATGTCTCAGAGCTTCCACAAATTCAATCTTCCAGTGTAGAGGATAAGCCACCGTCTCGTAAATCTCGCCAACGAGCAATTCCCGACTATCGACCGCCAGCAGATAGTAAATCTATCACCAGAAAGTCCATTCATCCGAACGATATACCAAAGGAAATACACTCGATGTATGATCCAACTCGATCAAGAAAAGCTACTCCTAAGTCAACACCACGTGGAGAAATGAAACAATATCATTTAACACGACGTCGAATGAGTCTTCAGAATTTGCCTTTCTTAAGTAGTCAAAGATGTAAGAAAATCTTACGAGAATTAAAAATGCGTGGAAGATTTTTAAGAATATCACGTGAGATGTTTGAAGAACAAAGAAAAAAATATTCAACACAATCATTAAAACAAAAATTAGATTATTTAGAAGCAGAAATGATTAAATTAACAAGTAAATTAGATAAAGTCAAAGATAATAATAAAAAACATAATATATCGATTAAAGAAGGATTTTCATTTATTAAGCAACAAAATGATAATTTTCAATCGCAATTATCTGCATTAGAAGAAGATTTACAAGAATTAGTCTATAAGAAGAGGAATCAACCAGCTCCACAGGCGAAATCTAATGGATTAGGTGACCTCGCGGATGATGCAAATGTGATGCAACTACTGAAGAATGCTGGTGATCTTAACGAAGTAATCTCTATTATTACTACAAAAGGTGGCAATTCTTTATTAGAGAAGCTATTACATACAAACAGTCGATCCAATATTCTTACAAGAGAAAACTTTGAAGAAGAAATGATGTCATCACTTACTAATCAGATTAAAATGGGCATATTAGGACCTGAATTACATCAAATTCATTCTACAATGACACAGTATCACCATAAACTGCAATCAGTTATGGCTGATGCTGTGAATAAGAATGAATTAAGTAATATGTTGAAAGCTTCAACTGATTCATCTAATACTGATTCTAACCACATGAAACTTATGAATCTCATTAATAAGTCTATCATTTCTTCACAAGAACGATTAGAACAACTCTTTGATGAGAAGTTGAAGAAGGTTTTGACCTCATCGATGTTGTTAAATGCAATTAATGCTGCTGAAGGTGCCAATAAAGGAGCTAATGGACTTTCCTCCGGTACTCAGCAAGCTTTGGATGAATTTAAAGAGGATGTTAATCGAGTACAACACGATGCTTCGAAGAAGATACATCACTTAGAAGAAGATATTCTCTATATTAAGGATCAAATTCATTATTTCGATTTATTCCGAGTAGAGAATATGACCGAATTACAGAGGTTAGATAAAGCAAGACAACAAGAAGCGGAACAATTAAAGATTATGCAAAAACGAATTGCAAATCTATCAGTAGATAAACTATTAGATGATTTAAAGAATGTACATAAACAACTACTTGAGAAACCTACCACAGAACAAGTGGGTACTATGATGGAGGCGGTTGAAAATACTTTCAAAGAGTGAGACTTGAAAATTTCTTTTTTGCTTATTGAGTTGACGATTTTTTCTTCTTCTTTTCTCTCTATTAGACATCTAGGAGAGAATGTGAATGGATTGAAATCTCTTGTTCATCAAGTATATCGCCATATTCAACATAAAGTTGATCGTGAAGATATTAAAAATCTTATTGCATCGAGGTATTATAACACTTCCGTTTGATTCTTATTCAGTTTCTAATTCATTTTTTTCTTGACAGATTGGCTCAGATGGAGAAAGAGATTATCGTCAGAGAAGAGGAATTATATAACCTTGCTTCTTCTACTCGTTGTCTATCCTGTGGTCAGCTTCCCCGAGAATCGTGGCAAGCTGCAAACAGTGTAGGCAGTGCGAACTCGAAGAAACCACAGCAAGTTATTCATTTCCCTCCAGGAGTTCCGAATAAGCGAGACCTTTCGCCTGATGGTGTTCGTGGAAGTAGCACTTCACCAATTCAACATGAAGACAGTTTGAGTCATTTATCACATCATGTAGGCTCTCCTATGAACGACGAAATTGAAGCGCATGGAAGTGGAGGAGAAAGCACTTTCCTCACTTCTGACGTGACGGGTGCAAATCCTTACTCTCAATCTAGTTCAGAGCATATATATGCCCTCCTTACGGGACAAGCAGGACTTAAACCCATCCAACTGCAGCACTCTCCTTTATTACCTCAATCACGTCCACACACAACTGCTACTACCGGAACAAAGAGAAAAACAGAGAAAATTCCTGATTCCGTTCATCGTAAGGCAAAGCTCTCAGCGCACATGAAGGAAATGGTGAAAGTATCAGCCCCAGCAGTCGAACAGTATGGATATACTCCAGTCAATCCTTTATATGTATTAGAAGGATCTGTTGTGGATCAAGATGAAACGATTGGGTCTAGACAACTTATTGGTTCACATAGCCTCAATTCCCTTGCGAGTCAACAGCGAGGCATTAAATCGATGGTCGGAGAATATACAATGGTCAATGATCCTCGCGCATCCAGAGCAGCCAGTCGAAAGACTGGAGCCCCCGAGATTCTCGTGCTACCTGATATTCACAATTCATCGAATGGTGTTTCGTCCAAACCGAACTCACCAGGCAGTGTGATGAGTCGCGATACGATGGCTTCTAGTAGGAGAGGAAGATCTGGATCTACTACTGCAGATAGAGAGCACAGAGGCAGCGTGACGAGTTTGGGAGAGCCTCAGATTGTTATATCTCAGATGAAATTAGCTTCTCATCTGTAGAATAGAGTAATTTGATGTTTCAATATGTATGTCTTCTTTTTTTGTTTGTGCTGGTCTATTTAGATTGTTTGTTAAACTATTGGGTTACAAGTTGTGTATTTATTTAATAAGGATTTTGTGTAAGATTTTTGCAAATCGTGTAAACATGAAAAACATGAAAATGTTCAAATCTTGAACAGTCCGCAGAGTTTTTCTGTACAAAGAAATTTCCTCGAAACAATTTCTGTGGCACGGAAATTGCTCCCAAGGGAAATTTGCTTCAAAGAAATTCCTTCTTCAGTAAAGTTGAAGTGCCATCCACCCTCGAAGAAATTTCTTTTGGGTACACCCCGTGTGCAGCAAAGTTGTGTGCAAAAGTTTGATGAAGTGAGGGAAAAAAGATCTCAAATAACAGCCAAACATTTCAACAATCCCAGCAGACTACCTCGACAACTCCGACTTCTCCCTCATGATCCTTCTGATCTGATTGATTCTGAAGCTCTTAACAGATTCAAATCCAATCACAGTCGTCGTGTGTGTGAGAACGAACGAGAGAGGTGATAGTATAACATTTTATTAAGGTTATAATGCAACCAATAATTAGTGGAGGAAAGAGGAAATTTCGAAGTATTGAAGATGAGAAAGCAACGATTATTTCGTTTTTAGCTGATCATAACTCATCGAAGACGAGCCCTTCTCTCTCGATCAATCCTCCCCCGAATGAAGCGGAATCTGGGAACCTTGTCGCGTCAGCGATTATTGACCAGATGATACAAGCGTTTAATGTATCAGACATGGACGAGTTGAAGCAACTTCTTGTAGACCACTCTAATCCTTTCTTCTCCACCAGTTTGAAGTGTTTAGACTATAAACTTCGTGGCACAGAGCGTCTTTTGTCTGTTTCTTTCCTCACTCACGAATGCTTCCCGGATGCCTGCTTGACTATATTAGATCGAAGGAGAGTGAATCTCACTAGAGGAAAGAGTCAAAAGGATTCTGAAGATAGTGAAGATAGCGCTGGAATTAGTCTAATTCAAGTTGAATATATTTGTAAATTCACTGGAACGAGAATCTCTAACGAAGATTTCGCCTTTGTCCTTCAATCTTTCTTTCAATCCCTTGAAGAAGGGAAACCTTCTGACACTCAAGATGATAAGATGAATGTTGCTATGGTAGATGATGCTACTACTAATGATGATGATGGTGCAGCAGATTTTGCAAGATTTATATCAAAGAATTTTACCCAACAAAATAAACTCTTTAATGATCCTAAGACTTCTTCAGTTGACTCTAAAACAAGCCCACCAACGAATTGCTTTATTCTTGAAATAGTTTTTACCTTCGATGATAAACAAGAAAAAATTACTCATTGTGCTATTGATATTCTTGCTAGTTCTACTCCTTGGATGAAGAATCCCTTATCCTTTTCTTCTTCTTCATCCTCACCTGTGTCTGGTGTTGATGTTGCCTCCTCGAAATAAAAGTTTATTATTTTTCTTTGATCTGTCTCATCATTGATGATTTTTTTGTTTCTTTCTTTCTTCACTTTCTCTGTCCTTTATTTTCCTCACTTTTTTTCTTCTTCTTCGTCTTCTTCTTTCCTTTACAAAATATTCACTTTGCATTTTGTGCTATTGTTGTTGTTTTTTCTACATTATTCGCCCCCCTCTTATCTTTTTACTTTTTTGTGCAGAAAAACGATACATAGACCATATGTGAAAAACATTCGAAGAATTATCTCCCTTGCAAATGACTGCTTCCTTTTGTTTTATGATGGAATGATGATCGAATGTCATAACGATAATAGTTTTTAAATATCATAACCAAACCAAAGCAGCCATATAATTAATTATCTTCAGTCAATAATAATAATTAAAAGAACAATATTGTAAATCAATGATTATCATTATTATTATTCATTGTTCCTTCTTCTTTTCTTTTTTTCTTTTTTCTTTCTTTCTTTCTTCTTTCGTTCTTTATAATTGTGATTGTCATTCATTATTCTTTCGTTCCAAATTTTTTATATCAATTCTTCTCTCTGTCGATAAATATATATATAAATAAATATATGTAACTAACTATCTCTTCATGTTAACATTAAATAATAATTTGTCTCTTTGTGTCAGATTCTTTCCTCTTTTCGTTCATATTGTATTTCTCCATCTCTTCTTTTTTGTAGAAGTTCGATATTCGTCTATTATTCTAATATCGTTGTCCATACCTCAGAAAATGAACTGAATGAATTTACACAAATGAAGAGAATTGAAACTACTAACTATAGAAAAAGCTATCGAACAAACAAACAACAAAACCTAAACAAAGCAATTCCCTTAACCTCAGTGAGACAAAAGAGAAACCAGTAGAAAAGTAATGAATGAGAGAGAACCTTCATTCTATTATGATTGCTCTTTTTTCATGTTTTGTTCATTTATTTAATTGGTAACGTTTGAATTTGTACGTGATCGAATGGATCGTGTACGAGAGATTGGATTCTGACTACTATTTAACTTTCTTAATCGTATTGTCTGACGTACCTTCCCTACCGTCCAATATTGTTTTAAATCTTGATAGATCTTTGATACATTTTCAATCTCTTTCATTGATATTCTTCTTTGTATGACATATACCTGAGGTAATGCATTGATATCAACATTCTTCCAGATATAATCTTCAATATCCTTCGAACTCATCTCATTCCTTGCCATACGTTGAGACAATGCCTTTAATAACAGTTGATACACTTTCCAAGCATTCTCTTTATCAGGAGAGTTCTTTAAAGCATCACGTTCAGCTAATATAAGCTTCCAGAGGATTGTAATCGATTGTGTTGCTTGATCTTTCTTCCATAAATCATATTTCTTTACCTTTAACTCTGTTTCTGTCGCTAGAAGATCGAAATGTGCTGCCCAGACTATTAACTCTTCTTCTCCACGATAATTAGAGAATATTCCTTTATTAATCGCTTGAAAAGAACGAGTGAAAGGACCTGGTGCAAAGTTTACAAACTTCATTAGAAGAGTATACTTCAAGTTACGATGACGTTTAATCAATTTAATACGATCACATGGAAGAAGTCCTTCAGGATCTGCTTTCAATAAGACTTCAGGATGATTATAAAGAATTGAAAGAATTATATCAATATATTTATTCACATAACGACTTGATAAGAAATGATGTAACACAGTAAGATCCGTTACAAATCCTTTTCTTTCTGCAATCATTACTGCTATTGGTGTAAGTATTGGATATTCAACCAGAAGACGTGTAAAAGATTGTAAATAGACTGCTGAGATTGGTATACTTTGATCATCTTTTGCTAGGACACGAATAATGGCTAATACATTCTTAATATCATCATCCATGTGTTCTAACTCAGATGTCTTGATTCGATTGAGACATGCCCAAAGATCATGACGAAGACGTCGTTCAACTAACTCTTGTTCAGGAGTTAAATTAGACTTCTCAAAGTCTGCTTCATCAAAGGAACCACTCTCTCTGGATGTTCCTTCATCCTCTGGAACGAAGGTATAGATATCAAAGTGATCAGTTGCACTAGCCATTGGTTTCATACTTTTCTTTCTTTTCATAACCTTTGTTTGATTATCTTCAATCATATCTTGTGAAAAAGACAAGGACTTTGATAATGATGCAGAATCAGGTTCACTTAATACAGCAAACTTTAAATCAATATTAAACTTCTTTAATAGTTTAGATAAACCAGAGCATGATTTCATCTTTTCCATATCTTCTATACAAGAATAACGAAGAATAACCTCTCGAGTCATTGCTTTTAAACCAGGGATTTGTAATGATCGATTACGATGTGTTTTCACCCAATAGCGGAATAATGCTTTAAATTGCCAATCATTAATATGATTTAACCAGATAGTAGAAAGGAAGGATAAATTACGTCCAACCATCTCACAGAAGTCTTCAGCTTGACCAAAAGGACGTGTTTGAGCGAAATCACGCCAATCTAATGAATTAAAGAACTCAAACCCTTCTTCTTCTATGGTACGATTCATTGGTGTCATTCGAGCTTCCTCGCCTAAGAAATCAGGATCGAATTTAGACATTGTACGCTTAGGAATGCGTTTGAATTCTTCAGGAGGTGCTTCATAGGTGATCTGATTCGAAGATTTGTAAGGATTTAGACTATGATGACCATCTCCTTCGTTCTTTTGGTAGGCGAGGTAGGAAGAATTGTCATCCGCAGATGGTGTTGTCGGATTAGAATGTAAGGCCTTCTTAGCAGGAGAAACACTTCCTATGAGTCCAGCAATACCCGCACCAGCACGAGGTGGAGTTGCAGTCGCAGTATACGCTGTAGAGATAGGAGGAGGAATCGGTGCTCCACCATTGCTATTGTTGCTGGTATTACTGTTATTACTGCTATTCACAACACCTTTCTTCTTCTCCTCCTTCTGTTGAGCAGTATAGCTGTTAAACACTTCATGATAATCAAACGAAGCACCATTGTCTACCCTCGATGATACAGGTCGCATGACTACCTTCTTCTGAATCATCTGGAAAGGTGTATCTTGAACGAAGTCAAGGGATTGACTAAATCCACCGGAATGACTTTTTGACCCTAAAGATTTCTTCTGGTGTTCATAGACTTGATCGAACTCAAAGGCAGACTGTCCACCAGGACCAGTGATCTTATAGAGTCGCTGGCTGTCAATGGGGGCATCATACTCGGAGAAGGCAGTGTTAACACGTGCTATCGGCTCTAATGGACCATCGTTTACATCATGGGCATCAGTACTAATCATTCCAAGTTGCTCGTGTTCATCCTCCTCAGCACCAGGGATTTTCTCATGTAACTGAGATTCAAGGTAGATTTGATCATATCCAAAAGCAGCGGATGGTGCACGATTAATACTACCTCGACTACTACCAGATTCAACGGAAGAGAATTCAGAACTAAGATCAATATCAGAATCATCATCTTCATCTCTTAATCTTTCTGATTCTCTTTCTTGTTTCTTCTTCTTTGCAAAGGATTTACGAATCTTATCAGCGACAGTTGCTGCACTGGTGACAGCGAGTTCAGAAGAGTTTCCAAAGACACTACCTTTCTTCTGTACACCTACTCGTCTTTCACTGTCAAGTGCTTGATGATACATATAGGCATAAGACACGACACCGTTATCTTCCTTTTCTTCTAAGTGTTGAGTGAAGTCAGAGCTATGTCGGAAATCGCGGTAATAGTCACCAATGGGAGGGAAAAGTGTCTCTAAAAGCTTTGACAGTGTGATATAGTTCGTTGCAATGCCTCCGTCACGTTCTGCATTGCCATAACGGAGAAGACGACTAATTCGGTTTAATCGTTTTCTCATCTCGACAGTGCAGCAAGCAGGTAGCATCAGAGGCACATGGAGGTTCTTGAAGTCTTCTGGTGTCAATCCTGCTGACTTTAGGCCAGCAAATCGACGATTCTGATCCGATAGATCGCGCAACCATGCAGTAATGACCTCCTCAACGATGAATGGACTAGAAGTAAGAAAGGCTCTAACATCAGCATCAACAGGTTCATCCATCTGTGGTAGGAAGAAGAGAACATTAATATTTCTCTGATGGATGCGATATCTTGAAGGATTATTATAATCAACAAAGAGTGCTGCTAAAACACCATCTGGATTCAGAGAAGAAAGTCGAATGGACTGTGCTGGTGTTCCAGGATAATCATAATTGACTAAAATATGATTTGGTTGTAGGTTAAAGATACCTAACACGAGACAGGAGATCACCGTGAGGGAGAAGGAGTAAGAGTCAATTTGTTCGATATGCAGTGGATTATATAGAACATCCATCATCGAAGAACGTGATAAACCATGCATTGCTTGATAATAAGTGACTTTCCCAGCTAATTGACGTGTTCCAGCTAACTTGACGATTCTTCTCGCGGGTAAGCAAGAACCTCCAAGAAGAGCAGTAAACGAATTAATAGCAAAGGAGATCGCAGGATAAGCAGGTTGATACTGATATCCTACAGAATCAAATTCCAAAATACGCAAATTATCTGCATTAAACTCACGTTTCTTCAATTCTAATGACATGACAATCTTCAAAAGATCTGACTCGTACTCATGGTTCTTAGAGTATTCCGTTAAATCAATCTTTGGTGGTTCAATGTGTTCTCTCCAATCAACCTTTAATGGACAATTACCAACACGATAAACGTTCTGCTTTGTTGGTCCATTACCAATTTGTTGAGACAATGGAATAGGAACATACTTCTTTGCTGCACGAACAACTTCGATTAATCCTTTGAGATAACGCTTTTCAGTATGAAATGATTCATGGAAAGGCGAATCATCACCATACTCACGAATAAACGTTGCAATAAAGTGTTTATAATACTTTTCTGCGATCTCATAAAGACTCATTAGTTTTCGAACACATTTAATCTGTGTAGTATACGTTGCAATAGCTAAATCAGCATTTCCTTGATCAGTACTTGATACTCCTTTAATTCGAACATTTTGACGCATTCTTTCTAATGTTTCACATTCATGATTCCCATCAGTACGTAATTGACTCAGCGTCGCCATACATGCGTTAATTTTCGAGAAAACACCATGTTGTGGTGTTAATCCAACCTTTGGTATATCACCAGAATAATTCGTTAGTCTTTGCCACATGGCTGAACCTCCAAACTTTCCAATAATTGTATTATCTGTTAATTTTCGTAGTTTTAACATATGTTCAGCAAGTTTAATCTCTTTTAAATTGGCAACCGAACGACTTTTATATGCATCATTTGGTAAATAAGAGATTTGTACAGAGATCTCTCGTACTAATTTATCAAATTCTAATTCTCCTTGTAATTGATCATCATTTAACTTGGCATTCGAGACAAGCGTCATTACTGCCTTGACTAGGTCTGTCTCGTCCTTGGAATAATGGCTATAGCGTTTCTCTAATGGTAGAATGTAACCAACATCCGAGTGATTGGGAAGACCAGTAAAGGAACTTCTTCGTTTGATCCTCATATCTCTGGCAAGGACTAGCGGTCCATAGATGGTCAATAGTTTATTACGTTGTTGTTTTAATCGTCTTAATAAACGTTGTGCACGATAAAAACGATAAAATAATTGAATTTTCAAAGCTTTTCGTATGAACCGTTTCTTACGGAAATGACGTTGAAGACTTGTAACTGCTTTCTTCAATAATCTTCTTCTCCAACAGTAAAGACGTGAACTGAATCCTCGATAAATGCACTGAAGAAGGATAATAGATGTTTTCATCTTACGATATCGTCTTAACCAATAAGCTCGACGGATAATCGTCTGAATGACGATCACATGAACAACGATAGCAGCATTACGCATTGCTTCTAAGAGTTCATACTCTCGCACCTTCAAAAATACTAAAGTTGTACCTAATTGAATCTTTGCAGCATCGATTGCTTTCAATCTTTTTCCTCCTTTCGTAGGAGAGGTGAGAATTGCCTTCACTTCTCTCATCGAAACAGCACGAGATAATCGATTTTCCTTTCCAAAACCATTCTCTGCGTTCGCGCTTGCCTTCGTAGGGGACGGAGGATTCGATAGATTCTTTTCTGATGTGGCAGTAGCAATTATTTCAATAAGTTGCTTCGCCAAGGGAATAGATTCACTCAGAGGAGTACTAACGGGAAGGGTTTTTGGACCCTTAAGGGAAGCAAGCTTGAGATCATCTACAATCGAACGATAACGGTTATAAAAGTCAACGTACGTTATATGTGCTCTAAACTTTGTTCTCGTAATTTTAATCGCTTCAAGGACTCCACCATATCTTAACTGTTCGGTGATCTTCGCCTCGCTGAATTGAATCTGCCGATCACGAGGGAAGGAATCACGTGTTGCTTTTACTGAATTAAATTGCCAATTTCTTTCAGGATCAAATGGTTTCAAACATCGCACGTAGTGCAACTGAGTTGGTTCCACATCCTTCACCAACAGGGCAAGATCAGCCTTTACCTGAGCTGCAAAGCTAGGCGCAGTAGATCTTGTCACCTTAGCTTCCTCTGCATTAAAAGCAAGTGAAGAACGTCTCTTCACTATTCCTCCGCTACTACTAACAGGGGCAGCGGTCTGTTGATCACCTTGTACACAAGATGCTAATACTGAATTCCTTGACGAGACTAAAATCTTTCCAGTATCCGTTGGAAGATTATCAGAATTCTTTAAAATGAAATTATCTGCAGTATATTCAACAGGACCAGAGAAATGTTTAATAGTAAATTTACTTTCTAATTGTTGTGCAGGATTTGCAGAAAATAATTTTTTATTATTTAAATCTTTATATAATTGTGCAACAAATCGTTTATCATTAGGTTCAGGTAAACGACATTGATCATCTAATATACGAAAGATATCACCAGCAATTAAATCAATATTTTCTTTATTATCAGTAAATTTAATTACATCATCATATTGGATATGTTCTTGTTCATAGAGTGTAATTTCTCTTTTAAAGACATTAAAATTAAATAATTGTTGTAATACTTCATTCGCATAATTAATACATAATTGATCCATGGAATTATATTGGAAGGAATCAAAACCAAAGATATCCACTAGAACTAACGAACTACAGGTACGTAGTTCTTCTGGTGTTGCATCTAATAGCTTTGCATTGAGGGTATTTACTAACCAATCAAACAGAGCTCGATAAATAGCTTTCGTAATAGCATCTCTAGCAACTTTTGCTTGTGTGGTATTGAGTGGTCGAATAATTTTTTCACCTCGTGAAGTAAAAGATTTATACGTCATCAGATCCTGTAGCTGATCAGGCTGGATTCCGAGAAATAGGGCAGCATTAATTAAAGGATCGTTACCAATCCCTTGGTGATGTTGAGAAGCAATTCGAGCTCCTCCACTGACGTCACCAGCGTCTTCAAAGAGGACATTGCCGAGATGTAATATACCGATAATCGCATCTAATAACTCTAATAGTTGTCGTTTCTCAATACCAATTTTGAGAAGATCACTCTTCAATTGCACGTAATTCGTTGAATCAATTTGTTCCCAAGGTCCTGACAGATCGCCACCTTGGTTCGTGTAATGAAAGTCGAGAGCGGAAGTAATCTTCCATCTTTTCCTTTCCTCTGTTGTTGCACCAGCTAAGATTTGATAAAAGATGTTAAAATTTCTTTCTTGTAATTGTTGATTCGTTGTTCGAGAGCTTTCTAATAGGTATGTGCGGATTGTCATTCCTAACATTTCACCAGTTGGTGCCATATTAAGCTCAACAACTTTTCCAAATCTTGATGAATTTGCTGTATGCATTGTCATCGCATTTCCAAACGATTCTAACACTTTATGAGTCAACAAAGACTTGGCAAACCATGCTGCTTTATCTCCCTCGTTAGTTGTACCTTCCTTTCGACCTTGTGGTGATTTGTTCAGATTTCGAATATTTTGCTTTCCAAGAAGATTCACTAATAGCTTGAAAGATTCTGTCTTCCCTGAGCCTGATTCACCAGAAATTAAGATCGAATGATTTGTTTTCTTTCCTCCAGTCTCAATGGAAGAATTAGATGATTGTCGACGAATATCATCGATAAAGTTTCTGACGACATCAATACAGGATTGTGTAGGAATGACTTCATCGAATGGATTGATAGTTAAAAGGATTGGACCAGCTTTAGTAAAGACTTTACTTGCTTCAAAACGATGTTTTAAATTTAATAGAATTTCTGGCTCATTTAAAAAGGGTAAATCAATTAAATCCTCTTTATCAGTGTAAGCAGAATTACGCGGCTTAAGAAGATCTGATTCGGTCTCAGAGCTGGGAAATCTAAAGTCATAACAAAGAATATCGATAAAACAAATAGTCTTTGCGATTGTAGAAGCGAATATCTTACTTGACAGCGAATAGATGTTGGTTTTCGGTTAACACTTTAACTGTGTTATACGCGGTATTCAAAGGTTCCTGCAAGGGAAAGTCAAAATCTAGAATATGTGAGACTACCATGAACTTACAATTGCTTTAATTGTTCCCGGGACCCATGTGATCGTAGAATTCGGTTGATTATTACGAATCCACACTAGCGAGCCCACTTCTAATGACATCGTTCTTTCCTCGCTGTCTTAACGAGTTTCAAGAAGAAAATATCAAAAACACGAGTATAGAATACACAAGTTAGGTTTTCACTTTCAAAGATGCTCCAAGACTGGACGAATATTAACCAGTTACGATCGAAACAACAAACAATCAGCTAGCTTTCCAACACTGGAAAGGTTACCGGATAGATTTTTGGGTTATTTGCAAGAAAAAGCGTGGGCTTTTACAAGGAATTCCTGGGTTAAATAGCGAATATTCTTCAACGGATCTACGTCCTCAAAAGAAGACATGCCTTCTTCTCATAAAACTTACATTTTAGTATAAGTGAATCCAATTATTTGATTGTATTATAAATTAATTTAAACTATAAAATTTCATCTTTCAAATTATTTTCTTTCTTACTTCGTGTCGCGATTAATTCCCTTTCGGTGGGCTTTGCAATTCTCCTTCAATAGTTTTCACCGCTTTATTCAAAATATCATCTCCACCAATAACTTTCCCTGGACCTTCCTTCTGAAATTTACTTAACTCATTCTCTAACAATTGAATACTCTTTTCTGCACCTTTGTCTTCTTGTACGAGAGTGTTAACCGCTGCATTTCTTACCGCAGTTAGTTGTTCTTGTAATTGTTCCTCTCCTGTAATTAATAAGCGTTTAGCGAATTTTTCTCTTAACACTGTAGGATTTTCAGGTTGAGGTGGACAAGAATTATCAGTGGGTGTGAAGTCTTTCCATTTGTAAGGAAGCTTGGCACGATCGACCGCGGCCTCAAGACGCGGAATAAGATCTGGTCGAATGGATGGAGATCTAGTATAAAGAACACCTCCACCATAACCATCCCATGCATCGTTAGAACCTCTATAATACACTAACATAAAGTCATCAGGCTCATAATCAAGAATATACCAATCGTCTTTGTAGTGTAAATATTCATTGTCATGGTTTATTAAGTGAGCTGGATTGTTTCGATCCTGAATAAATCGTTGAATTGCATCCTTGGTAAAGAATTCTCCATCAGGTTCAGTAATACGCCAGAACAGCTTCGCATAGACTTTTCCAGGACTTGGTGAAGTGAAGAAATGCGCTTGACAATCGAAAGTATCGAATATAGGATTCAAACCAGCACTAATATACCATCTGCCATTCCATAGAGAAGTATCAAACGATTTAACTAAAGACTCTTTAGCGGGTTCTGGATATAAGCCTTCATCATCCTTTTGAGGAACGCATTTCTTGGAACTAACAGCACATGTATTAAACTTTCCTACAACATCATTCTCAAATAAATCACCACATCGAATCTGACATTTCACTTCATCTTTTGCATTATTACAAGTATTAAGACAAATAACATTAGCTAAACATTTAGGATTTAAAATACATTCCGCTAACTCCTTTTGACAGGACGTCAGGAGACATTTTCCAATAGCAATGGTGTCTGCTGCAAGTGCTCGATTGGACATTGAGCTACTATTGACTCCAAATAAAATGGAAATAAACAGAAAGAAGCTCATGATATACTTATTCCAGTTGTTTAGGAAACTGTGGTAAGAGGACAGTGAACTCGTTTCCTTAGCATTCGTCTCGAGTGAGTGAACAGACTCAAGAAGACAGTCCTTTCTATTTGCACCCAGAGTATGGCAATAACGAGATAAAGCTTTGCAACCATTCCATTCTCTAGGAAACTTCGGTAAATGACCTATTCTCCAAGCATAATGATATTGTAATTGAACTAACAAGAAGAACAATACTAACAATAACTCCAATCTTAAAGTCATTCCTTTCTTCCTTCCTATTGATGAAGAGATAATACACAGTAACTTTACAGCTTGAATACAGTAACCTCAAGCTCAAGAGTCAAGGAAAGGTTGCTGCTACTTGATACAGTTTGATCTTTTAAACGCACACAAACACACTTACTTACTCACGTCACACAAAGATTCCCTCTCGATATAGAAGAATTCCATCTTATTTTCTAGAAAATAAAAATTCCTTATTATTTCTTGGAATTTTAGGTTTCAACTGTTATTTATGTTCATCAATCAAAGTGAGAAGGAAGCAAACAATTATAGTTACCTCACAGTTCTTAACGATCTGTTTTTGACTTTTTTTTATCTATAGATAAATGTGGTTACGATTCAGTCATCTATGTCTTTTAATTTTGTTTTCCTTCATTGATTTTGCGCGTACTGGTGTTACTTGTAATTCTTTCTATGAATCTAATTCTGATACATGGCTTCAAGGTGAAGCCCCTCCAGTTGCTTTTCCACTGCAATTAATTGCAGTCTTTTCATATGCACCTATATCTTTTGTTTTTAAAACGAATCTATTACTTGGTGATCTCTATTCAACTCCAAAGAAAATTAACAACAATAACAATCAAACTTATATTCAATCGCGCTATAAAGCAGTGAGACATCCCAACGATACATCCTCCACCACCACCACAAAATTATCATTAAAATATAATACTGTCCCCTTTGCTAATTATTTTGATTATAATCATTTTCTCTGGTATTGGTCACAACATAAACTACAAGCATTATCATCACAATTTTATTATTTCTGTTTTCAACGTCCAAATAGTCAAATTAAACATGATATTATTGAATTAAAACGTATACCAGAATTTCAATCCTATCGCCCAGACGAGTTTCATTTATTATTAAAGAAAAATGAAGCAAAGTTTCCCTTCCCTAACCATCGATTAGTGAAAATACAAGGGAAATTTAAAATGATTGGCTTTTATAATTTTTGGAATCATTTATCAATGTTACAGTATGTTTATCAATCATTAAAACCTGCTTATCCTATTGCAAAGTTTAGTCAAGCATTATTAACAGTATTAACCAATAATTTCATTGCTATTCATCTAAGAGTCGATGAAGAAGCATTCCCATCAAGATTACTTCCTTCAAAAAATACTTCCAAGGATATTATTGGAGAAGAATCATCTGGTTCATCATTAGAACTATTACAAATGATGAATCAATTAAAATTTTCACGTTGTTTTCAAGATCTTCAACGCGTTACCAATGAGTTATTTATTGATCCACCATCACTCTATATTATCACCAATGCTAACTCAAAACAAGATCGTAAGAAAGTGAAATATGTCATTGATCAATTAAGTTCATATGGATTTGTGAATGTTTTTACACGTAAGAAGATTCTTGACATGTATTTACGTCGTTCCTCGACTAGCAGTGGTGGTAGTAATACTCATCATCGTCATTATCATCAAAAGAAAAGAAACTCTGCCTTTGAGAATGTTGTCACAAACTCGGAAGAGTTTCAAAATGATTTAGGTTTATACAATTCGTTATCTATTGAACAGTTACAGTATGTTGATATACTTGTAAGTAAATCATCTACCTGTTTTATACCATCACAATTACCGACAATATTATCTTATATTATTACACGATTTATGAAATTAGATAAAAATATTATTGAAGATTATCAATCGGTTAATCGTAGTACATATGGTAATTTAGCGACTTATCGTGATTGGGGATTATAAAGTATTATGAGAGTTATTAGGATGAAATGATTAGGGTTATTATTAAGAAGGGAACATTCACAAGAACATAAAAAATAAATGAATAAATATATGATTATAGTGAGTTGTGTTAATACCTTGCTTTTTAATTGAAATTTTGTGAAGAATATAAAAGTATTGATTTATTTTATTTAATTATTATCTAAAGTAAGAAAAATTAAAAGAATCTGGAAAGAAAATTTGTAACGAAGAAGAGTTTCAAGAATCTGAAGAACTGTATAATTATGATGAAGAAGAGGTGAGGAAGAGACTGTAAAACTTGTAGCAGTCGTTGTCTTTATTCATCTCTTTTCATTTACTTCTTCAAACCTGATTATCTTCGACAGCAATAGGGAATATTTTCCACAGTCTTCCTTGCACTCTTTGCTTTCTTTTCTTTGGTTTCGATTAATCGTTTTAGTTTCAGTTTTGATTTTTGTATCTTTTCATTTAATTTTCTTTTCTTTGGCGGTTTAGAATTGGTTTAATGGAATTTTTTCTTTCTTTCTTTCTGCCTTTGCTTTTTCTGTTAGTGACAGTCTTTCATTCTCTTTTCCATTCCATTCCCTTCTTTTCCTTTTCTTTTCTTTTCTTTTCTTTTCTTTTCTTTTCTTTTCTTTTCTTTTCTTTTTCAATGAGATGATATTTGCAAATAAAACCCATATTTGCTTTCGTCATCCTTGTTGAGCGGAATTTCTCTTAATTTAAATCAACTTTGTTCATGATTGAAATCGATTAGTATGAGTTAATTATTCGGAGAATTTGGTATTGACTATAGCAGATTCCAAATTCGAATTGAGTCCTGTTTAACTGTTTACAGCATTAGTCTATTGGGTTTCAAGGAGAGAATAAATGTGCACCTTCTAACGCATAATCTAATTGGAGTGTATCGAGCTAAGTCTAATCATGTTATTCCTTTTCTTCTGTGTAATTTTGGTAATCCTTCTTGTATATTCCAATGCTGAAACAATAATTGCTGAAGTGCAATGGAATTTGCAAAATTTATTGCAATTAAATCAAACTTTCCAATCATTTCTGAATATCAACTTTTCTTCAAAGTTTTCAATACAACATCCTTTACGAGACAATAATATCATATCCATCAACTTAAATCTTACATTAGCAGAATATTTCTTTGGAAGAAGAATTATTCTGCCTGATTTGCTACCATTTCATGAATCAGGCACTTCGGAACTGTTAACTAGTCTTTGTCCATTAGGTGACTGCCCTTACTGTAAAGGAACTGGAATATTAATCTGCTCAACATCTTCGACAAAAGTAAACCCTACTATATGTAGAAATACAACAATCTCCCCAATCCCTTCTTCTTCGACCGACATTGTTGAATCCTCTGATCA
>VFQN01002496.1_pt1 | contig 28200 bp, 22 predicted proteins | sample 3512371 | NCBI WGS metagenome assembly VFQN01 (sample SAMN10412370, study PRJNA504923) | tailings metagenome | isolation source: Replicate 2 from Balatoc abandoned mine | place: Philippines: Itogon, Benguet | collected 2017-08-28
CGCGCTCGGTTGAGTATGCGAAGGATGCCGACCGCTTGTTGATGCGCCACCTGACGTACTTCCACCCTGTGCGCCGAGGTTCCGAATTCATTCGCGAGCATCAGCGCGTTTTCGAACTGATCGTCGAGCGTAACCCCGAGGCGGCGCGGGAGGCTATGCGCAGCCATATCAGCGCAAGTCGCAACAGGCTGACCGAGCAGATCGAGATACTTCGGCGCGGAGAATTGGTTTCTGCCGCACGCCCTGCGATAGCGAGTTGACGCGGTTACCACGCCGCAGCCTTGCCTCATAGAGACCGCGATCGCCGGACCAAGCGCATCCTTGACACACCGAGGTAGGCGATCGGGCCGAGTCGGAGGTATTGGCGGCAAGCTCCTCCTGCAGTCTTCGATCTGTGAACAACCGGGTTGGTCAAGCTGGACGTCCACCAATGCGGCCCGAGCGAAGAGTCGCGCCACGGGTCGCCGGCCAGCAGCAAGGTTATTTATGATGGTTTCGCGATTGACAGCATCATCTGTGCCTCTCGCCTAACCTCACCTTCGGTCCCTGGAACCGGGCATGTTCTGATCGTTGAGGCACCTTCTGTGCCAGACCGGCTTACGGAAGGGCTAGCGACAGAACCGTTACCTTACTTGAAAGAATAGATGAAGCCGACATCGGAAGCACCAACAGTCACCTCCTTCGTCGCTTGGCCTTCGAGCGCCCGGCTCAGCATGCCGCGGCTCAGTTCCGGCAGCATGGTGTTGGTGAGGATCGCATCGATCACCCGACCGCCAGACTCGATCTCGTTGCAGCGGGATTTGACGAGTTCCATCACGCCCTCGCCGATCACCAGATCCGCGTCATAGCTTGCTCGCATCCGACGCGCGATCTTGTCGAAGTGATGACGGGCAATCGCCTCGACCATCGAGTCCGACAGCGGAAAGTAGGGAATGGTCACGACCCGGCCAAGGAAGGCCGCCGGGAAGACCTTCAGGAGGGGTGACCGCAACGCCTTGTCCAGATCATCGAGCCCGCTCCTTACTTGCCCACCCCTGGTCCGCTCCATGATGACCTCGGAGCCGATATTCGAGGTGAGAAGGATCAGCGTGTTCTTGAAATCAATCCGCCTGCCCTCGCTATCGTCCATCATTCCCTTGTCGAAGACCTGAAAGAAGATCTCATGCACATCAGGGTGCGCCTTCTCGACCTCGTCGAGCAGGATCACAGAATATGGCTTGCGCCGAACCGCTTCCGTGAGGATGCCGCCCTTACCGTAACCGACATATCCCGGCGGTGCCCCTTTTAGGGTGGAGACCGTATGCGCCTCCTGGAACTCAGACATGTTGATCGAGATGAGATTCTGCTCACCGCCATAGAGCGTCTCGGCCAGTGCCAATGCGGTCTCGGTCTTACCTACGCCCGAGGGACCGCAGAGCAGGAATACACCCACCGGCTTCTCCGGTGCTCCGAGGCCAGCGCGGCTGGTCTGCACCCGCTTGGCGATCATTTCCATGGCATGATCCTGACCGACCACCCGCTCCGAGAGCGTGGCGGCGAGGTTCAGTGCCTTTTCGGTCTGGCTCGACAGCATCCTTCCGGTTGGGATGCCAGTCCAGTCCTGAACCACCGCAGCCACTGCATTGCGATCTACCGAAGGCAGGATTAGGGGCGCCTCGCCTTGTGCTGAAGTCAGTTCAGCCATGAGTTCCTTGAGGCGCGCGAGCTTGGCGGCGGGATCGGCTGGTGAGCTGGCGGACTCGGTTGGGTGACCCTCAAGTGTCTCGGAGTTAGCCGCTTCGGCCGGGTGCTCAGCCTCTACCGGTTCGAGCGGTATGCCTTTGCCACGTAGTTGGGCACGCAGGTCGAGGATCTCGGCGACCAGCACCTTTTCCTGCTCCCAACGCGCCTGCGCATTGGCGAGCATGGTTGCAAGTTCGGCCAGTCCGGCATCGACTCGCGCCCTGCGATCGTCCACGTCGATGCCGATCGCCGCCTCGCGCCCGATGATGCCGCGCTCCACCTCGAGCGCCTGCCTGCGCCGCAGGATATCCTCAACCTCGGCCGGCGTGGCGTGTTGGGAAATCGCGACGCGCGCGCAAGCGGTGTCCAGAAGGCTCACCGCCTTGTCGGGCAACTGTCGTGCAGGGATGTAACGATGGGACAGGCTGACGGCAGCCACGATCGCCTCGTCCAGCACCTGCACCTGATGATGCTGCTCCAGCGTTCCGACGACCCCACGCAACATCAGCACGGCGGCCGCCTCCGATGGCTCCTCGATCTTCACGACCTGGAAGCGGCGGGTGAGAGCGGGGTCTTTCTCGATATGTTGCTTGTATTCGGACCAGGTCGTTGCCGCGATCGTACGCAATTCGCCGCGGGCCAGTGCCGGCTTCAAGAGATTGGCCGCATCGCCAGTCCCCGCGGCGCCACCCGCGCCGATCAAGGTATGAGCCTCGTCGATGAAGAGAATGATTGGCGTTTCGGACGACTGCACTTCGTCAATCACCGACTTCAATCGCTTTTCGAACTCCCCTTTCACACTGGCACCCGCCTGCATGGATCCGATGTCGAGCATGCGCACGCTGATGCCCTGCAACATGGGCGGCACGTCTTTCTCGGCGATACGCAAGGCAAAACCCTCAACGACTGCCGTCTTGCCTACGCCGGCCTCGCCGGTCAGGATCGGATTGTTCTGACGGCGACGCATCAGGATGTCGATGATCTGCCGGATCTCGGATTCACGGCCAACCACGGGGTCTATCTTCCCGTCGCTTGCCCGTTGCGTGAGGTCGGTCGCATATTTCCCCAGAGCCGTCTCCCCTGCCGCGGGCCGTCGTGCCGTCTCGACAGGAGCGGCGGCTCCGCCTTCGATCGAGCCCTCCACCACGCCGCTGAAACGCCCGACGACGGCATCCGCATCGATCTTGTCGAATTCGCCGCTGATCTTCGACAGGAGCCCCTCGAGAACAGGCGTCTTGAGACAGCCCAGAATGATATGCGAGCTGCGCACTTCCTCCGCCCCGAATTCGAGCGTGGCCAGGCTCCAGGCCTCCTGAATGGAATGAAAGATGTGGTCGGAAAACTCCTCGATCGATGTGGCGCCATAGGGCAACTTGTCCAGTGCCTGCGTCATGTCGGCAGCGAGCCGGCTTGCGTCCACGCCCGCGTCGGAAAGGATGAACTGGAAGTCCGAGCGCTCCGAAAGCGCCAGTTGCTCTATCCAATGGACGAGTTCGACATAGGGGTTGCCCCGAAGCTTTGCGGAATCGGCCGCAGCCTTGAAGGCGCGCAAGCTGGTAGGGTTGAGCTTACCGACCAGTTCCTTGCGCTTGAAGCTTTGCGACGTCCTGCGCTGCCGCGTCCCAGCTGCCTGCATCGGACCTACTCCTGACCGGACCATCCTTAGCTTGCCACACAAAAGAAAATCGAAAAAGTAGCGGATCGCAATCAATAAGGGAGGATGCAGACGACGATGCAACCATATCGAAACGTTTCACGAAATAATCACGGCACAGTTGCTAGAACACTTGCGATTGGTGACCTTCGCTCCTGAGATGCCTGAATAGATGATCCGGCTTATGAAATCATTCTGGTGAGTTTCTGCAGGATCGGTCTCATCGCAAGGTGGACACCACGACAAGTTCAGGTATCTTGTCTTTGTTGCAGGCACGATATGAATTTTGCGTGGGAAAATGATGTGCTAAAATAGGGCATTGCCTGCTTCATGCAGGCGGCTCGGGGGGTCAGTGTGATTGACCTTGCTCTCTGGCTAGACCGTCTGGATCAGGAAAATCCGTCTGGCGAGGATTTGCGCAATGATCCACGCTTTCATGAGTTGGAACGCCTCTTAGAGCCACAGGTCAGGGTCGAGTACGACGAGCGCAACAGGCCGTCCTCGCCAGTCACCGTTCCTGTCGACTGGGGGGCCGTTCTCGACAAGGCGGAAGAACTGCGGTCGCGCGGTCGCGATCTGCGTCTGCTGGTCATTGTCACATGCGCCTTGACCAATGAAGGAGGGCTGGGCGGGCTCGCTCAGGGCCTCACCCTGATTGCCCGGACTTTCGAAATGCACTGGGAAACCATGCACCCAGCGCTGCGGCCCGAGGCCCCGCCCCGCGAAGCCGCGCTACGCCGCATCAACGCTTTGCGCGATCTTCAAAACGATCGAAAGATCAATGCTCCAGAGGATCGTCCGGGCGATCGTAAGGACGGCCGGACCGGGCTGCTGGCGATCCTGCGGCAGATGATATTCTTCGCGCCGCGCCAGATAGGACCGATTACCGGAAACGATCTGGAGCAAGGCGCCCTCGACGTTCGCACCATGCTGATGGAAGCACCAGGGTTGAGCGCGGCCGAGAAAGTATCCCGCACCGCCGCCCATGAGCAACTCATGACGCGGATACGGAGCGCGTGCCTGGCGCAGTTGGATCAGGCCAACGAGACGATGACGTCGCTCATGGCTGACGCGCGTGCCGCCATCGCGGCGCTTGAGATGGTCGACACTGCGTTGAACGCGCGCCTCGGAGATCACGGCCAAGACGGAGGCACCGCGGTTCCGGAGCTGAAGCGATTCCTCGATCGTGTCCTGACGGCTTTGGAGCGAGGAGCGACCGCACGCAACACGGCGAACGGTGTGGTGCGACCGGCCACGCCGGAAACGGTTGGACTGAACGGCCATCACGTCGAGACGACAGCCGGCATTGCCGGACCAGGGGCGCCCCTGCCCGACCGGATCTCTTCGCGCGAGGACGTGTTGAAATGTCTGGACCTGGTGGTGGCATTTTATGACCACACCGAGCCGTCCAGTCCGATCCCGCATCTGGCGAGGCGCATCCGCAGGATGGTGCCGATGGATTTCATCGAGCTGATGGAAGACCTCGCGCCATCGGGTCTGAAGGAATTCCGCCTCCTCGCAGGCGTTCCCGATAGCAAGAAGACCGCCCAGAAGGACGAAAGGTAGCAAGATATGGCTAGCGAAAGCAAAGCAAAGGTCATCGAGCGCAATCGCGCCCCGCGCGTGCAGATCGCCTATGACGTGGAGACCTATGGCAGCCCGACCACGATCGAATTGCCATTCGTCATGGGTGTCATGGCCGATCTCTCTGGCGCCTCGCAGACGAGAGAGGCGCTGAAGACGGTGCAGGACCGCGAATTTGTCGCGACCGACGCCAATAGGTTCCCACGTTTCATGGAAGCGCTCGGGCCTCGCGTGAAGGCAAGGGTCAAGAACACGCTCCCGCAACCCGAGGGTCAGGAACGCGACGAAGAACTGGCGATCGATCTTACCTTTTCCAGAATGGGCGACTTCGCTCCGGACCGCATCGCCGAGCAGGTTCCGCAGCTGGCCGAACTCTTGAAGATGCGCCGGCAGCTCGTCGAGCTTCTCGGCTTCATGGACGGGCGGGTGGATGCCGAGAAGCGCATCGCGCAATTGCTGAACAACGAGCCGCTTCTGGGCCAGATTGCCAGCCAGGCATTGGACGACGGCGACAAGGTCGAGGAATAAGCAATGGCCGAACAGCAAAAGACAGAAGCAGGCGTCGGCGAGGCGGAAGCCATCGACCTCGGTGAATTCAGTGAACTTCTCGAGAAGGACTTCAAGGTCAAGAAGGATGACAGCGAGAAGTTGCAGCAGCTGGTGCGCAATCTTGCTCTGGCCGCACGGTCCCGGTCCGAAGCGACGGCCATCTCGTCGAACGCCATCAAGTCGATCAAGTCGATCATCGCCGGCATCGACAAGATGCTATCGGCACAGGTCAACGAGATCCTGCACGCGCCGGAAGTGCGAGAAATGGAAGGCACCTGGCGGGGTCTATGGTACCTGGTGAACAACACCGAGACGGATCAGAAGTTGAAGATCCGGGTGATGAATATTTCGAAGGACCAGCTCGCCGATACGCTTGAAGATTACGAAGGCCAGATGTGGGACCAGAGCCCCATCTTCAAGAAGGTCTACACGGCCGAGTACTCCATGTTGGGTGGCGAACCCTTCGGCTGCCTGATCGGGGCCTACGAATTCTCGAACCACCCGCGGGATGTCGGTCTGCTACGCAGCATCTCGGGTATCTGCGCCTCCGCTCACACGCCTTTCATCGCCGCGGCGGCACCGCGCCTCTTCAGGATGGACAGTTGGCAGGAGTTACCGAACCCTCAGGATTTGCAGCAGATCGTCTCTAATCCCGCATATGCATCATGGCAGTCGTTGCGCGAGAGCGAAGACGCCCGATACATCGGACTGACCATGCCGCGCGTGCTGGCCAGGTTGCCCTATGGTGCCGACACGGTCCCCGTCAAAGGCTTCGCCTTCGAAGAGGAAGTCCAGGGCGATCATCACAAATATGTATGGATGAATGCCGCCTTCCCGATGGGCGTCAACATCAACCGCAGCCACAAGCTTTTCGGCTGGGGCAGCCAGATCCGGGGCGTCGAAAATGGGGGGACGGTCATAAATCTGCCGGTCCACTCCTTCCCGACCGATGACGGCGATATTGCGATGAAGTGCCCCACCGAGGTCGCGATCGACGACCGTCGTGAAGCCGAACTGGCGAAGCTGGGGCTGATGCCGATCCTGCATCGCAAGAACACCGATCTTGCGGCCTTCATCGGTGCGCACTCTCTCCAGGATGACGAGACGCGGGCCGGTCGGTTGGTCGACCCCGACGCGCAGTCCAACGAACGGTTGAGCGCGAACCTGCCCTATCTCTTCCCCGTCTCGCGCTTCGCGCACTACCTCAAGGCGATCGCGCGCGACAAGATCGGCTCGTTCAAGGAACGCTCCGACATGCAGATCTGGCTGACGGAATGGATCAACCGCTATGTCCTGGCCAATCCCGCCTTCGCCGACGACAAGGCCCGGGCCAAGCGTCCGCTTGCGGCCGCAGAGGTGCAGGTCGACAGTGTCGAGGGACGGCCGGGCTATTACAATGCACGTTTCTATCTGCGTCCTCATTATCAACTAGAGGGCATCAATGCGTCGCTCCGGCTCGTCTCGGAGCTGCCCTCCGTCAAGACTTGAGTTACTTGAGCGCAATGGAGAGTAGACATGAAGATTGACGGTTTTCTCAAAGTTCCGGACATCCCAGGGCCAAGCGAACGCGACGGTCATGAGGAGGAGATCGAAGTTCACGGGGTCGAGTTCGACATGGTAGCCCCGCATGACCCGAACTCCCTTTCGCGTAGAGGCCGTGTCGCGTTGGGCTTGATAAAATTCATCAAGCATTACGACATGTCATCGCCCTATCTGAAGCAGGCGCTTTTCCAGAACAAGAAACTGGACGAAGTTGTTTTCTCGGCCCGCCGAACGATAGAAGAAGAAAGCAGCGACTACCTGGTCGTGACGCTCACAGATGCATCTGTCGTCACCTATTTGATGAAACCAAGCGAAGACGAGCCCGATCTCATAGAAGAGTTCGTTGGACTTGCATACAAGAAGATCAAGTTTGCCTATGACAAGGACCATGAAGCCGAGATGGATGTTCATGTCGGTGTTTGACGGCCTGATCGAGGCCACGGTGTCGGGATGATCAAGGCGAGCAGCAGTGCGCGGGCGACACGCGAGGCGGTCCAGCCTTCGCTTTGGGACCGCCTCGTGAATGATCTGCCGGGCTTGACGTCGGAGATCGAAGGACTGCGCCTGGCATTGGAGGTTGAATTGGGCGCTGAACGGGTCGACGGCCTATTGGCTGACGGCAATTCGCGGCCCATCGACTCTGATGCACAATTGACGTCGGATCAGAAGCTGCGCCTGCGTCGACTGCTTCTTCAGACACGTCATCGGGCCGAACTGGAAAGCCGGGGCATCGTGGTTTCCGCCGGCGTTTTGCGGGAGGCGGTTCGACGCGACGTTGAGGCTCTCTTCAATACGGAGCGCTTTCAATCCGTCCCGCTTGTTTCGCCGCTCGAGGCCGAGCACGCCGCCGATACCCCGCTGGCGCTCGACGACTTTGCGGAGGTACGCCGAAGTGTCGTGAACTACGGCGTGCCATCCTTCTCCGGCCGTTCGTCGCGCGATTTCGACCGGGAGACACTGGCGCGTGAGATCCGCGTCTTGCTCTCCATTTTCGAGCCGCGTCTGAAGGAGAGCGCGACGAAGGTGACGGTAACGCTCGGCGACAAGAGCGCGGGCCTGACAATCGAGATAGACGCCGTGCTGATGATGACGCCGACGCCCGAGAGGCTTCGCCTGCGCACCATGGTCAATCTCGACAACGGCTTGGCACGGACCGATTTCAAGGAGGCCTGAGAATGGATCGGGTCTTCCTGGAGTATTATGAAGAGGAACTGTCTCACATCCGTGGACTCGCAGCAGAGTTTGCGGATATGCATCCGGCGATAGCCCGCAACCTGGCGCTCGATACGGTGCCGTGCGCCGACCCATATGTCGAGCGATTGCTCGACGGGGTAGCCTATCTCGCCGCCCGCACACGATTGAAAGTGGATGCAGAGCGCTCACGCTTCTCACGCAGTATCCTGGAAGTTCTTTATCCCGACCTCGTAACCCCTGCGCCGGCAACCGCAATGGCGGTACTGAAGCCCGGCCAGCAGGTCCAGACGATGAATGCTGGCCATGTCATCAAGCGTGATACGCGGCTCGTATCCAGCCTCAAGCCTGGCCTGTCGACACGCTGCACATTCACCACTGCCCAGGATGTCACCCTCTGGCCGGTGGAAGTCGCGGCGGTGACCTATTTCCAGGACCGCAGTGCGCTTGCGGCGGCTGGCATACCTCCCATCGCAGGCGTGGGCGGCGAGGCGGCGCTCCGCCTGACCTTCGCCCGGGTCGGCAACGGCACGCTCAACGAGCTGACACTCGACCTGCTCGACCTGCATTTTTCAGGGCGAACGAAAGCTCCGCTTCTTTTCGATGCGATCTTCGGTACCTGCGCAGCTTTGGGCGCGCGCGCCGAAGGCAAGACCAATCGAGTGACGCCCTTGGCCGCGCCTGAGATGGTGGGCATCAGTGATACCGAGGCGTTGATGCCGCGTACGCGCCCGACATTCGAGGGCTACCGGTTGCTGCGCGAATATTTCATGATGCCCGAGCGCTTCCATTTTGCGCGGGTTCGTGGGCTGCAGCCCGTCCTGCGCCGTTGTGAGGCCGGACTGGAGGTCATCTTCCTGTTCCGGCGCGCCGCTCCCGAGCTCGCCGACCTTACTCCGGCAGATTTCGAACTTTTCGCCACGCCCATCATCAATCTCTTCGAGCGCGAGTGCAATGTCATCGAGCTCGATCCCCGCAAGACGCGCCAGGTGCTGTATGCCGATCGCACGCGCCCGCGCGACTTCGAGATTTATCGCGTTACCCGTCTCGAAGACGCCGACTTCGAGGGGCCCGACGCCGAAATCCCCGCGCTATTCAGCTTGGGGCAGAATCTCGGCAGCGGCTGGGTCTATTCGGTAGAACGCCGTCCCCGCCGCGCGACCGAAGACGAAAGACGCGAGGGCCTTACGCGTACGTCCTATACGGGCGACGACGTGTTTCTGGCTGTCTCGCGCCCTGCCCGGGCGCCGACCCCCCGTCCACTCAAACGCATCGAGGCCACGGCCCTGTGCACCAACCGGGACCTGCCGATCCTCGATGACACACCCAGCTTGACGCTTGAGAGCGGCGACCCGGTCGATTCGGTCAAGCTCCTCGGGGCCCTCCGTACGCCCCAGCCTGCCATAGCCGCGGCCCTGCCCGCGAGCGCAGAAGGCGAATCTCGTGCGGACGAACTCGCCTGGCGGTTCGTCGCACAGCTCTCCCTCAACTTCCTGAGCCTGGCCAAGGAAGGTCGCGGCGCAGATCCGCTGCACGCGCTTCTCGATCTCTATGCCGATCGGGGCGATCCCGGGCTTGCGCGCCACGTGCGCTCGATCGTGCGCATCGACTCTCGTCCGATCGTCGAGCGGTTGGCGATCGAGGGCCCAATGTGCTTCGGGCGTGGTACGGAAGTTACGCTCCACGTGGATCAGTCGGTCCTGGCGGGACAAAGCACGCTGTTGCTTTCGGCCCTGCTTGCCCGGTTGTTCGCGCGTCACGCCGGCATAAACGGCTTCGTGCATACACGCACGCGGCTGCTTCAAAAGCAGGAGGAGGTGCCATGGCCGATGACGCCCGGCGATCGCTTCCTGATCTAGACAGGAACACGGCTTTGTCGGAAGCCTTCGACTTTTTCGAACTGCTGCGCCGGCTCGAAGAACGGGGCGGCCTGTTCGGCCATTCCGGCAGGCCGGATCGTGAGCCGGCCAGGCTCGGGCAGCATGTTCGCCTGGGCTTCGCGACACAGGACGTGGTTGCGTTCCGCGAAGCCACCGACAAGGATCCCGCAAAGGTGACGGTCGCGAATTTCGGGCTGTTGGGGCCGGAGGGTCCCATGCCTTTGCACCTGACGCGATGGGTTCTCGATCGCCTGTCGCAACGCTGGTTCGCCGGGGCCGACGCTCACCAGACGAGTGACACGACGTTCCTCGACTTCATCAACATTCTTCAACATCGCATGCTCGCCCTGTTCTATCGGGCTTGGGCTGACGCGCATCCGGCGGTGCAGGTCGAACGCGAGGTCGGAGGACGCGTGCGCTCGATGCTCGAAGCAATGGCCGGAATCGGTCTCCCCGGTACGCATGAGAGCGCGCACTCCGGGCTCTGTGCAGTCAAGCTCAGACAGGCGGCGGCGCTTGCCAGTCAGGTAAATGGGCCCGAACGGCTGACCTTGTTCCTCACTGAAGCCTTCAAGGTGCCGGTCCAGTTGAAGGAATTCGTGGCCAGCTGGTTGACGATACCTAAGACGCTGCAGAGCCAGTTGAGCCGGGAGCATGCCGCGCTCGGCCGTGGGGCAACGATAGGTCCACGAATCTTCAGCCGGCAGAGCCGTATCGAGCTTCGCGTTGGCCCTCTCGCTTTCTCGGACTTCAAGGCATTCCTTCCCGGCGGCGACAGGCTTGAGACGTTCAAGCTGGCGGTTCGGGATCTGCTCGGAGAACAACTCGACGTCGACGTCAGGGTCGTTCTCGCACGCGACGAAGTACCACCCGGGCGGATCGGAGAAGCACAGCTCGGGCGAACGGCGTGGCTTGCTCCCCCGGAAGAGAGGGGTGATGCCGAGGACATGCTCATGCGGACGGTCGTTGGATGGCGGCCGAAGCTGGCGGGGGTTGCAGCATGAGTCTGCTTCTTACGCTAGAGCGAGGACCGCGCGCTCAGGCGGTGCGCCAGGCGCGGATGGACAAGGGTGAACTGGTGATCGGTCGCAGTCCCGATGCGGACTGGCAGATCGACGATCCCGACATGTTCGTCTCCCGAGCGCATTGCAAGATAACCGCCGAGCAGGACGACTACTTCGTTACTGACACGTCGAGCAGCGGCCTCTTCATAGACGACTCCAGCAGCCCGCTCGGTACGGGCAATTCGGCGCGGCTCCGAAACGGCATGCGGCTTCGGCTCGGCGACTACGTACTATGGGTCGACCTGCATGCAGCAGACGATCAGCCATCCGCTCCCGAACGATCCGCATCTCGGCAATCGACACCTCAATCGCGTGTGCCGGTAAACATAGACAGCGACGACTTCTTTTCGGCCGAGGTCGAAGAAGTGCCTCAGCCTCCGCGCCCCGCCAATCGGCCCAACCCGTTCGAACAGCCCGAGCCGGGCGCCTTTCGGGCCTATGAACGCGCCCATTTCGGCGATCGGGGCTCGCCTGCGTTCGACGATCCCTTCAGCCTCGATCCGGTTGCGGCTCCCGCGTCGGACGAAAACGACGGCGGCCGCCACGGCGCAGAGGCTTTCAACGATCCGTTCGGACTGGATCCTCCCCCCGTCCTTCCGTCGAAGGCGGGCGCTGCCGGAAATGAGACTGATGCGTTCGATGGTGATTTCGGCTTCAGCGCCGCTGCAGGCTCGGACGCCGGCAGCGGGTCTCGGCAAATTCCCGGTCAGCCGGCCTCCCCTGCTGCGAAGAACCCGCCCGTCGCGCGCACGGACGAAGCCGTACCGCCATACCGGAACGCCGCTCCGAGGCCCGCTGCCCCGCAGCCGCAGGCCGGACCGGGAGACAAAACACTCTGGGCAGCTTTCCTTCGCGGCATGGGCATCGACGAGGCGGAATTCCCGAGCAACAACCCGGCAACCGATATGGAAAAGTTCGGCCGCGAATATCGCATGATGATGGAAGGGCTGATGCAGCTACTGCGTAAGCGCGCCGAGGAAAAGGGCAACGCACGCGTTTCACAGACCATGGTGGGAGCGTCCGAGGTCAATCCGCTCAAGTTTCTCCCTACGGTGGACGACGCGCTTGCGACGATCCTGACGGAGCGCAGCCCCGGATTCTTAGCCGGCGAGCCGGCGATTGCGGATGCGATACGGGATCTTGCGAACCATCATGTTCGCACGTGGCGAGGGATGCAGAGCGCATTACGGCGGATGATCGACCGCTTCGACCCCGCAGCACTCGAAGAGGAATTGAAGTCGAGTTCGACGATCGAAACGCTGCTTGCGGGCGGACGCGGCGCCAAGCTGTGGGAGCTCTACCAAAAACGTCACCACGAGATCGCTATGAATGCAGAGTCACGCTTCATGGGCGACATCGGTGCCGACTTCCGAGATGCATACGAAGAGGAGTGATGCATGATCCACCGGCGCGATTTCGTTCTTGCCCTGGGCGCGACGGGGCTTGTTGCCGCCTGCCAGAGCGGGCCGCCGAAACCCTCTACGGTCATCGTCAATCTGGCCGGCCAGGCCGGCATGAACCCGGGACCGGACGGCAGCGACAGGCCGGTGACGGTTCTTATCATGCGGCTGAAGAGTACCGGCAAGTTCAATTCGGCCGACTACTTTGCGCTTCAGGGGGACGCAGCGGCGGTGCTCGGAGGCGATCTCATAGGATCGGACCAGCTCGCCGTCGGGCCGGGCAAGACCGCGTCGAAGACCATAACGGTCGAACCGGAAGCGACCGCTCTGGGCTTCGTCGCGCTAATCCGCGAGCCGGGCGGTCGAAGCTGGCGTACCACCAAGTCAGTCTCGCCGGGATCGCAACTGACCGTCAATGCAAGCCTCGGCAAGGGCGGCATTTCCGCCTAGCGCAGAGGACAGGGTGGCCAATGCGGAGAGTGTCGGCATGAGCGACGCAAACAGGGTGCTTTGGTCCGAAGGACTCTTCCTGCGGACCCAGCACTTCCAGCAACAGGACCGCTTCTTCGAAGCGACCATGCGCGGCGCGTTGCAGGCTGGGCAACTTCATGCGTTCGGCTTTCGAACGCTGACCCTCGATCAAGCACTGCTGGAGGCCGGCCAGGTGTCGGTCTTGTCCGCACGCGGCATCTTTCCCGACGGGACGCCCTTCTCAATCTCCGAGACCATGGACGCACCGCAGCCCCTTGCCGTTACCCCCGAGACGGCCGCCGGCCCGGTGCTGATAGCATTGCCGCTTGAGCCGCCTGGCGGGATTGGCTTCGACCCCGCCCACGCAGACCCCAGCGGAGCGCGCTATCGCGGGCGGATCGTTACGATCAAGGATGTTGTCCAGGGTGGAGCCGATCCGGAAGAGATCGAAATAGCGCGCCCGCAAGCGCTGCTTCTTGCGCCCGGCAAGTCGGTCGGCGGCTACACCGCCTTGCCCGTGGCCGAGATCAAGGGGCTTCGGGCCGATGGCGGTGTCGCATTGGACGAAACCTTCCTGCCGCCCACCTTGGCCACCGGAGCAGTGGCCTGGTACAGCCAGCTCCTTCAGGAAGTCATCACCGGCCTCGACCAGATCGCCGAGGCGCACGGCAAGATGGTTCTGGGTGGGCCGGGACGTAGTGTCGAGGACCTCTTGATGCTTAACCTCGCCAACGCGGCGCGACCGCGGCTGGCGCACATGCTGGCACAGGAAGTATTCCATCCGGCTGAACTCTATCTGGAGCTTGCGGGCCTCGCGGGGTCGATGGCGACCTACGGCTCCAGTTCCCGGCGTCTGGGCGAACTGCCGGCCTATGATCATATGGCGCCCGGCCCTGCCTATTCCGCGTTGGCCGATACCCTGCGCTCGCTCATTCTGAGCCTCCGCTACGTGGAGCCGAAGTCGCGGGCCCTGCCGGTCATGCGGCATTCCACCAATGTCTGGAAGGTCCGTATCGACAATCCGAAGCTTCTGGTGGCGAGCCGGATCGTCGTACGTGTAGGCTCCGAATTGTCGGAGGACGCCCTGCGCAAGATATTCGTGAACCAGGCGACCGTTGGTGCAGCAGGTGAATTCGAAGGGTTATGGAAGTCCCGCCTGCCCGGCATACCATTGAAGCCTCTGCACTCGCAGCCGCGCGAGATCCCCTATGACGGCGACCGGCTATGCCTCGAGCTCGACCAGAAAAGCGAGCACTGGGCCTCGCTCCTCGATGCGCCGGGCTTCGTCATAGGCGTTTCCGGTGTGCTGCCGAGCGAGCCTCAGGTCGACTGCTATTCGGTGAACAGGTGAGACGATGAGCCGCGACGATCCGTTCGGGCTGTCGGAGGATCGCGAGCGTACTCGAATACGCCTGATCGGCGCGCCGCCGGCGCGGGTACCGACTCCCCTGCCCCCCGGCGTGCCTTTGAAACGATCGCGATCCCATCCGAACGGGCTCATCAACGCCTTCGCCTCATTGCTGGAGTTCGCGCCCGAGCTCGAGAGCGCAACGCCGCCCGAGAACCCCGAGGTCTTGCGCACGCGCCTGTTCGACGAGCTCGTGCGGGCGCGAGATGCTGTGGTGGCAGCTGGATCCTCGCTCGACAGAGCCGACCAGGCGGCTTGGGTGGTGGCGGCATTGCTGGACGACCTCGCCCTGAACACGCCTTGGGGCGGCGCCAGCGTCTGGCCGCGCCAGCCACTCGTCGTGATGTTGCACGGCGATGTCGACGCAGGCGCGCAGTTCTTTGCCCGACTCGAGAATCTGGAGCGGCATCCGAACCGCGATCGCGAATTGCTAGAGCTGCAATATCACTGCATGGCGCTTGGGTTTCGCGGCAAGTATCGCGTGCCTGGACGAGCGGGCGACCGCTCACTCAATGCAGTGCGTGTGGCCGCCGCGCGTTTCCTACGCGATGTCGACGCGGAAGCGGCCCCACTCTCGCCGAACTGGAAAGGTGTGTCCGTTGCCGACGAGCCGGCACGCTTCACCGTCCCGATCTGGGTACTGGGGACGATCGCGGCGGTGCTCGCCACGGCCACCTATGTGGCACTCTCGATGGGCCTGAGCAACCAGGCGGTCGAACTGTCCGCGCTCGTGCGCACATTGCCACCACCCGATCGCGCGGAAATCCTCCGGGCTTCTCCCAAAGTCGAAGCGCCGCCCCTCGAAGCTGTGGACATCGCACTTCTGCCAGAGTTCGAGTCTGCGGCACCACCCGAAATGCGGCCGGCGATCAAGGGCACGGAGAGCGTCTCCTTGACCAGGCTCGTCATCCAGGGCTCCAACCCCGAACTGTTCCAGTCCTCACGGGCGCAACTGACGGAAGGCTTCGAGCCGCTCATCGGCGCGATCGCCAAGGTGATACGCGACAACCAAGAGGTGATCGGCGACGTCACAGTGATCGGTCATACCGACAGCATCCCACTGCAACGGAGCAATCCGCTTTCGACCAACCAGCGCCTGTCGGAAGCCCGCGCCGCGACAATCGCCGAGATGCTCGTCCAAAACGGAGTGCCGCAGGACAGGGTCCGATCGGAAGGCCGAGCCGCGACCGATCCCGTGGCCGACAACGGCACACGCGAAGGCCGGGCCCTGAATCGTCGCGTCGAGGTGCTGATCGAGAAGAGGCTCTAGAGGCCATGACCAAGATTGATCGGATCAAGGTCTGATGTTCATTTTGCGCTTCATCTGGTCGATCCTGACCTCGCGCTGGCTGTGGACTCTGATCGGCCTTGCGCTGCTTTCAGTGATCATCTGGATTTTCGGCCCCATCGTCAGGGTTGGCGAGAGCGAGCCGTTCGCTTCCGAGACGGTGCGGATGGCGCTTATCGCGCTGCTGGTGATCTCTTGGCTCATCTGGCTGATCATCAGGCAGCGCAGAGCGATCCAGGCCAACCGCATGTTCGTTGCCGAGATCGCTGCTCCTGTCGAGGAGAAGCCGCTCAGCCCAGGCGAAGAAAGCGTCGCCGCCGTCGGCGCCAAGTTCCAGGAGGTGATGGCCGAGTTGAAGCGCCGCAAGCTCGGCGGCCGCAAGTTCCTCCGCGAAATGCCCTGGTATGTGATCGTCGGTCCGCCGGGGACCGGCAAGACGACTGCGCTACGCCAGTCTGGGCTGAACTTTCCGATCGATCTCACGGACGATCTCCAAGGCGTCGGCGGCACACGCAATTGCGACTGGTTCTTCTCCGAGAACGCGGTGCTGATCGACACGGCAGGACGTTACGTCCAGCAGGAGAGCCAGCCCGATGTCGACGCAGCAGAATGGCTGGGCTTCCTCGATCTCCTTAAGAAGCACCGCGGCCGCCGTGCCCTCAACGGGGTGATCGTCGCGCTGTCGATCGACACCTTGTCGGAAGGCGACGAGGCGATCCGAGTGCATGGCCGCAAGATTCGCCGGCGCCTGGCCGAGCTCCATGAGCGGCTGGAGATCCGCCTGCCAGTCTATCTGATGCTGACGAAGGCGGACCTCATCAAGGGTTTCGAGCCTTTCTTCGGCGGCCTTTCGACTTCGGCGCGGGAGCAGGTATGGGGCACGACCTTCGCGCTCGACGCGCATGTCGACGGCGCCGTCGTCGCCCGCGAAATCGCAACCCTTTCGACCGAGCTCGAGAGGCGCCTCGTGCCGCGCCTGGAGGAAGAGGAAAAACTCTTTGCCCGGGCCGAAATCTTCAGATTCCCCGCCCAGTTGGAAAGCCTGTCCGAGCCGATCCAGGTGCTGGTCGACTCGATGTTCGGCGAAAGCCGCTACGAGGAGAGCGCCTGGCTTCGCGGAATCTATTTGACCTCGGCGACCCAGGAAGGCGCACCGATCGACCGGCTGACCGCTGCTCTGGCGTCCTCCTTCGGGCTGCCCGCGCGAAGGGCGATGCCGGCACCTCGTGTCGAAAAGCGGAGCTTCTTCCTGAAGGACCTGCTTACCGAGGTGATCTTCAAGGAGGCCGGCCTCGGTACGTTCGACCCGCTGGCGCAACGTCGACGCACCTGGATCTGGCGCGGGGCTGCCGCGGCCTCTGCCGCTGCAGTGATCTTGGCGGGCTTGGTTTTCACCCTGGCCTATTACGACAACCGCAGCGCGATCGCCGCGCAGGCGGGCCGGTTCGAAGCCCTGCACGGGCCGCTTTCCTCGATCGCGGCGAGCCCGGCGACTGTGAATCCGCCCAATCTCGATGTCGCTCTCGCGGCCATGGACGACGTGGCGAATGCGCGAATCGAGCCGCCGAGTGGCATCCGTGATATCGTGGGCCCTTCCGCATCACCGGAACTGCGGCTCGCGCAGGCCGGCGCCTATGACCACGCTTTGCGCAACATATTGGAACCGCGCATGGTTGCCTTGCTCGAAGCGACCATGTGGCAGCAGATGCGCGATCCGGAATTCATGCTTGGCGCCCTCAAGACCTACCGCATGATGACGGGCTTGTCGCAGATGGATCCGGATTTCGCCCAGGACTGGTGGGTGAGCCGACTTCCGGAATTCGCGGCGGCCCCGCCATTCCCGACCGCCGACGCCGAGCAGCACCAGCTTGCCGCGATCCGCCGCATGGCCGTCGACGATAACTACGTTGCGCCCGATCCGACGCTTGTCGCCGAAGCGCTGAAAAGCGTCTGCGCGATCTCCCTGCCCACGCGCGCCTACGGGCAATTGCTGGCGGATCCGATGGTGGCGGAACTCAAGGAGTGGGTGCCTGCTAATTTTGCCGGTCCCAACGGGGCCAAGGTGTTCGCACGGCGTTCCGACAAGACATTGCGCACCGGCATTCCCGGCGCCTACACCTACGCCGGCTTCCACGACGCCGTCCTCGACCGGCTGGAAGATGTGGCCGCGCAGGCCGCCCTGGACCGTGCCGTCTTTGCCGGCGGCTGTTCGGAAAACGCGGAGACCTCGGTCTCGGCCCTCTCCGAGGACATACTCAAGCTCTATTACGAGGATTTCATCGCGCAATGGGACAGCTTCCTGCGTGACATGCGGTTGGCACCCCTGACCGATCTCACGGTTGCCAGCGAAAACCTGAAGGATCTGTCGAGCGCGGATTCGGCATTGAAGCGGCTGGTTACGGCGGTCGTGCAGGAGACAGAGCTCACCCGCTCCGATGAGGAGGAGCCGGCAGGTGACAACAAGGCGGCCAACAAGGGTGCGTCGAAGGTGCTGGGCAAGCTCGGCAAGATCGGCAAACTCGCCAAGAAGGGCGTGAAGCTGCTGCCCAAGGCCGGCTCCGCCGCGGAGGTCGATATGACCGGAACGTTGGTCGCCGAACATTTCAAACCGCTGAAAGGTGTCGTCGCCGAGGTCGACGGCCAGCCGCCGGCGCTCGACGCAGCGGTCGTCGCGCTGACGGCACTCTCCAATGTGCTGCAGACGGTGAATGCCAGCCCCGACCCGCAGGATGCCGTCAAGAAGCAGGGCGGGCTTGCCGAATTGACGGGCGCGGTGACCCGGCAGGCGCAGATCCTGCCCGATCCGATCGACGACTGGCTGGGCGGGATCGCCGGAGACACCAGCGGCTTGACCGAGAAGGCGGTGACGTCGGAACTCAACGCCATCTGGCGCGCCGATATCCTGCCCTTCTGCCAGGCAGCCCTGAACAACCGTTATCCATTCAGCCCGGACAGCGCCATCGACGTGAACGTGCGCGATTTCGCCAAGCTGTTCGGACCCGGCGGCCTGATCGACGCCTTCACCAACGACCATCTCATCGCCTATGTCGATACCGCCAGCCAGCCATGGAAATGGCGCTCCGATTTTGGCCTCGATGCGTCAGCGCTTGCCGCCTTCGAACAGGCGCGACGGATACGTGACGATCTCTTCCCCGCCGGCACAGGCCCGGTGATGAACTTCACGCTCGAACCTAAGGATCTTTCCCCGAGCGTCACCCGCGTCACACTCAACCTCGATGGCCAGAGCCTGGTCTATTACAACAATGCGACACGGCCGCAGCCCATGACATGGCCGGGCAAGGACGGCACCGGTGTGATCACCTTGGCATTCCAGCCGATCGACGGCTCGCCGGAAGTCATTATGAGCGAAACGGGCAGCTGGGCCTGGCTGCGGATCTTGCGAAGCGGCCGTTTCACGGGCTCCGCGCTGGCCGACGTCTACAGCCTTCGACTGGGCACGAAGGGCTTCTACGCCGATTTCGAGCTCCACGCGCAGACCGTCGAAAATCCGTACAATCTGGAGATGTTCAAGAGGTTCACGTGCCCGCCGCAGATTTGACCACGGGGTTCTTCGGGAAGATCCCGGCGACGGGGGATTTCGTATCGTGGAACCTGCCACGAAAATTCATCGATCGCTGGGACCGATGGATGTCGATGGAACTCGCAGCGAGGCCTGATGAAGGAGAACTAGACCCGCGCATCTGGCGTTTCGTCGTCTGTGCCGGAATCTTTGGTGATCAGACCTGTGCGGGGGCCTGGCGCATGAGTCAGGATCGCGTGGGACGACGCTATCCGTTCGCCATCATCCGGTTTGGTAGCCCGCCCGAGCCTGGCGATCCATGGTTTGAGGAAATCTCCACGTGCTTGGAGGCGTGTGTCGAAGACTATTGGTCGACAGCCAAGGTAATGGAGATGCTTGCCGATATTAAACCTCGAACGAGTACGGGCGATGACGCGTCCATCGCCTTCTGGTGTGACGACTTCGACGTGACCGAATTCCGCTTCATCGACATCCACGATCTGGCCGACAATGGTTTGCCTCGGCTGCGCACTGCCAAGCCGGTAATTGAAGAGATCTAACGATGGGACTCACCGTCTTTGCTGAGAACATGGGCTTCTTCCACAAAGGTAGCGGCGGCAAGGGTATTGCACCGGGCGACGTATGCCTGACCCCGCCGCCACCGCCAGCGGGACCGGTGCCGGTGCCTTACGTCAACATGCTCTCCGCCAGCGATCTCACTAAGGGTAGCAAAAGCGTCAAGATCGACGGAGAACCGACTGCGCTCGAGAACTCGTCCGAAATCATGATGAGTACGGGTGACGAGGCCGGCGCTCAGGGCGGCAACGTGGTAACCCACAAAATTAAAGGAAAGGGCTTTTTCCAGCTCTGGTCTTTTCTGGTTAAAGTGGAAGGAAAAGGCGTTGGGCGTCACGGCGACCCGATGGGCCAAGCCGCCGCATCAGCTCCGGCTGGGGCCTGTGACATGTCGGCGCTTGCCAACTTCAAGCGACGTAAGGCCTTCTCGGTCAAGAAGAAGTGTTCCCGGCACTATGAGCGCAATTGGGAATACGGACCCAACGATACGCAAACCGCTGCCATCCAGGGAAAGCCATGCTGGGTTGTAGGCGCCAATGGGAAGACTTGCGGGAAGCCCGGCAGCACCGCGGATCATCAACCTCCATTGGTCATCGCGTGGTACAAGGGCGGCTGCAAAAACTCGGCAGCGTTCAAAAAGTGGGCGAAGTCGGTTGCGGCGGTCAAACCACAATGCGCCAATCACAGCCTGAACAACGTGCAGAAAGGGATGTCCAAATTCACCCGTGGCAATCCGACCATCGCCGAGGTCCAACAGCGCATCGCGACCTATCTGGCCTGAATGGGGAGAGCAAATGTGAATGCCTTCGACCTACTGTTTGAGGAATATGTGCTTGAGTTGCGCGCGGCGATCTCAGCGGCAAACGATTGGTGGGAGGAACTGAACAAGCGCGCCAGCGAAAACGCCAGTTCCGGTCAGGAGGGGCCCAAGTTTATCGAGGCCCGGTGGCCGTTCGGCCCAAATTCGCATCCTTTCGTGCTTGCTGTTTTCCGCAAGTTTTATCTAAGCGTCGTGAAGATCAACGAGGAGCTTCAGACGCGCGGCCACTCCCCGACCGACACGCAACCGAGCGAAGGCGACTGGGGCTCCCACGATGATGGTGGCGAACAACGCTTTGACGGTGGTGTGCCGCTTGCGCCTTGGGTATTTTTGATCGATGCACTTCATGGCGACAACGAGGATCTCGTCGACGCGATTGTCTGGCTCGTGTACCAGCCGGTTGGGCTTGATGAGAACGATCAGGTTGTCTGAGGGAGCGACCTGCCATGCATGCCATCCTCACGACTGAGCGCCGCGAGCAGAATATCCGGCGGTTGCTTGAGGCGCCTGACGACCTGAAACTGTCGGGAGCCCGCCTAGCCGGATCACTGGAAATGCAGCACGGCACCGGTCGGCACCGCCAACTCTTCGATACTTATCTTCAAAAACTGCGCCCGCATGTCGAGCGCGTGGCCGCGGCTTGGCAGGAGGCGATGGAATATCAGGCCAGCCGCCTGGGAAGCCCTCAATCCGCCCGTGACTTCCTGATTCAGGAATACCCCGCCGGCCCTGCCGCCGACATGCATCTGATTGCCGTGATCCGCCAATTTTGGCTGGCTTGCGACGCACTCAACGGCGAGTTGGACGAGTCCAACTGGGTAGATCCTCCGAAGTTGCTTTTAGAATGGATGATCGATGCCGGTGAGGACGAATGCGTCCAAGTTCTCGCGAGCCAGCCCTATTGGCCGATCGGCCTGACTAGAGATGGGCAATGGTGCTAGGATGTTGAACATGCTGTCCATCGGAGGGCAGACTTGACCATGGCCGCCTTCGACGTCTGGATCGAAAACCGTACTCTTTTCCCCGCCTCCACCATGGTTCAGGTAGACTCCGACGGCCAAGAGGTCCTCGTCGGCATGTTTTCAGCCAGCTTCGAGGCGGCCCCGCCCGGCGACTTGTTACAGCCTGCAGCGCAGCAACTACCAATAATCCTCAGCGATGAATCGTACGGTGATCCCGCGACATCATCTCTCCGCTACGAGGCCGACATTGCGCCGCGAAAGCCGGCGGCAGAGGTTCTGGTCAATGGCACTGCCTATGCGCCATCCGGCAAGCCGGTGCGTGAGATGCAGGTTGGGCTGAAGATCGGCGCCGTCCGTAAAACCCTCCATGTGATCGGAGATCGCATCTATGACAACGGCGCTTACAGTACGCCACACCCGTTTCGCTCGATGCCTATCGTCTACGAACGTGCCTATGGTGGCACAACCGAAAACGGTCGCGTCGAGATGCGCAACCCGGTGGGTGTCGGCTTTCATAACGCACGTTCGGCCGACCCAGCGGTGAAGACCCATGCACCCAACATTACCTACCCGGGAGAACCTTACCTGAACCCCTCGGATCATCCAAAGCCTGCTGGGTTTGGCGTGGTCGGGCGAGGATGGCAGCCCCGAATCCGCTATGCGGGAACGTATGACCGAGCCTGGTTGGAGACCCAGTGGCCGCTGCCCCCGAAGGATTTCGACCCCCATCATCATCTGTGCGCGCCATCCGACCAACGCTTGCCAGAGATCCGGGGAGGCGAGGACGTGACACTAGTCGGGCTGACACCAGAGGGCTTTTGGCACTTTAGATTGCCGACGGTAGCAGCCCCTATTCGATTGATCTTCGATGATCGCGTCGAAGAGGCAGCGTTCCGCTCAGACACTGTGGTCATCGAGCCGGATGCCAGGCGCCTCACACTGAAGGCACGGATTGCTGTTGTCACGCGACGCAACGCGCCGGCACTCCGGGAGATTGTCTTCGGTCATGTTACGCCCATGTTTCTAACAGCCGCCCGAAAAGGCAAGGAATATACGGGCATCGGCGGTGACGGCACTCTTCCCGGTAAGGCGACGTGGCAACCATGAAACGGCCTCTCTACATTACTGGCGCGGGCGCGGTCACACCCGCAGGCCTTGACGTCGCCCAGACCCTTGCGGCCATACGTGCCGGCCTCTCGGCAGTCGATGCGTGGATGGACGGGGAAGGCGAGACCGTGACTGTCGCCCGCGTGCCCGCGCGGTCTCGCCTGCGTCGGACCGAGGCCGAATGGCTTGTCAACCTGGCGGCCCGGGCTGTCGATGAGGCAATACGCTCCCGACCGACGAGCTCCGAGGCGACAGCGATCCTATTGACGCCGCCGGAGATTTTCCGCGGCCACCCCGCCTATCAGGACATTCATCCCCATGCCTTCCTTAGTGCCGTCTTGCGCGCGACCGGTCAACAGTTCCATCGCGCGTCGCGAGCAGTGGACGGTGGAGCGGCCGCAGGCTTTGGATTGATCGACAGCGCCATTGAAATTCTGGAAAAAGAGGGGGCGGAGCAGGTTTTGCTCGGCGGGGTTGACAGTTTGATAAATGACGTTGATCTGCGGCGTCTCGCCAAGGCCGGACGCTTGGCCGGCGATAGCAACGCGCAGGGATTGGTGCCTGGAGAGGCTGCTGTCTTCGTTTGCCTCGCACGTCAGCCAGACAATACCGCCTCCGTTCATGTGGCGATCCATGGCGTCGGCGTGGCACAAGAGAGCGACAGCGTATTGTCCGAGCGTTTCAGCCAAGGCCATGCGATGCTCAGGGCGTTGCGCACTGCTGTAAGTGGTTCGGCGCCATCAGAGCCGGATATCAATTTCGTTGTAAGCAACGGCAACGGCGAACGCTACAGCGGCTGGGAACAACTCATTGTGCGACAGCGCTTTTACCGCACGCGGCGCGAGATGCTCCCAACTGCCTATCCAGCCATGACTGTCGGCGAAGTGGGGACCGCGTCTGGAGCACTATCGCTGATCCTCGCTGCCGACAGCTTCCTCAAAAACTATGCACCAGGACCGCAAGCCGTTTGTGAAGTCGCGTCCGACGCAGGGTTGCGCGCCGCTGCAGTGATTGGGAAGGTGAGCCGGCGGTCGTAGTATCATCCGTCATATCCAGGCCGCGATGCGCCGCGTCCGGCGCCAGTCGGCCAGAGGGGTACTGATGTCTGCGAGTGCTGCGCGCCACGATGCTAACCGCTGATGGCGCATAGACCGGAACAGCGCATGGTCGCGCCCACCTTTGTCTCTGTTCCACCAAGCCTCGACCTTGTCCGCAATCGGCAGTGGGCTATCCTCGATCTGAGCAAAGTCCACACCCAGGCTTTCCGCCTCGATGGTGAAAAGGTCCGTATCGCCGAAATCGATAGCAAAGAGATCACGAAGCGCCCGGCCGGCGGCATATGCATGCCCTGGCTCGCGCATCCTCTCGATCAGCCAAGGCATTACAGCGGTGTCGCCGAAGAGCCCGATTGCCGCCGTCGCGGCTACTCTTAGGTGCACCTGCCCCAACCGCTCCTGTAACCAGCGCTTGCCTTGTTCCGCTGACGACGAGAGAACCCGAAGCTCGATCGCCAAAGACGCCAATTCGGCGTCCTTGAGGACAAGGCGATCAATGGCTGGGTGAGCCATTTTTGCTTCCCCAAGCAGGCAGAGCGCGCTGCTCGCGGCCAACATTTCGTCAGGAGATTGCGAATCCAAAAGCCGTACGATGTTCGGGAGCATGTCCCGTCGCTTGAGCCCACCAGCAAGTCTCAACGCCCTGAGGCGTACTTCCTTGTCGTCGTTGAGCAGCAAATCCTCCAGCCGAGTGCCGGGGTCAATTCGATGGTGCCACAGGGCAGCCAGACCAAAGCATCGAAGAAGCGGGTCCCGAGCATCAAGCCACGATCCAATATGCCCATCCAGGCTTTCCCTAGTTACCCGCGCAAGCGCGCCGGAAAATCCGCCATGGCCTTGACGGCCGCTCGCGCGAGCGGCCTCAATGGCGACTTCCACAGCATCTTTTTCGCCATGACGAAAGGCAAGCCAAGCTATCACAAATAGTTCGCCCGCCTCGGGATAGTCGGCAAATCGATCCAATGCCTTGCGCCAGCCGGCCTCGCCGGATGCCATGAGCCCGTCGAGATTTGCATCGAGCCGCAAGTCGATGCGGCCGATCTCAGTGTCGTCAAGGAATGGCCCATCTATTTCGAGCCGCCGTCGGAACCAGAGGAACGCGGCATCCTCGACATGCTGATCAACGATGGCCGCGATCGTTGGAACGCGCTGCATCAAATACGACTCAATTGATATGCACCGCGCCGCCTTTGACTCGGTTGGTGCCGCTGGCTTGGCTGCTGACCTGCGTTCCGCGAATCGCAATACGTCCGTCTTTCTCAAGAACAATCGATGCCAACCCGCATCGCAGTTCCACACGCTCTTTGCCGGTGATCCGCACGCTTTCGCCATCGCGCAGAACTTCCACTCGCTGTCGGCGGGCCAGGGGCGAAACTATCGGTCCGACGATCAGCGGTCGTGACGGGTCGCCGCTCTCGAAAAGTAAGGCCACTTCTGAACCAAGGTTCGTCTTGTCGAGTTCGGCCAAGCTGCGTGCCGGCATGGCTGTGTCGGTCGGATTGCCGACATACACGACCAGCGGAACATCCTTCTCGAACCCAATCAGGACCCCGATCACCACCCCGTCGATTCGGTCGAGTACGTTCATCGCACACCCTCAGTTGTTGTGAACCTTGCTGCCCTTGACATTGACGTCGCCAGAGGCCTTGACGTCGATTTTGCCGCTGCCCTTGATTGCGATGTCCTTGCCTTCAATCAAGATCGTGCCGTCCTTCTTCATCGTGATCGATGAGCTGCCGCACTCCAGAACAATCGAGTCCTTTGCGTTGATTGTCACGTTCTTACCTGCGGCAACTGACATGTCTTCGCCGACCGAAATCGAGCTGCCCTTGCCGGCCGACAGCGTGTGCCCACCTCCGATTTCGGTGCCGTCATCGGCGGCTATCTTGGCGGCCCGACCTTTTCCGATCTGCGTCGATTGAGCACCGCCGATCTTCACGCTCTGGTCGGAGCCGATTGTAACATTCTGCTTCGCGCCGATCTTCCAACCGTCCGATGCTCCGATCGTGTGGGTCTGCCCGACGCCCACTGTCACTGACCGCGAGGCACCGATCTGGTTAGTCTGGACTGCGCCTACTGTCCGCGTTTCAGCCGCACCCACCGAATCGATGCGCGCCGCGCCGACAGTGATCGTCTGCACCAGCGCAACCGTCTGCGCATGATTGGAACCAATCGTTTCCGTCGAATTCGACCCTATGCTGATCGTCTCATTCGCTCCCACCGTCAGCGAGCGGTTGGTGCCGACCGTCTCGGTATCGTTCGATCCGATATCGGTCTTCTGATCGACGCCAACCTTCACGGTCTTGTTCTTACCGACGTCCTCGTCGAGGTTGACGCCCACCGAATGCTTGGCATTGTTGTCAATGCGGTCGGACTGATCGTGCTGGACCAGCTTCATGCGATCATGCTTGATGAGCAGGTTGTGGTCCTTCTGCGCCTGGAAATTGACCAGCTCGGAGCCCGCCTTGTCCTCGAACATCAACTCATTGTAGCCGCCGCCGCCTTTCGATGAATTCGACTTCAATCCGGATTGCGTGGCGCTGCCCGGGAGACCGTAAGGCGCCATCTGGGAGGCGTTGTAGACGCGGCCGGTAATGATCGGCCGGTCCGGATCGCCTTCGAGGAAGTCGACGATCACCTCCTGGCCAATGCGCGGGATCTGGATGAAGCCGTAACCGCTGCCGGCCCAGCTCTGCGAAACCCGCACGAAGCAGGAGCTGTTCTGGTCCTTCTTGCCCTCGCGATCCCAATGGAACTGCACTTTCACCCGGGCATATTCGTCTGTGAAGATTTCTTCGCCGGAGGGCCCGACGACGGTCGCCGTCTGCGGTCCGCGCATGACCGGCCGACGCGTGACCCGCGGTGGCCGATAAGGCAAAGACGTCGGCGCCACACCAAGCACCACCCGGAAACTCTCGCCCTCCGTTTCGATCCCAGTGCGATATCCTGGATCGATCAGTTTGTATTCGGCGCTGAGCACCAGATATTCCTTGTTCTGGTCGTCGCGCGGAAAGCCCTCTAGCTTGAAGGTGCATCCCGGAAACAGGCCACGCACAGTGCCCGCAGCTGCGATCCGCTGATGCGGCGCCTGAAGCTCCTCGCGCCGGATCGCCGCCAGCTTGTCTCCACGACCGACCTCGAGATGCGCCCCAGGCTGACGGTAGTTCTCGCCGGAGGCCTGCTTGTGGCCGAAGGCCTGGTCCGATTTCGCCATCAGGTCGGCGCCAGGTTTCTTGAAATCGTAGTCGGTATGTGCGTAGGCGCCCGGCAGAACGGAACTGCCTGGAATCCATTCGGTGATGTATTCGATGTCGCGCCGCGCGGCGTAGCCCTCGAAATGATACTGCACCGTCTCGTATCCCGGCGCCGGCTTGAGGTTGCTCATGGCGTCGGCCAGGATCAGCTTGTGCTCACCCTCTTCATGCTCGAAGAAATAAAGGATGCCTTCATGTTCGAGCAGCCGCTGCACGAAATCCAGGTCGCTCTCGTCGAACTGCACGCAGTATTCGCGCGGGGGATAGGAACCCTGCAGTCGTTTCTCGAATTTGACCGGACCGTATTTGGAGAAGATCTTTTCAACGATCTCGACGGCCGTCATGTTCTGGAAGATCCGGCAGTCGGTCGTATTGCCGAGGAACCACAGCCAGGGCCTGACCACAGCCTCGTAGAATGTCATCCGATCTTCCATGCGGGTGAGCCTGAACTCCGAAATGAGGCCGCTGAACCAGCGCTTCGGATCGGATTCGCCTTCGATCGAAACGACGCCGCCAAGCATCTTCAGCGGATCGATCGCCGAATTGCCGCTGACAAAGCCGACAGTATAGGCAAAGCAGCGACTCAGTTCATCACGCCCTAAAAGATGCGTAAAAGTCAGTGTATCCGCGCCGACGGGTGTCTGGACGACAGTCGCACGATCGTCTGGCATGGGGTCGTGGCTCTCCAGGTAGGCAGCCGGACTTTACAATTGGAGCTTAGCACATGTTTTTCTACTAACCAACGAGACCTATCGGGCAGCCATGGTAACGCGAGGGCGAATCTATCGGCTCTAATTACTTCGGTGCCGTCTTCGCCACAAACTGCTAGAATGTCAGCCTACCTGTCGATGAGACTGCCGGCGGCAAAACTTGGCGAACGATTTCCGATGCACATCTGGCTTAAGATAGACAATGCCCACGAGCTGCCGAACGGCGGCCCGCTGGAGCATCGGTCGCATGATCGTGGCTTCGAGATCGGCCGCGAGAATCGCGATTGGACCTTGCCTGATCCGGAAAAGTTCATCTCGGGCCGCCACTGCGAGATCCGCTTCGAGGGCGAGGCCTTCTGGCTCTACGACGTGTCGCGCAACGGGACCTCCGTCAACGGCTCGAGCCAGCGCATCACTGGCCCCCACCGGCTGAGGCACGGAGA
>VFQN01002497.1_pt1 | contig 28191 bp, 34 predicted proteins | sample 3512371 | NCBI WGS metagenome assembly VFQN01 (sample SAMN10412370, study PRJNA504923) | tailings metagenome | isolation source: Replicate 2 from Balatoc abandoned mine | place: Philippines: Itogon, Benguet | collected 2017-08-28
CACGACGAGCGGGCCTTCAGTTCTCCCTACCACAGCCTGGTCCCACCCCTACATAGCTGGTGCCCCACCATGTCCGATCGTCCGGCGGCCCTCCTCCCAGCAAGCGGTCGAAGCACAGAACACGGATGGCCTGGCGTGCCGACCCAGCCCATCCCACTCCTGCATGCGAAGGACGCACGGATGCCTCCCTTACCCCAGCCCAACGCCTTCAAGCTCCTCCGCAGGTGTAAAACTGCTGAGTTGCCGCAGGTTGCTGTGCCGCAGCTCCACAAGCGGAGTGCCTGGGCCGAGACGCGAGAGGCTTACAACACGAACTTGCCAATGCCAGCGCCTGCTCGCACACGGCGCCTGGCTGGCTTCCATGAACACTTTTCGAGCCACAAGCACACCGTGCACGACCACCTCAGCCACAACACCCGAACCAGCCTGAAACCATTGATGTTGTGTTTTACTCGGGCAAGGCTGTGAACCTCATAGTATCTCGTTGCATGCCACAAGGACGCAGAATCCCCTCGATCGTCTCCTTCGAGCACTCAAACCCCTCGTAGTCTCAAAGTCATGCACAATCGCAGTGCATCCGGTGCGTGTGAACGGCGTGTCAGCATGTGGGCGCACGCAACCATTGCTGGCTTACCACTACTCATTAGCAAAGCCGAATAGGCTTGCAAGCATAGGTCAAAGGGCACAACCCACACAGCCATTATTATCAACCCCTGGCTTGAACAACGCCGGTCTCGCCAGCAAAGCTGTACCATTGCTTCACTCGACCCCGGCAACGTGCCCGGCAATGGTGCAATTACGTTCTCGTACACAGTTCACACATGGTGCGCGACAAAACTGGTCCTTTCCAACCCGCGCTAGGGTGGCTACGTGTCAAGCAGTTATGCAACGTAGACGCTGGAGCACTCAAAGGCCCCCGCCAATAAAATGCTCTACGCTTGGCAAGCAGGCTGCCAGATCGCACGCGGTAAGCTGCCGCTGCTGCTCACACAATGGCTATTGCTTATGAAGCATGTAGTATCCGCTCGTTTTCATACGAGGACCCGTTCGCACGCCAGCTGGCTCACAACATCGCAGCGCAGCGCTCATTGCAGTACAATACCTTTTCTCCCCGTCTGGCAGCCGCCAGCCTCTCCTTGCCATTAAATTTCCAAGTAAGCGCCTCCTTGCCTTCCGTGCTCGGGGCAGCCCTCTCCGTCCCGTGGCTGCCCGAGGCGGCACACCCCTCCGTGACTGCCTCGGCCATCTCTGCCGCTCGCTCCTCTCCTCATGGCTCACTTAGGCAAAAAGGACCTCGGCGGTAGACGGCCCCATGTGAGCCCCCCTGCTCTCAGGCTCCTCTGGGAACCTCCCTGCTCTCCATCTCCTCTGCAAGCTCCCCTGCTCTCAGGCCTGCTTGGTGAAGGGCGGCCGGCTCACGGCTCCGTCGAAATCCCCTCCGGCGGCAACCGCAGGAGCTATCCTGTTGCGGTTGCTACGGTGGTCCGCTGCGCACGTACGACACACAAGGCAAGGCAATCAGGCAAACGAATCATCAAATCCAAGGACACATGGCAGCGAGGGGACAGCGCCATTCTAATGCCTCGGCAGTATGCTTGGCAGTGATTCTGCTTGTGCAAAGCACCCAGGTGCGTAGCGACTACAGGAAATCATGGCCAAGCATACCGGCATGCGTGGCTGTGCTTCGTGACATCGTGAGAAACGTATACAGGGCACCCACCCTTGATGGACACAAGCGCCTTGTTGAGCAGCCCCTCGACGTCCACATCGGCCGGCAGCTGGCTGAGCATCTCCGCAATGCGCTCCGTCTCCCTCTGCGCACGTGGCGTGAAGGTCACACGTGACACGTGGCACCGCCACGACGCCAGTGTCACCGACCCGTGGGTCATACCCGATGCCGTACTGTACGCGGCGCCCCAGAATGCTGCCTCGCATGGCAAGCACACCCTTACACACAGTGCGTCGGCATGCAAGCCAGCATGCGCCATCTGTGTTGCTACCGGTGCACATGCAGCATCACGCCCTAGTGGTGCAAGCCGGCAACATCCTCCGCTCACCCCGCCCACCCAAGCGCCCACCTTTGTCTTGCCCATGAAGGGGCGCAGCATGCAGAACAGAAACACCAGCGCCAGCAGCCACGACAGCACGAAGACCACCACGTGGAACACCTCCACCCGCATGTAGAGGCCCACCACGCGGTTGAGGTGCTGGTTGGTCAGGTCGTACATGGCCCAGTGCATGTTGCCGGTGCCCTCGTGGTAGATGTAGTCCACGCGCGTCGAGTTGAGCGTCCACGCCGACGCCGTGTCGCGCAGCATGAGGTCGGCCTCCACGAAGAAGCGCTGCATCATGGCGTTCAGGCCGCGGCGCACCACCTGGGGGTTGTACCGAGTGGGGGCAGCAGGAGGCGGGAAGCGCAGTGGGTTCAGGGTGAGGGCGGGTTGCTGCAAGTACCGGTAAGGCCGAGCGCTTGGAAAAGCTGTGCGGTTGGGTGACGGGTAGCGGGCGTAAGGCATTGGCTGCGGTTTGGGCGGTTGGGCAGGTAAATGGTTGGGAGGAATTCCGTGGGTTGCGTACGGCAGAGACGTTGCACCGCCAAGCGAATGAAGCGAATGAAGGGAGGCGCTTGAATGCTGAGGTAGGCCCATGCGTTAGGCTGGTGTGGGCACGCTGCGCAGTGGTGCGTGGGGCCTCACCGCATAGTAGGGGTGCTCCGGGGCGTAGCAGTCGGTGCCAACGGGCATCCAGCAGGTGCGTCCCGCCTCGAACAGGATGTCGGAGGTGGGGCCGGACTCGAACGCCACGCCGCGCATGGCCAGCGAGAAGTGCGGGTCGGTGGCCTACGCGGACATTGGAATGGGATAACACCGTTACAACAGTGCCGGGCGACTGTGCTTGTACAGGTTGGGAGTCCAGGACTGAACTGATAGCCGGCATGCAATGTTGTTGCCCACAGCGAACCACCGGTGGTAAAGGCCCCTTGCGGACAGTCAGAAGTGCCACCACCGTGCCCCCCATGCCCGCAGCAGCTCGCCCCGCCACCCATGTCAATCCCATGCCCAGCCCCACCTGCGAGCTGTTCGCGCCGTACAGCATGACGTCCCACTCCAGCTTGAGGTCAGACACCTCGCGCCCAAACACGGGGTACAGCGCGGCCTGTGCTTCGGGGCTACTCGCAGCCGCCAGCTCCTGCGGTAACGAACGAGGCACGGAGTGCAGGAGGATTGTGCCTTTGAAAGTGCGAGGCTCTGGGGTGGGTGGGAGGACGCTACGGCGCCCGCAACAGCTGCGCATGACGCATGACACCCGCCGCCCATTACCGGTGTAAAGATAAGGAGAGTGGCAAGCCAGGCCGGGCACGCAAAGGGCAACGGTGCTTGACACAACTCGACAGCAGGTCAGTGCGGTGCGGGCTAGAGCGTCTAGCCTGAGGACACGGAGGGTTGCGTTTCCCGACCCTCAATCGCGAGTTCGCGACCCACCTGTGCAAAGTACACCACCCTGTGTATGCGCACCAGCACCGTGTTGACCACATTGGTCATGGCCACCGGAGCGCCAGCCTGGGGGCCAAGAGCAAGACAGGCAGATGGGTGACTTGGTGCTCCAACTTTGGCAACATAGCATCGCCCTGCGCACGAGCCTTGGTGCTACGCCACCATTCGGCAGAAATCCGCCCGCAGTTGGCCGTGCTGCCCAAAGCACCACAGCCATACCGCCAGCGGCACGAGGAAGCACATGACGACGCCAACACCGGCACCGGCCAGTCGCTGCCAGCCCCAACCCCATCCGTTCCTGCTCCAAACCGAAACCCCTCCTGCACGCACCTGCTCCATGATGACGTAGCCCAGCGAGTGCATGACCACCACCACCAGCCCCCACACCACAAAGGGCGCCAGCAGCCACAGGCTCTCCTTGCTGTTGCGCAGCATGGTGCGCTTGCCGTGCCGCACCGTGCCGTGCTTCCAGAACGCAACGCGCTCGTACAGGCTGCGCAGGCCGCCAGAGGAGGCGCCGCCGCCGCCGCTGCCCCCGGCACCCGAACGCCTGCATTCGGCAGCGGCGGAGGGTAAGACAGGGTAAGACACAACAGCTCATCATGCACGAACAAATTTGCGTTGACGGGGAAAGGTCATGCATGTGCGTCGCCTGAGCTTCTCCACCAGAGGGAGGTATGAAGGCCGTACGGTACGACAGCTGGGCGCACGGCGTGCCAGTAAGCAGCGCCCCATAATCAATCGTCCACAACACGCGCTTCCACGCAGCATCCGAAACCCGTGGCCCCTACCTCGGTTGCGAGGGCTGACCGTCGCCGGCCAGGTTGATCCGTATGCCGCTGGAGGGCGGGCCGCCGTGTTCCCGGTGCCCGCCGCCCCCTTCACCGTCCCTGTCCCTGTGCTTTTCGTGGGTCCCCTGGCCGGGCAGCGTGGGCAGGCCGCCCGCGTAGTCGTCTCCCCCCTCGTGCTCCCCGCCCTCGCCCTCGCCGTCGCTGTTGCCTTCGTCGACCGTCACGGAGCGCGACGCCAGGCCGCGCACCAGGCCCACCGGCACGATCAGGAACACGCCGTACATGCTGTACCGCTGGTTGTCAACCTGTAAACAAACAGAAACCAACATGCGGTTACGGAGCGGCGGAAGATTAGCGTCAGGACCTCTGAGTGCTTGGCAAGGGGTGCTTCTCTGGTTCCTGTTCAATGCCACAGGCTGAACATTCCTCAGCAGCGGCATGGGTCTAGTGGGAGAAGCGAAGTCGTTAGCGGCAGTCAACTAGCATTGCCCTCCGTCAGTGTGCGCCCGGTTCTCCAGCAGTCGCACCTTCTTGAGCAGCCAGGCCATGTACGCGACCACCAGGGCACAGATGCAGCAGCCTTCGATGACCAGCAGCACCAGCTGCAGCCGGTTGATGGTGTTGCTCTTGTCCACCGCCTGGTACACCAGGCTGTTGAGCGTCTCGCTGTAGCCGCGGAACAGCTCAAACAGCCCGTTGCTGTTGATGTACCTGCAGGGCGGAATGCCGCACATGCAAGGGCGCGGAGGCCGACAGTAACGTCGTTGGGTCCTTGTGTGCAGTGCGTTCCTGACCGCTTCACCAGGCCGCATGCTGGTTGTAAACTAAGCCAAGAAAGAAAAAAGAAGGTTAACCTAAGACAAAAAATGCTGGGTTGCTGCCCGGTGCGAGGCCCGGTATCCCGCGCATGCGGCGTCACATGATGGGCACAGCCGTGAGCACCACGCAGCAAGCTTAAGACACAAGAGCCGGACAGCTGTCACTGCGAAGCCACCACCGCTGGCGAGGTCCGTTGCCGTCGCCTTTGCACTTGGCTGCCTGCTTCTACAATGGGCGGCATGGCGCACCTGAACTGGTCGGACATGGACAGGTCGCCCAGCTGCTCCACCAGCGCGGCGTGCCTGTGGTGCAGCTCGTAGCCCTGGCGCAGGAAGGCGTTGCCCAGCCGCCACAGGGTGGTTGACCGTTGGTCGGTAGCGGTCGAGCCGTAGAAGAGCAGCTCCTGGTGGTTGTACTCGTTCCACAGGTACGACAGGTTGTAGGCGGAGGGCAGGGCCCGCAGGGCGCGGGCGCCTAGGTAGATGTTGTTGTGGCTCTGCCAGGACATCTGCGAAAGCAAAGCAAGCCGCACAGGGTTGAAATGGAACCCGTCAGACGATGGACAGCCCGTGCGTTCACGCGTGGTCAGCAACAGCTGAGGCAGCGGCTCAACTCTCGCCAGTCATTGCGGGGCAGTCCAGACATCTTGCGGGGAGAGGCCGATTGGGCGTGAAGACTGAAGACCCCCAGGCGGCATCCCTTCTTCCAGCCCATAGACCGCCAATGCAATGCTGCTTCCTCCGTGACCCTGGCGTATTCGTCTCCTAGAAAGGTCAGACCGCACTCACGTCCAGCGCGTCCTTGAGCTCCCCATTAAGCCGACCGATGGACTCCCTGTCGTACAGCCCCGCGCCCGCCGCGGAGCGGTTGGCGTAGATGTTGTCCATCACCTGCGAGCGTGTGGGGACGGGGAGATGCAGGCGTGAGAGCTCTACGTACGGTACGGCAGAACCGCATGAGCAGGCGCCGCTTCACCTCCTGCAGCTCATACTAACGAATGCCGGGTAAGCAGTTGCACTTACACAAGGCCCCACCTGCAGCGTCCTCTGACGCCCACCTTTGCCACCTGGCACACATGCAGGCCTAATACACATGCACCCCATTCGCCCGACCTGCAGCGTGACCAGCGCGTCGTGGCACGACACCAGCGCCTTGCCCGCGTCGTCCAGCTCAGACATGCCACGTGTCTGTTGTAATATCAGCACCGTCAGCCCCACGAAGCACCCCAGGTTGGCCAGCAGCTGCACCGCGATGGCCAGGAGGGCTTGCCAGCGGAAGGCGGAGGTGGCGCGCTGCACGGCGGGCGTGGACAGCATCTTGAGCAGCTTCCGGAAGCGCTTGCCGCGCCGGAAGTCGGCCGTCACGCTGCCGCTGCCGCCCCCCCCGTTGGAGGCTGACATGGTGGACTTGTTGTCATCGTCATCAACCTGTTTGGGCGCGGGGCAAGGGGTTTGGCGGTAAATAGGTGATAAGCAGCCGGTTGCACTGGGCTAGGCGAAGGCGAGGTGCGGTTGACGCCGGCGGCGTGGGGATTGCAGGGGCGGGTATTGCGGGGAGCGGGGTGGAAGGGTTGAGGGGAAAGTATGACGGCTGCGTGGAGAGGCATGGGCTGTGGGTGCACGTGTGCTGCACGGCGGGGGCTACAGCAGCTGGCCGCTGTGATCCAGGCGTGCGCCGTACACCCACTGCACGATGGTAATAGCAGCGTGCGGTGGTGGTGGTGGTGCAAGGACGAGGTACGCCCCTCTGGCAGGCCAATCGGTGACGCAGATGGCTCTGGCGCCCAGTGGCCTACGGAGCCGGAGCGGCGTCGTGTTGCCTTCGGGCAAGCTACCCACCTGGCTGGCGGAGTCGTCCCCGCCGCCGCCGCTCGTGTCGTCGCCGCCGCCGCCACCGCCGCCGCCTCCCTTGCCGTTCCTGGACTCCCTGCAGCGTACAGACAAAGGGTACCGTACAACGTCGGGCACACGACTTCAAAACAAGTCCAGCTGCACCTGCCCCCACCGCCGCCGCCACCACCTCACCGCTAAGACCTCACAACCCACCGCCACACCCGCCACCCCAAACCTCCCACCACCCCACTACCCCAAACCCTCCACTACCACCCCGTCCCAAACGACCCGTAAAAGCGCACATCTTCCACACACACGCCCCCCACGTCCACAACCCGCCCCAGTCCCAGCCCTCGCCGCTCCCACCTGTGCCGCTCCACAAGCACGCCCCTTGGCGCCGAGTCCAGCAGCACGTTGCGGCCTCCCTTGTCTCCCCCCGCGCCGCCCTCCTGGTCGCTGCTGCTGCCGTCGTCCAGGTCGCGCAGCTCCGCCCCGTCGGCGTCCGCCCAGCGCGACGGCGCCGCCTCCACGTCGTCCTCCTCGTCGGGGTCGCCGCCGTCCAGCAGCAGCGGCTGGCTAACCCTGCACACACAAATCCAGCAAAAGGCAACGCGCAAGAGTAACCAACAGTTTCCACCGTAAGGAGAGCAAGCACAGGGTACGGAGGCAGCTTTCGCTTGCCGTGGTTTGCAGGCACGCCCGCTGCCAGCTCTCCCGCGGCACATGCAGATCTGCAATCATGCTACAGCCAGGGGGGCTCTCCGCGCACGGCCTCAGCCCCCCCGCGCACCTGGAGTCCTCCCGCATGAGCAGGTCGGGGCCGAAGGGGTACACTGTGTCGCCAACGTCCTGCACGTCCTCCAGCCGGAAGTAGCGCTCTCCGTCCGTCATGACCCACTCCGTGATGCGGGCCAGCTTGACGTTGCTCTTGATCTTGTGCGCATGCCCCAGCCCGCCCGCGGCACCCCCCCGCTCGCCCTGCCCCTCTCCGTCGCCCTCTGCCTCCCCGTCCCCGTCCAGCCCCGGCAGGGGCCCGAACAGGCTGGCCTGGGAGCGCTGTGCAGCACCTCCGTTTGGCTGCTGCTGGTGTGGTGATCTGGGCTGCTGCTGCTGCGCGGCCGCGTCCAGCTGCATGATGGAGGGGTGGCGCTCCACGCGGCCCGCCTCGTCGATCATGAGCTGGGAGGGTGCGAAGCTGACGGTCTTGATGGAGTTGCGCCGCTGGGCGAGGCCTGCGTCGGGAAGAGGGGTCGGGTGCTCGGGTCGGCACGGTGTACGATCAGCAACGCAACGTACCAGCACGGATACCACCGCGCACTCTTGCGCAACCAGGCTGCAAACACCTTTAGCTAGTGCTACCAATGGCTCAGGTGCACGACCAAAACTGCGGGCCAGGCCAGGCCCCGGGCCACGGACTGACCCTTCCCTGGCGTACAGGGAGGCCCCAACATCAGCAAAACCGCCCCAAAGCGCAGACTTTACACTTACCAAAGTCTGACTCGTGGCTGTTAATGCGACCCAGCGGAGCTTTGGGCTCCTGCGAGCCGCTGCGGCCCGCCGCCGCCAGCCCGGTCAGCGAGTTGCTGCTGCCGCCACCGCGGCCCGCCGCCAGGTCCGCCTTTAGCTGCGCCGCCAACAGCAGATGGTGCGAGGACGGCGGCTGCGACCGCATGGGGCCCATGCCCATGGACGTGTTGGGCTGGGACACGGAGGCGTGGGGCGGGGCCTTCTGCACCGGGGATGGGGGACCCATGGGCCCGACCTTGACGCGGGACGCCGAGGAGCCCGAGTTCACCTTGGTGAGCTTCCCTGTGGGGCCGAGAGGGGAGGCCTGCTGCGCTGGGGGCTGCGATGCTGCTGGTGCCGTAGGGGCAGGGGCTTCAGGTCCGCCTGTACCGCCCGTGGTGGGCGGGTCGGTTGAAGGCGCCTGCATTTGCGGCGGTGGCGGCAGCTGCACGGACGAGTCGACGGGCAGCTGCTGCGCGGTCTCGTCCGTGTCCCCTGCTGCGGGGGCGGCAGCTGCTGTGCCCTCAGCCGCCGCCTGCTGCTCGACCGCCTGCTGCTCGGCCAGCTTGCGGTTAAAGCTTAGGTTGCTCAGACCCACGGGTCGCATGGCGGGCGCCTGCCGCGGCGCAATGGCGCGCCCAGACGACCGACCGGACGCGACCCTCTGCCCCTGCTGCTGTGCCAGCTGCTCACCCTCCGCCGCCTCCCCTCCTGCCGCTGCCGCTGCCGCTGCTGCCTCCTCCGCCTCCTTAACTTCCCCAACCGCCTGCTGGAACAAGGCGGCCAGGTCGTCCTCGCTCTCTGCAGATCGCTCCACAGCGCCCACCAGGTAGTCCGCGAGCGTGAGGCCCAGCACCTGGGAGGGGTTGACCGGAGAGGCCACTGACCCCGCCTCCGCACCCGCCAACGCGGACGACTGCCGGCGCCCCGGTGCGTTGCCAACGGGCGTAGCGACGCGCGGCTGACTGAGCGCTGTCGCTGCGAGGAGGCTCAGCGGCGGCGGCGGAGGCGGCGGGAGGGCCGCCGGCGCGCGGGCAGCCTCGGCGGGCGCTCCTGCTGCTGCTGCTGCAGCGGCGGCTTGCTCATCTGCCGGCTCCTGCGGCGGCGGCGGCGCGCCTGGGTCTGGGGCGGCGCCTCCTTTTGCGCCTGCTGACGTGTCGTCCTTGGCCGCGCTGTCTGCACTGCCCTCCGGCGAGGCCTGCTGCTGCTGCTCTTGGGGTGCGGAGCCCTGTGCCGGCGCCTCAGCCGGCTGCTGCTCCTGCTGCGGGGGTGGCGGCGGCGGCGGCGGCGGGAGTGCCGGCGGCGGCGCAGCGGCCTCCACTGGCGACAGGTTGCTGTCAAGTGCCAGAGCCCCTGTCAGCGGGGTCAGCGGCGGCGGCTTGGCCTGCACCAGCGGCAACGGCGACGCCTGCCTGATCCCCTGGTCATTGCTGCTCTTGAGTTTGCGCAGCACCCGCGCCTCCTCGGCCCCGGGGACTCCCGCGCCCAGGGTGGACGCGGTGGCGGTGTGCGCGCGCATGAGGGGCATGCCCAAGCGGGGCGACAGCGCCTGGAGGTTGTCGGGCGAGTTGGCGTCGGGCTGGGGCTCCACGGGGCCGCGCTGCAGGTGCATGAGGAAGTCTCGCGACCCGCGGGTCGGCTCCTTGAAGTGCAGCACCACGTAGGAGCGGCTGTTGGTGCCCTCCTTGCGCACGAGCTGCACGCTCAGCGGCAGCGCCTCGCCGTCCGAGTGGTAGCCGTTCATCTGGCGCAGCGGGCTGACCTTCTTGGTGGAGTTGCTGCTGCTCTTGAGCGCGCCCTTCTTGCGGTGCGTGTCGGAGCTGAAGAGCGACTCGATGGAGCGGGAGCCCAGCTGAAGGAAGCGGCCCAGCGACTGGCGCAGCATGCTGGTGTTGGACACGCCGAACAGCAGCGCGGAGGGGTAGAAGGGGTGGTCCTGTGGGGGAGAGGACCGCGGTTTGAAGGAGGCCGTGACACAGGGGCCATGGGACGACCACAAGCGTTGTACAACACAGCACGGTACAGCTGACCTTGCGGCGTGCTTTAGCGGGACTTTGGCCGGAGAAGCACTCGTTAGCGTGCGTTGCCAGCAGCCCACACAGCCCCAGTGTGAGAACGCACCTGCGCGGTGAGGATGGTGCCCTCCTTGTCGACCTCCACCACCCCGCACATGAGCTCCGCGCGCCACAGCGAGATGTTGATGGTCACGTTGCGCGCCGCCGCCAGGTCCTCCAGGTCCACCTTGACGTCCAGCTCCATCACCGCGGCGCGCGTCTGCTTGGCCAGCAGCGCCGTCGCGATGCTGCCGAGCGAGCGAACGTTGTCGAGCGGCGGCATCACGCCCACGCGCCACGAGGTGCCCGGCCGCTCTAACGACCTGGCCAGCATCAAGTTCAGAACCTTGCGCGTCTCCACGGCCGCGGCGGAGTTCGCGGCCTCACCCGTCGGCGGCCCGCCGTTCGCGGCCGCGACCGCGGCGGACCGCGTCGCGGCGTGGAGGACGTCCACGCAGTCTGCCAGGTTGCGGCCAGTTAGCACGGACGGCTTGAAGCCGAAGAGCGTGGAGGGGCTGTTGCCGACGTCGATGACGGTCCCGCTCGCGTCGACTGTTAGCCGCAGCCGGCGCTCGTCCAGGCCCTTGGGGATGGTGGACGGCACCACCTTGACGACGTGTTGCTGCTCGCCGCTCTCGTCGGTGGACTTGATGTACAGGTGCACGGCTTGCTGTGTCTTAGGCGTGGGGCCCAGCACAGCGGTCAGGTTGGAGCGGCAGCTCAGCGGGGGCGGCTTGGTGTCCGCGGCCTCCTGCGGGAGGGAACGGGAAAGGGAGAAACATGGAGAGGGAGACACGTGCATCCGCGGACCACGAGGGGAAGCCAGGGAGGCGAGAGGTTCACTTGACACCCACCATCACTCCAGGAAACTTCCAAATATTGCACTCTGACTGCTGATCAGTTCACAAGTTTCCAATACCGGCACTCCAGGCAGCTCTCTGCCTTACATGCTCCCGCACGCCCAGACCCACACACGTCCCTGCTCCACAGGCGTGTGACCTCAGTACAGTACCGGCCTCAGTACAGTACTACGCTACGCTACAGTACTACAAACGCTACAGTACTACAAACGGTACGCTGCGAGCGGCGGTCACTCACCCGCACCCACGCGGCGTGCAGTGCTCCGAAGGGCTGCGGCAGCAGCTCCCCGATGTCCACCTTGCGCAGCGTGCGCGGCGTGTGGCCCAGCACCTTGGCCAGCGGCGACGAGATGAAGCAGATGCGGCCCTTGCGGTTGGTCAGGATGAGCTCCACCGGGTCCTGGTTGCGGCGCATCTCCACGCAGTAGATGGTTTCGGAGCCGCACCCGCTGGCCTTGAGCCGCAGGCTGACCTCCACGGGGTCGGTGTACTTGTGCTTGATGTAGGCCTGCTTCTGGCGGATGAACATGGGGCACAGGCCGTCCTCGTTGGGCTGGTCGCTGCGCGTGACCTCGTCCACCAGGCGCTTGAAGGGCGTGGGTTCCACCGCCAGCGTGTGCACGGGGTGGCCAAGGTAGTCCTCCACGGTGTAGCCGAACCAGTCCACGAACGCCTGTGAAAGCAAACAGATAAAAAGAAATGCACAGTAGTGTTGAGCATGGCTGGGCGCTTAAGGGCAGTAAGGACGGGCGGGGGCATGGGCAAGGCTGGAGAGGCTTAATGCCCAAGAGGTGTGGGTGTTGGTGTGTGTCAGGATGTCGGGCGGCGTGCCGCGGCGATGTCCTACAGCGAGTGGCAAAGCGGCAGTTTGCGCCACATGCCGGCACCACAGCGTGCAGACAGGCATTGGATGGAATGCGCACAGGGCCTATGCACGTGTGCGGGGGCGGCACGCGCACCTGGTCCACCGCCGCCACCGCCCCGCCCGGCAGGATGTACACGTTGGCCACCTCGAAGTCGGGCTCCACCGGCATGGTCACGCCCATGAACAGCGAGCTGCAGGGGGCACGGGGAAGGGGGTTGTTGGCGGTTGGCGGTTGCAAGGGTGGGGGATAACCGCAGAGCAGAGGGAGGAGAGGGGATGCGGAGGGTTTGGGCGAATCCTGGGTGGGCGGCACGAGAGGGCGTCAAGGGCACTGCACCATGCTGTGGACAGCCAATCGTTGTGGGGGGTCAAGTGGGGCCTCGGCACGTCACAGGGCGTGTCGCAGCACATGGCCGGGTCGCAGCACATGGCCGGGTCGTACCGGTAGTGCCCCTGCACGAACCATGCTGTCCCCAATCCCTGCTTACTCGTCTCCTGCTCCCGACACTTTGGACACCGCCAGGCTCAAGTTGAACACGTATCGGTCCTGCAGGGACAAGGAGACAAGCAGCCAAGGGCTCTCCATTGCAACTTTGATGAAGACCGCAACCCAATCTGGCTATATGGATTATTTGCGCAGTTATGATAGGACACACACCCCAGGTCAACTCCAGTCAGATGGGATTGGCAGCTGTATTACGCGTCAAACTGTTTGGTGCGGTACGTGCGATGTGGCTGGCTTGCAGGTGTTCGAATTCTCATGCTCCTGGGGTGCCCCGTAAATCCAGGCCGCACCGCTAACCCACACCCACCTTGTGCAGGGCCACCAGGTCCGTGACGCGGTTCATGACCGTCTCCCTGCCGGTGGTGATGTGGCGCTTGATGTAGCCGTTGTGGCGCTGGCTGAAGGGCATGGGCATCAGCATGGCCACGTTCTTGCCCTCCAGCTCGCCCTTGTTGTAGCCGAACATGGCGTACGCCAGCTTGTTGGCCATCTGCGCAGGACAAGGCAAAAAAGGCTCACAGTTAAACGCACATGTACTTGTATGGTAACCATCTCACTAAACGCAAGGAGGGATCCCTGAGAAGAATCTCCGCAGGACTTAGGGTGCCCTTGGTCGGAGCGGATGCTGTCAATGCCCACGCGTCGTGACATACAGTCCCGTCCCACCTGGATCTGTCCGCGGCTGTTGATGATGACGACGGCGTTCACCCGCTCGTCCACCTGCACGGCGACACGTGGCAGACACGTGGGGGACACTTGGAAGACACGTGGCAGACACACACACGTGTGCTCAGGCCGTACGACCTCAGGGACGGCGCGCCCGGCAGGCCACAATCAGCTGAACTCAGTCACATGTGACAAACAACCCTCCCTACAACCGGTAGGCTAGCATGCACGCTCCCGCATGCCGGCCCCTGCCGTACCTTGTTGAGCAGCCGCGAGTCGTTGTCCCCGTCCAGCCCCTCCAGCTCCAAGGCGGCCGCCTCCTCCTCGCGCTCGGCGTCCAGCTTCTCAGCCTCCGAGTAGAACTTGGAGGCGCGCCCTGCGGCCAGCCACGTGCGACACAACATTTGTCAGGACAACACACACCAGGGCGTGCGGCTGGGCAACTGAAGTAGCGGAGTGTGACATGGCACGGAGCGTGACAAGTGCAACACGTGTGAGGACGGTCGGGCGCGACGCGAAAGACGAGAAAGGCTGCAAACATCTGCCCAGTGTCGCTGGTCGGCATGCGAGGGGCGTGCGAGGGTGCGTGTGGCTTGGGCGCTCACATGGATCGTTCTTGACGCCCTCGAGGAAGTGCGCGTAGCTCTTGATGATCTTGGTGGAGTAGGGGTAGCGCTCCAGCACCGTGCGGTACACCTTGTCCGCCTGGAAGCGAGGAGCGGGCGTGAGAGAGCAGGGACAGGGTGCCGGCACGGGGGGGGCGAGTGGGTCCCTAGGGCCGCTCGGGTGGGCGTGCAAGTGTAGCAAAAAAGCACCAAGTACCAACGGCTGAGAACGCCAACGCCTAGCACATGGCGTGCACTTTCTCTGGGACTACACTCAGCTGCAAGTTACTGCCTTCCGGACGCTCAGGGAAGTTTGGCTGCCTCCCTGCACGCCTTTTCCCTCCTGCTGAGCTGCACGGCCAGAAGTAGCTTTTGTTCACTGCCTGACGTCCCCTGCTCCCACCTTGACGATGCTGGACTCGATGGCGTTGAGCGACTTGGACAGGTGCGTGAAGGTGATGTGCTGCTGCAGCAGGTACTGCCAGAAGTTGCGGGTGGCTAGCAGCGCCTCGCGGTGGGCGCGCATGGCCAGCCTGGCCAGGGGAACGGGGCCGCCCGCCGAGTAAGGGTCACTAAGCTGCGTGCAGTTTGAAGCGTTCTGGGCACAAGCAGGCATGTAGCGGGGCTCGGAGCCTAGCGCCAAGTTCACCTCCTCCCGTACGTGTCGGACCCGGCACAAAGGGCTGCTAGGAGGCTCTAGAACCAGGCCCCTGCGCACAGCGGCGGCGGCTTTTAAGGGTAACAGTTGAGGGCGTGGGGGGCACACCTGAAGTTGCGCTGGAACTCGACGTACGACACCAGGTCCAGGGTGGACTCGCCGTTGCCCTTGGTCTGCGCCGTGCGCGCCAGGTGCTCCTGCTCGCGACGGTAGATGGCGAAGCGCTCCATGTAGTTGGGGTTGGCCTTCTTGGCAGCCTGCAGCTGGCTGTAGCCGGCCTGCGGAGGGCAGGAACCGTGCACAGGAGCAGGGGTTATAGCGAATGCAAGCGCCAGCGCTGCAGCTTGCCCCTTTCCTGACTCGCGGCTCAGCTTCCTGCCAGCGATACCGCGGGCTCTGCTGCACATTATTGCCGAGCCTCCTCGCCCCCACAAAACCCCTCTCGCAACCCGTCCCCTCCTTCCCGGTCATCTAACGGCATCACGCTCAACGCTGCACGCTCACCTAACTAAACCCCAACCCGCGCTACCCCTCCCATCGCCCCCCCCCCCGTGCCGCTCCGCACCTGCGGGTTGTCCAGCACGTCCCACAGGAAGTTGGAATAGAGCATGACCATGAAGGCGCGTGTGGGGAACAGCACCAGGCCCGCCTTGATGATGGCCTCCGCCTCCTTGACGCGGTCCAGGTCCAGCACCTCGTCGTCGATCCAGTGGCGGGCCACGCGCGCAATGATCTCCACCTCCACCGGGTCGGAGAAGCGGTATATGTCCTTCACCTTGCTGCCCGCGGGCGCCTCCCTGGTGTGGGATAATGGTGGTGCACAGGGGAGGGCGGGGAGAAGGCGTTGGGACTTGCGAAATGCCAGGCCACAGGAGGACAGTTGGCAGCGTTGGGTGTGGTCAACAGCCGCAGCTGGGCAGCTACCGGTATGCTAAGCCAAGGAGGGCCTGACGTAATGTGCAGAAGCAGCTGCAAACGGACAAGTGCATGCGTTGTTGGTTATTTGACTTACTTGAAGCGCCTGCGCACGAAACGCGACCAGGTGTTGAGTCGGAAGTAGGAGGCCCCGAAGCCCAGCAGCGCAATGGGCGCCAGGCCGTACAGCATGCAGTTGGTGATGAGCTGCTCGTAGCGGGACACGGCGTCGGGGCCCTTGCCGTGCGGCTTGAACATGATGGCCAGCGCCAGAATGGCCGCCCACGTGACCGCCAGGTAGGAGCCCACGCGGATGTGGTTGATGATGGCGAACATGTACGGCATCTGTCGTACGGAGTGCGGGCACCAGGGGAGGAACATGTTGCGCGCTGGGAATGAGTGCTCTTTGCCAAACGCTGCTGCAAAGCTGTAGCGAGCCCGGTTGCCCTACTCCTAGGATTGCGCAAATCGCAAAGGCAACACCGACGGGTTGCAAAGACTGGCAAGTAGTAAACGTTTACTGGATTCTGGATCGTCGGTGGTGGCAAGCAGCTTACATTCTTGAAGAAGATCCACGTGAGCGCCATGCAGAGGAAGGCCTGGATGCCGGTCTGGATCTGTAGCCAGCCCACCAGCACGTACACCACCGTCATGGCCACCTTGAGCAGGAAGGCGCGCACCTCCACGTGGCTGTGCGCGCAGCACGTGAAGCGGCGCGAGATGGGGTTGACCTCGAACTCGCCGGTGAAGAAGATGACGGCCGCCACCACAAACACCACCTGGGTCACCAGGCCCACGATGAAGGGGATGAGGTGCGGCGGTTTGTAGCACACTACGGAGGAGGGGGAGGAGCACAAGGGTCCGGTAAAGTGGGGATGGTACAGGTGTATGACGGGACCAGCACGTTATGGGCAACGAGCGGGCTGGATATGGGTCGGGCTGATTGGCAGCCATGGATACGTGGCATGGCGAGGAGGAGCGGATATACTTCCCACGCCCCAAGCGTGGGGCCTGGGTCGCAGACAAGGGGCTCGAAGCCTGGAGCTAATTCCCGCCCCGCCTCCTGCCCGCGGCTCACCCTTGTCCGGGTAGGCGTACATGCGGCCGCGCATGGTGGCCCCGCTGCCCAGGAACTGGCAGTCGTACGACACCTGGATCAGCGTCAGCGTGGCGATGTCGAACAGCCCGAAGTGGATGGTGGCGTAGATGCGCAGCACGTGGATGGGCCTGCGGACAGACAAAGGTAGGGATGTCGCAGTTCGTATGTAGGCGCCCGAATGCAACGTACGGTACTGCGGGCCGGCGCCGCAGCACGGTGCGGTGCACGGCCAGCAAGACAGTCCGGCCCCTGCTGGCAACGGGCTGACACCTGGCGGGAGTGGCGGCAGGCCGCCTTCCCACGCCCTTGTGCCGCTTCCGGACACGCATGCTGTTGCTGCTATCCCTGCAGCGGGAGGTGCAGCTCCGGGGGTCGCGTGCAACGAAACGCCGAGAGACTCCGTTGCTGCTGCTACTACCGCTGCTGCTGCATACGCCCTTGTGTCGCTGCTGTCTGCACCTTGCAGTCCCTCCCCTAGGACATCCGTTGCGTCCCTACTGCAGCTGCGAGTGGCCACCGGCAGCAGTCTCGGGCACTGACGCCTTGGGCCGCCGGGCGCCGCCTTCTATCAACCTCCACAGGCACCAGGGGCGCCAGGGCCCCGCCCTGCCCCTCCGCTCTGTCGTCGGGCACCGCCGCGTGCCAGTGGCCCCAGAATCGCCGCCGCCGCCGCCATCCCAAAAGCTCTGCATCCCGCTGCCAGCCACAGCCAGCCGGTCCTCCAGCCACGCGGATTCCGAGCGGCCGCCCATGGCCTTTAGCAATGCTCCGGCCAAGCCCCTGCCCGCCGCTCCCTTGTCCGCCTGTAGTTGCTGCTGCGCCGCGCGGCCGCCCATACCATGAGGGGCGCACTGTCTTCCCTCGAGCTGTGCCGCGCCGGGCGAGGCTTCCAGCTGCACCCCGGTGCCGCCGCCCTGGCCGCCACCCAGCGCCGCGTCCGCCACCCCGCTGTGCTGTTGATGACGCCACCGTGTCTGTGCAACGGTAACGGTGCAGTGCACGGCGGTCCACTGCATGGCGCTGCAGGCACGTGCCGGCCGACCCACATCGCTCTCCGTGCGTGCAGCGTGACCCTGCCGCTTACCCTGCCCTTCAGCAGCAGCCACCCTCCCAAACCCCACCCGCAGCAAGATACAGTACCTACCATGTGTAGGCAAAGCTGCGATTTTTGTACGAGTAGGCTATCCACACGCACAGCGCCAGCGCTGTGAACAGCATGCCCGTCATGGTGTACAGGATGGCGACGTAGGCTTTGTAGCCCTGCACAACGTGCAAGCACACGCGTGTCCATAGCGCGGTAAGCGTCAGAAAGAACCAGGTGTCGTCGCAATGCAGCATGTTGTGCTCTTTGCGTCCCCCTTCACACTGGGGCACAGGGGCACTGGGGCACAGGGTGGAGTGCAGCGGCTGCCCCGAATACCGCACTCGTGCAGTCGTGCGCAAGGCCCTCAAAAACGGACTTACCAGGAACTCTGTGACGATGTAGTTCCATCGCGAAAACGTCACGATCTGCCAGTACCTGCAGTGAAAACACGCCTCTATGTGTCAGGGTAAGGGGCACCTAATCCGGCAAACTGCCCGAAGGCTGGCAGACCCATGGGCCCGCTGGCTACCGCAGCCCCGCTGGCCCTGTGCATACTTGCGTGCCGTCAAACGCGCTGTCGACCCATGTAGCATGGCAACGTCCAACTCACACGCTGGTGCTGTCCACCTTCCACCCGTGGTCGGGGTTCACGACGAGCGCGAACAGCTGGGTGAAGTCAAAGCATAGCTTGATGATTGTGAACTTCAGGTTCTCATTCATCTTCTCCTTGCTGAGGATGTACAGGACGGAGAAGATCCCCGCCTGCAGCACGTCGCGGAGGGTTAGAAGGGTGCAGCAGCAACTTGGGAACGCATGTGCACGCCGACGCGTCCGACCCGCACCTGTATCTTGTGCGTTTCCTCAAAGTCATTCCGTTCATCATCTCCTTCTGGGCCTCCGACGTTCTTTAGGCGACTGCACACATGCAAGAAGTGCGCAGTTACGCGTCAAGCTTCGAGGTCATTGCGTCGCTGAGCCGAACGGCTTCACCATTGAGCACCTAAAGGCTCTGCACGTCTTCTATTAAAATGTAGCGCTGCAGACCTTGCTGGAACAACCCTTTGCCGTCTCCCAAGGCAAGCAACGAACAGGCCGGATGTCGCCCCCGACCGCACCTTGGCCCAGTGGCGTTGTCCTCGCTTCCTGACCCCCTGCTGCTGTTACTTGCAGCACTGGAGAACATCAGTCATATGCGGCGCGCCTTTGGCGCGCCAGCGCCTTAGTGGTAATAGCTCAGCGTCATTGGGTCAGCGCTGCTGTTACTCAGCGCTGAGTGAGTATCGCACATAAGCAAGTTCTCTGTTTTTGCCTTACAGCAGGTGCACGCTGTTCAGGCCGGAAGGCTGGCAGTCGTTTCTCGGCGCGGTCGACTATTGCGTTCGTCCCAGGTTGCTAACCTTCCTACGTTCTACTATGCCGCATTGGTGCACTTGACCTATGGAGTTCACCAGTGTGAGTTCAGTTCGCACCGCGCTTCCCGTATCAGGCAGTACCATCCATGACGGTACTTGCCGTTTGGCAGGGACGCCAGGGGAGTGGGGAGATCGGGGATATCCAAGGAAGCAGGGCCCTGCGCGGTCAGCAACATCCCGGTTGTCCTGGAGTGCATATATGGAGTTACAGTCTTACAGTAGAAGTCCCAAACGCCACTGCACTTGCACGTCTTGCAGGGGCGCCGTACGAATCAGGTACTGGACACAGGACTCAGATACTCAACACATCCAGGCTCTGCGAGCGGAGCCCTCCGCTCTCACATCCTCACACGTCAACAGCACGACACTCCTGCCCACATCCTGCAACGTTACACTCCACGATGACTGCTTTCTATGCCAACGCTCCGCTCAGCTCACATGCCACTTCCCACGTGACCCCGTGCACATGCACCTTCATCTGTAAGCCGGCGGCCATATCCATCTCCCCGTCCTCACCTGCATCACGACCTAAACGCTTGCACCCTCGTAGACACAGCATCTCCCCTCACTCAGAACTTGCCCCAAGGCAAGGACGGCCGTGACGATGCAGCACTCCCGCTGCCGCCCACAGTCCCCGTGGCGGACAAGGGCGAGCCAGGCGTCAGGCCGCCCGGCCCTGTTGCCACAGCTGTCTGTTGCTTGCCTCTGCTGCTACTGCTGCTGCTGCTGCTGCTGCTGCTGCTGCTGTTTTTGTTGTTGTTGCCGCCGCTGCTGCTGCTGCTGCTGCCTTGCCGCTTGCCCACCAGGTCCAGGTCGCACACCAGGTCCAGCTGTAGCAAACAAGGAAGGGAACAAATCGCTTACTGGCCACAGATGACACAGCAGCTGAACCAGGTGTCCAGAGCAAGACGCTGCGGCAATAGTCGTGACAGGAGCGATTAACACATGGCCAACAGGTGCGCCCCATGCGCCTTCCGTTGCGGCGACGCTGCACACGTACCCCTCAACAAGGCAGCCGGCCACCCCAGGCTGTCCGCAAATAACAGCGTTGCCGTTACGCTCCCACCTGCGTGACGCTGAAGTCCAGGGAGCCGTACTCGACGTCCATGGGCACCTGGGTGGCGCCCTCCACGCCGCCAATGTGCCTGTGGTCGCACCGGCAACCGCACACATGTTCGACAGACAACCCCCAGCCTGTACTGGTATCCCACACAGCCCACGTTCGTCCGCGTACTGGCCCCTCGCCTCGGTTTGGTCCTTTGATTGCTTTCCACGCAAGTCGCCTTCGCCTAACTCAGTGCAACCGGCAACTGCGTCTCTCATCCTTCTACCGCTGGCTAATCTCCTGTTATCAAGCCGGTCAATCATCAGGCCCCCACGCAGTCCGCAGCCCCTCCTCACCCCTCCACGTCTGGGAGCTGCATGTCCAGGTTCCACTTAGCCCGGATCGTCAGGTTAGGGTGCGGCTGGTACTGCGTGGGCACAGGGCGAAGGGGTGGGGGTCAGTACACCAGCACCTCCTGCACTAGCGCTCCCCTTGGCTGCAACATGGATCACGCCTTGCAGCTAGTCCGGCTGGCCCAGGGGAAGCCGGGCCGGTGAACACAGGACCATACAAGGCCATCTTGCCAGGTGGCAGGGCATGGCGTGCAGGTGTCTACTCACATACTCTTTCCGCTTGAACCGGAGCCCGTCGTTCCATTTTGTGGACAGCCTGCGAGGTTTGCAGCGGCATGAGAGGCGTCTGTCAGCAGCACGCATACATTTTGCACCCGTCTTTACGCAAGCCGTGCTGTTGCATGCATTCATGTATGGAACGCGTGACGCGTATCAGCGCCACCCAGCCGCCCCGCGGCCTCACCACACCGCCCTGGTCCACAGCTGCATACCGGTACCTCGACAGCTAACGACGCGCCCTCCCATCACCCAAGCTGGCCTCAACCCTGCGTACTCTTGGTCCGTGAGACCTCCAAACCCCGAACCAGGGCGAGCCAGTGCGAGTCCAGGCGACGCCAGGCTCTCATCAACCCTCAACTCACGCATCACCCCTCAACAAAATCCCAAGACTTGTAAACTCATGTGATAAAAGCACTGCCAGGTGCTCGAACCCTGCTACACCCCGAACCACCTGTAGTCCAGGCTGGGCCGGTGCTTGTCCCACAGGTACCCCGCCACGAACTGGAAGCGCAGGATGCCCCACGCCAGCTTGCGGCTGTACAGCGCGGCGAAACGCTGCTGCGGCAGCACCAGCAGCTTCTGCACGTAGCGCCCCAGGCCCACGCCCCAGCCGCGCCGGGAGGGGGAGAGGGTGGGGGACAGGGAGGAGGACGAGGAGGCCTCGTCGTGGTGGTGGTGGTGGTGGTGGTCGTAGTGCGGCGGCTTGAGCTGGGGTGTGCGAGAGCGGGAGCAGGGGGCAGGCGGCAGGCGGCAGCAGGTAGCGGAGCAAAGGGGGTGAGTCAGGGCGGCGGGATGGAGGGGGAGGGGTAGTTGTGCTTGCAGCTCTGGTGTGTGGGTTGGGCAAGGGTGGTGCATGGCAGAGTTGGGGGGCCCTGACTGTTAAATTTTCAGCGTGTACGAGCCAGACAGTCCCAGGCATGCTTGCATGACGACATGATCATATGCGGTAGAGCTTCCTCACCGTTAGCCGCACGCGGACTGGGTTGTTGTGGGGCTTTGAGAGCCCCACGCCCAGCTTGAACTGAGATATTCTGCGGCAAACCAAGGAGAACCAGTTCATTGTGCTGGTGTTTTGGAGTTCCAGTCAAGGCGCACAGGGTTTGCGGCAGTTCTTGCGCTGAACGGCGCATGGGCGGGTTCAGCCAGGGGGTCAGCTCCAACGTCCACTCGGTACAAAAGCGGCTCCCAAAGCCACCCTCACACCCCCGTCTGCCACCCCTTCCTTGTCTGCCTGCTTTAACCCAGCCAGCGTACTCGTCTTCGAGACGCAGCCCTGCCTTGCCCTTGCCCGCACGGCCCACGTGCTTACTCCTTCACCAGCTTCAGCCTGTACTCCGGCTCCCAGTGGAAGCGATACTGCTCGAGGATCTCGTCCAGAGCGTCGGCAACCCCCGTTGACACCGCATCATCGTCGTCCATTGCAGTTCCCCCCCAGGGGCGTTGGACGGTGTTGGCGCGCCGGCCGGCTTGTCTTCAGCCGTGTTAGCAATCGCCAAGGAGCAAGGGGAAAGCCCGGACACAACGGCCCTTGATTGCAAATGTCGCTTCAATGTGACAACACTATATGATAATGATTTCCCGCCAGGGGTAACGCAACTTGGGTGCACCGGCGGTGCTGTGAGCGCACACAAGTGCACTTTGGCGGGTTTCGGTTGGTGTAAGCTGTGGACAAGCGTAGCATAAATCAATACTTATGAAGTAGCATTTGGTATAGCAGTACACCAGTCCTAGGCACCACTGCGCACTGTCACCCATCGCGGGTCCACGCTGGGGAGGTCGACCTCGCCAGGATAGGCTCCTGGGACAATAACCGGGTACAAAAGGAAGTTCGTCGGCTGATCTATGTTTCCCAAACAAAATCTGCCACGTTAGCCAGTAGAGTGGCTCAGTCAGAGCGTCCCGTCAAGACTGAAACAACCAACACGACGACCTATCCCCCGACCAATAACTTCATGAACCGCTGATGGCCCAAACGCCAAGATGGCGTGTACTTGCCCTTATTCGCCCAGCCGAAGATGCCGAGGCGGGCGGGTTTCGCATCTCGGCGCCCCTATCCGACCTAACACCACCTGATAGGAATTCCCCACATATACAGGCGAGGACTTCTGCGATACACAGCTTGTGTAGAGCCTCGGGTGGCCCACTTGCTCACGTTGTGAGCTGCAGAGGACCCCACGACCGGCTGTTGTGCTGACCTTTGCTGGGGCACCCGTCAAAATTGCCTCCTTAACATACAGGTCCAGGTGCTGCCTAGCCCCACCACAGCACAGTACAGAGCAGCAGTATCCAGCCTGCAACCCAATGTGATATACTGCAGCGGGCCTTCGTATTTCACGCCACCATACAGCGCGCAGCTAGGGAATGTGGGAGCTTTCCACTTCCAGCCTGAAGGTGGGCAATACCCCGCCACAACACACCTGGCTGCCTTGTTGTGTAGCAGCAGCTGCACTTCACCTTGCCTATATAGCACCGTTATGGAACGGGCGCGACTTGGGCTGTGATACTGGGCTTCGCACAGCGGCGCAGCCACGGGGATTTGGGTTGTATTGCCTTGTCTCTACTGCACGCTCAGTGACCTTTCCTTGCGACTGGTTGCTGCTTGTGTGGACGTAAGCCACGCCTACCTACGTTTATTTGTCAACTGCCAGTGACTTTGCAATCTTCCTGCACAGCAGGCGCGAAGAGCGAAGATGGGCAGCAGCCGAATGCGGAGGAACAGCAGCGGCAACGGGCGGAGGGCATAGGCATGCCAACGCCGGAGGATGAGGAGGCGCTCCTATCTGCCCTAGCTGAGGCTGAGCCGGAACTGGTGTACATGGATGCAGCCACGTCCTCGTGTTTTGGTGAGCGGTGGGGTGGAAATAAGGGCAACCCGTGGCGCGGCAAGGTGGGGCTGCGAACGCGGCACACTCCGGAGCAGCAGCAGCGGCAAGCCTGGGCTCGCCGCGGGCGTCAAATGCCGAAAATTTGGTCCTTGTTTGGGGCCCTTGCTGGGGAAAAGAGCTGAGGGGAGGAGGCTCCGCTGGCCGTTCGGTACACAGCGCACAGCTACAATGCCCCCGCACAGCTGCCAGTACATGCACTGTTTACGCCGTGCACCTTACCGCAAGCTGCAACATCCATGGCCTTAAGCTCCCGAACCCTCTGCCGCAAGCTGCAACATCCATGGCCTTAAGCTCCCGAACCCTCTGCCACAGTCGCTTCCTCCTCTCTATTGCCGGCATCTCGCTCTCCGCAGGCCGGCTGCTTCCGTTTGCCACTTTGCCGCTCCGCGGTTACTCCCCTGCCACTACGCGCTGACACCGTGCCGCACACCACAACCTGGCGCAGGCCCCTCCCTTGCAAAACGCGGGGTTCAGCACGTGGTGGTCTGGCCGGGCCCCGGGCCGGGCCCTAGGGCCGCCGGCGACCCCTCGCCGACCCACGGGTCGGCCGGGCCCGCCGCCGCCCCCATCCCCGCCGCCATCGCCGCCCACTTCACCGCCACCTTCTTCTCCTTCCTCGCCACGCCCCTGGTCACCGTGCCGGAGGCCTTCGCAGTCGCCAGCCACGGGTCACAGGCGCTGTGCTCTGCTGCTGCTGCCACGGCGGCGGGGGGAGCGGTGCCTTCGGCGGGAGGGGAGGGCCCCACGGCGGCGGCGGTGCCGTACAGCAGCCCGCCGCTGCCGGCGCTGGTGTCAGCGGCGGGCGAGCGGCCTGCGCTGCCTGACAGCTCCTCCATCCCGCTGCCGCCGCCGGAGGCGCTGCCGGTGGACCCGGCGGCGCTGACCAGCTTCCCGGGTGCGTACGGCTAGGTGGCGTGGGGCGGCGCCGCGTCAGCCTCACGCCATGGGCAATGAGCACCTACAGCCCTGCACCTGCAGGAACAGCCGCACATGTTGCGGCACTACAATCCCCGCACGCACAGTCACGGATGTCCGTACCTGTGCCTCTTAGAAAAGCAAACGTCATGGCTGCCATCCCCGTAGGCCCACGGGATTCCTGCACCGCATAATATTCGTTCCCGTACGCGCCCCGCCCAACCTCGCAGGCTGGACGGACGTGAGGCTGCTGGCGCCCCGCGCGGAGCTGCGTCTGCTGCTGTGCGGCGGCAGCAGCCTGGTGGACAGCACGCGGCTGAGCTTCCTGGGGGAGGCGCTGAGGGCGCTGCTGGTCATGGAGGCAAGGGGGCTGCAGGTGGGCACAAGGCAGGAGGGGAACAGGAGGGATGAGGGTGACTTGGGAAGCGGGGGCTAGCTGCTACGGACCTGGGGCTCTGCTCGAGACAGCACGGCGCCGGGGATGAGGGGCTCGCGGCGAGGCGCATGTTTGGTTGCGGCTCACCCAAACACGGTGCGAGCCTGGAGTGTGGACGATGTGCCAAACAGAGGAACACGTGGATTGACGTGTAACCCCGTCGTCCCTGTTCTTGCCCTCGCAGCTGGTGAGCTGTAGCCCGCTGGCCCAGGTGCCCCGCAACCTGCCGCCCGGCTGCCAGGCGGTGCGCTGCGCCTACACCACCTCCAGCGGGGTGGCGGGCAGCGTGGTGCTCGGGGCGCCGCCGGCCGTGATGCAGCACCCGGGCTTGGTGCAGCACGCCCTCAGGTGGGCACGCAGGGGAAGCGCCTATGGCAGCAGCCCGGCAGCCATCGCGGGCGAATCTCTAGGTAGCAGTGTAGCACATTGACGCGCGCGTCGCTTGTTGCGATCAACTAGCACACAGGGCTTGATCTGGAACCCGTGCACCCGGCCATCAGCCGGCCACCGCTGAACCCCCAGTGCGCCCGCTCGCAACCATCCCGGTTCCTTGCAGGATGACGTTGGTGACGGACAGCGTGAGCCTGCAGTTCCGCCTGCCGCCGCCCGGCCTGGCGCTGCCCACGCCGCGCTCCTCGCTGGCGGTGGCGGGCGGTGTGCCGGTGGTGGACACCGTGGCCGCCACCAGCGTGTGGGCGGTGGAGGTGCTGCGGGCGCTGAGCAGGGTGAGCACCCGCCGCACACGCTGTGGTGCCCCACGCCTCCACATACCCCAGGACGCTGAGCGCTCGTGCGTACCTCGGTACCTGCCAGTTGCTCTTAGCGTGCAGCAGGTTTGCTATGCTGCATCGCGAGTTGGTCGCGTCCCCTGTCGTGTCGATGTGTTGCGTGGTGACGTGTGCTTGGCTCTGGGTCCTCTGCGTCCGTCTGGCAGGACCCGCACTACCGCAGCCTGCTGGCGCTGGGTGTGGCGGCGGTGGGCAGCGCCGCGGACTGCGCCGTGACCCCTTCGGACGTCCTGCGGCTGGGCATGCTGGCCATGGGCGTGGGGCCGCCGGCGGCGGGGGCGGCGGGAGGGCCGAACGGAGGAGCAGAGGTTCATGCGGGAGGGCAGCAGCAGCCGGGGGTGCAGGAAGCGGTGCTGCGGCTGCAGCAGCTCCACCAGCTGCAGCTGCAAATGCAGCAACAGCAGCAGCAGCAGGCGACGCCCGGCGGTCAGGCTGGTAGCTCGGACCCCACCACCGCTGGCGCAGCGCCGCTGCCCGCTTCCGCAACCCCGCCAGCAGCAACGGGTGCGGCTCCGGGTCCCGCCGTGGACCTGCACACGGCAGCCGCCAACGGACACGCCTTCTACGCCGCCGCATGCAACGGTCACGGCACTGCTAACGGCCACGCTAACGGCCTCAACGGTGTGGTGCTGGGCTACTCGGCCCACGGGGCGCTGCAGCACCTGGCGGGGGACCCCAACGCGCCCAGGGCGCACCCAGCGGACAGGGCGGGCAACGGGACAGCAAACGGCCACCCAGCCGCCAACCTGGATGCTGCACAGCAGCAGCAGCAGGGGTCCGTGGGGCCGCCAGGTGTGGCGGACAGCACCAACGACCTGGCGACGGGGGGCAGCGGCATGGTGCCGGACGTGCTGGGCCTGGGCCCGGGCAACCTGGAGGGCTCCCCTGACCACGAGGGACCTGACGGGCTTGGGGACCAGGACATGGGCGACATGGCCATGGGCAGGTGCCGGCCGCCGGGGCCGCTGTCGGACCGGCGGCCCATGATGACGGTGGGCGACCTGCCGGTGAGCGGGACGGGGCGGAGGTTGTAAGGGTAGCTGCATGCAGCACTTCACAGAGAGCCGGGATCCCTTTCTCGGGGTATCGCGACCAGCAGCCTGACTGGAGTCGCAGTGACTGCCTCCGAGAGCCACACCGTGAGGCGCGCTCTACGTGCGCTTTTTTATCCTTGAAAGAGCATACCGTACGCCTACCAGGTGCTGCAGGGAGGGTTCAGGCTGTCAGCCCTGCAGCTGCTCTTCTCCTCACCGTTTTTTTACCCCTGCACGCCTGCGCAGGGCTACGTGTGCCGGCGGCCCCCGCTGTCCACCTGCACCGAGGCGGAGTTCCTGGACGACCTGGTGGCCTTCCTGTCGCGCCTGCGGGGCCGCCCCATCGACCGCTCGCGCTTCCCCGAGGCGGTGCTCAACGGGGGTGCCCTGGACCTGTTCGCGCTGTACCGGGAGGTGGTCACGCGGGGGGGCTTCCGCGTGGGCAACGGGATCAACTGGAAGGGGCAGGTGGGTGGAGGGTGGAGGGATGGCGGATGAGCTGGCATGGTGGGTTACTGGGTGGGGTTGCGTGTGAAATGGGGTGAGGAGGCAGCAGTGGGGTGTGGCAGCCTGCTGCAGGGTACTTGCAGATGGGCTCCACAGGCCTGTCAGGGCAGGTTCGGTGGGGGGGGGGGGGTAACGGCAGAGCCGCAAAGTAACGGAACCGGAAACGGTCAGCCTGTGGGGAGCGAGGTTAGTAGTCGGCAAGGCGCAAAGTAAAAACGCGAAGCTTACCGTGTAATACTTACTGTACCGACGGGGGGCACTGCGTGGCTGCTGCTGAGAGGCTGTCTAAGCTGCCAGAACGCGGCGCCGCGAACCCCGAACACGAGCTGCAAAGCTGGGTACTGTATGCAACCTCGTGCCTATTGTCCCGCAACGGCGCAAGCCAGCACAAGGAACCCAAGCCCACCCATGTCGACCCAACTGACCTGAAGACGAGGGCGGAAAAGGGAAGGGCAGAAAGGGAAGCGGTGGAAGGGTGTCAGTAAAGTTAAGAAGAAAAAGAAAGAAGCAATATGCACGCGGGCAGGGGTGCGCTGGTCGAGCTGGGCGAGGGTCGCAGGCGGAGGGCGCGGGGGCTGCTAGGGTGGGAAGCGAGGTTGTGGGAAAGAGAATAAGTGGGAAAGTAAGTAAGTAAGTAGGGAAAGGTGAGAGGAGGGAAAGCGGGGCGGACTGAAGGGCAGGAAAGGCATGGGGAGGAGTACGGCGGGTGACAGGTGGGCAGTGTAGCAAGGACACGGGCAGCAGCAGGCAGGAGGGGCGGAGCGGGGCTCGTGAGAGCTCCCCA
>VFQN01002498.1_pt1 | contig 28186 bp, 41 predicted proteins | sample 3512371 | NCBI WGS metagenome assembly VFQN01 (sample SAMN10412370, study PRJNA504923) | tailings metagenome | isolation source: Replicate 2 from Balatoc abandoned mine | place: Philippines: Itogon, Benguet | collected 2017-08-28
TTCTGTGGTGCAAGCCCTTGAGCCCATTGGAAGCACGTGTGCCCGGTTCACGTACGCGTGGTGCAGTAGGTTGACTGCACAGGAGAAAATGCCTTTCAATGTCACATGTACCTGCGAGTGCAAGGATGTACATGTGCTATGTTAAATGACGATCTGTGCAAGTAGGGTTCCGGTACCCTGTTGCAAATACACCAGGCGCACCGTTGTGCACCCTGTACAGCAGCAAACGAGGCACGACGTACGTGCGTTGCGCAATGGTGCAATTTGGAGAACAACCTCACATAGGCCAAAACGACAAGACAGCACAAATACGCAATTACGCATCGCCTGTCTCAGCCACAGCATGAGCCACGTCGCATTTGTGGTTTGCACCCGCCCTGCTGTATCAGGTAGGGCGGCACTTCCGCATCCTGTCCACTCGGCCCTACCCTCCACTTCCCAGACCGCCCAGAACAGGCAACTGTTGGCACGTGTCTCTGTACCCGTACAGCACTGTGCTGCTGAGGCAGGAGTTGTCGAAAACGCGATGGCATGCGAACAAGACCCACTTGCCACGCACACTGACCTCTCCTCCCCCCTGACTCCTGCGTGCTCCGGGCAGCAGGATGCTACGGCCGACAATGTGGTGCAGCGGCTTTCAGGCTCAGGCTGTACAAGACAATTTTTCCACAGCTGCATATTTTCTTAGGAAGAAAACGGGAGCCAGCGAAGGTTAAGGCGCAGTGCGGACCCCAGGGCGGTTGGAGTGACCCATCGGTCAGTGACCGCGCCAGCCAAAAACATGACAGCCACGGCGAATTGCCCCAATCTTTGATTGTGCAGGAACCAAGCACTAAAGACGTTTGTGGATATTGTGTTCGGCCAACAACGCTGTTTGGAGTTGCCAAGGGATTGCGTAAGAGCACGAGCGCAGCACGCAAATGCCCCGTCCTCTCAATCACAGGGGCATTTTCACCACCTCCGCAGGACAGGTAACAGGCTTGTGACTCTTCTTTACAATCCAAAGGCGATCAACTTGCACTACGCATAGGATTGGCAGTTCCCAGACCTTAGCGCACCAAGAATGCAAACGCTCATCGCTCGGAGCACCCAGCCGTCGCTGGCGGCTCGAAGCCAGCCTGCCGCTTCGGCGGTGCCGCGACCAACTCAGTTGTTGCAGCTTGCGGCCAACGGAGTGTCGGGCCCTTCGTTGCCTGCTCCGCAACGGCAGGGTGAGTTGACGGAACGGCGCAAAAACGCCTTGACATGTTGCAAGCCACGTGCCCAGCGGACAAGTTGATGCCCTCTTATCTGGCATATCACTAAATTTAGTTGAGCCCCGAACTCGGCGCTCGCTCTGAACGCCGAGGCGGGGCGGGAGTAGTGAGCGCCAAGGCCTATCGCGGGCAACACGTTCCCTTGCACCGCTAAAGCTTGAAAAAGTACAGAAAAAACCTGAAAAAGTGCTGCAACGTCATCATCCTCAGGCCCTTCCGGCCAGCCCCGCAGCGTGCTGGTGCGGTTCCGCGAAGACGACGCCAAGACGCGTGACGCCACCACAGCCGACACGAGACGTGTGGCCGGAGGTGGGACCATGGAGGGCAGCAGTACTGGGGACATGTAGCTCTTCAGACAAGTGCAAGTGCTGCGTCAAGCGCTGTGTAAATGCAAGCAGCAGATGTGCGCTTGCAGCTGGCCTGAACGGGGCTGGCCCGGACGCACGGCATAACACGCGGTCGCACGTGCACAGCTTACCAGCTTTGTTGTAGTGACTTTTGCCTGGATGCACCTTGCGTTGCGTCATGGGCCCACGCCAACGGTGGCGAGGTACCCAGCCAAGGGCCGCCGTATCATCAACCCCTCGTGCCTTTCTCAGACGCACACGCTTGGCCAGCAGCACATTCACCGCTGTGTAGGCCCCCAACTAACCCCATGCCCCTGCTGCTCGGCCCTGCCCTTGCCCCTTCCAGCAGACGGTGCCACCGTACACCTGGTCCCTGTGGTGCTCAAGTACGGCAAGAGGTGCAACTTCGGCGAGCATTTCGCCGTGGTGGGCTCGGTTCCGGAGCTGGGGAGCTGGGACCCCACCAAGGCAGTCACAATGAAGGTACGGCAAACGGCACGCGCACCCTATAAGCGCCACAGGTGTGAGGGCAGCAGACGACTATGCCGTACGCCTTGACGGAATGTGGGCTAAACAGTATGTGCGTGCAGAGGCTGTGCGTGCGTCGCTCACTTGCCTGAGCGTCATTTCCCGTTGCGGTGCTACCCATTCGTAGTGGACCCCCGGCGACGTGTGGACGGCCGTCTTCCGGCTCCCCGTCAACACGGAGGTGCAGTACAAGTACATCCGCCGCAGCGACAAGGGACACGTGGTGGCGTGGGAGGGCAGCGAACAGGGTGCGTGATGAGGGCGCGGCGGGCTTACATGGTGCTGTCACGCAAGTTGTACGGCAGGGGGCGTGTGGCGAAACGCGTGGAGTCTGAGTCCCATTTAATCAGGCAGGAATCGACATAATCATGTACGGTGGCGTAGCGTTGATGCTGGCTGATGCCGGTACCCTCTGACAACGACTTCCCGCGCCCACCCGTGCTCGCCCGCAGGCGCCGGCGGCATGGGCAACCTCAGTCTGACGGTGACCCCCGGCCAGCGCCTCATCCACGGCCACGGGGTGGAGGTGCACCTCACGCTGCCGTCAGGTGCGTGGCTACAGTAATACACACCTAAGACACGGGTTTGTTGTACAGGCACGGCGAAGGGCACCTGCACGGAGCACGCGGCTGTTAGGTGCTGGGTACTATACTGGCGGCGTACCCAGGGCACGTTCCTGCGGATGCCTGGAGCCCTGGACCCATCGAGGCCAGGACTGCATGCAACAATACAGGCCTTAATATACATCCGAAGACGTGCATCGCTCATGCACCTGCCCGCAGAGTACGCTGACATCGCCGGCTGGTCGCTGACCGGCAGCTCCCCCATCACCTCCGTCACGGGCGCCACCACCGCACCCGCCTTCACCGGCACCACCGGCTACACGGGCGCTCCCGGCACCACCACCACCACCCCCACCGCCACCACTGGCAGCGGCACGGGAGCTACCCTGTCGGGCATGATGGGCGCAGCACGCGACAAGCTGGCGGCCATCGAGTCCAAGATGCCCTTCATCGGTGAGACATAGAGACCCCGCACCACACCGTACAAGCACGCATGACCGCGGTGGCGCATACCACACGTGCGCGCAAACCACTTGAAAAGGAACCAAGATGGCTACTTGAACACCATACTGCACCCTGATGTCCGGCGGCTACACGCACTAAGCCGTGCAACAGAAGCGCGTTGCGAAGGCCTGGTCACGCAAGGCGCATCAGACCCGATGGTGTGTGCACGCACCGCGTCCTTGTCATTGTATCGTGGAACTCCGTGGGTGCTGGCAGCACTGTAAGTGCACCGGTGGCCCCCTGTCCTAAGCTACTTTGCCTGTACCTTGTCGTACGCAGGACACCGTGGCGAACACACGACCACCGCGGATGACTACCCGCACACCGCCACCACCCCCACTGGCGGCATCGGCGACGCTCTCGCCACCGGCAACACCCCGCCCACCACCAGCACCACCACTGCAGGACCAACAGCCACAGGCACCACCACCGTCCCCACCGGCAGCACCACCTACCCCACCGGCCCCATGCCCACCACCAACACCACCACCCCCACCGCCGTCGACCCCTTCACCCCCACCGCCGGCGCCTACCCCTCCTCCACGCCCGCCCCCGCCGGCACCAACATCCACTACACCACCACCACCAACGCCAACACCGGCAGCAACACGTTCACCGGCAGCCAGCCGCCGGACCTGACCATCGGTGACGTGGCGGCTGCCGCCAACGCGCCGGGCACCGTGCCGGGTGCACACGTGGCACCCGCGCAGGCGGACGTACACGTGGTGGGCGCCGAGGCCATCACGTCGGCCGACCTCGCGTCGTCGCTGATCGCCGCCGGCCCGGCGGCGCCGGCGCTGTCGGCGGCGACGGTTGGCCTTCCCGCCGACGAGGCGGGGAATATCCCTGTGGTGGTGACGCCGCCGGGGGGCCACGACACCGCGCCGCCGCCGCCGCTGACCACCATGTCCGGTGCTTCCGCCACTCTGGAGGTGGGTCGCAAAGGAAATCGGGGCACGTGCGGAGCATGGGCACACTGCGAGGCGTGCTAGCAATCGCACACACGAACAGGTGCAAAGCAGGAGTAGGACTGATTGGTGGTATAGGTGCACGTCAGGTTGGCTTGTCTGATGTTGGTCTGCCACCAACATCCCCCGACGCAGGACTTCGCCGCCATGGCCCCCGACGCGCCGTCACCCGTCGCCTCGCCCGCCAGCGCCGCCGGCAGCTCGGGCTACGGCCCCACTGCCGGCGACGCCGCCACCAGCCCCGCCGCCGCCCCCGGCTCCCCCGACGCCGGCGGCAACGGCACCGGCGGCGGGTTCAGCAGCTTCTTCAAGCGGGGCAGCCGCCGGGGCGCCGGCGGCTCGTCGTGAATCGCGGAGTGGCTGGGCCAGGCATGGGAGACCCTGAAAGGTGTTGATAAAACGGTCAGGGGGCTAGAGGGGGAGCAGCAGGGGGGCGTGCAAGGCGGCGTGGAGGGCGCAGACGGCTGGCCCCCAGATGGCTGATTCCTGGCCGTGGTCCAAAGCAAGTTAGAGGACCGATATCATTTCTGCATGGGAGGCGGTCGTTCGTTGAGGCTGTGTTGCGAAAGGGAAGATTTGAAATGCATTAGGCACATGGCAATTGGAGCGGAGTTCGCAAAAGGGTCTCCCCGAGTCTGGGGCCAGCCACATACCATCCTCAGCAGAAGTATCCGACTGTTGACGCACTGCTTGACGTACAGGGGATTCGGGCGGTGAAGAGGGCAGTAACCAAGGAGAGCAGTAGGCACGGGCAGTTGCAGGCTGTCTGTTGCTAGGTTTAAAAGTCAGGGCGCCTACTTGCGCAACATCATTGGTGTGTCTTATGCAGGCTCTTGCATTAATTGCAGCTGGTTTACAGCAAATTGCACTGTCCCACCGCACGTTGCTGTACGGTGTGGTGTCGTGTTCTCACAAATTCTGTACGGCTGCTTGTATAGGAGTTCGCCTGTGCGTAGCAGCACGTATGTATGGTAGCGAAGAGTCGATTGTCATAATTGTAAATTTGCCGTTGAGTATTGACGCGCTGATGCATTGTTGACGCCTTAGCGTGCACGTTCGGGGTACATACATGCGTGTAGGGACGTGCGAATCCGGGATCACAGCCAAGCATTTGGGTAGTCGTACCTGATCGTACTGTAGTGCCTGTTTGTCAACCTGAAATTCTTTTTTCGTTGATCCAGGTTGATCTTGTGCCTGGCAGCATTTGCACAGGCCCCTGCTTGTCCTGTAAATACTTGCTTCAGTAAATCCAAATACCAATGCCGCTAATTACATTCCTGCCCGTGCAACACCCATACAAACGAGGCTCTACAACGGCACGGCTTTCGTTTAGACTGGCCAGCATACAACGGGTCGAGATGCATCAGCCGGTCAGGGGACCACCTCTCTGGCTGGCTCACGCGCCGCTTGCATCGCCACCTACAGACCTTGCCCACACGCGGCTCCTTCCTTTCAAACGACAATAGTACATGCGTGTTAGCCTGGCTCCTCATGTAACAACACCTTCAAACAGACGATGGCCCCCCAGCGTAACAGGTACACAGGAGAACACGCACGGCTGTCATGTGCAGCATAATCATGCTCCCACAGTGAGCCCCCGCCAGCCACCGACGAGGCAAGTGGGGCCACGCGGCCCCACATGCTTTGCTGCCGTGCGCTGGTGCCACACCATTGGTAGCACGTGGCGCCATACCCCTACCGCCCTTATAAGTTGCGGTCCACATTGGCCGCCCAGTGGGACATGGTTTGCAAAGGGGAACGTTGTGCGACCAACAGCGACCATCGCCTGTGCATGCCCATGTCTTGTACGGGCTGAAGGGCACGCGAGAGTGGCCAACCGGCAAGCGCTGTGCCCCGCCACGCCATCCCGCCCACGTGTCTTCCACGTGCCCAATGCTTCAGGCCACGTGCCTCGTGCCTCCTTGCTTGCTTCCTTGCTTCAGCCGCTGCTGGGCACGCGAGTACGCTGTCCTGACGGCAAACCCTTGCTGCCATGTCCACCCAGGTGGCTCGCCGCTTAACCCCCAGCTGCAGAAGGCTGGAACATGGCCATGCACACCCCAGCCACAACAGGAACGCTCCACGTGAAGTCGCAATCGACCCCCTGCCACGCAGGCCCTTGGCCCCCGGCCGGGCCGCCAGCTTCCGCAAGCCCGGGCACGCGGCCATGTCGCCCCTGCCCCTGCCTGCCCTGCCCTGCCACACAGCCCCCTGCACCCAGCCGCCGCTCCGTCGTCCGTCACCCGGCGCCGGGGGGCTTGCGTGTGGGCGTGGTGCCCCCTGGCTGCGCCCCCTTGGCCCCCCGCAGTATGGCGGTGGTGGGTGTGGAGGAGGAGAAGCCGCGGGCCTCCTCCAGCCGCTGGTTGGCGGTGGAGCGCTGAAGGGGGAAAGGAAAACAGAGCTAGGGAGATGTAATGGAATCGCTGCACTAACACGGGACAGGTTGCGTGTTGGTTGTATAATACGTGGGGTTGATTTGTGCGCGGGTAATATGGGCAGCCGGGCGGCGCGGCACCAGGGAGCTCTGGCTGCTGCTAGGCAGGTGCGCCAGAGGCCCCGAGGGGACAGTGCGTGCACTACGCACTACGCCCAGTGCACCCCGTGTCGCCACCAGAGGACGAAGCCCCGAGGCACTCCCACGCAACTCAACCCATGGATCCACATCAACGGCTAACCCGCAAGTCACAGTCCCCGCTCTTACACCCATTCGCCCCGTTCCTGTCCCACCCGGCCCGGACCCCACGCCCGCCTCCACCCCCGCCCCCACGCACCATGAGCTTCCCCGCGGTGTGCCTGCTGCGCTGTATGAGCGCCCGCGCCTCCGCCTCCAGGTCGCGTACCTTGCCGAACTCGGAGTCTATCTGCGCCGTGAGGTGGTCCCGCAGCGCAGTCTTGGACTTGATGGAGCCGTCCAGCCGGTCCTGGGGGTGCAGGGTCAGGTTCGGGGTGAGCGTGAGGGTCAGAGTCAGAGTCAGGGTCAGGGTAAGCAAGGGCAGGCGGCATGGGACTTGCGGTCAATCGCAGAGCGGCCAAAGTCACAAAACACAACCGCGGTGCTTCGGGGTGGGGGCCTGCGGGGAGGTTGCTTGTGGGATGGGGGGGATAAAGTGCTATGTGCTGGGGTACAGGTGCTGGCTCACCAAGACAGCGGCATTGCAGAGACCAACCTAGGCGAGTGGCGGGGATGTTGCATGCGGGGGTACATGGTGCCTTGTGCGTTGTCATGGCTTCCACCCCACGTTCCAGCTGCCCATCCCACCCTCCGCTCACCAGATTGGGCTTGATGTGCATCTGAATCTGTTCGTTGATCTGCTCTATCTCTTTCTGCAAGTTAGGGGCAGGGGCAAGCGAGCCCCAAGGTCATCAATGGTTGGTGTGAATTGCAGGGACAAAGGCATTGTCGCGGCGGGCCGCAGCATGCAAGGACCACATTCAACCACTGCATGACTAGGGTGGGTGACAAGCCTCGTACGAGCACTCTAACCCTCTTCTGACCACTCCTAATGCACGTGCCAATGTGGAGGCCGGTCACTCCATAATGCCACAGGACGAGGCCGCTCTAACCGCGTGCTGCTTTTTGCAACTCCGTGCATGCGGCCAGGGTTTGGTACCGGTATACCGTAGTCTATGCCGGTCTATACCGTATAGACCCCGCCCCGGTCCCCCGCAGCCCTGCCCCCACGCGGCCGCCGCCCAACCCTGGCCTTGGCTGGCCCCCCACCTGGGCCTCCGCCATGTGCTGCATCCGCTTGTGCTTTTCCAGCATCATGGCATGCATGTTCTTGTCCAGGTCCTGAAGTCGGATGTACGAGGATGTGTGTTAGCATACCGGTACAGTGCACAGGGGAGGGCCGGGTAAGAGCCGCTGCTCCAGTTGTGAACTGGCGGCCACCAACACAGTCAGCAAGCAAGCGGTCTCCCGGCTTCCTGCTGCTGACGTAGTACGAGCATAACCAGCAGGCTCGTTAACCCACCGAGATGAGGCGAGTGATGAATTTGGGGTCCCGCCGCATGAGGATTTTGATCTTCTCCGGGTCTTTGGTCAGCGACCCAGGGTCAAGCTCCCCTTGCCCCGGTGCGCCACCCCCGCCTGCATAGACCGCGTGACATGCGTGTAAGCGTAAGCGTGTCCAGTTTGACACGGAAGCAACAGCAGCATTGTACGCCGCGTGCACATGGCAACTTCACTGGGGCAGGACCCCTTCAAGGTGAGCGTTGACCTAGCTGACTGCCACGAACCTCACCGGGTGGCATGGTGCTGGTGGCTTTGAGTTCGCTTGGTGAGGTTGCACCCGGCAGAACGCTCCACAGCAGTTGGTGTCTGGGCTGTTCAAGCAGAACCCTATGGAGGTTTGCGCGGAGCCCTCCGAGGTTGAGCTAATGGGCTTGTGGCAGAGCATGCATGCCTTCGTCGCCTAAGGGGCTCGTCCTTCTCAACAATTCATTTGCATATACAGTTCATAAAGAACGTTGATTTTATAAAAGAGCAGTTAGGCTTTCGTGGCGACCTCAAAGAGCCTCAAAGAGCCTTCGGTTGCTGCTGCCCTTACAGGAAGTTGGAGGAAGGTTTGCTAAACAAATACAGCATATGCATTGAAGCTTGGTAGTAAGCCGAATGCGCTCGTTGCCTTCTGGTGTCAGGTGGGGCGGTGCGGCATGGCATGGCAGCACGCATCATGCAGCGCCCCAACGGGCGTATTGGGCACTCAGTTGGAGACCCGCCACACCGCATCCCGTATCCGGGCGCACTCAGATAGAAATAGGACAAGGAACCGTTTCACAGACACGCGTGGCAGCAAGCTGTGCTGGTCGTAACGTGTTCTCTTTCGGAAGGCTTCCAGGTCACTCCCGTGGACGTCCCGCAACCCTGAACCCTGCGGATTTCCACAGCAGGACACAAGATGTCGACTTTGGGACCGCTTCCGCCTCCCCCAACTGCGCCAATCGTCAACCCTGTCATGTGGGCACCTGAGCTGCCGAGCACCAGACCGCAGGTGGATTACCGCCATAGGCATTATGAAATTATGAATTAGCAGAGTCAAGAAGGCCACGCTCCTGCCGATGTACCGTTGGCGTTGTAGTCTCAGCGCACTAAGTGCTTGCCGCACAGCCGCACAGCCGCGTTAAGACCAATGCGCTGACAAGCATTGATCAGCAACTTCTGATACATTCAGACTGCGCCGTTGGGCTTGCGTCCCAGACAACGGTTAGTAGTGCCGCGCGTCTGGGCATTCGCCATCATGACACATCATCAGACCCACGGGTCCGCTTCCACGGCAGTACATCCGGCTGCGTGTCTTGGGTCTTGCCGTAGTATACGGGTCCTTACATGCTGGGTTCCGGATCCTACCATGTAAGAAACAAACAAAAAAAAACAAACGGCAGCGACTCAACCGGCCATCCTCACAGGCCTCCCTAGCCACGTGCTTGGCCAAGCGCTAAGCCACCTCTACCCCTCCTTGAAACATGACCCGTCCGTATCTTTTTTAAGGGGCAAACCTTTAACAACACTAAGACTAAGCATGATGCCACCACAACGCATCCCACAACCTCCGGTCCCTGTACACCTCACATCCCAGGCCCTCTCTCCCCACTCCCTTCCCGCACGCAGAACGCCAACGCCGAGCAGCACCCCAGCACCGCCCACAGGCCCATCGCCCGGCCCATCGCCGTGGCCCCCCTGCGCGGCTCCGTGGGCGCGGCCGCCACCCCCGGCGAGCCGTGCGCGGCACCGTCCGTCTCCCCCGGTTCCGGCCTGCACCCCGGCGCCCTGACACCCCTGGAGGTGGAGCGCCGGGCCGCCGCCGTGCAGCGCTCGCTGCACCCCAGCCACCACCACGGACCCATGCACGCACACGCCGGCGGAGCAGGTAGGCAGATCAGACACGTGCCTAGGGGGCGGCTCATGTGAGCTGTTTCGGTCAAACACACGGCGAAGCTTTTGCAAAGGCTGTATAGCTACATAGCACGAACGGCTGCAAGTACCATAAACACACTGCTCATGTACATCTTAGATGCATCCGTTGTCTTGACCCTGTGCCCTGACCACCATGCGCCTAGTGGCAGCCGCGCCAGGCCGCCCCCTGGCCGCACACGCTATTACCCCATGCCAGCCAGTTGTACGCGACATGCCGGCCATACTAGACAAGCCAGTCGTACACATGCCGGTCGTACACAACATCGCACGCCAGCCCACACCACGCACTGGACGACAGCCCACGCCTCACACGACAGTCAGTACCCTGTCCTGCACCTCCACGCCCATCACACCGCCCACGCAGGCGCCTGGCTGGAGCCGCACGACGTCGAGGAGCCCCTCTCTGGGCCCGCCGCGCAGCCCGCCGCCGGCCCCGCCACCGCCAACAAGGCCGGCCAGCAAGCTTGGGGCACGCAGAACGCCAACGCCGAGCAGCTCCCCAGCACCGCCCACAGGCCCGGCGCCCGGCCCATCGCCGCGACCCCCCTGCGCAGCTCTGTGGGCGCGGCCGCCACCCCCGGCGAGGCGCTGTCCGCCTCCCCCGGCTCCGACCTGCACCCCGGCGCCCTGACACCCCTGGAGGTGGAGCGCCGGGCCGCCGAAGTGCAGCGCACCCTGCACCCCAGCCACCACAAGCACCCCATGCACGCACACGCCGGCGGAGCAGGTGGGAACACCGGACACGTACCTACTTTGCGTGATGGGCAGGGCAGCGTGCTAGCGCCCCCACACCCTCTCGCATGGGCCATCAGGCACTAGGGAATAGGTACCAGAACTATTATACGCCGTCCCGTACAGAGTCACGAATGCGAAGCACAGCGCAAACTCTAAGCAGTCCACTCACACATAGCAAACGGATGCGTGCCAGCGGAATGACTATGCACTCCGTGACCAAGCAAGCACTCCGCACCATGCATACATACCGGTGCGTCCGGCGTCGTGCAGTTGTCCGCTCACCACCAAGCGCCTAGTTGGTCCGCACGTTCCCCCATTCCAACCAGCTGCCCACAACGTGCTGTTAACCCACGCTGCTGCCCTGCTTATCCGCTGCGCTTCGCTGCCATCTTCGCCACGCGCTGATGCGATCCACCACACAATACAATATCAGTTTCTACACCAAGCTACGCTACCAGCCCACACCACGCACTAGAGCACCCTGTCCCTCGCCCAACACGCCGCAGCCGCAGGCGCCTGGCTGGAGCCGCGCGACGTCGAGGAGCCCCCCTCTGGGTCCGTCGCAAAGCCCGTCGCCGACCCCGCCATCGCCGCCACGCCTGGCGAGCGCGCCGATCCCTTTGGTGTTGCTCTAGGCTGCGGCGAGGAGCAGGACGCCACCGCTGGAGGAGGTGCCAAGACAGCCAGTGCTGCCGCTGGTGACGCTGGTGGTGGTGGTGGTGGAGACAGTGTGGACGGTCTGGGCGATGGGAGTGTTGCTGAGGCGATGGAGGTGCTTGAGCAGGTCCGGGTCCAGGTCCGGGGCCAGGGAGGTATGGAGGAGAAGGCGTAGGGGAACGGGGAAGCCAGGGACGGATTGAAGGAAGCAGGGGGATTGAGGGCGTGCCTCCAGAGAGGGTGGAGGACTATGGGCGTGGGCACGGGGTGTGGGAGACTCCGGGTGGCTGGAGTGTTGTCGGGGGTTGGTAAGAGGATGCTTTTCTGGTTGTCGTACATCGGAGCTGTTGCAGGGGAGTTCACCCTGAGGTGACTCTTGCGGCGCCTAGACGGGGCGGCTGCTGTAGGCCAGACTGCAGGCATCCCTAGCCATCCGGTGGGCGAGTTGCATGGGCCACTGCCAGTAGCCTCCTGTTGCTGCCTACGGCTCGGCCATGTGACGGTGTCCGTAGGGCCACGCATGTGCGGAGAAGGGACACGTGTCACAGCTCTGAGACGCTGCACGGCTGTCCGGAGAGGCGCGTGAGCAGGGCTGCGGCGTAGTGGCGGCAGTCGTTGCGGCCCAGGGCCAGGGCCGTGTCCCAAGAGCTGGGTGCAGGGAAATAGGACAGGAGGGGAGTAAAATGGCTCATGAGGTCAGTGCTGGTAAGAGCAGTGGTTATGGCAGTTCGTACCTGTGAACGTTTGGTTGGTGCTGGTGCTGGATCCAGCAGCGACAAGACGTGAGACACACAGCACGGCAACCGCGATTCTGACATTGTGTCCTGCTCGCAAGCCATATCCACGGCCGTATTGCCCACCTGTTGAACTCCTCGACCAGCGCCACCGCCTCCTGGTGGGCCAGGGCAGGCCGCAGCGGGGCAGCCAGCCTGCAGGGGTAGTGGGGGCACCATCACATTGCCGAAGCGGGCGGAACCAGTAAGGGCAGTGCATCATTCAAATACGGTAAGGGCAGCAGAGCTAGGGATTTGCCCCTGGTGCTGACTGGGGACATGCAGTATGTACGGGCTACAGGGCAGACCACTGTACACACGGATTTGCGGCGGTTGCCGTGTCAACAGCCTCCGGCTGCGCCTGTGGCAAGGTCCAGGACGTGCAGTGTACGCCATGCGTTGATACCCTGTAGTCCAACCCATGCTCCGGCTTGATTCGATTTGCCAGCGTGTATTCTATGGGCCAGCCGGTACAACGAAACTGTGTGTGTGCCAGGGACCCACCGGGTGCGGATGGCGCGGCCCCGAGGCCACTTGTCCAAGCGCCTCACGCGGATAACTCCTGCCGAGGGCCGATGGCACAGGACCCACATAGCCGACATGAGCGGAGGACGCAACGCAAACTCCATGACCCTGTGCATATGCCGACGTGCGACGGCACCCACACCTCCCTGGCACCCACATGCGCTCACACCATGGCCGCACAACGCTGAAGTGCACGGCGGATCACAGCCATGCCGCTGCCCATTCCCGCTGCTCCACCCTTCGCAGCAGCCAAGGACCTGCCCAACAGGTCGGAGCAATCTACGCTGCAAGTGACTATTTTCGTGTTTTCACTGGTTTGGACATTACCTGGTGTGCTCCCTCCCGTGCCCAGAGCAAGCGCAGTGGCTGGGTCGGTGGGCCGTTGGGGCAGGAAGTCCAGGACCAGACACTGCGCAGCAGGGGGCAACAGGGCCAAAGCAGGGACTCTTGCCAGGTGTCTTGCAGCTTGATTGCTATTCCAAGCTGTGGTAAAGCAGGACAGGACACTGGCGAATTGCAGAGGGACGCCCCAGACTAGGACCCGAAACCGCCCCCCTTCCGGCCCCCCACACACACCTGGTTTGGCCGCGAGCTGCTTCCCAACGCCACGAATGAGTGCAGGGCAAGCGGACCGCTGAGCGTGCTAGGCAGAGCCTCTGCTACGTCTTCAAGCCCTACCATGGGCATCCGTCCAATATACGCCAAATCCCACCGCGCCACATCAGGGGCCACGGCGGGTGGCTGTGAGGCCTGAGTAGATATTTCCCGCTGGGCTGCATGTACGGCTGTTACATCATTCCTGGCAAAGACTTTGTGCCATACGCTCTGTTTGTTGCCCTGACCCACGATGCGCCGAGGAAGGCAAGGTGAGAGCGTTGTTGGCCGCCCGCAGCCCCTCGCTTGCGGGCGCTTACAAGACCAAGCTTGAGCACTCATGCCGGTGCGGAAGTTTGCAATCAAGTCGTCGCGCGTGAGGGGCACACTGGGACACAATGGCTGTGCAAAAGAACCAAGCAACAGCCCGAACGGCCAACGGTCACCGGCAGTTCCTTCGAGTTCAAGCAGCTGCACTACCAAACGCTAGGGTACAATCTTTTCTACGTACTTTCTTCACCCCTGTTACAATCCAGAGGTCGCTCGGAGCGATATCCCTGTAACGACTATAGCCTACACCTGGGCGTACAAGTACAAATACACAACAGCTGCTGACAAAACAACTACATACTCTACCCAAACAGCGCATGATGCAGCACTCAACTATCGGGTGACACGCTTTAACGGGAAGCGGGGCAGCGCCCCCGTCTCCCAAAAGCCCCTGGGGCCTGTCTACATAGTTTAGCAGCTAGGATGCCTATTTATGAGGAAAGCTCCGCGGCTCCAAGCCATATAGCGCAAAGCACCAGCGATGGGCCCGGGAATGGGGCGAACCCATTCCATATCCCTGGCGACGAGGAGATTTTTCGGTTCCGCGAGGAGGAGAAGGCTCGGAGGGAGCACCAGAAGGCGGTGGCAATGACTATGGGTGTCGCGGACAAGACGACATTCGCAGCCCAAATGCAGGCGACAGCGACGACAGACGCCCGGGCGCTGCTCCGCGAGCTCCGGCCGCCGAAAGGCGCTAAGCCCGCAGCAACGCTAGCAGCCACCTCTGTCGGCGTGCTCGACCGGCGAAAAGAGAAGGAGAACATGGCAGACTTCATCGCCAAGAAGCGCGAAATCTTTCTACTGCAAATGAGTCTTGACACGAAGCGTGCTGAGATCAAAAAACTTGAAGAGCGTGCGCGCCAGCGTGAAGAGGCCCTGAAGAAGTCGGAGCAAATGCTCGAAGAGGACGCATTGCGCTTCGACGCTTTCCTCAAGGAGAACGATGAGAAGGTGCAGGAGGCCATCAAGCGGGCCGAAACGGAGGCCAAAGCGAAGCAGGACAAGGTGCTGGAGATTAAGCGGTTAAACACAGCCACAGCAGCCCTCCGCTCTGAGCTGAACAAGTACGAGGAGCAGCTGGAGGACTGCAGGCGGTACAAGGAGTTCTTGGACAGCATCACACCCCCAGAGTGGTTCGAGCAGCAGGCGGCAAAGCTGCAAGTGGGTGACACGACTGGCATGGCTCCTTGTAGGGGCCTGAGGGGTCGGGGTGGCACTAGCGTACGGCATTGGCTGAGCTGCGACCTGCCGTCCCCTCTACCGCAACCTGACCCCCTGGCACAAACAGCAACACCTTCCACGCCGCACACAGGACAACGCAAGGCATGCCCACATCATTCCACGGCCTGCTGGCCTTATGCACCGACCTCAAGCCTCCCTCTTGCCGTTAAACACACGTTGCTCCAACCCCGAGCCCCTCGCCTTACTGGGTACTATGCTCCCCGTCTGGCCCCCTTCCCAGCGGCGGAAAGACGCCCTGGTGGCCGAGTGGCAGGCGCAGTGCGAGGCGCTGCGCACCCGGCGGGAGGCCGCCATGGCCGCCAAGGCGCAGGCGGAGAGCGACTACGCCAACGCGCGCACGCAGCAGCAGGCGGAGCGGGCGGAGCGGGCCATCAAGGACAGCGTGGCCCACCTCAAGGTGAGCCTGCAGGCGTGCGGAGGCGGGCGCGGGGTAACGGCGGTGCTCGTTCTTGTGTTGGCTGGATAGCACGCACGGCAGGGAGGTGGCACAGAGGTACACGCTTCGGTGCGGTGGGTCAGGCGCCTCCGGCCGGCTCCGAGCAGGCAGCAGCATCCGGAAGGAAGCAGTGACATGGTTAGGTCAGCCAGGCTTCATGCGCGTCCTTTTTGGGGCGGGCGCAAGGGTGGATGCGTGGTACAGGGTGTCGGCGAGGGATGTCGCAGTGCACGTGGCCGTGCTGGTGTCACACGGGAGCGGGGTGGGGCAGTGCTGCGAACCAGCACCCTGCATGCCGGCACTTGCCCCGGTACACGACGATGGGTTACGCAGCTTCTTACGGATTACCCTCTGGCGTCCCACAGGAAATTATGAAGGAGAAGGAGCCCCCGCCCCCCAACCTGGATTTTCAGATGGACCCGGAGGAGGAGGAGATGTACTTCCAGGTACGGCGCAGCGGCTTTACGGCAGCGGCTGTAGGGGGCTGCGGCTGGGGTGGGGTGGGCGGGTGGCTGGATGCCAAGCACCCTGAGGCGCCGCTTGCGCGGAGGGATGTCCTGGAGAGGCCGGGGCGTGGGGGCCGACATGCGAGGAGGTTTCGAAGGCCTCAGCGCTCACGTGCATGGGAGGGAACACAAGGAGTCGCACTTCACGCGGGCATACTGGTACCAGACTTGCAGCAGATTATTATGTATGGGGTTGTCAACGGCCGGCCTCCTGCTTTTGGGGCAAGGTCCACCCCGGACCGCATGCTGGAACACTACCAGGCGCAGAGCCAGCGACATGCGCAAGCCAGGACTGGTATACCTGTATAACCCCGTGCTGCCTTGCCTGCAATCCCGTCTGCGTGCAGGACCCCGGGCAGCTGTTGTCTGTGTACAAGCAGCTGGAGGAGTCAAATCTGTTCTACATCCAGAACGCACAGGTGCGGCACACGGAGCTTAGGTCTGGCTGCCAGTGCCTGGTGGCCCTGGAAAAAGTAGGGGTTGCCGACCGCCACAACGGGCGCCGCAGCAGCACTCTGTGTAGCTCATGGATGGCATTCACAGATGAGGAGGCCTCTGTGTTGGGGTGGGCCCCTGCTGTCGGACACTTTGGGTGCCTGGGTCTGCGCCACACAGACCCTTCGTGTCTGAGTGCATGCCCATACAATAATCATGCGTGCAAGCGCGGCGCGTAGCGGTGACGTGTGGTCCTTGCCCGCAACCGCAGGAGACTGAGGAGGCGCTGGAGGAGCTGCGGCAGAAGCTGCGCGACACGCGGGCAAAGATGGACGCGGAGGCGCAGGGGTTGCAGGTGAGAGGCGGGCATATGGGGGCCGGTGGCTCCAGGAGAGGAATGTGTGCGGGTTCCAAGCACCGTGGATATGCTCCAAGAAGGCGGCCTCAACATCTTATTCCGCACGCACTGCAACAGATGCGCCGCTGGTGCACTACTGTGTACACGTTCCGTTTTCGCTCCGTTTCCAGGTCCCCAACTCTGTCCGCTCTCGTCCATAAGGCTGGTCTCAGCCACACCACGGGTTTCCCCACCGGCCCATCTTACGTGCTGGAACTTTGGTCTGAGCCCTTGCATGCGCCGCCTTGCAAGTCTGACGCACGAGCCGCCACCCGCCCTTCCGCCCTCCACCCCACTGCACCTGACGCCTAACACGTTGTCGTCCACGCGATTCCCGCGTACCCCAGCGCCACGGGGGCCCTGCAAGTCTGCCGCGTGAGCCTTCCTCTCTTGCTGCCCTTCCGACCTCCACCCCCAGGGCCAGGTGTCCACGCTGCAGGCGGCCATCGTGGCCGCCCGCGAGAAGGCCAAGCGGCTGCGCGACCGCACGGTGGAGAACATGGGCGCGCTGACGCTGACCATGGGCAACGGCCCGGCGGGCGGCGCGGGCGGCTCGCCCAGCCACCACATGATGGGCGGCAGCGGGGCGGTGGGCGGGGGGCCGGTCAACCTGGACCAGCTCAGCGCCAAGGTGCGGGCGGGCGACGGGCAGGAGGCATGGGGAGAGGAGGGATTCGGCTGGTGGTTGCGGCCTCATGAATGCGGGGCGGCATGCCGGGCCTGGTTGGTGATGCTGATGTTTGTGGAATGCTGCTGGTCGTCCGCAAGCGACCAGATTTACAGCGTGTTGTGCTAGAAAGGTCACAACAACTGTGCGACAGACACCTGCCCTGAGTGCCCACAACACGCCACCTCCTTGCCCGTTGCGACAGGTGGCGGAGGTGTACGTGCGGTGTGGCTTCGACGCGGACGCCTCCATCAGCACACTACAGGTGTGTCTTGTAGTTTGCTCCTGGCGTCGGGACTGGGTGGAAGGGTGCGCGCGCACGGGGCCCAAGACCACCAGGGCTGCAAGTCACCTGGCGGCCGCTCCTGTGTGGCTCATGGACTCATGGTGTCGTTGCCCAGTACGACAACCCGCCTTCGTTGCACCCTTATCAGTGACCGAAAGCACGACATACCGGTACCGGTGGTGCAGCGCATTGGGATAGAGATGCAACACCTCTCGGCTGCAGCTCGCAAGTAGCTCCGTTGCCACACTACCACTCAACGTCACGGCACTCAACGTCACGGCACCCCTCCTTTGATGCTCCCCACCCTCACCACCACTCGTTGTGCTCACACGCTCTCTCACCCCTTCGGCCCCCTCCCTTACCCGCCGCCCAGATGCTGACCAACATCGAGATGAAGCTGGAGGAGTACCTAGCCGCCGCGGAGGTCATGCCGCAGGAGTTTGTGGAGGGCATGGAGAAGGGCCGCGAGAAGGAGCGGCGCAAGGTGGCGCGCGACGAGAAGCTCAGCGCGCAGCACCGCGAGCACGAGGCGCGCATGGCGCGCGCGCTGGAGCGCGCGGCCGCGCCCGTGTTCAAGAAGACGGGCAAGCCGCTCATGTTCCGCTCTGCGCCGCCGCAGAAGAAGGTGGTGGTGCAGGCGGACGACCGGAACGACGAGGAGGCGGAGCTGGAGGCGTACCTGGCGCAGGACATGATCTGACCGTGCAGGGGGTGCGGGGGAGTTGTGATGATCAAGAGGCGTGGTCCTGGCAAGGATGCATCCTGAAACTGTGGGCCAATGGCCGGGAGCCGTTTTGTAGCCCCGCGGGCAGGGCTTGGATCTCTGGAGGAATGCATGTGTCTTAGGGGCAGGACTTGCATGGGAACAGGGGCTTGTACCGGCCGGAGGATGCCCACCGTGCAAGGCATGGTGCGTGCGCATTGGTTGATGTTGACGGGTGCCCTTGCCGCGAACGAGATGCGGTAAGGGCTGGCTGGCATGGGCTTGGCACCAGACCGTGACACTCCTGTACCGTACCATATGCTGGCCTTGTTGCAGCATAGCGCATGCGCATGCCTCAGCGTGACCTTGCAAGTGCCTTACGCCTTAGTGCGCTGTAACAGTGAACAGTGATAGACGCGTCCTACACTGCTCGTGGTGTTGGGATCGCAAGAGTCGTGACTGCTGACACGCGCTGCATTCCCAGCTGAAGGCTGGAATCCGCAACTCTGGGCAGTGTAACTTATAGCGGCTGGGCCCTGGCTCCCTACGATAGGGCACAACCGGTGTGTGGCGGAGTAGGTGCTGACGGTGTAAAGCTGGGCGCAAGGCCGGTGGACCAGCGTGGACCCGCTGCTTTACCTATTCTACAGCTCCTGAGCGCCATCTGGCGCCATGCACGCCCCATGCCGTTGACCCCACAAAACCGGTGGCCTGAACAGGCCTGGCAGTCTGACACGCCTAGACGAACTGGTAGTGCAACTCAGTCGGTGAACGTGACACGCATCCAACTCATTACAGTTGCGCTGCCAGCAGACATGGTGCAAGGAGCTCATACCCCCGACGTCAACCTAGGGCGAAAAATGCATAGCAGCACACCCTGTCTATAATATGCATCGTATTCACGTCATGTATCGTTCGTGCTTGTTGTGCATGTCGTCATCGAGAACCGGCACGGGCTGATGCTCCTCAGTGAACGAGCACCCTATTTCTTGGCAACACCGAAGCACCACCATCCTCAGCATGAGGTCGACGGACTCCAGCCCAAGCAACCCGTACGCCAACATGCATGTAGGGCATGCGCCTCCGTGGCATGTTGTACCCAAGCACCTCTAATCCCGCTCTGCACGTCTAGGCGACACGTGGCACGCCGCGCACGCCATGCGAAGGCCGTACCGGACAGCCCACCAACGCGTCCACACACACGCAGTTGCCAAGGCCCTACAGACCCGGACGGTTACTAGCATGACGGTCGAAACCACCTACTGGCACGGGTTACGCGATCGCCATGTCACTAAAGCGGAACCCTCTTCGGCCTGCCTCCGACTACCTTCGCTCCCTCCGCCCGCATCCGCAACCCACTGCACTCTTCCCTCCTCCCCCGTCCACCCCTCAGCTCTCTCGCATCCTGCGCTCCTCTCCCCCCCCCCAGTGCGCCCCCCGCGCGTGCCCCAAGCAACCCTCGCATTGGCCCCTCACTGCTGCGTCAGCACCCCCTTCGAGCTGGCAATCTGCCCTGCTCTCCGCTCGTCGTACTCGCAGGCCCGGCGCAGCGCGCGCGCAAAAGCCTTGAAGGTGGCCTCCACGATGTGGTGCGAGTTCTTCCCGGCCAGCTGGCGGATGTGCAACGTGGTCCCCGAGGTGTTGGAGAACGACATAAAGAAGTGCTCCACCAGCTCCGTGTCAAAGTTCCCAATGCGCTGGGCGGGGATGGTGAGGTTGCACGACAGGTGTGGCCGGCCCGACAGGTCCAGAACGACGTGGGTCAGCGCCTCATCCAGCGGGGCGCTGAACTCCCCGAACCGGTGGATGCCCTTGCGGTCGCCGAGGGCCTGCGACATTGCCGTGCCGAGGGCCAGGGCGATGTCCTCCACGGTGTGGTGGTCGTCAATCCAGGTGTCACCAGTGGCCTTGACCGTCAGGTCAAAGAGGCCGTGCGAGGCAATCTGGTCGAGCATATGGTTGAAGAAGCCAACTGGTGTATCGGCGACGCAAACGCCAGTGCCGTCCAGGTTAATGGTGACCTCCACCTCGGTCTCCTTCGTCTTCCGCTTGACGGTGGCAATGCGCATCGGCTTCCCAGTGTAGCTGGAGATAGGTGCACCGTTGCCGCTAGTGGAAGGAGCGTGCGTGGGCGCTGCTGTGGCGGCGACGTTAAGCATGGTGCGCTTGCCGCTGGCGCGCAACGAGGCTGCACACCTACTAGCCTGAAGTTTCGCGGCCAACATTGCTCAAATGTACTTTACTTTAGAAGGATACAGATATGGTTGTAATATGGGTGTTGCGGCAACAAGAATTGATTGTCTCTTACGTTGGCGTCTCGTGCAAAAACGTTTGCAATTATTCCTGCTATATCAACGCTTGTGACATTAGTCGCCCCTTGTGTATTACCAACTGAAGTGCGAATTCGCGCCTTACTGAGCATGCCTGAGCGCCATACGGGAGCGATCACTCACTCCTCAGCAATACGACGAAACAGATTATACCGCACGCTAGCATACTGACGACTGTGCATGTGTTGGCCGCAGGCAGAAACGCTGCACAATAGCGCGACATGCCTAGGTCACTGTAGTCACGCTGCAGGCAGACTGTGACGCAGAGCAGCGCTGTTATAATTCACGTGTAATTTATACTACGGGAGTTCCCCTCGCGTTTCAATCCAGCCGTCCAGCGTCCACCCCAACCTGGTTTTCCTGTCAACCAGCGTTTGGCGGAAGGCTACATTTCGCCACCCAGCAGCGATATAATGCAGAGATATTGAAGCGTGAGCGGGGCTCACTCACGCGAGGCGAGCGCAACTCTGCACGGGCAACATGCTCGTAGCCCCGGCGCATCCCCGGTGCTGACTGCGGCCGGCAACACTTGTCCACTCCACCTCAGCACAGGCCCCCAACGCAGTCTCCAACACCTCCAATCCCGTAAATTGCCATGGAGGGCGGCAAAGGCTCGATGGTGCACCTGCGCTCGGGGCAGCGCAACTCCATGCTCCTCGACGCCGGCCCGCTCGTGGTCCCTCCCCCACCCACACCCATCAAAATCCTCACACCTGCACCACCCCCCAATGCAAACGGCTCTGACACACATCAGCCCGGCGGTGGTAAAGCCGGCGGCGGCACCAACGGCCCCGGCAAAGGGAACGACCCCCTGGCGGACTCCCCTGGCGCCAGCCCCACCGGCCCTGCCGGAGGCCGTACGACACGTGGCAACGTACGTAACGCCCGTGGTGGTTCCGGAGCCGCCGGGGGCCTGGGCTCAGACCCGCTTGCGGAGGCACCTGACGACCCCCTTGCCGGCGGCGGTGGTGGCGGCGGCGGCGGCGGGGGGTCCGGGTTCAAGGCTGACGAGAAGGAGCCTGGCAAGATCTACATCAGCCACAAATGGTCTGTGGGCAGCCAGGAGTGGATCCAGCGCATGATGCAGCAGTTTGAAAACGCGGGGCTGTGCTACATGCAGTCCGACATGGGCGCTGACGCGTACATTGACGCGCTGGAGTACCACATTGCGCGCTGCGAGTACGTGGTGCTGCTGGTGTCGCGGGAGTACGCGGTGGCGCTGCACGGACACCAGAGCAGGCAGCACAAGGAGGTGGGCGTGGGACAGCAGTACGGCGGGAGTGGTGTGGGCTGGCGGGGAAGGCTGGGAACGGCACGGGGTAACAGGGCAGGCAGACCGAGGAGCTGGGGCGGGGGCCGTGGGGACCAGATAGAATGATGGGGCGGTGTGGGCTGGGTTGGGAAAGGCTGTGGGGCACATGGGGCGCCAGGACAGAGAGTTTGCATGGGGCAGCGGTGGCGTGGTGCAGGCAGACAGAAGAGGGGGCCGGCCGAGGCAGCTGCAAGTGAGGGTTGCTGCATGGGCAACAAAGCGCTGCACGGATCATTGGGGCGTATTGGGGCTGATTAAAAGGGGATGGGCTGGGTCCAGCGACACTGGCTTAGCCATCGGGCTTCCTCCTTACAGATGCAGCCTTAGCCACCGCGCAGCCGCCATCCAAACCGGTTTGGCGGTACCCTACCGTCCGTTGCTACCGGTCCGCCCACCGCCTGGCTTTACTGCCTTGCCAACCCCTCCCCCCAGGTCAAGTGGGCCATGAAGCACCGCTGCCGCATCGTGCCGGTGCTGCACAAGGACATGGTGGGCAGCGCGCCCTTCTTCAACCCTCCGGGTGGGTGGCGGGGTACACGGGGGCGGTGCGGTCGTTCCTGGAGCGAGTGTGTGGGACGGGTATGACAGCAGCGAAAGCGGCACCACTACAAATGACTAGCAGGAATGGGGAATGCTTCATCGTGCATGCTGAGGGTCTGAATGCAGGCCATTGGCTGACACAGCCTCCCTGCTCGTCCCCTCCTTCCAGGTAGCCACGTGGCCAAGAGCGGCAGCGCGCTTGCGGAGAGCGAGAAGAACTTCCTGGCGTACGGCTGCAAGCCGCTGCAGCAATTCGTGGAAAAGGGTGGGGGCGTGCATGGGAAGGCAGGGGGGATTTGGGGCAGGTAGGGATGGGGGGGCATGGGTAGCGTGGACTAGCGGGAGTTGCGGTGCGGCGCAACGGGGATACAATGGGGTAGTACTAGGTGATGCTGTTAGGGGGTTAGGATCCTTTGGTGCGGTTGGGGTGGCGGTTGGCAGCTCGTGATGGCCTGCTCTTTCGCCTAACTGACTGCCACTGTTGCCGCCCGCACCCGCCTGGTCCCACAGATTTGCGAGACGTGTTTTTCACCAAGCTGCTGTCGCGCCTGGGCCGCAAGAGCAAGAACTACGACATGACGCAGGTAGGAACGAGTGGGGACTGAGCATCGTTCCCCTGACAGTCACTCGCGGAGTGCAGCTCTCTCATTTTTTGCGGGTGCTGGTATCAACGCAGCTCCGTGCACAGACATGTCTGCGGCTCAATCGCATTCGCGAGTGTTGAAACCCATCAATGTGGAAGCCATGAACGTGAGGTGGTGGATGCATGGGACACTTGAAACCCAGGGCCACAGACGGTATCTGTCTGCCTGCATTGGCACATCTCAACGCGTTCCACAGTACCGGAATCCCGAACCCGTTCCTGCCCCCACACCACAGGTCAAGGAGCTGCTGGACCTTGCGGGCCTCAGCCGCGCATTCGAGCTGCTCACGCTGGGCAAGCAGTACGGCGGTGCAGGTACGACACCCTGGTGACCCGTACTGCAAGACGGCGCGTGATTGTGGACGGCGCGTACGTGTGCCTAGCCTCTGCGCTCCCGACGGTCGCATTTCCCTCCAGCCAACAGACAAAATCTTACACACCGCCCCAACCCTGCTATACGTCTTCCAGGCGTGCAGACGGTGTCCGACCTGCGCAAGCTGTTCTCGGAGGCATCCCACGACGCCAACGGCAGCTCCACAGCGGGGCTCTGGTGGGTGCACGCACAGCCGCCGCCCTGCGCGGCAGTCTTCCGCAGCACAATGCATGCATGCCGATGCAGGTTAACAATTGCCCACACCGCAACGGGGTACTGCCCCTTGTCTACCCCATGCCAGTCCTGTCTCTCCCCTGCCTAACTCAACCCTAAAGAATATCCAGAGCAAGCCATGCATCCCTTAAATCCAAACGTCAAGCATACGTACATGATCATAAGCAGGAGGTCTTGATGGACACCCCTTCCTTCCCCCCCTTGCGCCTACCCCTCCTCCCCCAGGTCCTACAAGCTGCAGCTGAGCGCCGCCGAGGAGTCCAAGCTGCGGGCCACGCTGTCGGGCTGGCACGCGCTGTCCTGCATGCCGCACTGGATGCGCCACGCGGGGGAGCTCAGCGTGGCGCTGGCGCTGGCGGGCGCGCTGGACGAGCAGGTGCGGAGGCGTACGGCACGCGTACGGCACACGCGGCACACCCGTACACCCCATTATTCTACCCCGCTCCACTCCTCGTGTGATCGTGCGGCAGGACAAGCAGTGCGCTTTGCACTGGACCGGCATGCAGAGCTTGCAAGTGGAGGGCAGGCCTTGCGGGTCGCAATTGCGATGCAAGTGAAACACATGCGGTGCACTACCTGCTGGACACTACTTAGCGTAGGTGGCGCTGAGGACACACCTAAAACCCTCAACGTCTGATACTTGGCTGCCTATATTTATAATCCACGCTGCCCCCGCCCTCAGATCATCGCCAGGCACGGTGTGCTGGACATGTCCTCCCTTGGGGCTGCCGGCTGCATGGGGGAGGGCGGGGGCATGACGGTGGCGCGCTTCGTGGGCGAGTACGCCGCGCTGTGGCAGCGGGACGCACCCAGGGAGTCAGCCAGGGACAGGGCGACCAGCGGGGCCGGCGCCGCCGCCGCCGCCGCCGGCGGTGGCGGTGGCGGTTATGCCAGTGGAGCAGTTGGAGGCGGGTTGGGAGGCGGAGGTCAGGGGCAGGGGGGCGGGGGTACTACGGGGAGCGTGCCGCTGCCTGCGCACCTGCTGCAGGCGGTGGGGGGAGGGGGAGCGGGGGGAGGGGCAGGGGCGGGGGCGGCGTGGCAGGGGGAGCGGGGGCAGGGGCCGGCGCAGGGGCAGCAGCCGCAGGCGCCGGCGGGCGTGTTCCTTACGCACCTGAGCTTGCAGGTGCGTGTGGGGGCGGGAGCGTACATGCAGCACCTGTAACGGAAGACCTGGCATGTTCCCTTGATAGGACTGGAGTACGATTTAAAGCATAGCCTGGCAGCAGCTTTCGGCCTACATGCGGCCTGCAGCGCGCGTGCATATGTTCTCCGTAAACAATACGCCAAATGTGTTTGTAACGTAAGGAGTTCTCCTTACCACAAGGAGTAGCAATTGGTCGTCTGCCGCCCCCCGTCCACCGCCCCAGGGCTGCTCCATGGGCAGCAGGGGCGCCGTGGCGCTGCTGGACGCGCTGTGCGGGGGCAAGGTGGGGCTGGTGGCGCTGGACATGGCCAAGAACGGACTGGACCACCAGGTGGGCCGTGGTCTCGTGTGGAGCGCCTTCATGTGGGGGCATGGCGGGTTGGACGTCTTAGCATGGAGGCGTTGGGAAAACGGATTGGACCAACAGATGGATCGTGGAGGGTCTTGGCATGGGGGTTGGGCGGCGTGCTGACGAGACGTACGCAGGTGCGGAGGCAGGAGCTAGCCGCGCTAGGACCACCAGGCAGGTCTCTTGTCCTGAGCTTGAGCTTTGGTGGGGTTGCAGCCAGGCGCGCTTGTGAGCAAGGGGCATCCAGACTGTCACTGTGCAACGAAGATCCACACACGCGCGGAGGCGTGGTCATATGGCCGCGTTCCTAACGCGTGGGAGTAACAGCTGCCCTTCGCTGCGATTGCCGTCCAATAGTACCGCCTGATGGTGGCTCGTCAGTTGCATTTGGAGTTGCTAGTTGATCTTCGATGCAAGTGAAAACGTTGTTCCTGCTGTCCACGGGTACCGCCTTCGTGCGCGCGCAAGCGTACACGACTACCTTGGCCCCCTGTTCCCGCCCCGCAGTCCGTTCCCACGCTGGTCAAGTTCCTGCGCACGTGCACCACCCTGGAGAGCCTCAGCCTGGCGGGTAGGTGGGGAGGACGTCTGTGACGGTGTGTGGGCAGCCGTGTGGACGTCATGCCCATGTGCCTAGCTAGCAACCCTCTTCTGCGTCGTACCTTCCTCCTGAAACTCTCACTTCTTTGCATGCTTATTGTGCTGCAAAAATCCTGCCATTTTATCTCATTTCTACCCCCGGCAGACAACCCCGTGGGCGACCTGTCGGGCACCTCCCTGATGCAGTGCCTGGGTCGCTACCCGGGCCGCCTGTGGGACCTAGACCTGGCCCGAACCAACGTGGGCCTGCAGACAATCAAGGTGCGTGTGGGCGGGCTGCGTTGCAAGGCACGTGCAATGCATGACGATAGACTTGGACCTGGTGCGTGCGAGCGTGGGGATGCAGACCGTTCAGGTGGTGGGGTGATGGGTGGGCGTGATGTAGGGCGGGTGGGGAGGTGATGGGTTGTAGGAATGGCGTGGGGCTTGTGGGGCTGATGCTAAAATGGGCATGGGAAGCAGGAGTTGGTACTTTACATGGGACATGACAGCTTGCATCTGGTGTTTGCTAGGGAAGGGGTGACAGCCGTGACCAGGCACACATGCCGGGAGGACGTATGGCTGTCCATGTGGGCTGGCTTACTCCAAACAGCAAGACTTGCACCAGTTGCACGCCTAGCATCGGTACTACTGCTTCGTAATGAAGCCATGCCGCCCCATTTTTGCGCTCCCGCGCTCACGCTATGGCCACGGCGCTAGCCAAAGCATCCGTGGTCACCTTGATCTCCGTCTCACCCCCACTCCCCCTGCAGGCCATGGCCACGGCGCTGTCCAACCACCGCACGCTGCGCAAGGTAGGGCTGGCGGGCAACGGACTCAGCGGCAGAGTGCTGGCGGTGCTGGCGCCCGCGCTGTACAAGGGTGGGTTGGCGGGGCCTTGCTGCCTGGACGAGAAACTGTTTCAACTGGACGGTTGGTTCGTTGGGTGGTTCTGGCTGAGCGCGTTCACCGGATGCGACCTTCCCCCAGCGTTGAGAATGTCACCTGCTGCTGCCCATAAGTAAAGACTTGACGCAGCTTGACGATTGCAGCAGCTGACTTTTGCATGATGGCGTCACTGCATAGCGAAACTCCCCACAGCGCTAAGCCGCAACGGCTCTGTACTGCTTGGCGCTTTGCGCTACCGCACTGCCTTACATACCAGTATGTTTGTACGGCATGCAGGCGGCGTGGAGCACATCGACCTGTCCGACAACCCCGCGGGGCCCGACCTGGCGGCGGCGCTAGCTAAGGCCGCCGCCGCCGCCTCCGACCCGCCACTGCCACCGTTTCTGCCGCCGCCCGCCGAAGGGTCTCCCGCGCCGCCCGCCGCGCCGCCCGCCACCGACTACGAGGCGCCCGCCGTCCCCACGGGGCCGGCCACCTTCGTGCTGTCTGACGCGAACCTGGGGCCGGAGGGCATGCAGGTGGGCGAGCAGCCGGGGCTGTGCCGCACAGCATTTTGTACTGACTGACCATCAGATAATGTGCCGGCGAAATGGGCGGCGTGAAATGGTCGTATGTTGCATGGTCATGTGCTCATGTCATGTGTCTGGCCCCCATATGAGGTAGCTAGGTGCACCTTGCATGCGCCTTGCGCCCCGTCCGGCGATGGGCTGCAACGCGCCTGTTGTCCTCGCTCCCACCAGCATATCGATACTCACCGCCTGGCTGAACATGATCTACTCCCGCCTTCTATCCATGTACCTAATTTCTAGCGTCCTGCTTGTCCCACTCTTTCACATTCTCATGCCCCTAGCTGCTGTGCGGCGCGCTGCGGCAGTGCGGCGGTCTGGCGGGGCTGCAGCTGCAGCGCAACGCCGTGGGGCGGGAGGGCGCGGGGTCGCTGGCGGTGGCACTGGCGGTGGGCGGCCCCAGCCAGCTAAGCGCCCTAGCCTCGCTGGACCTGTCGGGTGGGTTGTGGGGCCGCGGCCGCTGCGCCATGAACCCAACCCAGTGGCATTCGTATGTGGTTGCAGTACGCACGGCGCTGAATCGCTGCCTGTGACCGCTTGCTGGCGCTTCGCGCTCGCACGTGCCTCTAACGCCGCCAAGCCTGACAGAATGCGTACACCTGTTGCGGGGCCTTGTCCTGCGGCCAGGCAACTACCTCCCCTACGACGGCGTGGCCATGCTGTCTGCCGCGCTGCGCCGCCTGCCCTCGCTGCGGGTGCTCAGCCTGGAGGGCTGCGGCCTGGACGGACCGCAGGTGTGTGTATGTTTGTGTGTGTGGGGGGGGGGGGGGGGGGGAAAAGGCAGAGGGGGAAAGTAACAGAACGGGAAACGGTGAGCCTGCGAAGGGTGGGGTTAGGG
>VFQN01002499.1_pt1 | contig 28178 bp, 34 predicted proteins | sample 3512371 | NCBI WGS metagenome assembly VFQN01 (sample SAMN10412370, study PRJNA504923) | tailings metagenome | isolation source: Replicate 2 from Balatoc abandoned mine | place: Philippines: Itogon, Benguet | collected 2017-08-28
CAGTTACAGAGTTGCTAACAAATAATACCACCGTATGTACGTGTCAGGCGTCGCAGTTTGCTGCCTTGGGCCCACGGGTGCAGGCCCCCCATGCGTAAGGAGGGCACGTAGTATACACGCGCCTACGTGCCTCTACGTGGCCTTACACGCCGTCACGTGCGTCTTACGTGGTCAGGCGTGGCCTTAGTGTGGGGGTGGCATGCATCAGCAGCACACATCTGCTCCCCTGCCTTTTACCATGATAGCATTGATAGCGGTGCACGGCTGCACCACACTGACACGTAACAAGGCAAACTGTGACTGAAGGTCCTGGCAAGAGGACGCCTCATCGCAGCGCACCTGCGGAGCTGCAGCCAAGAGTTGAAGTGGGGGCTTGAGGCCCAGGCATTAGTCAGTCTGCATGGCTTGCCGTACAGCAAAGCTCCGGGCTAAATGTTTAAAGGGCCGGCCACATGCAGTGCATATATATACAATTCAGTTCAAGCGCTGTACCCATACTACATACTTCCTTAGGATCCTTACGCGGCTGTGGTCAGGTGTGACCAGGTGCTGGACGTTTGTGCCAGTTCAAGCAGGCCGGGAGCGCTGCGAGGTGAAGGATAATACCAGCATCAAATGGAGCGTGACGATTGAGGTGTAGCTGTCGTGGATTTGTAGCGCACAAAAATCCAACATGCAAAACTTTGCAAACGCAGAATGGCTTCCTCGGAGGTTGACCGCGCTCTCAGAACTTTGCCTCTGAAGGACCTTCGCATCCTGTGCCGGGCTCGTGGCCTTACGCCGGCAGGTAAGAGCTTGTCAGGTTGCTGGAACAAACGCGGGAGCGGCAAAGGATCCTTCCCTTGGGCCCCTATCCCTGCATTGCAATGCTCATGTGCCATCTACAACGCATATCATGTTCGACTGCGATCCAAGAGGCCTTTACGACGCCCTCGCCTCACGCTACATGCCGATAGATATACAAACTCTCACGCGTGTTTTCCTCACCGCGAAAATGCAAGGTGGAAAGGAACAGCTCGAGGACCGCATTAAGGAGCACATGATGGCCACTGGCAACTACTCCCTTCAGCTACCTGCCGACGGAGCTGCCCCTGTGGACGGCCAGGCTGTCGTCGCGCCACAGGGCTACCAGCAGTACACCACAGGTGGGACCCGCTCACGGAAGTCCGTCCTAGCCAGGAAATTTGCTTTTGTGAGTCCTGTGAGCTCACCGGCAAGCATCCCTCGTCCCCTTCAGGTGTCAACAACAACAACTACAGCCGCCCTGGCGGGCAGCAGAACGTGGGCAACTTCATCACCGGTGAGCTGTAACGTCTTTTACGCACCTTATCTGCCCAACGCTATCCCGAAAGGACTGCCAGCGACCGCACCTGTACCTGCTCATCAGCGAGTGCTGCTGTGCCACGCAAACTACCGTACCACCACCTGACCCGCCCCTGCCTCTCCCACCACCTATGCCCCCTGACCCAGATCGCCCCAGCAGTCACGTGATGGCGCCCCCCGGGGGCAAAAGCTCCATCCAGCTGGGCGGCTACCCTGAGCCCGCGGCGCCCTACCAGCAGACCCCTCCCCCCGGCTACCACCAGGCCCCGCCGCCCGGCCACTACGCGTCGCCCGACCCGTACGCCCAGGCACAGCAGGTGCGCCGTACCAGCTGAGTTACCAACCTTGCTGAAGCAAGGCGTGGTCACGATGTTCCAAGGGCACGCATAGCCCTTGTCGTGATCTGGGTCAGGGTGTTCCAGATCTCCTGCGGCACACTACGCCTACAGGGGCATTCAGATCATGATGACTGCTATCAAGTGCCGCTCAGCCAACATGAACACCATCTGCACCACCGTGGTGGGATGGGGGATGGCCTTGTCCGTACTCGGGTGAAGTACCCCGACACCCGCATACTGTGCAGCTACCCACACTACCGTGACCGTACCGCAGGCGCACGCGTACGGCGCCTCGTCCAACGACGTGCGGGGCGGCAGCCTGGCCAACCAGTACTCGCGCCCCGGCGGCCAGCAGAACGTCGGCAACTTTATTACCGACCGCCCCTCCAGCAAGTGAGTCGTTGGGTGGCTTGCACATCGGGTGTGTGCAGCGTGGGGGGCGTGATGCTGCTGCTTATTTACAGATTCCTTGGTAGACTTTACAGGGCGGTGGCAGAGGCCCGCCTGTCTTGTTGGCTCCCATGCGTGCTTGGATGCAGCAGGGTCTGTACTCAGGCTGTACTCATGCAGTGGCTGACCTGTACAGGCAGCACGTGTCAGTGGTGTTGTCGCGCCCCACGTGGTGCTGTCAACGCAGCTCAGCAGAACCAGAACTGTAGGCGCACGCGCTAGCAGCATGAACCAGTGCGCCAGTGGCAGTGCTGATGCACCCAACTTGGATCATGCCCCCCCCCCCGCCTGCTTTCAGTACTATCTACCTTAGTAACTTCTTTCCCCCTCCCCCTGTGTCTGTAGGGTGCTGGCACCCCCGGGCGGCGCCTCCCAAGTGTCCTTCGGTGACTACAGCGCTCCCCCCGCTGCGGCCTACCCCGCACGCGGCGGTGCTCCCTACGGCTCCCCTGCGCCGCCGCCGTACGGCACTTCTCCGTCCCCCGGCTACGGTGGCGGGTACGGCGGCCAGCCTGGCGCTGCCCCCGTGACCTACGATGCCAACGGGCGGCCGATCACCGCAGGTGTGTGTGCGTGTGCACTGGCATTACTACACAATGTGCAGACTGGCCCAAGTACAATGTGTACCGACCGACTGTATGATGCACTATGTGACGTTGAAGATGATGGAATGCACAATGCCCCTGCCTCCGCTCTTTTGCTGCTTAGCATCGCCGTAGTTGCCCGGGGTTCACGCTCTGGCACAGCGGTTGATGTCTGGTCTGGCTGGTTGCGCAGGTGCACGGTCCAACGAGGCTGCCCAGGGCCGCCTGGCCAACCAGTACTCGCGCCCCGGCGGCCAGCAGAACGTCGGCAACTTCATCACCGACCGCCCCTCCAGCAAGTGAGTCCCCCACACACGCACTGTGCTTGCGCGTGACGCATGTAACTTCGGTGTTGCCATGCGGATGCTGCAAAGGGTGTCCTGTGGATAGTGTAACCCCCTGTGGGCGATGTGGTGTTCTGGCCCTTATGGCTGCATGCAGCGGGAACGACAGAGTTATCCCTAACCGCCGCTCACCCCTGTTGTGATGCACGCAGGGTTCTGGCGCCACCGGGCGGCAGGTCCCAGATCTCCTTCGGTTAAATCCGGTCGGGGGGCTGCTCTTCCCTTCATCGCCAGCAGCAGGGCGGGGAGGCTACCGCACGTGATGCCGGGTGCCGGTGCAATGCACCGAAGGATCCAAGAGGCGCACTGCTGGGCGACGTGACGGGTGTGGGAGTAGGGCTAGCCCAGCACTTTGCAACAGTCCGTGTCATGATAGTGTATAAGGTTCTTGTTCTAGAATTTGTGCGACGCGAGCAGCTGTGTCGTAATGTATATTTGGTTTGCACCGCGTGTTTGGCTACGTGATGTTTGGGCATGGTGTTTAGTCCGTCTTAACCGTCGGGGAGAAGGATGCACCCGTTGGGTGGGGTTTGGGTCATACTGATGGCGCCATCTGCCTGCGCATGCTGTAGGATGCATGCCCTTGGTACGTTGGGTCGATGTGCCTAGGTCAAGGCATGTCCGACATATCTGTGGATCGCCTACCTGCTGAACACACGCGTGGGCAGGCCAAGAGTGCACGGGAGACATGCACAGATGCTTGCATCGTCTTATGTCGGCCGGCTTATGTCGTACCCTTGTCGTACCTACTGCGTCGTGAGCGTCGGGCCGTACGGCTTGGCGAAAGTCTTTTAAACCACTACCTGCAACCCTCTACGTAGTCGTCCTGCACTTGTACGTGCCTGCCGGTGTGCAGGGGCAGAACCGCATGCCCATACATTCTGCCCCGTACCGCAGTCAGCGAAAAGGTTGTTGACGCTGCCTCACCCTGCCCGTCCAATGACGTCATGAGGAGGCGTCGCTAATGCACCCATCTGAGCTTGATACGGGTTGGGCGACAAGATTGTACAGATTGGTATTACCGATGGTGCAGATTAGTATTACCGGTGCACACACAGGTGGCTGGTACAGCCGGGCGATGCTCCCCTCAGTGGTGCCATAACCCACAGGCCAATACGGTAGACACTAGACAGCCGACGTGCATGATGGTAAAACAGTAACCCAAAGCACAGGCGACACACACAGAAAGAGGCGGCTTCCCGCCAAACCAGCAGTAAAGAATGCGCGGAATCTACGAGTGAAGCCGCCCTGAGCCGCCTCCCCCCGTCCCGGACCGCCAACTAGCATTCGTCATGCCTGCTGGCGAACCAAGGTCGTCCCTTCGTTCCACCCAGCCTTCACCCGCTACTGTTCCACCAGCTTCCACTGCTGCCCACAGCACACCGTGTTACACACCTCCACCCTCGCACACAGCGCACCCCGCTTGACGAAGGAACTTGCCAGGCGCCATACACATAATGACAAACGTATGTTAGCCCTCGCCCACGACCAAAGTCTGCCGTGCGGCGGTGCTAATGGGCTCTCGGGCCTCGTATAAGGGCCCTTAAAATCAAAAATGCACATGCATGGGACCCCAATACATGGGGGGCGTGCAAGCCTCCTCAATGCAGGCGTGGCAACACACTGTCTCAGTTGCGCCATGCATGTGCCTGATTGATTCCGCCAGCACGCTGGTCCAAAAAAGGAAGGTATAGTACATGTATGCCCCTCAACGCACCCTGACGGAACAGCCGTGGTATGTCCTTGCCGACGTCCGCCTTAACTGCTTAGCACTTCCAAAGCCAAGGGGCTGCTTGCCGGATGCCAGCTCCGCCACACATACCTCACGTGTCACGGTTGCCAAGAGTCTAGGACGAGATCAACGTGTTGCCAGCCCCGACATTAACAGGCACACGAGGAACCCCACTTGACCACAGACGCGACTCGAGCCATGCACGCCGTTGCAGCACCGGCAGGAAGTGCCAACGCGGCGCACGCGCGACAGATAAGCGATGCATCCACCCTGTATTGCGCTAGCCTATCTGCATATTTCCGCGTTTGTGGCAACCATTCGGCCCAAAATACTCAGCAGGGGCATTGGTCATGCACCCCGCTCACAGCCGGGCATTGCCTCTGTCATTAAGGCCTGACCACGTGAGCGTACGCCAAGGCCGCAGAAGCCCCATTAGCACGAGTTGCCACGGCATTTGTCAACCCACCAACAACGCCGCAATGCACGGCCCACACGTAAGTACGTGCTACGCACAGGATCGCACGGCCCACCACATGTACACGCATCATCTTGCGACTTGCGCCCAAACCCAAATCCAGGAGTAACACACAGCCCGTGTGTGCCTACGTTCACAACTCTTTGAGCAGTAGCTGCGCCCTCTCTCACTCTGGAGCCCGCACACAAATCTGTGGACCCGCAACCCCGGACGCACCCGCCTCACCAACTAGCCTATCCCAACTGTACCAACTAGCTCCCAAAACAAGTCGTTTTCAGCAACTGAAGTCTCCATGCCTCCAGCGAGCAACAATGCCAAGCAACAGTGCTCCCCTCCAGACCACGCCATGCCAAAACAGCCTTCCGGCTGCTACATCACTCCCCCACGCACTACCAAAAAGCCGCTGTGGTTACCAGCTGTCTCGAGAGAGTGGACCGGTGCCCTGCTCCCATCGGAGCCCGTGCTACCGGCGCCTCCTCAATTCGTCCATATCCATGTCCAATGTCCGGCGCCTGACAAGCACTCCAGTCTCTTTATGCGCCCCTCACCGGCGCATTATCGCTTGGCAAGTTACCAGTGTTACGCGTGCGTTCCACACGGCCGCTGACCACGGAAGCGAGGATACCGTTGCCGCCATGCCGGTGGTCGGTGCGCACACCTACGCGGCTGCCCTGGTGCTGCTGCCGGTGCTGAGCGGCGTGTGTTTTATGACCAGGTCGGGCGAGGTGCGGGCGCGCAGGCGCACCACCGCCGCCTCGCTGACGCGAGTGCCGCACAGCGACAGGGAGGTAAGCCACTGCGGGGCGGGGCGGCAGGCATGAACACAGTTCTCCAACTTATGGGGAGTTTGCAGTGTAGGCCACTGGGAGGCGGGAGGCGGGACACGCGTGAACGCGGCCTGCACGACGCAGGACGTCAGCCGCTATATGTATTCATACGGACTTGGGTATTCAGCCGTTGTGTGCGTAGTGCGTGGTAGGGAGGTGGAGCACGTCGGTTGCTACTACTACTACTACTACTACTACTAGTCCAGGAGCAGGGCGCAGAGGAGTGTGGGCGCTTGCACACTTTGGGGGCATTGGTGCATTCTGACGCGTTGGACGCCGCAATAGCTGGCGTGGCGGCGTGGGTTACGGCCGGTTTGGTGCAGTGGTCGCACGAAGTCACTGTCCCCGGCCTGCAGCGGCAGCTAGACCTACTAGCAGCGGTGCGGCGTGTGACGCGTAGGCCGGAAAAGCGATGACCGACAAACTACTGCCCCCGCGCAAAGCTTGCCCTGCCGTCTCACGCCGTGCCGCGTGGCCCTTGTGCCTACTGCCCCCCTGGCAAGCACGTGCACATGCACAACGCACCGGCGTACGCACCGGCATACTGGTGCACCGCATTCCCCCCCCTCACCTTGAGGCTCGCCAGGTCCCTGACGCAGCAGCTGGTCACGCCCGTGTGGTTCAGCGACAGCACCTGCACCACACAGCCAAGCAGGTACCGGTACGGTATGGGTGAGCATGGTACCAGATTTTCTCGGTAACGAGCCGCAGTATTCGCGTCGGGGTGTTCATGCCACCAAGAGACGAGCACCCACCTGCAGGTCCCCAAGCCGCTCCGCCAGGCACGCCACCCCCGCGTCCCCCAGCCTGGTGTTGTGGCTTAGGTTGAGGGAGGTCAGCGCCGTCAGCCGGGCCAGGTGCACCGCACCGACGTCTGCAGGTGTGCATTAACACACACGACACGGGGACAGGGGGCAGGGAGCCAGGTCAGTGCGGTTAGCGCCGGTCCTTCAAACGGATTAACATGCTGGTTTCTTCCAATTACGGTGCCGTGAGGGCAAGGGCAGGGCCCCAGGCGGCATGCGAGCGCAGACAGGTGCAACGCGCTCGTGCCTCTTTGCGTCGTTTGCCCGTTATCCGTACACACTCCTTGCAGGCACCGACCCACCTGTCACCCGCATCCCCCGCACGCCTCTAGCTGCCGCAGCTGGGGCAGGTGCGTCCCATCCATCTCAACCACCCACCCACCCCTAAGACACAGCCAACCCACCTGTGATGCCGCCCCCGCACGCCTCCAGCTGCCGCAGCCGGGGCAGGTGCGCCCCGATCAGCGCCGCCCCCGCGTCTGTGAGCCGCACCCCGAACACGTCCAGGGAGGTGAGGCCGGTGATCGCGGTCAGCGGTTTGAGGGCGGCGTCCGTGAGGGTGCCTGGGGAAAAGGGTAAGAGTAAGAGTGTAGTGCAAATGATATATGTAACTCTTCGAGTAATGAGATCAGAGAGGTGAGGATGTAGGGCCATGAGTGCAGTCAGCGGCATGAGGGCGGCACGCGTCCGGGTGCCTGGGGGAGGCTTATGGAACGCAAACAAGACAGGGAAGGACGGAGGACGAGGAGACTGGTGGTTTCCTGACTGATGCTTGCCTGCTCGACAGCATGCACAACAACCAGCTGACATGTTCTCAAGCCGCCCTACTGCAACAATCCAAATTTACAGAAGCCAGCAAGCCACCCACTTGTGTCCAGGTTGAGGTACTGCAGTCCAACCAGCTTGGACAGGGGGCCCACGCCCTGGTCCGTCACCTGCTCGGTTGGGGGCGGGGGTACGCGTGAAACGCAATACAACCGTGTAAGCGGTTGGCCGGGGCCGGGCGCAGCAGCTGGTGAGCCCGGTACGTACCCTGTCTGCCTGGTGCCGTTAGGGAGGTGCGCTGAGTGTCTTCCAAAGGAGGGTGCGAGGGCCAGGGCAGCATGGTGGCGTACCGGCTGCCGATTTAGTGCCTGGCCACCATACCATCTGTACCGCAGTACTTAGTCGTACTGCACGAAGCCACATGCTGAAGCCAGTGCTCATGGGTACCGGTACACCCACATGCCCCGCAGTCAGGAACCCAGGCACGTACCTTGCTGTAGGACAGGTTGAGGTGCGTGAGGGCGGGCATGGGCGAGGGCGACGTGCACGCCCCGCAGCGAGCACACGTGCCCGGGGCGGGCCCCACGAACGGCCCACGGAAGGCCCCCGCCAGGGTGCAGACGCCGGGGTGGCTGATGCTGCCCAGAGCACCAGTCAGGGCGCCCACTCCACCCTGGCCCGTGCCCATGCCTATGCCTGGGGAGGCAACGCCTGCCGCTGGTGCCGCGCTTGACACGTGTGCGCCTGACACGTGTGCGCTGTGGGCCCTGCTGCCGCTGTTGCTGCTGCTGCTCCTGCCGCTGCTGGTCCCGCTGGTGATGCCGCTGCTGCTCCCAGCGCTGGCATTGCTGCTGCTGCTGCTGATACTGCTACTCGCACCGCTGCCGCCCGCGCCGCTGGTGCTGCTGCTGTACGTAGCATGCGTTGCCGACAGCGCGGTCATCAGCACAGCCCGACCCGCGCCGCCACCTACACTGCTACCAGCTGACCCGTCAGACACAAGCGCCCCGGGGGGCGCGGAGGCAGCCGCCTGCAGCAGGAGCGGCTGTGTGGGGCTGTGGGTTAGCTGCTGCGGCTGGTAGCAGGAGGAGGAGGAGGAGCAGCAGCAGGCGGTGCAGCCATAGGCGGGGTGCGGGGCGGTGGGGGCGGTGGAGGGCGGCACGGTGGTGAGGGCGTCCAGCCCGCCGTCGCCGACCATGGTCTCGGCCAGATTGAGAACGGCGAGCTTGGGCAGGCGGCGCAGGACCTGGGGGCGTGTGGGTTGGGCGCGCTGTGAGATATGGGCTTGCTTGGGTGCACGTGTGAGGGCGTGCCCAAAGCGAATGTACGGCATTGCCACGAATCTACAGGGCGCGGGGAAGCGGGGCAGCGGGGTGGACGGCCGTGTGGTCCGTCAGCAGAGCAATGCGCGATTGCGACTGGCCGAGTACGGTTGTACTTGGCGCTGTGATGTTTGGCGAATAGCCGGGCGTCCATTGCCGGACCGAGAGACAATGATGTGCAGAAGCCCCATAACAGTTACCGGTATGTGTGGAACATATGCACGACACGGCACCGGTACAGACCGCGTGTCCTGCGCACCTTGCACGCCGCGTCTCCCACGTGGCAGCTGTCCAGGTTAAGCGCAGTCAACGCGGTCAACGCGCTGACGCCCGCCATGCCGCTCGTGGATACGGCAGTGTACGACAGCGACAGGCTGACTAAGCCGGTGAGCGTGGCGTACAGCGAGGTGACGCCTGGACGCGGGTGCGGGGTAAGCGTTGTGGGAAGGCGAGGGCAACGGGCGGGGGGCAGGGCTGTAAGCGGTTGGAAAGGGCACGAAGGGAACTTCTTGTCAGCAAGCCGGTGCGCTGCAATTCACCGATGGCAAGAGCGTAGGCGAAGATATGATTTGGTCAGCGGCAAGTCTTGCGAAGGTATTATCCCTTCCGCTGATGTTTTCGCGGCCTCACCTGCGTTGCCAAACTGCTCGCAGCGGTCGAGCGACAGCACCTGCAGTTCGCGGAATGGGACAATCGGGTAGGTGAATGCAGGGCAGAGCAAACACACGGTACGGTACTCCGCACGTACACGCGTAAGCTCAGCTGCACAATACAATACGCCGCAGAACTGCACTATGCCGTACTGTACCTCCCACCAGGGAGATTGGATCAGCCAACCGCCACAACCGCCTCCCCACCCCGCAGCCCTACCTTCAGCGCCGTCAGCCGCGCCAGCCACACCGCCGCTGCGTCGGTCAGCCCCGCGCAGCCGCTGAGGTCCAGGTGGGTTAGCCGGCGCAGGGCAGCCAGGTGCGACACGCCCTCGTCTCCGACCTGCGAGTGTGTATTAGCCAACGGTGCGGTGCACGAAACGAACATGCGGCACTTCGGGAAGGGGTACCGTAAGGACACTCTGATGCCTGCCCAAGGCTTTCGAGTACCGCACACGCACACGTACATGTACTTGCGGCGTCGTCCAGTCCACATGGATACCGTATACGCTCTACGGTGACGCCCAAAGCTGCGCACACCGGTGACAACTCTGTGCAGCTGTGCGCGTGCGACTTAGGACGGTCAGCTGCCCGCTTTGTGCACCATACCGCCACCTGCCACTACACCCATGCAGGGGCTTAGAACCTAACCCACACACCCTCATGCACCTACCTTCGTGTGCGCTAGCGACAGGCGCTGCAGGGCCGTCAGCTGCCTAAGCCACGCCACCTCCATGTTGCCCAACAGGGGGCACCAGCCCAGCGTGAGGTGGGACAGGTGCCGCAGGTGGGCCAGGTGCTGCAGGCCGCCCTGTGGGTTAGGGGTGTGCGTGTGTTATGGGGTCACGTGGGAAGGTGCCACCACCGACGGCGTCTGCCAAGTGTGGCTCCTCGCGGCCGCCCTTCTAACTGTAGAGTGCACGCACTGGAATACGCCTGGTTACATATGGTGCCATTGCACTTGTCTAGGTTCAAGTACTCCATGCAAAAATGCAGTTGTGTGTCAGGTCAGCACCTTCTTACCACCCACTCAATACACATGCGGCCTCGTACCTTGGTGCTGGTGCACTGGTCCAGGTCCAGGTGCTTCATCCTCTAACACAGCTTATCACATAGCTAATACACGCGCACGAACCCACCTTGATGCTGGTGCACTGGTCCAGGTCCAGATGCTTGAGGCGCGTGAGGCAGCCCACGTGCATGAGGCCCTCCCCTGTCAGCGCCTCGCAGCCGCGCAGCTCCAGCTCCGTCAGCGCGGTGAGGCCTGTGCGAGCATGTGTATTAACAGTGGGAGGGACTGTGTATTTTCACAGGGCAGGGGTAGGGGCGCAGCGCCTCGCAGCCGCGCAGCTCCAGCTCCGCCAGCGCGGTGAGGCCTGTGCGAGCATGTGTATTAACAGTGGGAGAGACTGTGTATTTTCACAGGGCAGGGGTAGGGGCGCAGCGCCGCGCAGCCGCGCAGCTCCAGCTCCATCAGCGCGGTGAGGCCTTTGCAAGCATGTGTATTAGCAGCGCGCGGAAGTGCGTATTAGCGCAGGAAGCAGGCGCGCAGCACGATAGGCCACACCGCAGCTCCAGCTCTGTTAGCGCGTTGAGGCCTGCCTGTGCCGTGCCGTGAGCAGTTGTCAGTGGGTGGGAGCCAAGGGTTCAGCACAACACAGCACACTGGGAGACCAAGGACGCCAGCTTGACCGGTGCCGCACTGTTACACACCAGCGCTAATACACACAGCGCGCACCTCGCACGTGCATCAGCACCGCGTCGCTGATGGTCACGTGGAAGCCGACGGGGCGCTGCACACCGAGGCACGTGACTTGGCTAACACACACCAACGCTAATACACAGCTCGCACCTCGCACGTGCACCAGTGCCGCATCGCTGATGGCCACGCAGAAGCTCAGCCTCAGGCGCTGCAGCCCCGCGTGCCGACGAAGCGCGGCGACACCAACGTCGCTGACCTGGCAGGGGTGTGTATTAGGTGGCCGTGTGTTAGGTCGCGCTACAGCAAAGGCAGGGAGCTGCATGACCCGGCCCACTTCCGTTATTTGCAAGCTTCGCACATCGGCACGCTATAGGAGTGGCGACGCGTTGGCACGAAGGACGCAACCGTGGAGTGTACCGGCGTGAATGCACAGCTGTGCAGTGTGGGCTACCGGGGCGCAAGGACGCGTGGGGATGTGGCAGGGCGGACACAATGCTAGCGTGTAGGGTACGACGTCGATGACCTGCTGGTTATGGCAACGGGGCGCGCTGCGGCGTGGGTGCGGGCCTTGGGGGACGGGCTTGAGGCACGTGGGTTATGCCATGCGTGGGCGTGGGTGTGCTTGGGTGAAGGGCAGCATGCCGCACCGAGCGTGCGATACAGGAGATAGGGACGCGGCGCATTCACACCGCAAAGCGAGATTACATATTGTGCAAGATTGCAGCTGCACGTCCAGCACGCGGCGGTTGTACGGCACACGCGCGCGCACCTGGCTGCAGCCTGTGAGGTCCAGCGACCTCAGCCGCGAGCAGCGGTCCAGCGCCCTCAGCCGAATGTCAAGCACGTCGGGGCGACCCACCTGCGGGTGCCATGGTGTGAAGGCATGCGTGTCCATGTCCGTGCTCACACCACGTCCTAACATTGCAGACAGCCATGCTGATGGTGTATCGGGCGGAAAGTCAAACCTCTCACCCCCGCAAGAGGTCAAGCCCCAAGTACAGCCCCCAGTGCCAGCTGTCAAGGTCCAGCCCCTTGTTAGGACAGCCAGCAGCATTCGTAATATCAATTTTATACCGTAAAATGTTAAAATTACATACCAAGATGGCAATTTATGCCGCACCCACCAGCGCCACGCTGTCCAGGTCCAGCTCCCTGAAGCGCCACAGGTGGGTCATGGAGAAGCGGCCGGTGGCCAGCAGCTCGTCGAACACGCGCTGCGGAAAAGAGAAAAAGGAAACGGAATGGCAGAAGGAACAAAAGCAGTGACAACGAGGTGGTGCAGTTGGCCAGTCAAAAGGCCGGCAAAGGGCAAAAGGCCAGGAGCTGGTCGGACACGCGCTGCGGAAAAGCAAATGGGAAACGGCACGGCAGAAGGAACATAAAGTGACAAGGAGGTAGTGCAGTTGGCATGTCAAAGGCCTGCAAAGGGCAAAAAGCCAGGAGCTGGTCGGACACGGGCTGCGGAGAGGGAACGGTGGGTACGGGATGGCATGGGTGGACAGACGGACACGTGACGCGCTGTGGAGGTCAGGAGGCTGCGGGGGCAACCAGGAGGATCGCGTGTATGGAACGCGAGGAAACCGTGAGAAGGCGTCAGGGTACGAGGGAGTCACAAAAGCGCTCACACGAAGGGAAAGTGGCCAGCAGCTCACCAAACACGCGCTGGGCGGCAGGGGCAGGTGGGACGCGTAGACTGGTGAGGTGTGAAGGTCAGCGCGGTGCACATGTGTGGCGCTGGGAAAGTGCCGATACCTGGTAACCTGTGTCAGTTGTGCAGTCACCCACAACCCAGCCCATTGAACTAACCAACCTGCGTCACGTGGCCACCTGTGGCACCTGAGTCAGTTTCGCGGTTGCCCACAACCTAAGTGCCCAACCTGTCACCAACCAACCTGCAGGAGGTCTGACGGGAGCTTCTCCAGTGCAGGAGCGGGGAGGGACTCGAATTTGGCGACTATTGTCGCGATGCACAGGTCCTGGGGGGGGGAACCATAAGCACGGTGATGGGGCAAGGACGTGAACGTCGCAGGGGGAAGTGCTTGGGGTCTGCGGTTGCGTGCATGCGTTTCAGGCATGCCAGGATACCGTAGGCTTGCAGACTTTTCACATCCAAACAGCGCATTATGCGAGCGCGTCAAAACGCCAAATTTGCAAAGACGTTGTTCGGCGAAGGACAACGTTGCGCTTCCCGGAGGGGACTTGCCTGCAAGGTGTCGCGTGGGCGCGTGGCGACCTCCTTAGGGTTGTGCTGCTTCCAAAGCGTCGGCGAGGGAAGCAGAGCCTCCTGCAAAGCCTGTATATTGTTCAGGGTGCAATGCACACGGTTGCAGCGGGCCAACTGCAGCTGTGGTTGCCTTGGCTCGCGGCGAGCGACGCAATTCGGAAACGCTCTACGCACCGGGGGTCCGCCGGTATCCTCTGAAACCCGCTTTCCTTTCAAGCAAATGTTTCCCATTCTGAGTGGGTCTCCTGTGGCCTCGCCAAGACCGGCTTGAGGCAAAGCGCCTCAACGAAAGGAAAAGCGCAAACCAACTCTCGGTGAAATTGCTACGCCCAGGAAGAGCAAGTCCTCAGCCCGCCCTATTCATCCGATAGGCCATCGGAGCCTGTGCGGTGTCGCGAACGCGGCCTGCTGTCGGCGTGAAGAGGTGGCAAAGGTTTACAGGACGCGGCAGCAAGGAGCATAGGTGCCGAACAAATTTTCTGTAATGCACTAAACGCAACGGAGGCTTGAAAGAGTTTACCAATGTTGCTTGCGTGGCGGTACGGGAAGCACCATGGTGTGGATCCAACTGTTCGTTCACGCTACGGCCCTCAGCGCCCAGCGCCCGCGCCCGTCCGCCCGCGCGCCCGGCCGCGTTACTCCAGTCTGCTGCCAGTCACGAACGCTGAGACCTCCTGATCACGATGATACAACCTGGCAATGGCAGCCTAAGGTTGCTGTTCAACGTGCCTCCCGGAGGCCCACCCTTCGGCGTTCGGCCCCCAGCAGAGCAGCAGCCAGCAGGTACCTTGGTAGGGCGGCTACTGCCGGCCCACCTACGCATAGAGTTTCCCTGCGCCCTGACACGCGCTGAAGTACTAAGAAGGCACGTCGCACTCCGTTCAGTATACCGGTAGTAGAAAGTTACCAAGGCCCCAACCAGCTGACTAGCTTCCCTGGATTACGGGTGTGCACTTGTGGTCCTTACTGGACGTAGGGGAGGGGAGCTCCCCTGGTCGATACCACGCATTGGGAGACGATTTCCGTACCTTTGGTCCGGGAGCCTCATGCCGTCATGACGATGAAGGCCTTGGGTCACGGCGGCGCGCGGCGGTGCTATGAAGACCAGGCGCATCAGGCACTGCGTACCGATTTGGGGTACGGCCCACCTGGGGTCCTGGGCCCACAGGCTGCTCTGGGAGCCAAACACAGGCACGTGCCTGCGTGGCCGACGCAATACCTGTTGTACTGCAGTAGCCGCAATCACGTCACATGACGGTCACTTCTTACACAAGCACGATGCAGTGCCTTCCACATGTACCGTGCACCGGTGCTTTGATCGCTGACTTTGGGGCTGAACGTGTACTGCACGCAGCAGTGCGGCACGGTGTCAGCCGTCGCTGCTGCAAATCCACAGCTTACGAAGGTGTGCTGTCGTATCGCACCAGAGTAGAGTATCTCCCTAGCCGCCCTACACCCCAACCACATGGCCTGGAGGCAAGAGCCCAACCACGGCAGCTTCTCTGCAACCCATGTAACCACGCCCATTCCTCCGTACAGCAACGCTCTCCATCCTTGCAACGCCCTCCCACCTTGCGTGTCAACGCACCCGCAACAAACGGTCCTACGCAACACCCATAGGCCCTCGGTCTCAGGAAGCACTTTCTGGCAAACGTCATGCTGCCCTACGACACGCACCCTTGCTAGTCGCGCCCTGTCAACCGTCACCAACGCCAACTACTCCAGCTTCCTTACGGCCTGATAAATCCGTGTCAGTAGCGCACCAGTTACCCCAGTACCAAGGCACACCGATTTCCAATGGGACAGGGTGGCCTCATTGCACCCTCCGTCGCAACACCATAGGGTGACCATGGCCGCCGACGTAAGCATGAATCCAATCGTAAGCGTTAACAACGTCCTGCGATGTCCAAAAGCCGCCCCCTGCAGATGTCATCTGCCAGCCACATGGTTGACAGATGTAGCACGCAGGCAACGTGGCAAGTGCAGTCATAGCAGGTCACAGCCCTGCTCCGCATTATGGCGGCGCGCTTTTCATAACGACAAAGCGGACATGTACGGCAAGTACGAACGCCAACACTGCACCGATGGCAACGCCATGCGTATGCGGGACTTTCCCCCCAGCCCCAATGCCGCAGTTCGAACTGTTGCTCGCAGGTGTGTTATAGCTAACCTGTAGCGAATCTCCACACGTGCGTTGAACCGTGCCGCATTGCATTGCCCCTGCCCATCGTGCCAATATGACGTCGGACGGCTATGCAGCGATGCACGAAGCTACGGTTCCTTGCGACTCACATGGGCCAGCCATGGCCACTCCTGACCACTACCCCACTGCATAAGAACGATGAATGAAGGCTGCATGAGGCATGAATACAATGTGCGCCCGCAAGGGATAACTTGGCGCTGCTGCACTGCCAAAGGACATTGCACGTCGCTCCGCGTACCTCCCTGCTGCCATCCCCCGTCGCCATCCCCGCTGTGCGCTGCTGCGACGTCTGCACGTACACGTGCTTTCGCTACGCACTCGTAATTCTGCAGTGCCCGCCCCTGCCGGCCGTGCGCAGCTACCCTCCCACCTCCTGCCATCGTCCTACACTGCCAAGCAGGCGACAGCCTCCCGTACTACAAAAGTCCCCTTTGCGCCAGTTGCACCGCTCCTCGGCCATCCGCCTAGTAACACATCGATAGGGCATAAAGAGCAGCATCTAAGAGGCACCATTCTCCGCCTGCGGCGGAGACGCCCCATCCACCCCTGCAGCACCCGCGGCCGCTGCCATCGCCGCCGCCATATCCGAGTGCGCCCACGTAGAGGACCTCCGCACGCTGCGATTCCTCAGCACCTTGAACTGCGCCTCCGCGTCCTCACACGCCGCCGCCGCCATCGCCGCCGCCGCCGCACACGCCGCCGACACCGCCGCGTCCTCCCCCGTCCCGGCGCCCGCCACACCCTCTTCCCCACCCCCGGACGCCCCATGCACCTGCGTAACCGGCACTGCCCCCGAAGCGAGCGCCAGCACCCGCCTGTCCTTGTCCCTGCTGCCCGAGGAGCTCTCAATCCCGCCAGGCAGCGGCATCGGCGGCGGGGCCCTCCCCTGCCTGGAGCCGCCTCCGCCTCCGCCTCCGCCTCCGCCGCCGCCGTCCCCGTGCACGCCGGGCGCGCTGCCGTACAGCGGGGACCTCCCCGCATTGCTGTTGTAGTAGTGGTGCAGGCTATACGACTCGGGGGCTTCTGCGCACTCGTCAAGGCCCCCCGGACAGCTCTGCATGCCCTGGCTGGGCCCCGCTCGGCCATGCTGGGGCACGGGCGTCCCGGAAAAGGGCGAGCCGGCCATGGGCCAGTGGTCGCCCGGCGCAGAAGGGGCCGCCACCGAAACGCGCAGGTCGGACCGCTTAAAGCTAGGCGGACTGGCGCCCGCCATGCTCGACCCGCTGTGTGTCAACCCGCTGTGTGTCAACCCGCTGTGTGTCAACCCGCTGTGCAGGGCAGTGAAGCTGGCACCTGTGCCTGAGGACCGCAGCGGCATGGCCCGTCCGTGGCGTTGCTGCTGCAGCAGCCCCAGCGCAGCGGCGAACGGCGCCGCGCGGATCTGGCTCGCCTGGGCCGCGCGGGGCCGGCTGGCGGTGCCGTACGGCAGGTCCTGCCGTACAGCCTGGGAGAGTACGGCAGACAGGTCGGCAAAGGAGCGGCCGCGGCTGGCGGAGGCGGTGGAGAGGAGGGTGTCGCCTGCGGCAGACAGGCGCACGGTGCTGCTGTTGAGGGGCGAGGTGCAGGGGAGGCTGCCGCTGCCCGTGGGATGACCCCCACTTGCCCCTGCCCCTGCTGCTCCCGTTGCAACTGTCTCGGCGCAGTAGGAAGGCCCGGCTGCCGAGGGTGCTTGTTTTCCAGGTTGCTGAGCACTGCGGAGGTGGTCGTATCGGTGCGGGTGGGGCTGGGGCGCTTGCAGGCAGTCGGATTTGCGGGCCAGCAGCGAGAGCTCCTTGTGCAGGGCCGCCTCCAGCTTCTTGGCAGCTGCCCTCGCGGCAGCAGCCATGGCCGTGGAATCCGTGCCGGGTCCGCCGACGCCAGCATCGTGCTGCTCCTCCGGCCGCATATCGCGTGGCAAGGGTGCCTCCGAAGGCCGTAGCGACGGCGGCGGCAGCTCCGCCGGAACCACCTCGGTCTCGTAGCATGTGACCGACTGGCGCGCGGCTAGGGCCTGCATCAGCGCATCAACCCCGCTTTTTGCAACGGTGGGTGCAGCCGTTGCGGCGGCCTTCGAGCTGTGGCCGTGCATGATGCCTGCGGAGGCTGCTGGTGCTGCTGTGTCGCCTGGTGACTTGCGCTCTGCAGTGTGGTTCTGATCCTGCCCTAAGGCTGGCGCAGACCCGGTTGACGGGGGCAGGGGCCCGGAGGGGTGCTGCTGCTGGTGCTGCTTGCGGGCGCTGAACAGGCGGCCGTTGCGGGCGTTCACCGAGCCATCCGAGCGCTGCGGCATGGCGCCGGTTCCGCCTACACCGCCGCCAGCAGGTGTATGCGCCACAGGCTGCAGCAGCCCAACCGCCGCCACGAACGGAGACGCACGGATGCGCTGCGAGCGCGCCTCCGCCTCCTCCCGCCCGCCCTTGCGCTGCGGCGCGGCCCGCACCGCACGGGACACGATGTGCGACAGGTCCGCGTACGACAAATTCGTACGGCCACGCTGGTGCCCCGGCGACCCGCCGCCGGCGTGCCCTCCCTCCCCGGGGCATCCCCCTGTGGAGCGCAGGCTTGCAGGGTTGGACAGGCGCGCGTCGATCTCCGACAGCCCGCTCTCCGGCCCGTCGTGAGCAGCGTCCTGCCACTGGCCCCCCGCTACGGTGCGAGCAGCAGGGTGCTGTGAGGTGACCGAGTCATGGGGCGCACGGCCTGGGGCGTATCGCCCCAGGCGCAGGTGCGCCGTGTTGCCCACTGTCAGGGCCGTGCTGCCCACTGTCACCGTCAGGGCACTCATGGACCTCTGGTGCAGGTCGGGGTTGTCCCCTGCCGCGAGGAAGCACGAATGCCGGCGGGCGCCTCCCAGAGGCGACGGCCCGCCATCCCGCCCCCACAGGACCGCACAGGAGGGCGCGGCAAACGAGCGCGCGCTGGCGGGCCCTGCAGTGGCAGAAGGCCCTAGCGACCCGGCCCCTTGCATGTCTGTCTCGCAGGCTGCGTGGGGTCCAGCGGCGGCCCTGCCGGAGCCGTCCGTGTGCAGGTGTGACACGGACACGGAGCCCCACGTGACCTCCTTCTCCCGCTCACGGCCCCTTCCAGTCGACGTTGTCCTCCCGCTGGTAGCTGGGCCCCCCTCCGTGGCACTGTCAGGATGGAGGGCTTGTGGCGGCGGGGCCACCCCTGCTGCTGCCAGAGTGCCGCTATCGGACTTCCCTAGGTGCGGTAGGGGGCCCACCGCCTGGGCCCCAACCTTCAGCACCCCCTTGGGCCCCTTGCCACCGAGCAGCGGTGCCGAGATGTCCGGCGTGGGCTCAGCCTCAACAAGGGAGGCTCCGGAGATAGGAGGGGTCGTCGCCTGTCGTACGAAGGCACCCGGGCTGTCCTCTGCAGCGGACGGCGGTCCGCACGCCGGCCCCGTGCTTGCGTCTGACAGCATGCCGGCTGCGGCCACGGAAGGCGCGGACGGGCCTCCTGCCATGCGGGACGGGCCATGGCTGTGTTTCCCACCTTCCCTGGGCGCTGTGCCCATGGCTCCGGTCTCACTGTCGGGACTCGCGCCACTCTCCTGAGGCGCAAGCAGCCGGGGGACGCTGCCAGTGCTGCCGCCAACCGCCGCAGCTACTGACACAGGGGCTGCTGCTGGGGCTTGGGCCGGGGACGCGTCGCGGTTCAGCAGCCGCCCGAAGAGGCCAAGGCTGCGGCCTGAGGGGCTGTTGGCCCCGCCGTTGTTGCTGCTGCCGTGGCCAAGGCAGCGCCCGCTGCTGCTGATGCCAGACGAGGGGCCCGGATGTGCTTGCGCGCTCGCAGGGGAGGCAGCTGTGGTCAGGCCACTGCCGCACGCCCGGCCGGGGGCTGTTTTCAGGCGTGTGGGGTTCGAAGATTCTATGGGCGCAGGAGGCGGATGGGGTGCGGGCTGCTGCAGCTGTTGCTGCTGCTGCTGCTGCTGCCCGATGCCTGTACCTGGGTGTACCTGGTGGGGCCGGAGGCCTCCGAGGACCGCCCGGCGTGGCGCTCCGGGGGCATGGGGCACGGCCTGCCCCTTAGGGCTCGAGGGGCCTGCAAGGAGAGACGGGGCCTCTACCTCTGCGGAGGCAGGAGGAGGCGACCCGTGGGACGCCAGTGCGTCCGAGGCGACACTGCTGCGGTCTGTTGTCATGCCTGGCACCGCGCCGGGGCCGCTCCTGCGGGAGGACTGTACGGCAGCGCTGCCTCCGTTGAAGCTCCCGGAGAAGAGAGATCGCAGGGACCTGGCCATACGGCCAGCGGCAAAGCGCAGGCGGCCTGGGCCGCTGATGCGCACGGGAGGTGTCCCGCTGCCGCTGTTCCGTGAGCTGGAGCCTGGCAGGACGCCCGGCCCGCTGACAGCCCGGCGGCGGCTGTCTACAGCATCGGCGGCCGAGGCCGAGGCGTCCACACCGGTTGCGGTTTGGCGGGTGGGGCGCCGGTCAGCAGCTGCGGCCTTGCCGCTGCTAGCACTGATTAGCCCATGGTCCAGAGCGTCAGAAAGGGCAGCTGGCCCCATCAGCGTTGGAGGGGTGGAGGGGCTGACGGGTTGGATCCCTGCAGTGCCGGCATCGTCCCCCGCGCTGCTGTCCAGAAAGCCTTCCAGGGCAGCCCCTGTAGACAGCTGATACCTCCTCTTCTCTGCATTGCTCCCAGGCGTCTCGGGGTCGTTGGTGGCCCCTAGCGGCTGAGTGCGTGCACGGGCAGGCATGCCAGGACAGCCCCCGCTGCCCTCCACGGCCCGTGCGGCCAAGCCGGCCGCGGTCGCCGCCGCAGGGCCCCTACCCGGGGCCGACACCCGTGCTCCAACGTCTGCAGTGCCCATAGGTGTGGAGGGCAGCTCCTCCACACCCACGCCCCAGGCGTTGTGTTTGCTGGTCTCTAGGTGTGTTCCGGTTAGGGACTGGTCGGGGCTGTGCCTCTCCATGTGCTGCGAGGGCGGGTGGGGGGCGTGTGGCACCGGGGATCGGCTGACGGCAGTGCTGATACCCCGAGCCGAGCTGGAATTGTCGCTGCTGTTGCGTGCGAGGCTTGTGGGCGGCTGGAGAGGCGGGGGTTGCAGCTGCTCTGCGGAGGGCCAGGCTGCTGCTGCCGCGGTGGAGTGGGGCGGTGCGCCGCCGCTGTTTCCGTGTGGCTCGGTAATATCCCGACGGACCTGGGACCAAAGAATAGGGCGCACACCAGGAGGGCGGCATGAGGCACACACGTGTAACGTAGCGGCGCACCGACATGGGGTTAGAGTCTGAGAGATGAGCTTTGCAAGGCCCATGCACGGTACATGTGATGCCCGGCCCGGACCTTGCACGTGCAGCACATGCCAAGCTGTAGCCCGACGGAAAGGTGTAGCGACACACCTGGTGCCCTGCTGCGGGGTGGCCGGAGCTGCGCGCCGTGTCAATATGACAGCCGCCATGGTGGTCATCGTCCGTAGCATCGCCTCCTCCTGCCCCCTCGCTCTGCTTTTTCCGCGACAGCAGTGACCCCAGCGCGTTGTGTACAGACTTCATTGCAGAGGCAACAGCCTGCATGGGGTTTGTAGACGCAGCCGTGGTTAACCCCCTGCAATTCCAAAGCCCGAACAAACCAGGCCCGTTGGCACTCAGCCCCGCAACAGTAGGTAAACGACTGGCCCCAAGGCACCAAGTGTTTCTCACCGACTTCTTGCGACGGGGGCTGGCATGCGGCTCCCCTTCCTCCTCTGTGGACGACACGTCAGCGTCGGCGTCATGAGCCGTGCCCTGGTCGTGGGAAGGACATGGCATGAGGTTAAACCACCAGCACAACACGTTGAGACCACCAGTAAGCTTGATTGTGACCCTCTGACATGTGCTACCCAAACGTCATGCGTGGGTACTGCCTCGTCCTGTCTCGTCCTCCCACGACACCTTAGCTGTCCGCAAGGCCCGCGCACACATAGCAGCACCTCTACTGTATGTGACTGCTATCACCGGCCTGGCACCCAAGTGCCACTTGTGGCTTGTCCCGCCGAGCCGCACAGGAGCATGCCGAGTCTTCAGCCCAGGAGTAGCACCAAACACTACCAAAGGTCAAAGGTCGTACCTGTGGCTTTCTCCTGCTATGCTTCCCTCCACCCAGCGTCGGTTTGAACCAGAACTGGGGCTCTGGTTTGGGCGTGTCGCGTGAAGTATGGACCAAGCCATCCTGACTCGACTGTGATAGCTGCATGTGCACACAATTCTGTTGACTAAAGGATCACCATGTGTGGCTGCCCAGCGAAGTGTTTCGCGAAACATTCCGCCCGGCGACCTTTGCTGACTCCTGCTTACCTTCTTGAGTAGAGCTGGTGCATTCATCTGTACAGAATTGTCCTAACGTAATGCTGTGACGCTCTCTAGCGCCACAACAGTGTTGGGCGAACGCTACATGCTTCACCGCCAAAAACACTGCGCGCTGTGCCAAGTTGGCCCGTGGAATGCTGAATAGTAACTAGCTTCACAAGGTCTTGCAACTTGTCAGCGAGACGCACACTACAAGCGCACTCCTTGCCAGCTGCCAGGTGACGACTAATGACAAGACCGCAAATCGTACACGGCCGTCGCAGTATGACTCCTACATAAAGACCCGATGCAGTTTCTAGACGTATGCGCGTCTCCGTTGCCGTGTTGTCGTGCTGTCCGGCCATCGTACGGCAGTCTGCTTTGGGCTGGCCACCTGGCCTGGTTTGTGGGGATCAATCACAGCTGATCACAGCGGCAGCGTGTCTGCTAAAGCTTATGTGCGACAGCCCTGCCCGGTATTACCTGTCTCAATTGGCGAGGCCAAGCGGATTGTCTATGGGTTGGGAGAGTGTCGACAGGTTGCTCAGGGGGAGCCCTTGCTCCCCACGTCCAGCAGGCAGGAGTGGTGCTAGCAGGTGTCGGCAGGAGTGGTGCGCTGTACAGCCAGATGTCCCACTGGCATGGTCTTCCACAAGAAACTGCAGTTGCATTAGGCGGTATAGCGCATGCGTGGATACCACCAGGAGCTGCAGGACAAAACATCCTTCCGGTGGCGCCCGTGCATTGGGTCGAGCACCAGAAGATGAAGGGCCAACCAGTGGACAAACCGACGCATAGCGGCACACAATGTGCACCAAACATGTGCACTAGCATGCATGTTGTTGTCTGACGCTGGCCAACAAGCTACCGCTATTCTGCCCCCAAGTACCGTTGGTAGCTAACAAGCTTTATACTAGGCCTGATCCAGGCCAGGTCTGGATCAGGCCTAATCCATCCTACCGGTAATCCAGATGAATGTCTGTATGTACCAGCAGAGAACCGAGGTAAAGGTTGCATCTTGTATGTCCTTGCACATGCTGCAGTTCCCTTGCTACCAACACCCACGTAGTTGCCGATCAAAGGGGAAACTAGATGGCAGGAGGCGAACGCAAGCCTCCACTGTGCCTGCCAGCTGCCACGCGCCCAACACGAGGTGCAAACGTTTTCAATGCATGTCATGTGTCGTTGACCATCATGTAGCAATTCGGCACGCTATCAGCAAGGAACCAGGACGATACCGGCCCGCATTATGCGTACACGTGCCTGCCGCACGACTGTCTTCGGTTTTTTCTGCAACCAGGTAACCCAACTCCAGCTCCCCCCGCACACGAGGATCAGGTGCCTGCATGGCTGCGTCTGCAGCCGCTGCTGCGCATGCAATTGCCACCATCTGCATAACAATACGTTGTAGACACTTGGTTCTCCACTACCATGCATGCATGCCTACGATGCGCACACTCCACCAACTTTTCTTGCTCCCCCACAATGCCTACTCACACCAGATTGACCAACTCTCCCTGTCCCCCACTACGCCTACCCACACCATACCCACATTAGCCAGATTTTCTCATCCAAACGGTGCCTACTTACACCAACCATACCGGCCAGCTGTCGTTCGGCCTCACGATGCCCACTTCCAGTACACTAAGCAAGTGCACTGGCCAATAAGCAAGTTCCGTCCCCCACCCCCGCCCCCCACAATGCCTTACATACCACAATGACCACCTTTCCTTGTCGCCTACAATGCCTATTTCCAGTCTTACACCATATCAACAAGCCCCACATTAATTGTTTGTCAATGTCCTGCAAGAATCGCGTACTGGGCATCCCGCACCTTCTCACCCAGCCTCCACGAACGCGGCCGCCTCCAAAGCCGCTGCCCCCTGCCCTGCTCCCGCCGCCACCCCCACCGCCGCCGCCGCCTCCTGGGCCGCCAGGAACGCCGCAAATGAGTTGTGGTAGGCCCGCCGCTTCTCAGCGGTTGTGGGCCGCAGGTGCATGGCATGCTGCTTATGGGATTTGGCCGCTGCTCGCTGCTCCCTCTGCCGCCACGTGAGCTGCTCAGTCATGAGGGACACCTGCGGGAGGGTGGGAGCACGTGCACGCAAGGTGCCACGTGCATACAAACATTGACTTGAATGGCCGTGATACATGTTTATACACCGCGTACGTGCTGTCACAGAAACGGGGGTTGAGCCCTTGTCGACATGCATTCTATCAATACACACACGTGGGTTTAAGGAGTGCGCAAGAACGTGGGCCAAGCCTTAAACGTCTGGCTTGCCGGTGATGCTGCTGTGCTGGCGGCAGGGCGGGCAACGTACCGGCTCTCAGACGCACGGCAACGCAGGGCAGGCGCGGGACGGCAACGGCCTTGCTCCGAATTGGTTCCTCTGAACACCAGCCCAGTGGCGTGCACAGATGTACATACCGCCGTCAGGCGCTGCAGCGTCCGATAGCTCGTATGATACAGAAACAACGCAAGACAGAGCCAACCTGCACTGTCCATGCAAGTGCCACGTGGTGCCACTCACGTTTATCCGGGCCGCTGTGATGGCATCCGAGAAGCCCACCGGCTCACTGCTGCGAATGCGGATCGGGCTGTGCGCCGCAAACGCCCGCTCCCGCTCCCGGCTGCCCGCCGGCGACTGCGGCACAGAAGGCGACCCCGGCCCCAGCCCCGCCAACTGCGCCGCCCCTCTCGCCACGCCCTCTGGCGACACCGGCTCATTAGCCCAACCGTCGCCGTCGGCCGTGCCGCACACCGTTGCGCCGTTGTCCGCTCCAGAACCCGGTCCCTGCACCGCTCCGGAACCCGATCCCGGCACCGACCCTGACCCATGGGTCACCAGCACGTGCCCTGCCAGGCTGCCCTCGGGCGTCACGAGGCTGCTGGGGCTGGAGGTGTAGAAGGTGCGCAGCTTGCCGGGCATGAGGCCGTGCGGCAAGAGCACACCGCTGCCTGCACCAGGCGCTCCCACAGCAGCTGGTGCTGCTGCTGCTGCTCCTGCTGCTCCTCCTGTTGCTGTTGGTGTTGGTGGAGCTGCAGTGCCTGAGGCAGACGCCGTGGATGCACTGCCGGCTTCCGGCGCTGTTGAGAGCGACACAAACCTGCCGATGCGGCTCACAGGGCGGGAGGCGGCCGCACCAGCGGTTCCGGAGCTGCTGACGGTTGGGTAGTTGGCAGTTGAGGCGGTTGGGGCCCCTGGGCCGTTGTACCAGGGCCCGGGCTGGCGGTGGCCGTAAGCCGAAGTGCTGCTGCCTGGACGCGAGGTGGAGGGGAAGGGGGAGGTGATTGAGGGAGGTGCGGAGGCGGGGGAGCGGTAGTAGGGTCCGGGGGTGGAGGCGGCTGGGGCCGTGGCGGCAGCGGGGGCGTTGGTAACGCTGGGGCTGAGGGGCCGAGAAACGCCGCAGGCTGAGACCGGCCTAGCAGAGGCCTCACGGTCTGCGGTGCGGGCTGTGGTTTGAGAAACGTAGAGCGGGAGGGTTGGGGCCGCCGATCGCCAGTAGGTCGTCCGGGCGGTGGGTGCGGCGGCGGCGACTGTGGCGGCAGCAGGTGGAGTGCCGGGAACACCTGCCGGGGAGGATGGGCGGGCGGCGCCAGCGTCCTGGTCCATAACGCACGTCTGTACGGCATTCGCCACCGCCGGCGAGCCCGGCCGCAGCATGCCGACCACGGCGGCGGCGGCGGGGCCGAGACAGTGCGCCTGGCGGGCGCTGCCGTGCGCCGAGAGCAGCCGGCGGCGGCCGCCGGCGGAGGGCGATAGCGGCGCCGATGAGCCGGCCCGGCCAAGGGGCCTTGCACTCGCTGGGCGGTTGGGCAGGAGCAGTGAGTGCACGTGTGGGTCTGCCAGTTTGTACGCCGCTTGTGCGAAAGCCATCATGACGTTGGTCTGCGTGCGGGGTGTCATGTGGGGCGCGGATCCCGCCGCCGGGGGCGTTGCTTGCGCGACGGATGGAGATTGCGGCAGGGATGACGCTACTGCGGAGTTGTTTCCCTCGCGTGCAGCGAGCCGGGAAGGGGAGCCTGTGGGAGCTTGGGAGCTGGGAGTTGGCGGTTGGGAGTTGGAGGCTGCTGCTGTGCCAGGCTGCGAGGGCCGGGGGCTGCCTACGGCCTGGCCCACGATGCCCACCGGCTGCAGGTAGCTGTGCAGCTGATGGTGCTGCAGGGGGGAGGCCGGGGTGCGCGTTGCGGCGGCTGAGGGCGGCGGCGTGGAGCTGCCGGCGGCGGCGGTGGTGGCGGCGGAAGAGGCGAGGGGTGTGGTGGGCGCGGAGTTGACGGGAGATGAGTTGGCGTAGCTGTCGGGTAGCTGCAGCTGGCGTAGCTGGGTTTGGGGCTGGGGCCGTGGCTGCACCGCCGGTGAGCCGAGCTGTTTTCCCACCTCGGATTGGCCGGGCGGCGGGGAGGGTGTGGGTGGGTGCGGGTCGGGTGCGGTGGCGGCCGCGGCAGGAGCCCAGCCGGCCGCCGACAGGACCTGCCCCGCCGCCACCGCAGCGCTAGCAGAGGTGGACACCAGCACCTCCTCCTGAGCAGCAAGGTAGCGGGCGGCCTGCGGCAGGGGAAACTTACAGGAGCTGAACACGGCACGGTATCAGTACAACCAGGTATATACTTCACATCGAAACCTGGCGGTGGAGCCTCGCCGCCAGATAGCTAACTGCGCATGATAGGCCGCCATGAGCAGAATGCCCCTACCGGGCACTCGCGATGCCTTCCCCAGCTTGCTCGCTCGCCAACAGCGACCCGACATCACCACACCCGGCGCATTGCCCCGAAGCAGGGCGTAAACCCAACCCGCTCAGCCTGGATGGGGGTGGGGTATTCCAAAAGGCGTGCTCACCATGTCGTGCGTGTCCCAGTGGTGCACTCACCATGTCGTGCATGTACTCCTCGTACGCCCGCACGCCCTCGGAGGCCGCCTCCCCCAGGGCGGCGTCCAGGTGGCGGGCGGACAGCGAGGAGGTGGCCAGCGGCAGGGCAGACCTCTGGGGGGCCGTTTCAGGGGCGCAAAGCACGTGTTTCCTCAAACCCAACACTTGAAGGAACCGTTTAGTATAGATGGCGCGCAGCAGAGAAGCTGGTCAGCGGCAAGGCAGCCCCTGGGGGCGCGGAGTCACACGGTACGAGTACAGTGTTCGGGGTACGGGGCCCAGGCGCAGCTGGAGCGACGCCCGAAGAGCACGACGCATGTGCACATCGCCACAAAAGGTGCAGCTGGAGCGACGAACGGCGAGCGGTTCACCTGCACCAAAGGCAGCGAGGACATCTGACATGCCCACGGCGCACCTGGCTGCTGGCCGCCGCCCCCGCCGCGCTGCCCGCCAGGCGCCTGGCGCTGCGCTGCTCCCTCCACTGCCTCCGGGTGGCCTCGTCCACACGGGGCGGGGCGGAGCGCACGTAGTTGACCAGCGTGGAGCGGATGCCTAACGGTGGAAGTGGAACCCAAACAGGCAAGCAAGCATTACACTCAGTACGGCAGTACGAAACTGGTGGGAAGTTGTGAGGGCGGGCAGGCCGCAAGCTGGACTAGGACACTAGATGGAATGCCATGAGCAGCAACCCCACATACCGAGATGCATACATGCGGGGCAAGGGGCGCGTGCGCCCTATGAGGGAATAAAGGAGGTGCGCCGCCCAATTAGAGGGATAGCGGGAGATGGTGATGTCCCTGGCAGAGGGTGTAACTGTGGTATGGGGCATGCCGTTACCGCATGGGCGCCCGCCGCATGCGCTGCTATAACCAGACATGTTTTGCTCAACAGGAGCAGCTCATGGTGGTCGAGTCAGTGCCTTAGAGAGTGTGTGCGCCCACCTGACAGGTCCACCTTGTCGTGTTTGGGCACCCTGAAGGAGGGCGGCCGCGGCTGGTAGTCCCGTGTGCCAGTGGCTACCTTTGGGGCCGCGTTCAAGGCCAGGGGGGCGTGTACCACCACCTTCTTATTGCTGCTGCTGCCCGAGCCGGCGGGTGGTATCAGCGGTTCTATGGGCAATGGAGCTGGTGTGGAGGTGGAGGGCTGGGTGGGGGCGGGTGGGGGTGGGGGTGTTTCCGGTTGTGTAGCGTGGGGTGGTGGTGGAGCGTGGGATGGAAGTTGCGCTGTAATAGGGATGGAGAGGCGGGGGACGTTGGGTGGAGGGCAGGAGGCGCGGGGGCGGGCTGGGGAGGTGGGAAGGGGCTGGGGGACTG